>Ga0308159_1000081_pt1 | contig 381398 bp, 309 predicted proteins | sample PhyCR1_FD_201040 | JGI IMG/M metagenome (GOLD analysis project Ga0308159, IMG submission 201040) | Phyllosphere microbial communities from UC Gill Tract Community Farm, Albany, California, United States - DLSLC.R1 | ecosystem: Host-associated > Plants > Phyllosphere > Unclassified | place...
TGGGTCAAACCTGGTAAAGTAGGTAGTCGCCACAATACCATTACAATAAAAAGCCACTCTGAATAAGGGTGGCTTTTTGCGTTTTCACCGCTTCCCACTCGTCCGCGAGCCCGGCCCGGACAGAGAAGTTAAGTCCGGGACGCGCAGTCTAGCCGCCACAATACTATTACACTAATCCCATCCTCATAAAAGATTGAATTTTTTTATTGTGTTCACGAAGAAAGTTTGAAGTGATGGCCACAAGCGTCATCGATCATAAACGCAAAAAGACCATCCTTTTAAGACGGTCTTTTTGCGTTCCCTCAGATCACTTATTTATTCCAAAGTAATGTTTCAAATTCGACTGCTGATACTCAAAGTAGCACCTGTTAAGAACACAATCATTTTACATAACTATCATTTGCAAATCCAGTGACCGGAAAGCAAAAAACGTTTTGTCCTTCCTGTATGAGTTCCTACCGTAAATGACTTTCAAATCAATTGAAATTCAAGCTACTGTATTTAATTTCCAGCTTGGTCTCTCAAAATGACAGGTGTAACCGCCGGGATTTTTCTGGAGATAATCCTGATGCTCAATTTCGGCATTCCAAAAGTCAGTAGCAGGTACTACTTCCGTAACTACTTTACCTGGCCATACACCCGAAGCATCCATTTCGGAAATTAATGTATTTGCTATTTCACGCTGGGTTTCGTTCAGATAAAAAATAGCAGACCGGTACGAAAGGCCGATATCGTTTCCCTGACGATTCCTTGTCGTAGGATCATGGATCTGGAAAAAATACTCCAGTAAACCCCGATAAGTTAATTTTTCCGGATCAAATATTATTTCTATTCCCTCCGCATGCGTTCCATGATTTCTATAAGTGGCGTTAGGAACATCACCTCCTGTGTACCCGACAACAGTCGATATTACACCGGGATAATGCCTGATTAATTCTTCTACACCCCAGAAGCAGCCTCCTGCCAAAATAGCTTTTTCAGTACTCATATCGTTATTTGTTAAAGTAAAGTCCGGGTGACAGCATTCGTGGTCTCCGGAAATGGTTTGTTGATTTTACCGTTACACTTAATATTATACCAATATTAGCGGCAGATAGTTCGTGCAGCCATCACATACTTTATATCTCCGGCTTGTCTCTTTCCAAATTTCTGCATCTCTGTAGATTATCGTCAAATCCCCTGTTATAATTTGCTATTTTTGGGTTCATCGATTTTTTTGAAATGGTTCACGAAAACATTCTGTTGATCATGGCGCTGTTTTTTGCCATGGCCCTCCTGTATCTTGCCAGCCAGCGGTTGAAGATTTCTTACCCTATTTTGCTCGTCATCGGCGGACTTGGCATATCGTTCATACCTGCTGTGCTCGACATCAGCATCAATCCTGATATCGTTTTTTTAATTTTCTTGCCGCCATTGTTATTCGAGGCAGCATGGTATACATCATGGAGGAATTTCTGGCAATGGAGACGGTCTATCTTTTCTATGGGTTTCGGGCTCACCTTTGCTACCTCACTCGCTATTGCATATTTTTCAGCTACTCTAATTCCTGATTTTTCTCTGGCACTTGGCTTTTTATTGGGTGGAATTATTTCCCCGCCCGACGCTGTCGCTGCAAGTTCCGTATTAAAAGGTCTTAATATGCCTAAGCGGGGGTTAACAATCCTTGAAGGTGAAAGTTTAGTCAATGATGCAGCTTCGCTTACCGTATTTCGGTTTGCCCTCGCAGCTGTATTAACCGGCAAATTTGTGTTTCGTGAAGCAGTTTCCGATTTTTTCATTCTGGCAGTGATGGGTACGGTGGTCGGTCTTGTCATTGGTCATCTGCTGTATTTTGTACTCAGGTATCTGGCGAAATCTTCCAGTATCACAACGCCGATCACTTTGATCGCTCCTTACCTGATGTACATTTCCGCAGAACAATTTGAATGGTCGGGTGTTTTGGCTGTCGTAAGCGGCGGGCTTTTCATGTCGTTTCGCTCAGGAGACTATCTCAATTACCATACCCGGATTCAAACCAAAGAAGTATGGGAAACGGTCGGCTTCCTTTTAAATGGTTTTGTATTCATCCTTATCGGATTACAGTTACCGATCATTGTCGGTAGTCTCGGTGATTATTCTAAAGAACAGGCAATTCAATACGCCTTGATTATCAGCGGAATCGTAATCATACTCCGGATTTTCATGGTCTATTTATCTGCTTTTGTACCCAGGTGGATTTTCAAAGGTGTCAGAAAAAGAGAAAAGAGCCCAGGCCTTAAGCTTCCGTTCGTGATTGGATGGGCAGGCATGCGTGGCGTTGTTTCGCTGGCTTCCGCCTTGGCAATACCTTTAACATTGAATAACGGAGAAGCTTTTCCACACCGGAATTTAATACTTTTTATCACATTTGTGGTAATTCTGGTAACGCTCGTTTTTCAGGGGCTGACACTTCCGCTTGTTATCCGGCTTTTTGATCTCAAAGAAATTGACGACCTGCGTCCTTATGAACAACAGATCGAGTCAATAAGGCTCCAGATCGCCAAGAACTCCGTGCAATTGATGGATGAAAAGTATTCAAAAGAAATGCAGGAATTCGAAACAATAGGCAGGATAAAAGCCCAGCTATTGCGCAGTATTAACGCAAGTGAAAAGGCTGAAAAGGAAAATAGCAGGGAATCCCTTGCTTCTGTTCGCAAGCTTTATGCGCGGATCATGCTTGAGCTGGTGGGACAGCGCAGAAGGGATTTGGCAAGTATCAGTAAAACGGGGGCATATGATGATGAGGTGATCAGAGATATGCAGCATAACCTGGATCTGGAAGAATCGCGGTTACACAACCAGTAAGTACAGTATAAAACGTTTGACAGATATAATCTCCTCTTGGCATTTTATAAAATGCTGTCCATCTAGCGATAGTGGACATCCATCCTTTTTATTGCGGCCTTTATCATATATTTTTTCCGCGCCCTCTATTTCTTTTGCAATTTTATGGCGTTAATCTACAATCCCATAAAAAATGAAGACATTTCTTCTTACGGTAATTTTTATTTCTCTGATGTTCCCGGTGCTGGCACAGTTTCCGTCAGGAGGTGCAAGCCAACCAAAAGCATTACCCGGTACCGCCGGCGACCAGACGCCAAAAGGTACCGCCAGAATCTCAGGCACACTTGTGGATTCAGCTGCCTTAAAGCCTATTGAATTTGGGAGTATAGCTCTTTACAATAAAAAAACAGGCCAGGCTATCGATGGAACCGTCGCGGACGAAAAAGGTAAATTCTCCCTTACCAAAGTGATGGCAGGTGATTTCAAAATATTGATTTCTTTCATCGGATATCAGAACAAAACGATCGATAATATTACATTGACAAAAGGTCAGGAACTGGATCTTGGTCTGATAAAAATATCGTCAAATGTAAAGCAGCTGGACGAAGTAACAGTAACGGGCCAGGCTGCGCTGATCGAGGAAAAAGTGGACCGTCTGGTATATAATGCTGAAAAAGATATTGCAGCCAAAGGAGGTGATGCAACGGACGTACTGCGGAAAGTACCGCTTTTGACTGTTGATCTTGATGGAAATGTATCATTGCGTGGAAGCCAGAATATCCGGGTCCTGATCAATAATAAACCAAGCACAATAGTTGCCAGCAGTGTTGCTGACGCTTTAAAACAAATTCCTGCCGACCAGATTAAAACCGTTGAGGTGATCACAAGCCCATCTTCTAAATACGATGCGGAAGGTTCAGGAGGTATCATCAATATCATTACTAAAAAGAACAGTCTGCAGGGATTAAACCTGAATGTGGATGCCGGTGTCGGTAATCGCGGTTCGATGTTATCACTCAATGGCGGATACCGTAAGGGGAAAGCTGGTTTTACGATAGGTGGTTTTGGACGCGGCAGTTATAATACCATAACAAAAACTGAGTTGAGTCAGACAAGCATTGTAGAAGGTGTCGCAACGGAAACGCGTCAGACCGGAGACGGGGATAGCAAAGGATTGTTTGGGCAATATAACCTGGGTTTTGACTATGACCTGGCCAAAAATCAAAGCATTACTGCCGGCGTACGTTATGGGGTACGTAACATGATCAACCAGCAGGACCTGATTACCGGACTTTTCAAAAATGGATTACAGACATCGGGTTCGGGCCGAAACGTCGACGCCAAAAATCTTTCAGGTACTGTTGATGCAAACATCGATTATTTACATACTTTCAAACCGCAGCAGGAGTGGAGCGTTTCGACGCTTTACAGCCGGAACGACCTTACTAATAACTTTGATGCAGACCTTTTGAACGGGGATAAACTGGTAACGAGCCGTCAGCGGAATGAAAATAAAAGCATCAACCAGGAATTTACGCTGCAAACAGATTACCAAACGCCGATCAGAAAAAATCAGCTTCTGGAATTCGGAGGAAAAGCCATTTTTCGCGAAGTGACGAGCGACTACCAGTTTTTGATAGCAGGTGCTACGGGTGATTTCGTGAAAGAAAATGATCAGCCTTCCGGCCAGCTGACATATCACCAGAATATTGCCGCAGGTTATACCTCCTACACGTATACGACAAAAAGCAGATATACTTTTAAAGGTGGTGTCCGTTATGAGCATACTTTCATTGATGCGAGTACTCGTGAAGGTGGATCCATCGGAGTAGGAGATTATGGTGTGCTGGTGCCGAGTGTAAATGCATCGAAAACGATTAAAGGAACAACGTTGAAACTTGGATACAACCGAAGGATCCAGCGTCCCGGACTTGCTCAGCTGAACCCGAATTTTAACTCTGCAAATCCGCAGAATATAACAATTGGTAATCCGGAACTTCGCCCTGAACTGACCAATAATTTTGAGCTGGGAGTGAGTAAAAATATTAAGAAAGTATTTATCAATGCTACCTTTTTCGGACGGGTGACCAACAACGCGATCAGCCAGGTGCGCCAGCCTTCTGACAGCATACCAGGTGCAATCGTGACCACATTCGAAAACATCGGCCGCCAGCACGCTTATGGAATTAACCTTTTCGCCAATGTAGCTGCGACATCAAAAATTAACTTTGGAGTGTTTGCCAACTCTTTTTATACTACATTGACAGGACAGACACTCGGTGAAAATAACGTGGCAGAGAAACTGAGTAATGATGGTATAAACGTGAGCGGCGGTATTTTTTCCCAGGCACAATTTAGAAATGGCTGGGGAGCCCAGGCTTTCGGCTTTATGCAGGGAACTCAAATCCAGCTTCAGGGAAAGCAGGGCGGATTTGGATTTTACACACTGGGTGTCAAAAAAGAGTTTGGCAACAAAAAAGGTAGTGTCGGGCTGGCAGCGGAAAACTTCCTGAGCAAACGTTATAAAATACATACAGAACTGTATTCAAATCAGTTTAACCAGGTCAATAATATATATTTCTACAATAGAGGTGTCCGGCTGACTTTCACTTATAAAATAGGTAAGATGACGATGGATGCACCAAAGAGAAAGGCTAAATCGGTTAACAACGACGACGTTAAAAGCGACGGAAGCGGAGGAGGACAACAGCAGGGCGGTGCACCGGGCGCTCAGCCAAAATAATAGAAATCGGTTAAAAATGAACATATTAATTTCAATAAAATAAACTTAACCAACTAAAAACAAACTGAATAATGAGAACAAACAAACTTTTCTTCGCGCTGGTAGCAACCTGTATCTCGGTCAGCACTTTTGCGCAAACTGTTGATGAAATCGTTGACAAACACATTGCTGCCATGGGCGGTATGGATAAGCTGAACGGTGTGACGACGTTGGTCACAGATCGGTCCATGGCTGTTCAGGGCATGGAGATCCCTACCAAAACAACACTCGTAGTAGGGAAATCTTTGAGAAGCGAATCTACCGTAATGGGCAATTCTATGGTTCAGGTCGTTGATAATTCAAAAGGCTGGATGATTCGCCCAACCATGATGGGCGGTACCGGAGAACCGGAGGATATGCCGGCTGACCAGATCAAACAGCAACTCAGCCAGCTGGATCCGTTCGGCGGTTTGGTGAACTACAAGGAAAAGGGCAACAAGGTTGAGCTTGTAGGAAAAGAGAAAGTTGATAAAAAGGATGTGTACCATCTTAAACTCACATCCAAAGACGGGCAGGTGATCGATGAGTTCTTAGATGCGAATACCTACCTGGTAAGTAAAGTGAAAGCAAATATGAATGGTCAGGACGGAGAGATCACGTTCTCAGATTACAAAGATTATGAAGGTGTTAAATTTGCAGGTTCAATGGATATCACAAATCCTCAAATGGGGGTAATGACATTTATTACAAATAAGGTCATCATCAACAGCAAAGTTGACGACACTATATTTAAAAAACCAATGAAGTAGTTGCCTGGCTCAGCTGACAATGACTTTTATTTAACTGTCAGCTGAGCTTTTTTAATTATAGAGAGGTACCGCTTATCGGTAGTTTTCAAAGTGATCATTTAGCCGTTTTTAGCGGCGCCAGGCGGTCAAGCTGGTTCAGTATCTGATATGCGATGGTGACCCGCGCATGAATCGGATAGTTTTTATTGGCAAGAATTACAATTCCGATTTTCCTGGATGGAACAAATGCTACATATCCGCCAAAGCCATTGGTAGATCCGGTTTTATTAATCAGGACATTCGCATCCTGCCTCAATGCCGCATCAATTTTCGCTGCCGGGTTTTGTTCAAAAATAATCTTCGGCGAATTCCCTGCCAGTAGCTGACTGAGCTCAGCCGGATAAGGATACTGCTCCCATATCAAATCCTGCGTCATTTCGCCAACTTTAAAATACCCGATATGTGCATTTGTGATCGCCGATTCAATCTTTTTGTTTAGTCTTAAAATCTGTAAATTAGCGTCAACATACCTGATCATATCTGTTGCCGTTGATTTTATACCATATGCTTCTGACGCCATCGGACCTGGATTCACGCGGATAGGTTCATCATTTTTCGAATATCCATAAGCATAGTTTTTCAAGCGGCTCTTCGGCACGTTGATGTATGTGCTGCTCATTCCGAGCGCAGGAAATATAATTTTTTCCATGGCTTTTTCAAAACTCTGATCCAGGCTATTGGCGGCAACCATGCCTAATAAACCTGTTCCCGGATTTGAATAAGACCGATCAGTGCCGGGTTCTGATTTCGGTTGCCAGGTTTTAAGATATTTAATAGCTCTGCGGTTATCCTTTATATTGTCCGGAAATTGCAGCGGAAGTCCACCTGTCGTATGGGTCGCAGCGTTTAAAACGGTTATCCTGTCGAAGGCGCTGCCTTTTAGTGCAGTTATATATTTGCTGATATGATCCGAGAAAGACATTTTCCCTTCCACCTTGGCATAAGAAGCCAGGGTAGCGGTAAATGTTTTGCTGATAGATCCCAGTTCGAAAACTGTTTCACTCGTCACGGCATCCTGGGTCTGTTTAGAAGCTACACCATAGTTATAAAAGTAATGTTCGCCGTTTATTGTTACTGCCACGGCAATACCCGGGACGCTGAATTCTTTCATAACAGGAAGTATCACTTTATCCACTTCTTCTTGTAAGACAGTCCGGTTAGCACTGCCCGATCCCTGTGAAGGCACAGCCTGGCCAGTCGCCAGACATGGTAAAATAAGAAAGGCTGTCAAATAATTTTTAAAAACTGACATTTTATAATAGGAGTGATGATATTTGATGAAATTAGTTAATTATTGGGTTTAGTTTGGTAACAGCGGCATTTAAATCATAATAAATAAGGAGTTCTTCAATCAGACAGTTATGGAAAACGGATTTAAAGCATTATTGATCACGCAGCGGGATGGCACTTTTGCAAGTGAAGTTAAAGATATTGACATACAAGAGCTGCCTAAAAACGACCTCTTGATTAAGGTTAGTTACTCATCTCTGAACTATAAAGACGCGCTGTCAGCATCAGGAAATAAAGGAGTGACAAAGAAGTTCCCTCATGTACCAGGAATTGATGCGGCCGGCATCATCGTTCAGTCGAATTCGGAGGATTTTAAGGAAGGGGATCAGGTTATCGTCACCGGTTTTGATATGGGTATGAATACCTGGGGAGGATTCGGGCAATACATCTCAGTGCCTGCAGCATGGGCTATTGCATTGCCTGCCGGGCTCACGCTCAGAGAGGCAATGATTTTTGGAACTGCTGGGTTGACTGCCGGCCTTTCGATTGACAAGATCGTAAGTGCAGGAATAACGTCCGGAAATGTGGTCATCAGTGGAGCTACCGGCGGGGTTGGAAGTATGGCAACTGCTATCATGGCTGAACTAGGATTTGAGGTCACTGCAATTTCCGGTAAAAACGAAGATGAATTTTTAAAATCGGTTCTTGGAGCAAAACATATTTTTGACCGCGCTGAATTCGTGGAAAGATATAATTCTAAACATCTGTCCCAGGCCGACTTCAACGCAGGTATTGACAACGTGGGTGGTCCGATCTTGTCAGGAATTCTTAAATCACTGAGACAAAATGGTATCGCGACCTGCTGCGGAAATGTGGCCTCGGCAGATCTGAACACGTCAGTATTTCCTTTTATTTTACGGGGTGTTACGCTTTGCGGAATTGACTCTGCCCAGGCGGATATTGATTGGCGGAAAAAAGTGTGGAATGCACTTTCCACCAACTGGAAGCCTTCATATTTACAGGAAATGGCAGAGGAGATAGGTGTCAATCAATTAGATGGAAAACTAACATCGATGCTGCAGGGAAAAGCAAAAGGCAGGTACATTCTTAACCACGAACAATAACTTACCAACCGAATAACCATACGCGCCTGTATAATTTTTTTTGTATTTCATGATTAGAGCAGAGCCTTAGGCGCCTTCTGTATATCTCGCTCTTAAAATAAGTTCATGAAAAAGATTTTGCTGTTTTTTATTATTGTCATTTCTACAATTAAAGCTTCGGCCCAGGAGCCAGGTTCGCTTAAACTTTGGTATAAAAAACCAGCAGGAAAGATCTGGACCGATGCATTGCCGGTTGGAAATGGCCGGCTGGGTGCCATGGTGTATGGAAATCCGGAGTTAGAGGTGTTAAAACTGAATGAAACCTCTGTCTGGGCAGGCGGACCAAACAGAAATGACAACCCGGATGCTTTGGGTGCGTTGCCGGAGATCAGGAGATTAATATTTGAAGGCAAACATGCAGAAGCCCAGAAGCTGGCTTCTCAGAAGATTGAATCAAAGACAACCAATGGTATGATGTATCAGCCGGTTGGCAATCTTAACTTACGATTTGAAGGCCACGAATCGTTCACAAATTACTACAGGGAACTCGATATAGAAAAAGGGGTATCGACGACGTCTTATACGGTAGACGGCGTAAAATACACGAGACAGGTCATCGCTTCGGTACCCGACCAGGTCGTTGCGGTTCGCCTAACCGCTGACAAGCCAGGCAGTTTAAGTTTTACGGGCTTCCTGGACAGTCCTCAAAAAGGTAAGAAGACGACGGACAAAAACGGTAGATTACTTTTCGCAGGTATTAGCGGTGATAAGGAAGGAATTAAGGGGCAGGTTGCCTTTAATGCACATATAAAAGTGCTTCCGGAAGGCGGGAAGATGACCAGCGGCGATACGACAGTTGTGGTGGAAAAAGCAAATTCCGTTACCATTCTGATATCAATAGGAACCAACTTTGTCGATTATAAAACCTTAACAGCAGACCCAGCGAAAAAGGCCGATTCGTATCTTAAGAAAGCGGAAAAAAAATCGTTTGATGCAATTTTTAAGGACCATGTCGCTGCCTATCAGAAATATTTCAATCGTGTCCGTTTAAATCTGGGGACAACGGAAGCATCCAAACTTCCCACAGATGAACGTATCGAAAAGTTTGCGTCCGGTAATGATCCGGGCCTGGTCTCACTTTATTTTCAGTTTGGACGATACCTTCTGATATCTGCTTCCCAGCCTGCACAAAACGGCGATCCTGTCGGGCAACCTGCAAACTTGCAGGGTATCTGGAATCAGCAGGTAAACCCTCCCTGGGGAAGCAAATATACGATCAACATAAACACTGAAATGAACTACTGGCCGGCAGAAGTTACCAATCTGACCGAAATGCATGACCCTCTGATACAGATGATTAAAGAGCTTTCAGTAACTGGTCAGCAGACAGCAAAAAACATGTATGGGTCAGGCGGCTGGGTTGCTCACCATAATACCGACATATGGCGGATCACCGGCCCGGTGGACCCGATCTTTTATGCGATGTGGCCTATGGGAGGCGCATGGCTAAGTCAGCACCTTTGGGAAAAATATAACTATTCGGGTGATAAGGAATATCTGAGATCGGTTTATCCTGCCATCAAAGGAGCAGCTCAGTTTTTTGTTGATTTTCTTGTGGAAGAGCCTACCCATAACTGGTTGATTGTGTCGCCTAGCATGTCTCCTGAAAATGCGCCGGCATCCCGCCCGGAGGTGACGATCGGTGCTGGGCATACCATGGACAACCAGATTGTCTTTGACATTTTCAGCACTGCACTTCGGGCAGCAGAAGCTTTGGGGAATGATCAGGACTTTGCCAAAATTTTAAAAGAAAAACGGGCGAGGCTTGCGCCTATGCAGATTGGTAAATTTGGCCAGCTGCAGGAGTGGCTGCTGGATCTTGACAGTCCTGATGACAAACACCGTCACATATCACACCTTTATGGGCTTTACCCTTCGCATCAGCTTTCTGCCTATCGAACTCCCGAACTTTTTAGCGCCGCCAGGACGTCGCTTGAATACCGGGGTGATGTTTCAACAGGGTGGTCAATGGGCTGGAAAGTAAACTGGTGGGCCAGGCTTCAGGATGGTAACCGCGCTTACAAATTGATCACAGATCAGCTTTCACCTGTCAATGCACCCGGGAAAAAAGGTGGAGGCGGTACTTATACCAACCTTTTTGATGCACATCCACCTTTTCAGATTGATGGCAATTTTGGGTGTACTGCCGGTATCGCGGAAATGCTTCTGCAAAGCCATGACGGCGCAATCCACTTGTTGCCTGCTTTGCCGGACGGCTGGAAAAAAGGAATCGTTAACGGTCTTCGTGCACGCGGAGGCTTCGAAATTGTCTCGTTGGAGTGGAATGACGGAAAGATTTCGAAACTCGTGATAAAATCCAATCTCGGAGGCAATTGCCGGCTTCGGTTACTTAATGCGCCATCCGGAAATATTCCTGATTTGAGAAAAGCTGAAGGTGCAAATCCCAATGTGTTCTATGCAACAGAGGAGGTGCTTAAGCCCAGGATATCAGATGCTGCCAAAATTAATTTCTCACCGGTGAAAGAAACGCTGCTTTACGATTTGAGCACCCAAAAGGGTAAAATTTATACGCTGACCTGGTAAGTGAAAAACAAGATATCCTGTCAAAAGTCTGGTTTATTTAATCGCTTTTCAGACTTTTGACAGGATTCATCAGGGCAGCCGAAAGCACGGTCTTGCCAATAGCAAGCATTGTAACAGCCAGTATGATAAGTCCTCCTGAGGCAGGTATCCACCATTCCCAGGCAATCCGGTAAGCAAAGTTATTCAGCCACTGTTCTGTCAAATAACAGGCAACAGGTCCCGATACAACTAGCGCAATAGTAACCATTGCCAGAAATTCTTTTCCGAAAAGTATCGCGATGTTCAACGCTCCGGCCCCTAAAACTTTACGAATGCCTACTTCCTTTGTCCGCTGTGAAACCATAAACGATATCGTCCCGAATAACCCCAGACAGCAAATAACAATGGCGACACCAGCGAACAGTTCAATAAGCGTTGTGATTAGCCGTTCGTTATCATAAAATCCTGCAACCTTATCTTCTACAAACTGGTATTCAAATACTTCATCCGGGTAAACCTTCGCCCAGGTACTTTGAATTTTTTCCAAAGTCTGAGATACGTTACGCGCGTTTATTTTCACAGCGACTTCCTTATATAATTTTGGATTTGGGAAAATAGCACAGGGTTCAATCCCTACTTGTAATGACTTCAGGTGAAAACTTTTCACAACACCTACTATCAATCCTTTTAAGCCTGAGTTTCCGTCTTCCAACGTTTTTCCCAATGTCTTTTCGGGATCATTAATTCCAAGACGTTTCATTAATTCTTCATTGATCACAAATTCTGTCACTGAGTCTTTATCCACGAAACTTCTGCCTGCAAGAAGAGGTATTTTGTATGTTTCCAAATAATTTTCGTCTGCAAAGCGATCACGGATCACAAATTTTTCCCAATCAGTCCGGTTGTCAAAGCGAACTGATCCTCCATAGCCCATGTTGGACGCAGGTGCCTCGTATTGATAAGTAACCGAGCTGATATCGGAATGCTGGAGTAATTCATTTTTAAGGGAGCTACTGAATTTCTTAGTTTTATCCGTTTTAGGTAATGGAATGGTGACCACAGCTTGCTGATCAAAACCCAGATCTGCATTGCGAAAATAGTCAAGCTGAAGAAGCAACACCATTGCACCGATAAACAGTATCTGTGCAACCACCAGTTGAACCGTTGTCAACACACGGCGAAGCGCGAATCCACCCATCTGGCGGTTGGCCGATTTGCCTTTCAGTGCTGTTATCGGATTAAAGCCTGATATGATGACGGCGGGATAAAAGCCTGCAAGTACCGTGATCAAGAGCATGGTTAAAAACCAAAATAAAAAGATCGGGAATTGCGAAAGAGCGTGCCAGTTATAAGCACTGCTTTGGGTAAGATTATTCATCCAGGGCGACAGTACCATAACAAGCAGAATTGACAGGGTGGAAGCGCTTAAAGTAATCAGCGCAGTCTCATTCATAAACTGCCAGAAAAGTTGTGTTCTGGTACTGCCCAACGCCTTCCTGACACCGATTTCCTTGGCTCGTTTCATGGCTTGGGCCGTGGAAAGATTAACAAAATTAATGCTGGCGATAATTACCAAAAAAGCACCTACACCGGCTAAAAGCCATAAAACTGATCTTTTTATCTTTCCGTCATACTGCGTATCGAAATGCATGTCAGCCATTTTTTGTAATTTGTGTTCGTAGTATCTGGCGTCCGGCCCGTAATATTTTGCACCATTTTTGTTGATCAGTTTTTCCAGTTTAGCAGCATCGCTTCCCTCGGCCAAACGAACGAAAGTAAAGTTCCGGGTGCTGATCCATCCAAATTCCTGCTGATCGTACCCGGGGTCAATAAGTTTTAGCGTTGGCAGGGAAACGAGTATGTCAAAGTTAAGATCCGAAGGGTTTCGGGTAGCTTTAAAAACAGCTCCTATTTTTAAAGGAATGGTATGGTCAAGGTAAAGCATTTTGCCTGCTGCATCTTTTGTGCCAAAATACTTTTCCGCGATTTTGTCACTGATCACGGCTATGGACGGTTCTTTCATCGTGCTGGCGTCAAACTTTGTCAACCAGTCGAAGGCAAACATTTCGATAAAGCTTTGATTGGCAAGTACGGTATTGTTTTTTTCGATAAAACGTCTGGTCTCATTTCTACTTTCCGAAGACATCGTCACTACGGGCATCTTCCCGATAAAACCAGTCATTTCAATTTGGGGGAAATCCCTCTCCAAAGCCGGCCCCAGCGGTAGGGAAGAGCCCGGCTCGTATTCTTTACCTTCTTCCAGATGTAGATCCAGGACCACCCGGTAAATGCGATCGTGGCTTTTCTGATGCTTGTCAAAACCAAGGTGATATTGAATAAAGAGGAAGATCAGGATAGCACCTGCGATACCAACCGCCAAACCTGTTATGTTAAGAATGGCGTGGCTTTTGCGAAGACGAAGGTTTCTAAGCGCGATTTTGAGATCATTCCTTAACATTACACAGGATTTGGAAAGTGAGCTTCAATTTATCAAATTATGTTGTTTACGATGCTGATTATCAGATATTTTAACATGATTTAACTTTTTTTAATTATACATAAATCTGACCTGACCCTAATCTGTTTGTACCTTGGCATCATTAAATATCATGGAAGCTTTTACTGAATTAGGTGCGTTGCCTTACAACATTGTTCTTTTAACCTAACCAAAAATATATGACTAATAAAACAAGAATCTCCCGCCGCTCGTATACGGGTATTTTGGTAATGCTTACAGTATCAGCAATTTCTCTCTGGTTGAGCGCTTTTAAAATCAGAGAATTTGAGATCAGAAATGAAGGGATCCCGTTTCAGGCAGGAGAGTTTGTGGTTGTCAAAGGGCGGATAACGGATGTTGAAGGCAACGCCATATCAGGTGCTTTGATAAGAATAAAAGATACCTCGAAAACCTCCAAATCTGATGTTGCAGGTGTGTTTGAAATTTCGGATGTTCCGCTGAAGCGCGTCATCGTTGTAAGTCATCCCAAATTCTCAGGGCAGGAACTGAAAATATCTAAACCTAAACCGTATTATAGGATTGTCTTGAAAAGGAAATGATAAAAAACGGGCAATCATTACATCCTCAGTGAGTAGAAATCGTGTCTTCAACGTCAGGTTTATTGATAATTTTTATTATATTTATCCTGATAGTAACAGAACACTTCATCAGAATATGCTACTCAGCCATGAAAAAAACAGCCTATTTATTGTTTGTCTTAACGGTCGCTTTATTTCTGCAATGCAGAAAAGATTCGGCCGATGAAGAAGTAACGCCGCAGCCTGAAGTCACAAATCCAGACGATTCAAATAATATTTTACAAAAACTGGCCGTCCCCGAAGCGGAAGCAGTATCCTTTGATTCGCTTAGATCTTTGTTTCTTATCAAACTTCCCGCCACGTATTCGGGTGATGAGCTGACAATAAACTTGTCGCTTTATCCTGATGTATCGCTTCTTGACAGTGCATCGAGTCCGACCAGCCAGAACAGTTTTAAATTTGCATACAAAGGCAGCAGACCATTAAACCTTGTTTTTAAGAAGAAAGACGTCAGTGAGGTCAGGCGATATGACATTTATGTGGAAGCACAGGGTCCACCAAAGATCGAGTTGGCCAGCAAGGACATTTCGGTCAGGCAGGGCGTTTCCTTCTTTCCGTTTAAAATAATATCTGGTATGGGAACTATTCCGTCGAAACCGGAACAACTGGCCCCTGTGGTGAAAATCACTGACAGGGCATCTGGTGCCGTATCTGAAGGGACTATTCAGAATATCTTACAAAATATCTACTTTGAAGACCTTACGGGTTTAATCAGTTCCAGCAATGTCGCTATGGAGGTGACCTTCGAAGGGTCGGCACCCTTAACTTTCGAGGGTTTAAAGTTAAATCGCGGAATACCGAGGGCGGATCTGACCAACGTGCCGTTTTCACTTGGGCGTAATGACACGCTAAAAGTAAAAGGAGGTTATTTCGATTCGAAGATTAAATATACCGCCGGGCTATCCAGTGATTTCACTGCGGGACAAAGGTTACTGGATCTTGAGTATGGCGACAATGCCTATCTTTCGTTCAAATTTAATTCCGATATACCAGAAGGTTCTTACCTCGTTACTTTTTTTGAAAACGGGAAGGAGATGGGGAAAGGCACTTTTGAGTATTCCAATGCCAAAATAAATACACTTGAAACGATCTGGAAAGGAGATCTGAATCTTGTATTTAAACGAAATGTGGAGGCTTTGGTTTTAAAGAAGGGCGATGAGTTTTACGCCAAACCATCACTTGTCCAATACCAGTGGGGCAGCAACATGCCGTCGTCTTCGTTTGATGGCAAATTGCTGCCAGTGTTACGTTTGAATAATGGTATTTCCACTACGAATTTGTCTCCTGAAATTACTGTCGTTTCCTGGGCGATCGCCGGCGTGAGTTACGCAGTAGGAAAGTATAAGGTTCCTGATAATTTAGCGGCAGGCGCCTATGCGGTTACAGCCATTTATCCTAATCAGGCTGAGTCAAAACCGTACTGGTCGAAAATTCAGATCCGTTAAAAGATCTGATCCTCGGATTCCAACGTTTAGGGTAAGGCGTTTTTGAAAGAAGTGACCATTCATAGAATTGGTCACTTCTTTCATTTTCAGACAATTACGTTCATTTCACTGTCTATGCTGAAAAACTGCTGATTTTGGTTTCCTATTACTTGATATAATGTGATATATTGGGCGGCATTTGAACGCTGCTATTGGTAGCAGAAATGCCTGTACTCAAACTTATATCTATCAACCCTACTTTAATGAAGACCTTTTTACCCCTCTTAAGAAAATTAGTAATTGCATTCATCTTTTTGTCCGGCGTTCCCTCCCTTTATGCCCAGAACTGGAATCAGATAATAAAATTAGCAGCTGCAGACAGATCCGATAAGACCACATCCGGACGAAATGTTAACGAGGAGTTCGGTAACGCTGTTGCTATTTCAGGAGATTATGCCATTATAGGTTCGCGCTTTGCCGATCAAGATTCCACGGGTCAGGATGTCGTTAAAGATGCAGGAGCGGCGTTCATTTTTCATAAGGTTGGCGGAAACTGGGAGAAGGTGAAAAAGATCAGTCCGAGCAAGCGGACTTTTGAAGCAAACTTCGGCTATGCCGTCGCGATACAGGGAGATTATATTGTAATTGGCGCCCACAAAGAAACAGATGGAGCCTTCAACAATGCCGGCGCAGTTTATATCTTTGGAAAAAATGCCGGAGGAACCGAGAACTGGGGAGAAATTAACCGAATAACAGCTCCGGGACGCCACGAAGGGAGTGATGATTTTTTCGGTTTTTCAGTCTCAATCAGTAATGATTATTTGCTCATCGGTGCCCCGGGAGAAAAATACGATAGCCAAAACCAGAATCCTGTGAATAACTCCGGAGCCGCTTATGTGTTTAAACGCAACGCAGGCGGCAGCAATAATTGGGAGTTTTTAAGAAAAATCAACGCTTCCAGCCGTCAGGAAGCAGCGTCTTTTGGATATTCAGTATCCGTGCATAACAATGACCTGGTTGTCGGTGCACCAAACGAAAATATAGGCAATAGCGGTACTTTAAACCAGGCCGGTGCAGCTTATCTTTTCAATAAATTCTCAGGCGGTGAGGATAACTGGGGCCAATTTAAAAAACTTGAACCAAGTACGCGCATAGCAGGAGCAGCATTCGGATCTGCTGTTGCGGTCGATGGCAACTTCACCCTGATCGGCGCTTACAAAGAAAACATCTACGATAGCCAAACCGGTGCCTTATTAATGGGTGGTGCTGTGTATCTATTCGAGCGAAACTGGGGAGCAGCCAGCAATTGGGGGCAGGTGAGGAGGCTTGGGCCCGAATATCCTGAGATAAACGAATTTGGGCGCTATGTTTCCCTCAAAAATACCACGGCGGTTGTCGGCGCCTATGCAGAGGATATTCCAGGATATGCTCAGAACGCCGGATCGGTTTTCATATTTGAAAGGGATCTTAACTACTATAACAATTGGGGTTTACTGAAAAAAATTGTTGCGCCGATCAGAAAAAACGACGACAAATTTGGATCAGCCGTAGCAATAGACGGGGCAACCATCCTGATTGGTGCCATCGGCGAAGGCGTAGACAGTGTAAATAATACCTTCGTTCAGTCGGCAGGAGCAGCGCACTTCTTTTTGAAAACTCAGGACGGAACGGACAACTGGCAGCATAAACAAAAAGTCATGGCATCTACCGGCGCACAAAAAGCACATTACGGAATTGCCGTTGCTGTGCATGGTAACTATGCTGTCGTTGGGGCTTCCGGTGAAGAAAAAGACACTTTCGGAACGTCCAGAATGAGCAATGCAGGGGCGGCTTATATTCTTTTTAACGACAACGGACAGTGGAAACAAATCAGAAAAATAGCCGCTCCGGATCGTCATGCAGGAGATTTATTTGGATCTGCTGTTTCGATAAGCGGAGATTATGCTGTGGTGAGCACTATTTGGCAAAATAACGGAACCGGTGCTGCGTATATATTTAAAAAGGACGAGGGTGGTACCAGCAACTGGGGTTTCATTAAGAAGCTTACTGCAACTGTTCCAACAAGTAACGACTGGTTCGGGATCTCGGTTGCTATCAGTGGTGACCATGTGATTGTCGGCTCATTTGGTGATGACCAGGATGAATCGGAAAATAATTTTTTAAATGCCGCTGGTTCTGCTTATATATTTAGCAGGAATCTTGGCGGACCTGATTACTGGGGTCTCGTACAAAAGATAACACCGGGGAAACGCGCGGCCAATGATACCTTTGGTTATGGCGTGGCCATCTCGGGGGATTATGCTGTCGTTAATGCGATTGGTCAGGATCTGGATGAAAATGAACAAAATTATGTCGACGGGGCAGGAGCTGTTTATCTTTTTAAAAAGGATGGGTCGGGTAAATGGAATCCACATAAAAAGCTTGTAAGCGACAGCCGGTATTCAGGTCAAGGTTATGGACGGGCTGTCGGCCTCGAAGGTGAAAACATCATTGTTAGCGCTTCGGGATCCACTGATGATTACAAGGCCACCGTTTTTTTATATAACAGGAATAAAGGCAGTGTAGACAACTGGGGACTGGAGAAAAAAATAGAAGGCGGAGGTATTTTTACTGACCCTGAAACTCAGCAGACAGTTGTTGAAAGTTTTGGTACCCAGGTTGGCCTGGATGGCAGTAATGCGGTGATCAGCAGCATAAGGTTTATTTCAAACAACTTCAACAATCCAACGATTGCAAGATTTGCTGACCTGCTGAATAGAAACAGTGGAGGAGCCGGCAACTGGGGTATAACACAGAAAATTTCTTTCAATATGGACGGCCCGAATAGCGGCAGTGCGTTGCCTGTTCAGATAAGTGGCAGATATCTTTTGGCAGGTGCTGGTTTTGAAAGTCACGACGCCAATGGAAACAACAATATTCCTGATGCAGGTGCGGTTTTTATTTTTGTGAATACAGACAGCCCGTTGCCTGTTAGCCTTACTGCGTTTAGTGCGGTAAAATACGAAAGCACCGTCCATCTGACCTGGTCAACGGCTTCTGAAACGAATTCAGACTTTTTTGAAATACAAAAAAGTACAGATGGCAGGAAGTGGAGTGTTTTGGGGCATCTGGCGGCAAGCCAGGAAAGTAATAAACCAAAAACATATGCCTTGTCTGACTACGATCCGGTTTCAGGTGCGAACCTATATAGGTTGAAGATGACAGACCGTGACGGCACGTTTGCTCACAGCCGTATCGTCGCAGTAACATTTGACGGTAAAGATCAGATTGCGATCTATCCAAATCCGGTTGCAGAAAGGCTATTTATTAAATCTGATTCCGGTGATATCGAATCTGTAACCGTCACCAATTCGATGGGACAAACCATAGCGGGATTTTCGAAAATACCCGCAGACGGAATCAGTCTGGACCAGCTGGCGGTGGGGAACTATGTGATCCGTGTTGTCAAAAAGGATGGTGCAGTCAACACAAAAAAAATCTTTGTAATCCGATGATAAGTTTAGTAATAAAAAGAAAAGAGCATGTTCCCGGTAGGGATATGCTCTTTTCCTTTTATCTGTTTGATGTTATTCATCCGAATGATTAATCCGCCAGATCTTTGTAGCTGATCAGCTGAATATTTTTGTCTTTTATCGCAGATTTGACCCTGGGACTGGTGAAGAGATCAGTGACACCCTGCCTGTCCTCTGCGACATTTTCATAGCCTATGTGTGAGATGGCTTCAAGCTCCTGATCAGCAAGTCCGGGATGATCTACAAAAATATATGTTTTTCCGGGTTGCAGTTTTTCCAGCATTCTGATAAAACTGCTGATCTTATCCTGGCCTGTTTTTCGAGGGCCGTCATATGTTACATAACCATCGATCTTAGGTTCGGGATGGACGGGAATTTTATATTCAGCAGCAAGTTTCCTTGTAAGTGCTTTGACTTCTTCAGTAATCCCTGTGCAGCCCATATGGGATGAAAGGTGACTGATACGCGGGATTTTCTTTAAGCCCATTTCGATCTGAGCGCGAAACTCTTTTTCTATGTCCGCCAGCTGCCAGTCGCTTTCCACCACTGATCTTTTTGGATAATTTTTATTTGGATAGATCATGGGCAGAAAATATCCATCCTCATCCCTTAAACTTTTGCAGTCGGTAAGCGGGCGCCATTTGACATGATCCCACTCGCTCGTAATCGCCAGATGAATTCCTACGTCGGCCTTTGGATTTTCATTGAGCAGTTTTACAGCTTCGGGAAACCAGGGGGATGGTACGATGACTTCAATTGAAGTTTGAATTCCTTCTTTATAACACTTGACCAGAGCCAGGTTCCCAGAATGCGAATAACCCATATCATCACCTCTTACAATAAGACGCGGCGGATTTGTTTGTGCAGCTGTACAAGCTGCGATCAGACAAAGCGATAGCAGGAAGTAATATTTTCTCATGAAAATCCTGAATAATTATTTGATTTATGAAATTTACAAAGCGATTTCTAAAAAGCAATGCATTCAGACGACTGGTCAGTGGGCAGCTGATGGAAAGCTGACAAAATTCTAACCTGTCAATAATCATTCATTCTTCGGAAACTTCTACTTTTGGGCCAATCAAAATAATATTAATGTAATGGATATAAAAGTAATTGCCTTTGACGCTGATGATACTCTATGGATAAATGAGCCATATTTCAGGCGCGCAGAAGAGGAATTTTGCAAGCTTATGAGCGAATACTTGCAGCCTCATGCACTGGAAAGGGAGCTCTTGAAAATTGAAATTGATAATCTCCCACTTTATGGATACGGTGTCAAGGGGTTTATGCTGTCGATGATAGAGACCGCTCTGAAGATTTCCGAAAAAACGATCAGGCTGGAACATATAGAAAAAATCCTTGATTTGGGTAAAAATCTGCTCAATGAACCTATTGATATTCTGCCAGGTGTAGAAGACGTTTTAGAGACGTTGAAAGGCAAGTACCGGTTGGTTGTAGCAACTAAAGGGGATCTTCTGGACCAGGAAAGAAAATTGAAAAAATCAGGACTTAGCCATTATTTTCATCACATTGAGATCATGTCGGAGAAAGATAATAGCAACTATCTGAAACTGGTTAAACACCTCGATATACTTCCTGAAAACCTTCTGATGGTTGGTAACTCTTTGAAATCGGATATTTTACCGGTTTTAAATATCGGTGGTTATGCAATTCATGTCCCTTACCACACCACCTGGGCACATGAACTGATTGACCATACCATTGAAAATGACCATTTCAGAAGTGTTGATAATATCGCGGATATCTTAGCATTCATGTGAGAACAAATCCAGCGCATCTTTCCAATGGGATAAAAGTCCGGGCACTCTATTTTAATAGCAGATACCTATCAGTCGGATAAAAGCGCTTGAACTAAGATGCCAGAGATCTGATCAACTAATCTTAACGTATTACTATGATAAAAACTACCAAAATGTTTCTGTTGTTTGCTGTGCTGACTCCTTTGTCATCGCAGGCGCAGCAGCTGATCACTATGTCAAACAAATGTTTCAAGCAAATTCAGGCAGGGAATAAGCAAAATGATGAGGGCCGGTATCAGGAAGCGCTGACCACTTTCGCCAAAGTCCTTAAGGATTGTTCTACAAAGGACGCCAAAGAGGACGGAAACATCGGGATGGCGATCGCTTCAAACGGTCTTAAGCAATACGATAATGCAGTGACTTCGGCAAACAGTGCTATAAAAGCCGGCAAGGAAAAGAATGTTACGGCTTACTACGCAAGAAGTTATGCTTATAGCAAACTCGGGCGAACGGAAGATGCAAAAGCAGATATCGTCAGGATTACAGATCTTACCAAGAAAAATAAGGATATCAAAGCCCGGGCCGGCATGTTTGCACAGCTGGCACATCTGGATTTTCAATTAAATATGCTGGCGGAGGCTGACACCAACCTTACAAAAGCAATAACTCTTGATCCTGAAAATCCTGCATTTTATATACAGAAAGGTGATATGATGATTAAGATCAACAATTATGACGATGCCTTCACCGCATATGACAAAGTGCTGGAACTTGGTAAAAATGATCTGGAGATATACCAGATCAGAACCGAAGCCAGGCTTAAGCAGATGCAGCAGAAGTATGTCACGACGGATATCAACGAATTGTCAAAAAGAATGACCAGACAGGAGAAAACAACCGCTTGTAATGACATTAAGAAGGCATTGGGCCTTGGCCTCAAAAATCTTCAGCTCGACCTGCTGGCATCATCCATTTGTGAATAACTCAACTCAATAGAATTAAAATAACAGGATTGTGAAAAAAAATAGCTTAATAGTTTTAGTCTTAGCCTTTCTGATCGGCTGCAAAAGTTTGAACAATACGCAAAAGGGAACGGGGATCGGTGCAGCTGGCGGAGCAGCGGCAGGTGCCGCCATTGGCGGAATACATAGTAAGAACAGCGTTATCGGTGCCTTAATTGGTGCTGCTGTTGGCGGTTCTGCCGGTTATCTCATTGGCAGAAATATGGATAAACAGGCTCAAGAATTGAAGCAGGCTATACCTAACGCCACTGTTGAACGGGTTGGAGAAGGCATAAACCTCACTTTTAACTCAGGATTACTCTTTAAAATAAATTCTGCCGAATTGAGTGATGATGCGAAACAGGAGCTGAAAAAAGTAGGCGGTATTTTAGCCAAATACGAGGATACGCAGATTCTTTTGGAAGGACATACGGACGATACAGGTTCTGACGATTTTAACATGAAACTATCAGAACGCCGTGCAGAGGCTGTCTCTTCTTATCTCGAATCTGAAAATGTTCCCTCATCAAGACTTAAAACGAAATGGTATGGTGAGTCGCAGCCGAAGTTTCCAAATGACAGTGAAGAAAACCGTGTAAAAAACCGCCGTGTTGAACTCGCTATTTATGCAAACGATGACATGAAAAAAGATGCTGAAAAAGGAGATTTGAAATAATCATTTATTGTTGTCACTTGGCTAAAATAAAGCCCGCAGAGAAATCTTTGCGGGCTTTATTTTTAGCTTTTTTATGAATGACCGGCTAATGGACGCTTGCTTCGGCAGGCTCCATTTTGTCTTTGCTTTTCTTCTCAAATCTTGCCTTAATACGGTCAACGACCAGATATGCAGACGGTACGAGCAGCAGCGTAAGAACGAGGGAACTTGTCAGACCACCGATGATCACCCAGGCCATACCATTCTTGGTTTCCGCACCTGCACCGCTAGCCAGGGCGATCGGTAACATACCAAAAACCATCGCAAGCGTTGTCATCAGGATAGGACGCAAACGTTCTTTGCCAGCTTCCACCAGCGCGTCAACTACCTCGTGGCCCTGCTCTTTCAGGTGGTTGGTAAAGTCGACGATAAGAATTGCATTCTTTGCTACCAGACCTAAAAGCATGATCATACCGACAATCGCAAACACCGTGAGGCTTTCCATAGACAAGGCCAGTGCTAAAAGCGCACCAATTAGCGCTACCGGTATAGAGAAAAGCACCACAAACGGATAAACCACACTCTCATACAAACCGACCATGATGAAATACACCAGCAGAATTGCGATGACGAGCGCCAGACCAAGACTGCCAAATGCATCACCTTGCTGCTGAAGCTGACCAAGATACTGAACCGAAATTCCTGATGGCAGCTTAAGTCCGGCAACTTTCTCCTGAATATCCGCACCCACCGTTCCGACCGGCCGACCTACAACCTGCGCATTTACAGAAATGGAAGAAAGCCTGTCAATACGCTGCAATACACTTTCTCCTATCTGTTCTTCAACAGAAGCAAACTGTGATAACTGAAAAGACTGGCCCTGGCTGTTTACAAAAGTTAGCTGGCTGATATCTGAAGCATTCGTTCTGTCAAACTGATCCAGACTGACAAGAATATCATATTCTTTACCATTTTGTTTAAACTTGGACCGGTCATCACCGCGAAAACCATTTTGCAAAGCCACACCAACTTCAGCAGCATTGATCCCAAGTTGAGCCATCCGTTCACGGTCGAGGTTTACTTTCACTTCGGGCTTCGGATCCTGTACTGAAAACTTAACATCCTGTGTACCTGGAACGGATTCAGTTACCTTTTTTACCATTGCAGATGCTTTCCGGATCGAATCCAGATTTGTTCCTTTCACTGCGATCTGAATTGGGGCTTCGGAAGTACCAACAAGCCCTGTCGGACTTACTGTGACTTTTGTGCCCGGGATCTTGCCGATCTCTTCTTTAACAATTACACTAAAGTCTTCGGTTGATGCCGTGCGCTCTTTTTTGTCTATCAGCTTTACATTCAACGTAGACAAATTTCCGTTAGAGGACGATGTAAGGTTATTACTGCTGTAACCGATATTACTGAAAACATTGGTTACCTCCGGATGTTTTAATAACATTTCCTCAGCTTGCTGCGCCACTTTGTTGCTTTCATAAATCGAAGCTGTCGGCGCCAGTTCAATCTGGACAGTAAACTCTCCCTGGTCGCTGGCTGGCATAAACGCCGCTCCAATAAAACCCGTCGGGACCAATGCAATGGCACCGATCAGTAATGCAAGCACACCAAGGAACACATAGCGCTTATGAGACAGCACTTTAAGAAGGATGCGTCCATATGCGTTTTGCAAACGTGTCAAAAAGTTCTCAAACCCCAGATTCAATCGTCCCCAAAGTGATGTTTTACTTAAAATTTCCAGTTTTCCAAAACGCGATACCAGCAAAGGCGTCAGCGTAAAGGATACGAATAAACTCATCAATGTCGAGAAAACGACAACGAGAGAGAATTCCCGAAGAATGTTACCGATAAGTCCGCCGGTCATAGCAAGAGGAACGAAAACCACGACATCAACAAGCGTGATCGCAAGGGCTGTAAAACCGATTTCGCTGCGTCCGTCAAGCGCGGCCTGCCAACGGCTTTTGCCCATCTCCAAATGTCGGTTGATGTTTTCCAGCACGACGATCGAGTCATCAACAAGGATACCTACTACCAGTGAAAGAGCCATCAGCGTCATCAGGTTCAACGAAAATCCTAACAGGTACATCAAAATAAATGTAGGAATAATGGACGACGGCAGTGCTACGAGCACAAACAAAGAGGAGCGGAAACTGTGCAGGAACATAAGCATCACCACAGATACGATCGCCACTGCAAGAAATAGGTCGAAAACCACCGCGTCAGCAGAAGCGAGCGTGTAAGTCGACTGATCGGCGGCAATATTAAATTTCAGTCCTGTTGACGCATATTGTTTTTCGAGTGCGACAATTTTGGCTTTCACCTGTTTACTTACTTCAACTGCGTTGGCGTCGGACTGTTTCAAGACCTGAAGACCGATCGAAGGCATGGCGTTGATGTGGTTTATCGCAGTTGGTTTTGTTGTGGCATCGACTACTTCTGCAACATCTTTTAACAAAACCTCACCTCCGTCCGCAGTCCTGGATACGATCAGGTTTCTGAATCCTTCCGTATTGGCCACCGAAGCGTCATAACGTATCGACAGCTGTGAGGATCTAGTTTCAAGATTACCTGCCGGATAACTCGTATTGGCGTTATTGATCGCCATTGCAATCTGTCCGATTGACAGATTGTATGCTCTCAGTTTCTGCGCATCGACATTAACCTGGATCTCACGTTCGTTGCCGCCGATCAGGTCAATCCGTCCCACACCCGCTGCATTAGAGAGCTGTGGTTTCAGTTCATCGTCAATAAGGTCGTATAGCCTGGACGGCGATATGTTGGCGGTCACACCCAGACGAAGTACCGGAAGTTCATCCGTTGAGAATTTATTGATCGTTGGGCGGTCTGCCTCGTCTGGCAACAGGTTGATAATCTGCTCAACTTTGCGCTGTGCATCCTGCTGTGCCAAAGTAACATCCACGCCATTTTTCAACTGTATCACGACGATAGAAGCACCTTCCTGCGAAGTCGAATTTATACGATCCAGACCCTCAATGGAAGCAAGGGCGTCTTCGATTCTTTTTGTCACGTTCGTTTCAACTTCATCCGCAGATGCTCCGCGGTATGCTGTCGAAACGCTGATCACATTTGCCTCAAATTTTGGCAAAAGGTTATAAGAAAGCTGCTGGTAACTGATCACACCGAAAAGAATCAAAACGGTGAAAATCGTTGTAATCAACAGGGGTCTTTTAACTGATAATTCGGTTATAGACATATAATTAAGTTTTTAAAATGTCGGAAAGCTGATTCCGGTCTATTTTGATATTTGGACAGATTTCCCGTTTGTTAGATTAAGCTGTCCTGTCGTGACGACGCGGTCACCTGGCTGCAGCCCGTCTATCACTTCAACGTTATCGCCCAGCTCTCTGCCAATTTTCAATTTTCTTTGTTGTGCAACATTCTGATTAACCACGTATACATAAGGGTTTTTAATACTCTCCACCAAAGCTACCCGTGGAATCTGAAGAGATCTTTCATTTGATTTCTGAGAGAAATCTACATTTACAAAGGTTCCGGCTTTCAGCTGACCCGAATTTGCAACCGTGATTTCGACCGGGTAACTATGTTCTTCGTTTCCTCTTGGCGCAATGTAGGAGATCTGACCACTGTACATTTTACCTGAAATTACGTCCGCAGTCACCTTCACCTTCTGCCCTTCACGGAGCTGGTAAACATCTTTTTCATTTACCATCACCTGTACTTTTAGCCTAGATACGTCAAGGATTGTGGCAAGTACAGTTCCCGCATTTACAAATTCACCAACTTCAATATCCTTTTTAACGATACGTCCGCTGATCGGAGATTTTACCGTCGCATCCTGAATTTGTTTTGTGATCTGCTCTGCCTTATTTACGGCGTTGTCGTAATCGAATTTTGTCTGGTTAAGCTGTAATTCCGTCGTTGCATTTCCTGCATAAAGCGTATTGTAACGGGTGACATCTTTTTTGAGCTTATCAATGTTAAGCTGTGTAGCCTGCAAAGCAAGCTCATTCAGTTTTGTATCAATCTGAATCAGGGTTGCACCTTTGGAAACATTTGATCCCAGTTCAAAATTTACTTTCTGGACCTGCCCCTGACTGGTCGCCATCAGAGAGGTTTCTCGGAAAGGGATAAGATTACCGGTTTTAATCAACGTCTGGCTCACAGTATCTTCGCGGACTTCAACTACGGTTACTGGTATCGCCGCATTTGAAACGGTTACCGGTTTATTTTTCTCGTCTATTTTCTTTTTGTTCGAAACCAGCCTGGCGCCGATCAGGGCTACAACCGCCAAAACGGCCAGCGTTATAATTATCGTTGTCTTTTTCATTGCTTGATACTATTTGTGATGTCAAAGTTGATTATAGAATGGCAGCAGCGTTCCCTGTGCCTGTTCAAGGTCAAGTCTGGCCTGGTAAAAATTGATAAGTGAGTTTACGTAATCGGTCTGTGCCTGACGGTAAGAGTTTTCTGCGTTAATGAGATCCGTCAGCGGTGCCGTTCCTTGTTTGTATTGAAGCATCGTCATATCATAAACTTTTCGTGCCAGCTGCACATTGCGTTCATCATTTTCTGTGCTGTATCTGGCCTGGTCCAGCTGCGACTGGGAATTATTGAATGCGAGCCTGTATGACTGGACGTTCATTTTTTGCTGTTCTTCCTGAGTCAGCACTTTGATTTTAGCCTGCTGTATTTGTGCATCCCGGCTAAATCCATCAAAAATTGGGATACTTAGGCGAAGCCCCACGGCACCGAAGCCAGAAAAATTCCGGAAAGCATCACTGAAATCGTTTGTAAGTGCCAGCTGTCCATATCTTGCAGTAAAACTTAAACGTGGCAGGTATCCGGCTTTTATACGATCCTGATCCAGCCGGTTCAGTGTCAGTTCGTTTTCTGTAAGCTGGAAATTGGTAAGATTTTTCGCATCAAACTGTGGCTCTCCGATCACCGGAATCTGAGACAAAAGCAATGAATCTTTCAAGAATAATTCCTGATCCTGATTCAAACCCATTTGATATTTTAAACGATTCATCGCAAGCGTAACGTTGTTTTTCGCAAGCGTCAACTGTGACTTATTAGAGTTGTAACTGACTTCCGTCCGGTCATAGTCAACGGGCTGGATCACGCCATTGTCACGCTGTAGTTTCAAGATGTCCAGTACCTGCTGTGTCTTTTTTAGATTATCTTCAAGAAGCGAAATTTGTTGCTGGGATACGAACACGTCATAATAATTTTTCGCGATCTGATAGATGATTTCCTCCTGTGTCGCTCTTTCGTTTAACTGTGCCCGTTCCTGGTTCGGCTTATTGGCCTTGATGCCGATCAGAAGTGACTGGTCAAAAAGCGCCTGCTCGGCCGTAGCCGTAAAATTGGTCTGGAACTTCGAACCCAGTGCAATACGTGTAGGTTCGGGCCCAAAAACACCGGCAGGCAAAGCAGTCGTTTGCAGTTTCAGGTTATCATCAAACGTACCTGTTCCTGAGACCTGCGGCAAATAACCCGACAAAGCCTGGCGTGACTGCTGTCTTGCATTTTCTTTCTGGTATTGTGCGATCCGGACCGTTCCAAAATGTTTCAGACCATAATCGATACAGTTCTTCAGCGACCAGGGGGTTTGTGCCTGGGTTAGAAGCGGAAAGGCCAGCAGTATTAATACCTTTCCAAAAAATCCTTTTTTCATACTAATAGGTTGATGTGTCTACTGTGGATATATCAACTATATCCCTAATTTTTTTTAATCTTTGATCACATTAGAAATCTTCCTGACAATGGAAATAAGCGACTCAAGCTCCTCTTTTGTCAGAGAGGCCGTCATGATTCGGTCGATATCTTCGATCGACTCCATCATTCTTGTCACAACCAATTTTCCAGCCGGAGTCAGCTCGATCAGGTTTTTCCGCCGGTCATGCTGGTCGGCGACAATCCTCACGTAACCATCTCTGGCAAGGGTCTGCACAGAACGCTGTATACCGCCCTTATCCTTTTGGCTGAAATTTGCTATTTCCTGCTGCGAAGGCGAGTTTCCTTCCCGAAGATAAACGATAAACAGGATCTGGAGCTGCTCGACCTGTAAGGTATAGCCCATTTTTGCCAGCTCCTTGTTGGTGTTGCGGCCTACTAGATGAGAAACTGTGATAATATTAAATATCATCATTCTGCTCAGGCGTTCATAGTTTGCTTTGTTCAGCTCTTTAATTTCTATATCCATAATACAAATTTAAAATAAGTAGACATATCAACCAAATTTATTGAAAGCTATCTATGAATATTTTTTTCATTGATCAAGAAATATTCTTTTACCCGGATTTAGTTATAAAATATATTTAAATTTTTAGAGAAAGCAGCAGCTAAATGTTTAATTAAATCCTGTATTTAATTAACTTACGGAGTTATTTAATTACAAAGTCAGCTAAAAATGATTAATGGTCTGACTTTCAAAGAAAACCCTGGATCAATCATTAACCATTTTCTTTTGAGATGAATCGTAGAGAAGCCGTTCAAAAATTAACCTTCCTGATGGGAGGCGTTATTTCTGCACCTTTAATGGCTGGAGTGATGGGAGAGACATTGAATTTCGGCCCGTCTGTCGAAGTTACTGCTGAACAGGAAGCATTGCTTGCTGAAATTGCTGATGTCATTATTCCGACCACAAAAACGCCTGGTGCAAAAGCAGCCGGAGTTGAAAAATTTATTACGCGGGTGATGCGCGACTGCTATGTGCAAGAGGAACAGCAAAAATTCTATGCTGGTGTGGAAAGACTGAATAAAGACAGCAATGATGTTTACGGAAAAGGTTTTGCCGCACTTGACAAAACTCAGAAAAACGAGATCGTTAAGCGCAGTACAACAGCAGATAAACCATTTTTCCTCCAAATGAAAGGTTTGACTGTGACAGGTTATTTCACGTCTGAAATCGGGGCGACACAAGCACTGGACTATCTGCCGATTCCCGGCAGGTTTGACGGTTCTTACCCGATGAAAGAGGGACAGAAAACCTGGGCACTTTAAAATTAACCTTTCAATTTATTAATTAGTATTATCACCATGGCGAATTTAAATGTTGATGCAGTAAAAGATATGACCTACGATGCCATCGTAATCGGTTCCGGAGTTTCCGGCGGTTGGGCAGCGAAGGAGTTGACAGAAAAAGGTTTGAGAGTTTTGATGCTTGAAAAAGGCAAACCTCTCGAACATGTTACGGGGTATGAGAATGCATTGAAGGATCCCTGGGAAATGAAATATAACGGTCGGCTGACTGTGAAACAAAAGGAAACACATCCGTTTCTTTCCCGCGATTATCCATACAATGAAATGACGGAAAAGTACTGGATGAACGATTCAGATTCTCCTTATGAAGAAAAGAAAAGATTTGACTGGTTCAGACCCAATATTGTTGGTGGTAAATCGATTATGTGGGGCCGTCAGTCGTACCGTTGGAGTGATCTGGATTTCGAAGCAAACCTGAAAGACGGAATTGCGGTTGACTGGCCGATCCGTTATAAGGACGTTGCACCCTGGTATTCTTACGTTGAAAAACATGTAGGGATTTCAGGTGAAAAACTGGGTTTGCCACAACTTCCGGACAGCGATTTTCTGCCGCCTATGGAAATGTACCATGTTGAAAAAGAAGTTCGTAAGCGTCTTGAAAAGCAGTTTCCAGGCCGTACGATGACCATCGGGCGTGTTGCAAACCTTTCGCAGCCGGACAAGATTCAGCTGGAAGGCGGCCGTTCTCCGTGTCAGTATCGTAACCGCTGTTCTTATGGTTGTCCCTATGGCGCATATTTCAGCACACAATCCAGTACCTTGCCGCCAGCTGTAAAAACCGGACTTCTGACGCTTCGTCCTGATTCCGTTGTTAGAGAAATTGTTTATGATAAAGCAAAACAGCGAGCGACTGGTGTTAAGGTGACGGATTCGGTAACCTTGCAGGAGCGTGAATATTTTGCAAAAATCATCTTTGTCTGCGCCAGCGCGATAGGTACTTCCCTCGTTCTTTTAAATTCCACTTCGGACCGTTTTCCGAATGGTCTTGGTAACGATTCCGGAGAGCTTGGGCATAACCTCATGGATCACCATTTCCGTACAGGCGCAAGCGGCGTTTGGGAAGGAGATCTGGATAAATATTATTTCGGTCGTCGTGCAAACGGGATCTACGTTCCCCGTTATCAAAACATTGGTAATGATAAGCGTGATTACATCCGTGGGTTCGGATATCAGGGCGGTGGCGGTCGTCAGGGCTGGCAGCGCAATGTGGCTGAACTTGCTTTTGGAGCGGATTTCAAAGAAGATCTGACAACGCCGGGACAATGGACGATGGGTTTTGGTGGTTTTGGTGAAACGCTGCCATACCACGAAAACTACATGTATCTGAATAAAGACAAAAAAGACAAATGGGGTATGCCAACTGTCGTTTTTGATGCAGAATTACGCGAAAACGAAATGAAAATGCGCAAGGATATGAAAAACGACGCCGCTGAAATGCTGGAAAAATCGGGTGTTAAAAATGTAAAAACGCATGATAACGGATCGTATCTGGGAATGGCCATTCACGAAATGGGAACTGCCCGCATGGGCCGCGATCCGAAAACTTCTGTCTTGAATGGAAATAACCAGATGCATGCTGTGAAAAATGTATTCGTTACGGATGGGGCCGCGATGGTTTCGGCCTCTTGCGTAAACCCATCGTTGACTTACATGGCGCTGACGGCGAGAGCTGCGGATTTCGCTGTGAAGGAATTGAAGAAGAAGAATATTTAATAGTTTTAGATAAGAACATTTTATCCGCCAATCGAAATTCTTTGAATTTTGGTTGGCGGTTTTTTTTGTCATATCGTGCGCCGCCGCGGTTGTTATATGATGTGCCGTCATGCGTGCCCAGGGTTGAAACCCTGCGCTACAATGTCGGCCGTGCCTACGGCATTTTTTATCCCAAATTTTTTGATTTTATAGTGCCGTAGGCATGCTTGCGAGGCCCGACATTGTAGCCCCGGAATTTGTTCCGGGGTTTAATGATTCGGCGGGTTCCAGGAGTGCAGTAAGTACGGTCTGTAAAAATCGGCAACCAATCTTCCAAATTGATAAAATCATATCAAAATGATACGCCATTATTTGGCTTTAAAACAATGCCACACTTTAAATTAATTGACTTTCAATAAGTTAATCTCTAATAAAAATTCTGGTTCTTTTTTGGTATTCACCTTTTCATATCAAATTACAAAAACAATGAAAAGGAAAATAGCCAGGGGAATTTACAAACAGATGCAGAAGTTCGCAGACCTCACCCAAACAATGATTGCCAGAGGAAATATATCGCGCGCGAAAAAATGTTTCGCTGTCGCTGAAAATCTGTTTATCAATGGAAACAAGGAAACACAAACTGCGATTGCAAACGTCTTTCTATATTCTGTTTCCGGAATGCTGGAATTGAAACATTTCAATATCGAAAAACTCCTTCCAAATGCATTGAAAAGGGAATACATCAAACAAATCAACGCATTTTAGGTGATGGAAAAGCTTGAAATGCTGCTTCGCTTCAAACCTTTCATTCTGATAAAATCCTATCATTTTGAGTTGGTTTTTTCAGCGTTCAGCTTGGTGTTTATGATGTTATCTTTTTGATCTTAAATGAGTTAGATAATGAGTATTTAAGTCGGAACAAATTTGGTATTAATGAATGAAAACTCTATCACTCAATAAATTTTAAAACAGTATGATCACAATCCTTTTAGTATCTGCCGGAATTTTATGTTTCGCGCTTTTCTACAAAACAGTAAACTTCTTTGAAAATATCTAATCATGGCAGCGCTCTTCATAGTCTCAATATGTGTGTTTGGTTATATCTGTTACGTGTTGATCAAACCTGAAAAGTTCTAACCGGATTGAAAACCGGAAAACGAAATCGAATTAAAAAATAGAAAAAATGAACACTGAATTATTTGGAATCATTGCCATGTTTGTCCTTACGGTTGCCTTCGCAATACCGTTCGGAAAGTACATTGCAAAAGTGTACGCAGGCGAAAAAACCTCCTTCGATCCTGTTTTTAATCCTATTGAAAAGCTGTTTTTCAAAATCAGCGGCATTGATGTAAAAGCCGAAATGAATTGGAAACAGCATATGTTTTCGCTCATCACAATCAATATGGTATGGTTTGTTTTAGGAATGTTTGTATTAATGAACCAGGGTTGGTTACCATTAAATCCAGACGGAAATCCCGGACAAACGGCTGATCTTTCGTTTAACACAAGTATCTCATTCGTTGTAAACTGTAACTTACAGCATTATTCCGGCGAATCGGGACTTAGTTATTTGTCTCAGTTATTTCTTATGTTCCTTCATTTTGTAACAGCTGGAACAGGTATGGCCGCCGCGGCAGTTTTGTTTATGGCATTACGCGAACGCACAACGGACAAACTTGGTAATTTCTACAATTTGTTAGTAAAATCATGTGTAAGAATCTTGCTTCCACTTTCAATTCTTGTTGCTACCATTCTGGCTTTCAACGGTACTCCAATGACTTTTGATGGAAAAGACACCATCATTAATATGCAGGGAGATACTGTGCAGGTATCCAAAGGTCCGGTTGCTGCCTTTGTTGCGATCAAACATTTGGGTACAAATGGGGGTGGATTTTATGGAGCAAATTCTGCTCACCCTTTGGAAAACCCGAACTATCTGACCAACATGGTTGAGATGATTGCACAGATTATCATTCCAATGGCGATGATCTTTGCTTTTGGCTACTTTCTGAAAAGAAGAAAAATGAGCTGGATGATTTTCGGAGTAATGACAATCGGATTTTTACTATTGACCGTACCAACAATAATTTGGGAAAATGGCGGCAATCACGCCATTACCGCCATGGGTATTGATAACACTGCCGGAGCGATGGAAGGTAAAGAAGTCAGATTTGGTACGACCGCTTCTGCTTTTTGGAGTATAGCGACGACCGTTATTTCAACCGGTTCTGTCAATTCCATGCATGATAGTTACACCCCACTTTCGGGAATGACCCAGTTACTGGCGATGATGACCAATGCTTTTTATGGTGGCGTCGGTGTTGGTATGCTCAACTTTTTTATCTTCATTATTCTGGCTGTATTTATCAGTGGATTGATGGTGGGTAGGACACCTGAGTTTATGGGTAAAAAAATTGAAGCGCGTGAAATGAAAATTGCGATGATCGTTGCTCTGCTTCACCCGTTTCTGATTCTGGTCGGTACCGCCTTGGCAGCTGCATTCCCTACAATAACTTCTGCCACGCTTGCCAACCCAGGCTTCCACGGATTTACGGAAATGCTTTATGAATATACCTCATCCTCAGCGAATAACGGTAGCGGTTTTGAAGGTTTGGGTGATAACAATCCATGGTGGAATATCACAACGGGTTTTGTTTTGATCCTGTCACGTTACATTCCAATCATCGGTCCGATCGCCATTGCTGGACTTTTGGCCAATAAAAAATACATTCCGGAAAGTGCTGGAACTTTGAAAACGGACTCTTCAACTTTTGGAATTATGATTCTGGCCGTTATTGTGATAATCACAGCATTATCCTTTTTCCCGGCTCTTACGCTCGGTCCGATCGCTGAATATTTCACGTTGCGTTAAGAATTGAATCAAAAAATTAAATAAAGGCTACAAGGAAATCTGTCCGGCGACAGATTTTCAAAGATCGAAAAAAGTAGCCAATACCTAATCGCTAACGGCCAAAAGCCATAATGAAATGAAAAATCAAGATACGTCCTTATTTCAGAAGGACTTGGTTAATGAAGCCCTCAAACAGGCATTTGTAAAATTGAACCCCAAAATAATGTTCCGCAATCCGGTGATGTTCACTGTGGAAATCGGAACGGTGATTATGCTGGTGGTAAGTATCTGGACTTTGATGGGTGAAAAATCCCAGGGCAGTTTTGCTTATAACTTCACTGTTTTTCTTATTCTTTTGCTGACACTGCTTTTTGCCAATTTCGCAGAAGGAATCGCGGAAGCGAGAGGAAAAGCGCAGGCGGATAGTTTGCGTAAAACAAGAGAAGAAACACCGGCAAGACTGGTTATTGAAAATAAACCAGGTTTTTCGGTTTCAACAAGACAGGTAATGTCTGCTTCCATGAAAAAGGGCGAAGTTTTCATCTGTGAAGCAGGTGATAATATTGCAACGGACGGTGAAATTATTGAAGGTCTTGCAACGATTGACGAAAGTGCGATTACAGGTGAAAGTGCGCCGGTAATTCGTGAAGCGGGCGGTGATAAAAGTAGTGTTACCGGTGGTACCAAAGTTTTGTCCGATAAGATAAAAGTAATGGTGACAACGGAACCTGGTGAAAGTTTTCTTGACAAAATGATCGCTTTGGTGGAAGGTGCCAGTCGCCAGAAAACACCTAACGAAATTGCGTTGACGATTCTTCTGGCTGGTTTTACGCTTGTTTTTATCATCGTCTGCGTGACTTTGAAACCATTCGCAGACCACGCCAATACACCCATTACGATTGCCGCTTTCATCTCACTTTTCGTTTGTCTGATCCCAACAACAATTGGTGGTTTACTTTCAGCAATTGGTATTGCCGGGATGGACCGAGCGCTTCGCGCCAATGTGATCACGAAATCAGGAAAAGCGGTCGAAACGGCCGGTGATATTGATGTATTGCTTTTGGATAAAACCGGAACAATCACGATCGGTAACAGAAAGGCTACGAATTTCTACGCAGCAAAAGGTGTAACGGACAATCATTTTATCAAATGTGCTGTACTAAGTTCAATTGCAGACGAAACGCCGGAAGGAAAATCAATTCTGGAACTGGCAAATTTGAACCCGTCTACTTATGCCAATCTGAATAATCCAGCTTTTATCAAATTTACAGCTGAAACAAGAAGTTCAGGTGTTGATTTTGATGAAACCAAAATTCGCAAAGGTGCTTTTGATTCAATGAAAAATCTTACAATAAAAGCAGGAAATAATTTCCCGGCTGATATTGAAGAAAAAACCAAGGCGATCTCAAACAATGGTGGAACGCCGCTCGTGGTTACTGAAAATGAAAAGGTATTGGGGGTGATTGAATTGCAGGATATTATCAAACCTGGTATCAGCGAACGTTTTGAACGTCTGCGTAAAATGGGTGTAAAAACAGTGATGGTGACAGGTGATAATCCTTTGACTGCCAAGTTTATAGCGGAAAAGGCTGGTGTGGATGACTTTATTGCAGAGGCCAAGCCGGAAGATAAAATGAACTACATTAAAAGAGAACAGGAAAGCGGCAAACTGGTTGCGATGATGGGGGACGGTACCAATGACGCGCCGGCACTTGCGCAGGCAGATGTGGGAGTTGCGATGAACAGCGGTACGCAGGCAGCAAAAGAAGCAGGAAATATGGTGGATTTAGATAACGATCCAACCAAACTGATCGAGATTGTTGAAATCGGAAAGCAATTGCTGATGACTCGTGGTACGCTGACAACCTTCTCCATTGCGAACGACGTAGCCAAATATTTCGCCATCATTCCAGCCTTATTTATCGCTTCAATTCCAGCGCTCCAAGGTTTGAATATCATGGATCTTCATAGTCCGGAAAGTGCAATATTATCGGCTGTTATTTTCAATGCGATCATCATTCCAATCCTGATCCCGTTAGCCTTGAAAGGTGTTGCATACAAGCCGATTGGCGCCAGTGCATTGTTGAGAAGAAACCTTTTTATCTACGGTTTAGGCGGTGTTGTAGTGCCTTTTATCGGAATTAAGGTGATTGATATGCTGGTGAGTATCTGGTTTTAATTATTGTAAAAAAGGATTGATAATGGTTAGCCGCTTTTCTATAACCAGGCCGTGTTGCATATCTTCGGAGTACAAGATAGTGCAACCGGCTTCCAAAGCAGAAGATATTATCTTGGAGTCGAAAGGTTGTAGTAAATATTTGTTGAAAATGAAAAGCGCATTTGTTATAACTGATTCATTCTCTGCCTGGATAAAAGAGGCATTAGTCAATTCCGTAACAAAATGCACGGCGACCTCCCGTTTCATTTTATACTTTCTGAGGCAGACATTCAGGCATTCAAATACTACCTGCGGACTGATGAAAGGTACATTTTGTAAAAGTGATGAAGCAATCTCCTTTTTGCGGCTGGCATTTAAATCAAGAAGATATAATGCGATGTTGCTATCGATGAAGAAACTATCTCTCATTAGCCTCGTCACGATCAAATTTAAAATCACTCATGTCAATTTGTAAAGTGTTAAAGAATTGAATCGCATTTTGAGCAGCTTTCTTTTTGTTTAAATAAGCCGAATCAAGATTGTCATCTATCTCAAAGGCAATGACTTCGACCCCTTTATTGAGATATTCAATAGGTAAGTTGATAGTCAATTGAGAAGCAGTTTCGGCAACAAATACTTTACGATACATAAGTCAAATGTTTATTATCAAAAATAACAAAAATTTAATTATCATGAAAACGAACCTATTTCCCGCAATCAAGTTAACCGCAATCACGCTGGTTTTCTTTGCCGGAGTTTATACAATCATCATCTGGGGAATTGCTCAACTTGCTCCAAACCATGGAAATGGAGAGGTGATCACTCAAAACGGTAAAAAATATTACACCAAAGTTGGTCAGGCTTTCACCGAAGATAAATATTTCAATTCCCGCCCATCAGCTGTGGATTATAATGCAGCCGGTAGTGGCGGTAGCAACAAGGCACCTTCAAATCCTGAATACCTTCAAACGGTTAAGGCCAGGATTGATACATTTTTAGTACATAATCCCGGTGTTAAAAAACAAGACGTGCCGGTGGAATTGGTAACGGCAAGTGGTAGTGGACTTGATCCGGATATTTCACCAGATGCAGCCATTGTTCAGATTAAAAGAGTTGCCAAAACCAGAAATCTCTCTGACGATAACGTGAAAAAACTGATAGAAGAAAACACAGAAGCTCCATTATTAGGACTTTTAGGTCCTGCAAAAGTGAATGTGTTAAAGCTTAATATGGCACTCGATCAGCTTAAATAAATGCCCGGATCACGCAACGTTTTTAAAATTAATTCTCAACATAGAATCAAGAGTTCAGTACACTTATTAGTATTACAATGAATAAATTAGTTTTGTTTGCAGCAGGAATTTTTTCTATTCCTGCTATTGCCCAGGATACCATTTCAATTGAAAAAGCCAAACCAAATCCATTAACTTTCTCAGGTTACGTTGAAGCTTTTTATAGCTATGATTTCAATAAACCAGCCAATCACGAACGTCCTGGATTTTTATATAATTTCAACAAACACAACGAGGTCAATTTAAATCTGGGGCTTTTTAAGGTTAACTACAATACAGAAAATGTAAGGGCCAATCTGGCTGTGATGGCCGGTACTTATCCGCAATATAATCTGGCTGCGGAACAAGGATTATTGAAAAATATTTTTGAAGCCAATGTTGGGATCAAGATTTCAAAGAATAATAATCTCTGGATCGACGCCGGAATAATGCCGTCTCACATTGGGTTTGAAAGTGCCATTGGAAAAGACAACTGGAATTTGACGCGCAGTATTCTGGCAGAAAATTCTCCCTATTATGAAGCAGGTGTCAAAATCGGTTATACCAGCAAAAACGAAAAATTATATGCCGCAGCCATGTATCTGAATGGCTGGCAGCGTATCCAGAAAATCCCGGGAAACCAGACGCCTGCTTTCGGAACACAATTAACTTACAAACCGTCTGCCAATGCAACATTGAATTGGAGCACTTACATCGGGAATGAGCAACCGGACAGTACTAGACTATGGCGGTATTTTAACAACATTTATGGTCAGTTTCAGCTCACAGATAAATTTGGTCTGACTGCCGGATTTGACATTGGCGTTCAACAAAAAAGTAAAGGAAGCAGCAGTTACAATGCATGGTATACACCGGTTTTAATTGCCCGGTATATGCCGAATGAAAAAGTCAGGATTGCCGCCAGAGGTGAATATTACGCAGATGAAAAAGGGATAATCATTATTACAGGTACGCCAAATGGTTTTAAAACTTTTGGTTACTCTGCCAACTTCGATTACCTGCCTGCACAAAATGTAATGTTCAGACTCGAAGCAAGGGCTTTTAACAGCAAAGACGATATATTTACAAAGGATGGCAGGGCTTACAACCAGAATTTCTTTGTTACAACATCTGTTGCACTATCATTTTAATGACTGAAAAAGAAAACAACGTAAAACATTTTCTGGACCTGATCAAAAAGTCCAGGAAAGGAAAGTTTAAAATCTACATCGGTATGAGTGCCGGTGTAGGTAAAACTTACCGGATGCTGCAAGAGGCCCACACATTGATGCGTAACGGCATTGATGTGAAAGTCGGTTATATAGAAACCCACAACCGGAAAGAAACCCACGATTTGCTGGAAGGCTTGCCGATAATTCCAAGGCGAAAACTTTTTTACAAAGGAAAGGAACTGGAAGAATTTGATTTGCAGGCCGTGATCAGTCTTCGTCCGGAAATTGTGATTGTCGATGAGCTTGCTCATACGAATATTGAAGGCAGCAAAAACGACAAACGCTGGCAGGATGTGATGGAAATTCTGGACGCCGGGATCAATGTGATCAGCGCCGTCAATATCCAGCATATTGAAAGCTTGAACGAGGAAATCAAGCAGATCACAGGTGTTGAAGTAAAGGAAAGAATACCGGACAGTGTGCTCCAACAGGCTGACGAAGTAGTAAATATTGACCTTACAGCTGACGAGCTAATTACGCGTTTGAAGGAAGGTAAAATTTACGCTGCTGAAAAAGTGCCGACAGCACTTAACAACTTTTTTACATCCGGAAATATTCTGCAACTTCGTGAGCTTGCGCTGAAAGAAGTGGCCAGCCAGGTGGTCAGGAAAGTGGAGACAGAGGTGACTTCCCGAAGTGTGACGGCTTTAAAAGCGAATAAATTTATGGCTTGTATCAGCAGTAACGCACAAACTTCTAAAAACGTTATTCGTAAGACAGCCCGGCTGGCGAGTTATTACAACAGTCCCTGGGTGTTGCTTTATGTGCAAACACCAAATGAAAGTACCGATAAGATCGCGTTGGATAAGCAGCGCCATCTTATAAATAATTTTAAACTGGCAACTGAACTTGGAGGCGAAATAATTCGAGTCGAAAGTCCCCATGTATCCCGTATGATTATGGAAGTTGCCGAGCAAAGACAAATCACAACTATTTGTATTGGTAAGCCGCATATGAGTTTGTTTAAAGTAATTTTGGCCACCAATATTTTTAACCAGCTCTTGAAAAAGTTATCTGTTTCCGAAATTGACCTGGTCATTCTGTCCTGATGAAAATAAAAACCAAATTAACCCTCGGCGTTGGCCTGCTGTTCCTGATGATCATGATCCTTTCATTGGTCGCAGCGCGTTATATCAATGTACTGAAAAATGATACCGAAAATATTCTGGTTGATAATTATAACACACTAGAATATTCCCGTAATATGCTGATGTCGCTGGATCAAACGCAGCGCGGAACAAAAGCTTTTTTGACGTTTGAAGATAATCTGAATAAACAACGGGAAAATGTAACGGAAATAGGAGAGCGGGAAGCAACAGACGCTATTTCCGAACATTTGACTCAGCTTAAACAGGATCCGTCCAATTTGCAGCTTCACCAGATTATCCGCAAAGATATCACAGAATTAATGCGTTTGAATATGGAGGCGATTCAGCGCAAAAGTGAGGTCGCCAAAGAAACAGCGCGTTCTGCCAATTTATGGATTGTTATCACGGGCACATTATGCTTCTTATTTGCTTTTACTTTGCTTGTTAATCTGCCAAGTAATATCGCAAATCCGATTAAAGAACTGACAGAAAGTATCAAGGAAATTGCTGCGAAGAATTATTCTCAGCGGGTGACTTTTGGAAGTAAAAATGAGTTTGGAGAACTCGCCGGATCTTTCAATACAATGGCTGAAAAACTGGAAGAATATGACAGTAGTAATCTTTCTAAAATACTATTTGAAAAGAAAAGAATTGAAACCCTGATCAACAACATGCACGAGCCTGTTTTGGGTTTGGACGAAAATAAAAAGATACTTTTTGCCAATAATGAAGTGTTGAAAATATCGGGACTTTTTGCAGAAGATGTTGTTGGAAAAGCGGCTGTGGATGTGGCATTGCATAACGATCTGATCCGGTCGCTGGTGCAGGGATTGGTTACGCCAAAACCGGATCAAGAAAAAGAGAAGCCACTTAAAATATACGCGGATAACAAGGAAAGTTATTTTGAGAAGGAAATTGTAAATATCACTATTACGCCAACCGGGGAGAAGGAAAAGATTTTTATAGGTCAGGTTATTGTGTTAAAAAATATAACACCGTTCAAAGAACTTGATTTTGCCAAAACCAACTTTATTGCCACGGTCTCTCACGAATTGAAAACACCGATTTCATCGATAAAAATGAGTGTTCAACTGTTGGAAAATAGACAAACCGGAGAGGTCAACGAAGAGCAGAAACAATTGATTGAGAGTATAAAAGATGATAGTAACAGGCTGCTTAAAATCACAGGAGAACTGCTGAATCTTTCGCAGGTCGAAACCGGAAATATACAATTAAACATTCAGCAGGGAAGTCCGTTTAAGATCATCCAGTATGCTTTGGAAGCAGTAAAGTTCCAAGCAGAGCAAAAACAAATTAAGTTGATCTCAGAAATTGATGAAAACCTTCCCGAGGTAAAAGCCGACACTGAAAAGACGGCTTGGGTTCTGATCAATTTCCTGACCAATGCGATCCGTTACTCACGGGAGGAAACCAAAATTATCATTGCTGTTAAAAAAGAAATCGCAGGTGTTTTATTCTCAGTGAAGGATGAAGGTAAGGGGATTGAAAGCCGGTACCGGGAAAAGATCTTTGATAGGTATTTTCAAGTTCCCGGAAGCCCCAAAACGGGTACGGGGCTGGGGCTGGCCATCAGTAAAGAATTTATCGAGGCGCAGGGCGGAAAAATTGGGCTTGATTCTGAAATAGGAATGGGAAGCACTTTTTATTTTAGCTTGAATACCTGATTGGTAAATATAAAATGTACAGCGCTAACACCGATTTGCAATCGGTGTTGCATTGTCCAGCGTTTGCAACGCGACGAAAAGTAAAGCATTATAATGAGCCTCGTCAAAAATAGAATTATTTTAAACATCAAATAAAGTCTATGTCAACCAGCCCTTTCAATCCGGCATAATTCCGAGCAGAACTTAACAAGTAATTTTCAGCCTCATCAACAATCGAAGCTCTGACAGGATTTTGATGTATATAATTCAGCTTCTGTTTTGTGAATTCATAACTAAAACATTCCATAGCGTGATTCCCATCCTGCCAGAATTTATAGTCTTTTACATTCACCTTGAACTTTCCGGCAAACTCAAAACGATATAACATCCAGTCTTTCCGACTTTCTACTTCGTTATTGATCGCAGCAACAATTTTTTTGGAGGTAAATTTTTTGAAATCACGAAGAATGTCTGACAATTTAAAGCCGTCTTTTGCTGATGCTAATAAATGAAGATGATTAGACATCAAACACCAGCCATGAATTTGAAGACCTTTTTCTTTCTGGCAATATCTCAAGGAGTCGGTTATCAGGATTTTGTACTCTTTTCTTGTGAATACATCGATCCAATCGACTACCGTCATTGTTAGAAAATAAACTGCGTTTTGATTCCTGATGAAATACTGGTCGGATGCCATTTGTTCTTTGTTGGTGTTATGGTTTGACGGAGTGAAGGCCGGATTGTAACTGAAGCTAAAAATTTGAAAATTATATATTGTTGTTGTTTCCGTAGGTTTCTCGCGTTGCAAACGCTAAACCATTCAACACCGATTGCAAATCGGTGTGAGCGGCCGTTCCAAAGCGAACGAACACTGTTCATTATCGGACATTGTTTGTTCGCTTTTTTTGCGTTAAGTTATTGGTTAGTAGATGGTTGACTTATGACATAATCATTGGCAAACTATTTGATCAGAAAGCTGAAAAGCCATATTACACAGCAGGTTATGATCAGCAACTATATCAAAATTGCGCGACGGAATCTTGTCAAAAACAAAGTCTATTCCTTTATAAACATTGGCGGTCTGGCTACCGGGCTTGCGGTTGCCATGCTGATCGGGTTATGGATTTTTGATGAACTTTCTTATAACAAGTCATTCAAAAACTATGATCGTCTTGCGATTGTAAAGCAAAACCAGACTTTCAATAATGAAGTAGGCACTCAAAGCTCTGTTCCCTATTTAATGGGTGAAGAACTTCGTAATAAGTATGGAAGTGACTTTAAACATGTGGTCATGTCATCCGGATCTGAAACAGAAATTCTGGCTTTCGGGGATAAAAAAATCTCTAAAAGGGGAAATTATATTGAACCTGCGATTACCGAAATGTTGTCATTGCATATGATCAAGGGAAGCAGTGGGGGGCTGAAAGAACTCAATTCCATCATGATTTCCGAAGAGACTTCAAATGCCCTTTTCGGAGATCAGGACCCGATTGAAAAGATTATCAAAGTAAATAACAGGCAGGCTCTGAAAGTTACCGGTGTGTATGAGGACATTCCCTACAATTCAGATTTTAAAGATTTATCGTTCATAGCACCGTGGGATCTTTACATCAATAATGAGAACTGGTCGGAAAAAACGACAAATCCCTGGCGTGCAAACATGTTTATCACCTTTGTTCAGATCGCTGATCATGCAGATATGGAGAAAGTATCAGCCAAAATAAAAAATGTAAAACTTAATAAAGTAAGGCCTGATGATGCAGCCTTCAAGCCGGAAGTTTTTCTGCATCCCCTAAGTAAGTGGCATTTATACTCAGAATTTAAGAATGGAAAAATCTCTGGTGGCAGTATAGAATTTGTATGGCTTTTTGGAGTTATCGGAGTTTTTGTGCTGCTTTTGGCCTGTATAAATTTCATGAATCTAAGTACAGCCAGAAGTGAAAAACGGGCAAAGGAGGTAGGAATTCGAAAAGCGATCGGATCCTTGAGAAGCCAGCTTATTACTCAGTTCTTCAGCGAGTCTTTACTGGTTGTAACATTGGCTTTTGTTTTATCCGTACTTCTGGTGCTTTCGGGCTTGTCCTTATTTAATGAAGTAGCTGATAAAAAGATGATATTTCCATGGAAAGAACCGTTATTCTGGATTGTCAGTATTGGTTTCAGCATTCTTACGGGCCTTATTGCTGGCAGTTATCCCGCACTTTATCTGTCCTCATTCCAGCCCATTAAAGTTTTAAAAGGAAGTGTTGTTACAAGAATGAAACCAGGAAGTTTCACGGCAGCCCCGAGGAAAATATTGGTGGTTATTCAGTTTACAATCTCTATTATTTTAATAATTGGTACCATTACGGTATTCCGTCAGATCGAATATGCCAAAAACCGTCCGGTTGGTTATGATAGAAATAATTTGCTGATGGTAGCCATGAATACACCTGAGCTTCGTGGTCATTATGACGCGATCAGAAGTGAATTGCTGAAGACTGGTGTTGTCAGGGAGATGTCCCAGTCATCAAATCCCACTACTTACATCGCAGCGATCAATAATGGTTATGAGTGGGACGGAAAAGATCCGGCCACGCAGGGAAACTTTGCCACCATGGCCGTTTCCCACGATTTTGGAAAAACAGTTGGCTGGCAGTTTACAGCAGGTAGAGATTTTTCAAGATCCTTTTCGACTGATTCTTCTGGTGTTGTCATTAATGAAACGGCAGCAAAATTTATGGGATTAACAAATCCTGTCGGATCCATTATTAAAGTGGATGGAAAACCGTACCAGGTTATCGGTGTAATAAAGGATATGATTATGGAGTCGCCCTATAAAGCTTCCTTCCGGACTTGTTTCTTTTTGGATTACGAATGGGCAAGTGTGTTCAACATTAAAATTAATCCTGAATCAGGATCAACAAAAGCTTTGAGTAAAATTGAGGATGTCTTCCGGCGATTTAATCCTGCGGCGCCTTTTGACTACAAATTTACAGATGAAGAATATGCAAAAAAGTTTGGACAAGAGGTACGAATTGGAAAACTAACCTCATTTTTTGCAATCCTAGCGATTGTGATCAGTTGTCTCGGCTTGTTTGGAATGGCCACTTTCGTTGCAGAACAGCGTACCAAGGAAATCGGGATTCGTAAAGTTTTGGGTGCATCCTTAGCCGGTATATGGAGTATGTTGTCCAGGGAATTCATTTTGCTGGTTGTTTTATCCTGTGTTTTGGCTGCTCCTGTCGCCTGGTATTTTATGGACGGATGGTTAACTAAATATGATTACCGGACAGAAATGTCATGGTGGATATTTGCAGCTTCCAGTGCCGGTGCTTTAACAATTACATTGCTGACAGTGAGTTTTCAAGCCATAAAAGCAGCGCTCATGAATCCTGTTAAAAGCCTGAAAAGCGAGTAGGGGCGGGCTTCAATGCCGCTCTATCCCAACAAAGCCGCTTCAACATCCTATTACCGTTCAATCAAAACATTATTGAAAATCACAAAGAGCGTCCATGATACTGAACTATTTCAGAACTGCCCAAAGAAATCTTTGGAAATACAAGGCGAACAGCGTTATCAACGTGTTAGGCCTGGCACTGGGGATAACCTGCTGTTTGGGTATTTATGTTTTTGTTAACTATGAGTTGAGCTTTGACAGCTTTCACACCCATGCCGGCCGGACCTTCAGGATTGTAGAGCATAGCAAAAAAGCTGATGGTATTCAGCACTGGCCTACGACGGCGTATCCATTGGCTGATGCAATACGTCATGAATTTCCTGACGTCATGGTTACTCAAACATCCGGCCCGGACAAGCGTATGATCAGTGCGAAAGATGAGAGAGGTCAAATCCGCCGGTTTGAAGAAAATCGAGTCATGTTTGCAGACAAGAACTATTTGAGTCTCTTCGACTTTGAGGGTGCTTTTGAAAACGGTCTTTGGTTATCCGGAAATGCTGCAACAGCTTTTCAGCAGCCTAATGCCGTTGTGTTAACGGAGAAAATGGCAGCGCGCTATTTTGGCTCATTTTCAGATCACTATGATCAACTGCTGGGTAAAGTACTGATGATGAACAATACGAATCTACTCACGGTATCAGGCATCATCAGAAATCCGCCCGGAAATACCAATCTGCCGTTTGATATGCTGATCAATTACGAAGTGTTTAAAGCAGGTAACGCCTATCAGGCCGGCAACTGGTCCGGCAACTATCAGGGAATTACCTATGTCGTCCTTCCTGAAAATCAAAAAGGCGACGCTTTTGAACGTCAGCTTTCGCAAATGAAAAAGAAATATCTGAATGCACAGGACAACAGCCGTATCAGTTATTTGCTTCAGCCTCTGGCAGACATCCATACCAACTCAACCTATGCCGGTCAGCCGGGAGGCTATGTTTTAGGAAAAAATGTCCTTTTAGGTTTGGTAAGTCTTGCCGTCTTTCTGATCCTGATAGCATCCGTCAATTTCATAAATCTTAGCACCGCTCAGGCTATGCAGCGCCAAAAAGAAATTGGTGTACGGAAAGCCATAGGCAGTACCCGGATGCAACTTTTTTTTCAATTTATGAGCGAAACCCTTTTATTGGCAGCAGCCGCCGGAATGCTTTCTGTTAATGGCTTATACGCACTGCTTTATCTGGTAAACAGCAAGTTGTCGTTCATCAGCCTCGATCTTCGACCGGGTATGGATAGCTGGATATTCCTGGGTTTACTGATTGGGATCATTACCTTGCTTGCAGGAAGTTATCCAGCCTTCGTTATGTCCGGATTCCGGCCCGCCATGGCCGTTAAAAATGCTTCACAGGTTAAATCCGGCAATATTTCTCTACGGCAGGGTTTGATTGTTTTTCAGTTTGGAATTACTTACAGTTTGCTTGTAGCAACCTGGGTCGCTGCTGATCAGATGTATTTTTTTCAGAATAAAAGTTTAGGATTTACCCGTGACGCTGTATTGACGATCAATGCTCCGAAAAATAAATCCCTGAGCAGTCTGGATGCGTTCCGTCAGGAACTGCTTCAGGACAACAGGATCACGGAAATCAGTTTTGCGTCCGGGGCGCCACTGACGGAAAATTGGTACGGGACCGACTTTCGTCTAAAAAATGAGCCGCTGAACATGGCCCGGCAGGCAGAAATGAAAGGAGTCGACGCAGAATATAAAGATCTGTTTAGTCTGCAGCTCATTTCGGGCCGCTGGATTTCTTCGCAGCATGTCATTTCTGATCATACCGGCTTCAATGGATTTGTCATCAATGAGACCGCCGCGAAGATGCTCAACCTGACGCCGGAAAATGCTATTGGTGAAATACTTATAATCAACGAAGGTGAGGCACCTATTACGGGTGTCATAAAAGATTTTCATAATACCTCTCTGCAGCAGGCCATTTTGCCCTGTGTTTTCATGACCGGCAATACGCCCGAGCAAATCCATGTGCGCTTGCATATAGGCGAGGGCAGACATTCAGGGATTGCAGGGGCGATACCGCTGATCGAAAATACCTGGAAGAAGACATTTCCTGATGAGGTTTACCAATCGAGTTTTCTGAACGATTCACTGGCGATAAATTACTTTGTAGAACAATTGATCTTTGATGCATTTCGGATTTTTGCAGGCATTTCAATCTTTATTTCCTGTCTTGGACTTTTTGGCCTTATCACTCTTATTGCCGTCCAGCGAACCAAAGAGATCGGTGTAAGAAAGGTGTTAGGTGCTTCAGTGGCGGGTGTCGTTGCCATGCTGACCGGCGACTTTGTCAAGTTAGTCGCCGTAGCGATTTTGATCGCGATGCCTGTCGCCTGGTGGTGTATGAGTAAATGGCTGGAAGGTTTTGCCTATAAAACGAATATCAGTATTTCTGTATTTTTTGTTTCCGGGCTTTTTGCTATCGCTATTGCCGTCGTTGCCGTAGGGTTTCAAAGTCTCAAAGCAGCGCTGATGAACCCGGTGAAAAGTCTGAAGAGTGAGTAATTCTTAACGTTTTATGCAGGGTTCTGAATTTGCAGGTCTTTAAAATTTAAAGTTATTACCTGACTATGATACGTAATTATTTCAAAATGGCCTGGCGGAACCTGTTTAAAGGCGGCTGGTATTCTATCCTGAATATTGCCGGTCTTGGCATTGTGTTGGCCGTGAGTATGTTGCTGTTCTGGTGGGTGCGCGATGAGCTAACATATGATAATTTTCACACTGACACAGAAGGGATTTACAGGGTAAACACAAAGTTCGGATCTGAAACAACTGAAAACATTTTTCTGGATACTCCTGGCGCTGTTTCATCAGTTTCGTTGAAATCAATTCCTGGGATTTTGGCTGCGGTACGGATTGCGCCATACTGGTCAGAAACGTTCAGGATTGGTGAAAAGACATATACAGAGAAGGGTGAACTGATTTATGTAGACGAAAATTTCCTCAATTTATTTGACGGATTTTCAGTGTTATATGGAAACCGAAAAAATCCTTTCCCTACGATAACATCGGTAATTCTCACCAGAGGTCTGGCATTTAAGTTTTTTGGATCAGCAGATATAGTGGGTAAGGTTTTCAGGAGTATAGAAGCGAACCAGACATTGACGGTCGGTGCTGTTATTGACGATATTCCTGACAATTCGTATTTTAAGCAGAAAATGTTTTTGCCAATGTCCGCGAAGATTGAGTCTTTCAAGAGGGAGAATCATGGCATGGACTTCAATGAGAACTGGCTTTCCTATGACTTCGAGACATTTGTCAGGCTGGATAAAAATGCTGATCCAAAATCAGTTGGCAAGAGGATAACTTCGATCAAAGACGCAGCCACGAAAAAGACCAAGGACAATGCCAGTTATTTCCTTCAGCCATTTCGCAGATTGAACCTGTACTCTCCGGATGGTAAAAATGCCGGATTGCAGCAGGTTAAACTTTTAGGCCTCATCGCTTTTCTTCTGCTCAGTATTGGATGTATTAACTACGTAAACCTGACGACAGCACGTGCTTCGCGGCGAAACAGGGAAGTCGGGATCCGGAAGGCAGTCGGTGCAAAGTCTGGACAGCTGGCTGCTCAGCTTATGGTTGAGTCAGCTTTGACCCTTATCCTGGCAGCCGTACTGGCCGTTTTTCTGATACAGATCCTGTTACCATTTTATCAAAGTATAACCGGAAAAACGAGACATTTTTCGGTGTTAGATCCCGACACGATTGTGTTGTTTTTAACTGCTCTGACACTGACGTTCATACTTTCGGCGATATATCCGGCTTTAATGATTGCCGGGTTTAACCCCATCAAGGCGCTGCACGGCCATTCGACCCAGCGATCGACGGCAGTGCTGAGGAAAGGGCTGGTCATCACACAATTCACACTGGCAACGATCCTTGTCATATGCACATTGATCATCGGCAGTCAGCTGCGTTTTATCCGTGAGCGGGATCCTGGTTTTAATTAAGAGTATATCTTCGCTTTTGATGCTAAAAAATTCGCTGCACCAATGAAACAGGCATTATCCGCAGAAGCCTCAATCGTCAGTGTAAATACAGCCAGTGACCTTCCGCTTAACGTATTAAGGGGAACCGGAACTGTTGAGTGGGATGGGAAGAATCCTGCGTTAATGCCAATATTTGCATTCATCAGTATCGATGAAACCTTCCTCCCGAACTTTGGTATCAGGTTAGTGAAAGGACGAAATTTCGATGGAAACGCTTCCGATTCTGTTCATTTTATGCTCAACGAAGCTGCAATAAAAGCAATGAATCTGAAGGATCCGGTCGGGAAGCGTATAAAAGTCGAAGGCAGCGAAGGGGAAATCATTGGCGTTGTAAAAGATTTTAACATTGCTTCCATTCATGAAACAATCAGGCCATTAATATTGTCCTGCAACGTGGCAGATAACCATATTGTTCTGGTTAAAACAACCGGTGACTCTGCGCACACATCTCTGGCCATCACTAAGGCTTTATGGAAGAAATATGCTGCGGATTTTCCTTTCAATTATAAATTCCTGGATGAGCATTACAATGATCAATACAAATGGGATCAGCAAACAGCATACCTGTTTAACTTTTTCGCCGTGATTGCGATCATTATTTCCTGTCTGGGCCTGTTAGGCCTCGTTTCGTTCACAGCTGAGCAGCGCACCAAGGAAATTGGTGTCAGGAAAGTATTAGGTGCTTCCATTGCCAATATTACATCGATGCTTTCAAGAGATTTTTTGAAGCTTGTCTTCGTGGCCATCATCATTTCCGTACCGGTTTCTTGGTTCTTTGTTCAAAAATGGCTTAGTAATTATGCCTTTAAAGTGGATGTCAACTGGAAGCTTTTTGCAGCCGGCGCAATGCTTACGGTTGTGACAGCCCTTGTTACAATATGCGTTCAGAGCCTCAAAGCCGCCCTCACGAACCCGGTTAAAAGTTTGAAGAGTGAGTGAAATATCCTTTTATGGGACTTTGTGGTACAATCAAAGGATATTGCCATTTCATTTTGATAAAAGCACATCAAAATGAAATGGCAGTTTTTATATTTAGTGGACCAAAGTTTTATAACGGTAAGACAGGTAGCGATTTAGGTGAATCTTGTTAAAGTGGTATCACATTTGAAAGATGGTATGCAAAAGACAAGTTTAACTACTTCAAATCATGATATCACCATCGGAGGGCACAAGTTTGATTGAATCCGAATTTCCCCAATTAATCGTTTTATACAGTAAAAAAACATACGCCACTGGTATGTACGGAGCCGTTCGGCGGTTACTGGAATTCTCCAAAGAAGCTGTGCTGCATTATAACCTGAACATGTCCAGAAAGTGTTTCGACCTTGCACACCGACTCTATCACCAGGGGGACTGGATGATCAGGAATGCGGTTGAAATAAGTTTCATTGCATCATTTTCAACGTTCGTACAGAAGGATCAGGCTGAGAAAAAGCGGCTGAAGTTCTTCATGCCGGATGATTTTTATGAGATTTTTGTGACTAAGATTGACCAATCCGGCGATGCTTCTGAAAAGCCCACAGGCGATCCGGGAGAGGGGCTGCAAAATATCACCGTACGCCTCACTACCTGTGAAGATGTCAGATTTGCAAAAACTATTACACAGGAAATGGAGGCTTCTGCAAAGTTGAGAGGATGTGGAATTGCCAAAAGAAATCCAGCTTCTGTTGAAAAGAAAATGAGGGAAGGAAAAGCTGTAATCGCGCTGACAAATACCGGAGAATGGGTTGGTTTTTCCTACATCCAAACCTGGGAAAACCGCACCTTTGTTTCAAATTCCGGTTTGATCGTTTCGCGGAATATAGGAAATGCGGTGTCGCCAAAGCGATCAAGTATAAGACCTTTGAGCTGTCGCGCACCCGTTATCCAAAGGCTAAGATATTCAGTATTACAACCAGTTTGACGGTTATTAAAATGAATGCGCGGCTGGGATTCGAGACCGTCACTTTTAATGAGATCACCACCGAACAGAAATTCTGGGATGGTTGCCGGAGTTGTGTTAATTATGAGACGCTGCGGGGGAAAGCGTTTCGCAATTGTTTCTGTACGGCCATGCTCTACACACCTGTTATACAAAAACAATTTCCGGAAAATTGAACTGAGTCTGTTTTGATTTGATAAATTAGTCTGACGCACCAATTTAGACACTTTTGTCTTATTTATTTTCTTAATTGCAAAAATCATTTGTTGTAATAAACCATGATTGGCATTTATCACGGATGACTTTATTACTGTATTCTTTTATTATCTTCGTCTATGGCCGGAGCTATTCAGACTTTCTGTCTTGAAAATGGTATTTTGGCATATCATCTGTATAAAATTTCCTTTGGTCTGATAATTTAATTGACTGGTATCAGGAAATCGGATGATCGGATTATTATTTATTTAAAATAATTTTGATAATGAAAGTAGTGATTATAGGCGGGGGGTTTGCGGGAATCAACCTTGCGCTCGACCTTGCCAATAAGGATCAGTTTGAAGTAACGCTTGTCGATAAAAATAACTATAATTTCTTCCCTCCGCTGATCTATCAGGTAGCGACGGCTTTTTTGGAACCATCCAGCATCAGTTACCCTTTTCGGAAGTTGTTTTCCGGCAAAGATAACCTGCACTTTCGGCTGGGCGAGTTGCAGAAAGTAAAGGCGGATGAAAAAAGGATAGTGCTCAATAACGGTGAACTCGACTACGATTATCTCGTTTTTGCTACGGGTGCTGAGACCAACTATTTTGGAATGGAAAATGTGAAAGCAAAAGCCATTCCAATGAAAACCCTTGACGACGCCATTGAAATGAGGAACAGACTACTCCAGCAGATGGAGCAGGCGTCTATTTGTATTGATCCTGAGGAGACAAAGAGATTGCTGACGATCGTTATTGCGGGCGGCGGGCCAACGGGCGTTGAAGTGTCAGGTATGTTTGCAGAAATGCGTAATGGGATCCTCCGTAAGGAATATCCCGAGCTCGCTGGCAAGGGAAGTGAGATCTATCTGGTCGATGGCGGACATGCGCTTTTGGCTCCGATGAGCGAAAAATCCCAGCAGAATACCTACGATGACCTGCGAAAACTCGGCGTTAAGATCATGTTGAACTGCCACGTGAAAGACTACGTGAACGACATGGTGATCTTTGATAACGGGCAGGAAATAGAAACTAAAAATCTTATCTGGGCTGCCGGGGTGACCGCCAAGGTATTTGAAGGTATACCGACTGAAAGTTATGGGCGTGGCAGAAGGATGATCGTTGACGAGCATAACAAAGTACAAGGTGTGGATGGTATTTACGCCATAGGCGATACCTGCATCCAGCAGACTGATCCGAATTTTCCCGGGGGGCATCCGCAGGTGGCTCAGGTCGCCATTCAGCAGGGGAAAAAACTTGCAAAAAATTTGAGACTGATCGCAGACGGAAAGCAGCCTGAGGCATTCGGATATTTTGACAAGGGATCAATGGCCATCATCGGAAAGAACAAGGCGGTGGTGGATCTGCCAAAACCGAAGGTACACTTTAAAGGTTTCTTCGCCTGGCTGATCTGGCTGTTCATTCACTTGCTTTCACTGATCACTTACCGTAACCGGATCAGAACTTTCTACAACTGGATGATTGCTTATTTAACCAAGGATCAGTCCCTTCGTATGATCATTAAACCGTCCAGGCAAAATAAAAGTGAGCCTCAAAAAGGAATTCAATAGCTTTGTTTATTGTTGATCAGGTTACAGTCATCAGGTAAATATCTTTGCCTGATGACTGGCATTTTAAGGTTATGGTATTTCCTGGAAAAATGATAGAAACCGGCCCTGAAAAAGACATTAAATAAATAGTACTGAAAAAAGTAAGACGATGAAGGAAACCATCCTCGACATATCACATAACGTTGTTCCCGCTCTGGAAAATGTGGACGTGTCATTATCCTTTCGAAAGTTCATAAGTTATATTGAAGACAGAATCCGTAAGGAAAAAACGGTTAAAAGAAAATTCTTTGAATTTGTACATGAACGCTTTACTGCAGACCCAAGGTTTTCAGAAAACATTGGGCTGGAAGAAATAGGAGATTTTCAGGAACAGCTGAGCCTGGTCTACAATATGCTCGTGCCGGTCATTGCTGATGAAAATGAAACCCTGTGGGCGTTGAGTGTTCCCTTGTCTCAAACTGTTTTCTACGAAACCAGCGCCTTTCATGATCTGCTTACGGACAAAAGCTCAGGAGCCGCAAGATGCGACCTGCTTGTAGAAATAGATGTCAGTATTGAGAAGAAGCAGAAAGCGCAGATGATTTATTCATTTTTGCTGGAAAAGTTTTACAATGTTCCCATCTTTCGCAAGAATGATCTGGTGATATCGATCAGGGATGATAACACGTGTCTGACAAAATATTACCGGCTGAATGTCTGTACTGACTATATCGATGTAACGCCTAAAACTGACCTTCCGGAATTGGATTTTGAAATGATCCAGCATCATGCCGAACCCGATTTTGACTGGACGGCACTGATGAGGCTCATTCCTTTATCTGCATTTATTTTTGAAGGTTTTACGGTTATTACCCTAACAGACGTGACCGCGGATCAGGCAGTTGAAAATATTAAAAATATCATTCTAAATCCGGTTGCCGATAGCTTTCAGTCCTATTATGACAAGATTATACATTCGTTGAATTTATTGGTGGGAAGCCGGGATATACAATTTGGTCTGCTTCCGGAATTACGTGTGAATGACAAGCTGGTTTTTACCGTAGAGTTCTGCACACACAGCGTTCTGGTGCAAACTTCTATTGCAGAAGGCATTGATCAGGCAGATTTCCTTTCGCTGGCCGATGAATATTTCCGTGATCCGAAAACCCATTTCTATAAAAACATATCTGAGATCCAGAAGAAGAGCAATTTTTTAAATATTCTTGAACGGACCGGAGTTCAGTCTTATGCATTATTACCTGTCTTCAATGCGGCCAGACTTGTCGGCGTTTTGGAGGTATTTTCTAAATCTGAGGATTTGATGGATGAGAAAGTGCTGTCCAAACTGGAACCTGCATTGCCGCTGATCGGGCAATTGATGCAGAGTGGCATTAACAAATTTGACGCAAAAATTGAAGACATTATACGAGAAAAATTTACCTCCCTTCAGCCCGCTGTGCAGTGGAAATTTAAAGATGTTGCCTGGCATTATCTTCGCGACAATGCGATACAGCTTCCCAAGACACCGATTGAAGTAATCCAGTTTAAGGATGTTTATCCGCTCTACGGTGCCGTTGATATAAGAAACTCAACCATCGAAAGAAACGCTGCCCTGCATGCCGATCTGGAAGTTCAGTTTGCTGCGTTGATAAAAGTGCTGACGCATATCAAAGAAGACGTGGGCCTTGGCCTCGCCGACGAAGTGATTTTTAAGTGTAAAAAGTGGATAGACAGAATCTCTGAACAGACCAACGACCAGGATGAGATCAAGGTGATGGATTTCCTTGAATACGAGGTATATCCTTTTCTTCACCACTTCAAAGAGAGCCAGGGAAGGCTCGGTGAAAGTATAAGAGCTTATTATGAACTGGTCGACAAGGATAGCGGCATTGCTTTCTCCAACAGAAATGCACTGGAACACTCCATGCAGAAAATAAACTCTGCCGTTAACCTCTACCTGGAGCTTTTTAAAAATGAAATCCAGGAAAGTTACCCATGTTATTTTGAAAAATTCAGGACCGATGGGGTTGAATATGATATCTACATTGGCCAGGCCATTGCACCGGACAAACCTTTCAATCTGCTTTACCTGAACAATATCAGATTATGGCAGCTCACTTCAATGGCCGGTATTGCCAAGATTACGCATGAGCTTACTGCCCAGATCGAAAAACCGCTGGAAACCACGCAACTCATCTTCATCAATTCTGGAAGTATTGATATCAGTTTTCGTGACGACGAAAGGCGTTTCGATGTGGAAGGTTCCTACAATATCCGTTACCACGTCATAAAAAAGCGGATTGATAAAGTGCATGTCAAAAATACGGGGGAACGTTTGACGCAACCCGGCAAGATCGCATTAGTATATTTTAATAGTAAGTCAGCCGAAGAATATGTTAATTACATTAAATATCTGCAGGAGAAAAATACCTTAAAAAACGATCTTGAATATCTTGAACTTGAAGAGTTGCAAGGTGTTGCGGGCTTAAAGGCTTTGCGCATCGGTGTTAACCTTGAAAGTGAATGGAAATAATAACTTTACATTGTCGCCCTTTTCAATTTATCATATGAATTATTCCAAACTTCTGGAACATGTGCAGCATCACGTCCTGCTTTTTTTTAAAACCCGGGAGGACGATGCTTTAATTTATCATAACATCACACACACGGAGGAAGTCGCCGGACATGCGGCAAAGATCGCCGCGCATTACGAATTGCATGAGAAAGATACTTTCATCGTTGTGACCGCAGGCTGGTTTCATGACATGGGTTACTGGACCGGCGATGCACCGGGACATGAGGTCAGGGGAGCCGAACTTGCCAGGCAATATCTTACAGACAAAGAGGTTAAGGAAGAGGTCATTGAAGCCGTTCAGGGCTGTATTTTAGCCACAGTCATTCCACAAAAACCGAAAAATTTTCTGGAACAGATCGTTTGTGACGCAGATCTTTACCATTTTGGTACAGACAAATTTGCAGAACGGAATAAGCTGATGCGCAAGGAGGTCGAGCAGCGTAAAGGTCAGAAAATTGACAAGAATGTATGGCGGAAAAATACAATCAAATTGCTTGAAGAGCATACTTACCAGACCGATTACTGCCAGGGACTATTGAACGAAAGAAAAGCGAAAAACCTTCAAAAGTTAAAGGAGAAAGACCAGGACGAAGTAAGTGAGGAACAAGCTCCGATCAATCTCCTTAAATATATTGATAAGAATAAATCACCGGCGCAGCCTGAAATAGAGGAGATAAAAAAAACAAAGTCCGACCGGCCTGAAAAAGGTATCGAGACGATGTTTCGTATCAGTTCCAATAACCATCAGAGACTCAGCGATATGGCTGACAATAAGGCCCATATCATGATCACGACGACTTCCATTATCATTTCTGTTTTGTTGAGTATTCTTTTAAGAAAACTGGAAGACAACACCTATCTGGTATTTCCGACGATACTTTTGTTAACGATCTGTGTGATCACAATGGTGTTTTCCATTCTGGCCACCCGCCCGACGATTCCGCACGGTACCTTTACAGAGGATGATATTACCGACAAAAAGGTCAATCTGCTTTTCTTTGGAAACTTTTACCGCATGAGCTATGATGACTATGCATCAGGGATGCAGGCGATGATGAATGACAGAGATTTTCTCTATGGCAGCCTTACAAAAGATGTGTATTCGCAAGGAGTTGTTTTGGGTCGTAAATACCGGTTACTTCGTGTAGGTTATAATGTTTTTATGTTTGGGATCGTAGCTTCTGTTCTTTCGTTTGTTATTGCTTCGATGTTTTTCGGAAAATAATTTTGAACCCATATCGAAAATCGTTACTGAACTGTCGCTATACCAGAATCAAAGTTCTTATGAATTACACCTTTACTAAAATACTTATTTCCGGTCTGATCCTGCTGGGTACAGCATGTACCAATTCGCATGAAAATGAACAGACCCTAAAAGACTATAATCTTGAAAGTCCTGAGAAATTTTTCATGCCCGAAAGCCTTTTTGAAATTTCCGGAATTACATTTAACAAAGGTAATAACGACACCATTTACGCGGTTCAGGATGAGGAAGGCCGTCTTTTCAGATTAGGTTGGGGAGTAAAAAAGCAACTTAACAGTAAGTTTGGTAAGAAGGGTGATTACGAAGATCTGACCATAACGAATGATAGGGTTGTCATCTTAAAAAGCAATGGCTCGTTGTACTCGTTCCCAATCAGGGAAGCAATTTTTCCGGAAGCTGACAGCGTGCAGGAATGGAAAAAAATACTTCCGAAAGGTGAATATGAGAGTATGTTTGCTGACGAAGCAACGGATAATATTTTTGTATTGTGTAAAAATTGTCCGCAGGATGATCAAAAGAAAAGTATCACAGGTTATCAATTTCATCTGGGCGATAGCAGTGCTGTGCATACTTCTTTCAGCATCAGTGTTAAAGACATAAAAGCTCTAACCGGCAAAGTTGAAAGGGGTTTTCGTCCGTCTGGGCTGGCCCAGAATCCTTTGACCAAAGATTGGTATATTATTTCAGCAGTTAACAAATTGCTCGTTGTCACAGATAAAGACTGGAAGGTACAGCAGGCCGTCCCTTTGAGCGGGAACAAATTTACTCAACCGGAAGGGATTGCCTTTGACGCAGCCGGAAACCTTTACATATCCAATGAAGGTGACGATTTTGCTGAGGGAAATATTTTGAAGTTTAAGAAACTGGGTATATAACCGTTGTTGCCACTCCATTACAAATGAGAATTAAATTTTACACTTTAACTTTTATCCTCGCGCTTGTACTGGCTTCTGCCTGTTCGAGTTACAAAAAACTACAATATTCAAAGGAAGGAAAAGACTGGGGTCAAAATGCGCCCGGACCTGACCTGGTTTTGAAGCATACGATGTACCTGATCGGCGATGCCGGAAATGATTCTCCCGAGCACAAGGCGCCGGTACTGCTGTATCTAAAAGACAAACTGTCGAAAGAATCCAAAAATAGTTCTGCATTGTTTCTGGGTGATAACATTTATGAATACGGCATGCCACCCGCAGAAGATTCTGCCAAAAGGAAAGTCGCGGAATACCGGATCACCTCACAGCTGGAAACTTTGGATGAGTTTAAAGGACGGCCGTTTTTCTTGCCGGGAAACCACGATTGGAGAGGGTGGGGTAGGAAAGGTCTTAAGCGTCAGGAAGACTTTATTGACCAATATCTCAATTCCAGAAAAGGGAAAACAGATAAGGATGATTATGAAAATTATTTTTTGCCCCAGGACGGATGCTCCGGCCCGGAAGTCATTGAGCTCAATGATAATGTCGTCATTATTGCAGTTGATTCACAGTGGTGGCTTTCAGACTGGGACAAGGATACCAAGATCAATGACGGGTGCGAGATCAGGAATCGTGCTACTTTCAAGTTTGTCTTCGAAAATGTTATCAGGAAATACCGGAACAAGAATGTGGTCATCGCCATGCATCATCCACCGTATACTTATGGACCGCATGGTGGAAAATTTACTATCAAACAGCATATTTTCCCGTTAACGGAGATGAATCCGAATTTGTATGTGCCGCTTCCCGGTATCGGCACTTTGAGTGCTTTGTTTCGGGGAACAGTAGGTTCCCGGCAGGATACCCATCACAAGCTTTACAAAGATATGAGTGACGGGATTCTGGCAGCGGCCCGAAAAAACGGGAATTTTATCTTTGCCAGTGGCCACGAACATGCTCTGCAGTTTATAGAGAACGATGGACAGGAATTTATTGTCAGCGGGAGCGGCTCAAAAAACAGTCCGGTTGGAATGGGTAAAGGGTCGTTGTTTGCTTCAACAGCCTTGGGATTCAGCACACTGGCTTTTTATGAAGGCGGTGAAACCTGGGTTCAATATTGGGAAGTTGACGAGCATGGCAACAATGCAAAAATAATTTATCAGAAAAAGATTAAAGACAAGCTGGTCCCGCAAAAGGAAGAGACTGCGATTGCCTACAAGGAATACGAACAGCATGCCGATAGTTCGCAGCAATTTGTCCTTAAAAATCCGATAACACCTGTCAATGGCTTTCATAACTTCTTGTTTGGCGCCCATCACAGAGATATTTACATGAAAAAATATCCGTTTCCGGTTCTGGATTTTGCCAAATTCAAGGGAGGTATTATTCCTGAAAAACAAGGTGGAGGAAATCAGACCAATTCCCTGCGTGTAAAGGCGAATGACGGAAAGGAATATGTTTTGCGGGATATGACCAAGGATGTCAGCCGGTTTCTGCCTTATCCATTTAATAAAATGATGGCTGCTCAGTTTCTGGCTCAGGAAAATTTTCTTTCAACACATCCGTTCGCTCCGCTGACCATTCCCCGGCTGGCTGATGCCATCCAGGTATATCATACGAACCCAACGATCTACTATGTGCCGGCACAGCCCGGACTGGGCGTCTTTAATGCTATTTTTGGCGGGAGTTTGAGTCTCGTCGAAGAAAGACCAGATGGTAAAAAATGGAAAGATGCAGCCAATTTTGGGAATGCTGATAAAATTATAAGTACGCCCGATCTCCTGGAAAACATCCTTGAAAGCAGTAAATATAGGGTCGACGAGAAGTGGGCGTTAAAGACGAGATTTCTTGATCTGATCATTGGTGATTGGGACCGGCACGATGATCAGTGGACCTGGGCATCGATCAGGCAGGAAGACGGGACCAATTTATACCGCCCCATACCCCGTGACCGTGATCAGGCATTTTCTAAATATGACGGTTTGTTTACCAACACGGCCCGTCTGACCATGCCATTTCTGCGTCAGCTGCAAGTCTATGGGCCGGAAGTACCCAATATGAAATGGACAACGTGGAGTGCACGTTTGTTTGACCGGACATTTCTGAACGAACTGAGTTGGGAACAATGGGAAGACCAGGTGGCGTATGTCCAGAAAAATCTTACAGATGAGGTAATTGAAAGTGCATTTGAAAGCTGGCCCGCAGAGGCGCGGCAGATGTCCGCTCCATACCTTATTAAAAGCATCAAAACACGAAGAGATCATTTGCTCGAACTCGCCAGAAAACACTACGAGTTTGTAAGTTCCGCAGTAAATGTGATCGGTACCGAGGATGAAGAACGTTTTGAAATCGAACGTCTGGATGATCAGCATACCCGGGTGACAGTATCAGAGATCGGGAAAAAGGGTCAGTTGAAAAGACAGCATTACCAGCGGACATTCGATCATGCGGTAACCAAAGTCATCAACGTTTACGGCAATGGCGATAACGATGAATTCTTCGTCAGCGGCGAGGTGAAAAAAGGAATAAAAATCAGGTTGATCGGGGGTACAGGAAAAGACATATTTACCGACAGTTCGGTGGTTAGGATTGGAAATAAAAAGACGATCGTTTACGATGATCTTGGCAAGAATACGATAACACCAGGAACGGAGATCAAAGACAAGCGTACCAGTTTATACCGCTACAATATTTATGACCGTCGCAGTGCTGAAAGTGACTATGACATCACGATCCCACTACCCATTGTTGGCTTCAATCCGGACGATGGATTTCTGATCGGTGCAAATTTTAGCATGATCAGGTATGGTTTTAAAAAGGAACCGTATGCTTCGGCCCAGCAATTTGGAGCAAAGTATTCTTTTGCTACAAAAGCGGTCCGCGTCAATTATACAGGTGATTTTTTAAATGCTTTCAAAAGTTTTGATTTTTACCTTGACACCTATTACCACGGGCCGTCCTACGCATTCAATTATGCAGGGCTTGGCAACAATGCGGAACGGCCCATCGATAATCCCAATTTCTACAGGGTGCGACAAAGTGCATTCCATGTATATCCCGCCATTAAAAAACACTTTGCAGGAAACAGTGGCTTTGTCGCGCTAGGCCCTTTATTCGAGATTTCAGATGTGGCGCAAACGGCGGGACGTTTCATAACCAGCGATAATAATGAGCTTCCTCAGGATATTTTTAAAACCAAATATTACAGCGGCGGGCAGCTTTTATTTAATTTCAGCAGCGTAGATAACATCTTTTCTCCTCATTCAGGTATCCGTTTCAGCTCAGGTCTGAACTATACTAAAAACCTCAAAGAAGACAAAAGTTTTTCTGGGCTTAAAGCACAGCTTGCATTCTATTTCAGCCTGGACAGGAAGGAGAATCTTGTATTTGCATCGCAGATCGGGACCGGCCTTAATTTTGGTAAAGGCTTTGAATTTTTCCAGATGCCGAATATCGGTGGAAATCAGGGTTTGCGAGGTTATCGGACGCAGCGGTTTTACGGGAAAAGCAGTTTGTGGCATTCCAGTGACTTGCGCGCACGCCTGGGCAGTAGTGTTAACCCAACCTTACCGATCACTTACGGACTTTTTGGGAGCTTCGATTATGGCCGGGTCTGGCAGGAACATGATCAAAGTAAAAACTGGCATTACAGTTATGGCGGAGGTATCTGGGTCGCTCCGGTAGATATTCTCACATTGTCAATCGGCGCGTTTATTCCAAAAGAAAAAAAGGAGGAGAAACCACGCATATCTTTTCAGGTTGGATTTTGGTTTTAGACAAAAGTAAAAAAAAGTCAGCTATGAATTGAATCATCCATTTCCTGCTATATGCCCAGGAATTAAGTCCGGCTAAATCCATGTCAGGGAGCAAGATTAGAAATAATTGCCTGCAGCTGTAATTGCTTTGACTGAAAAATCATTCAGGTATAGTAACTTTATCGTTCACCAGTTACTAATTAGCCTATGAAAATACAGTGCAATGGTAAGAAGTATCTTCTCTTATTTTTGTTTTCAGTCTGTTTCCGTTGTGTTCATGCGCAGCATTATGCATTTTTTCTTCACAATAAGTTTATTGAAGAAAACTATCTGAATGACAGTCATCCCGAATATGGTAAAGCGGAATACTACCAGATTATTAGCGCATTAAAAAGACGGGGACTAACGGTGATCAGCGAGATCCGTCCGCGTGATACGGATGCGAGGACGTATGCAGCAAAAGTCGCAGGACAAATCGATAGTTTGATGCAGGCCGGAACCAGGCCTTCACAGATCACGGTTATAGGAACCTCGAAAGGTGGATACATTGCACAGTTTACATCCGGTCTGGTAAAAAATTCTGAAATTAATTATGTATTTATCGGTTCCTGCGCCGAAGAAGATCTGACTAAAATTCCTGACATCAATTTCAGCGGAAACATATTGTCCATATATGAAAAAAGTGATGATTTGCAGTCTTGCGAAAAAATGAAATCCAGGTCTGTAAATGTCGTTGGTCGGTTTGAAGAGATCGAACTGAATACAGGGTTAAAACACGGATTTTTGTTTAAAGCCATGCCGGAATGGATCGATCCCGCTGCTAAATGGGCCAAAGGCAACTATAATTTACGGACCAATCACTCGGCATCTTCTACCCAAAGTACCCCCGGCCCGGAAGCAATGGAAGCCTTCTTGTCTGCCCCATCGAAAAAGCCTTTTAATGGCGTTGTATTGGTAGCTGAAAATGGGATAAATAAATTTTCCAAAGTTTTCGGCAGCCCGGAAATGGGCCAGATTGCTTCTTTTAAATTTGACGATCAATTTGTAATCGGTTCTATAAGCAAACAGTTTACTGCAGTATTACTCTTGAGGGAATATGACCGGGGACGTGTGAAACTCAACGTTCCCATTCGTACCTATCTTCCGGAACTGACTGAGAGTTGGGCGGATACTGTCAACGTCCATCAGCTTTTAACACATACCCATGGTATTGTTGCACTGGATAAGCCATTGTCGTTCCGGCCGGGTTCGCAATACGCTTACTCTCAGATCGGTTACGACCTGATCGCGAAAATTATGGAAAAAACAAGTGGCAAATCCTTTGCTGCACAGTCAGCGGCACTTTTTAAGAAATGCGGAATGCTAAACACCTTTCATCCGTCTACCAGGGGCTATCAGAATTTGGTTTCCGGGTTTAAGGAAGTAAAGGGTAAAATTTTGCCCGAAGGCGATACTTTTGAAAATTACGTTGCTGCCGGGGCTTTTATTTCAACTGCTCATGACCTGTCGTTGTGGAATAAATGTTTTCATGAAGGAAAGCTGCTTTCGTCATCGACCTATAAACTGATGACAAGCAAGCATCCAGGTGCAGTGCGTAACCATCCGCTTTTTGGCACGGTTGACTATGGCTATGGTATCACGGTTGATACCCAAGATGGCATTTTACAATTAGGTCAGACCGGATACTGCCCTGGGTTTGTATCGATGAATTTTTATTTTCCCAGGACAAAAACAAGTATAATCGTACTTGAAAATATCGTTTGGGACGAAGGCAACCTCAACCAATCTTTCTTTTATCATTCCGAACTTTTGAAGATGGTAAGAAACAGTAAGCTGGTTAAAAAAGGATTGTAGATACTATCGGTTCAAGGCAACCTGGCTATTTTCCTGGTTAGCTTCGACGAACGTAAGCGATGACCGTTAGCTTTAGCCGCTCCAACATCTTTTTGTTAAATTATCATGAGGCTGCAGAGGCGACTGCAAAACATAAATTGATGGAGGCCATTTGCCATCGTTGATTAGTACCACAGAATACGTTATCTGTAATTTTTAATGTGCCCGTCAATGTCGAAATTTGTAGAAGGTAATTGAAGAGCAGGAAGTAAACAGGCAAATTCCTTTGTTTTTCTTATCTGACCAGCAAACGATTATGTCAACGACCTTTCGGGTCAATAATAGATATCAGATCATGACACATAACAGAATTTACAGCGTACTTTTCAACAAATGTCCGCGTTGCGCAGAAGGTGATTTTTTTATTACGAAAAGTGCTTACAGCCTTAAATTTGATAAGATGAATAAACACTGTCCGCATTGTGGTGAAAATCTGGTACCTGAACCGGGTTTTTATCAGGGAGCGCTGTACATGAGTTATGCGTTCTTCGTCATATTTATGCTGATCTATTTCTTTATTTTTGTAAACTTTTTCGGCGAATATCTAGATTATTTCTTATACAGTATCATTCCTGTACTGATCCTTTTAACGCCCTATTTTTATCGTCTGGCGAGACGATCCTGGCTGGCCATTTTTATATCTCCCCAGGCCGTAGCAGATTCCGGTAAATCTGGCGTGTCTCATAAACATTAAGTATCTGTTTCCCGCAGTCATCGCCTTTTACCAGTGGCTGCGGGTTTTTATTTTTCCAATACTTTCATTGATTGCTTCCTGAACACTTCAGGGCTCATCCCGACTTCCTTTTTGAAGAACTTGTTGAAGTAAGAGTTGTCATTGAAGTTAAGGCTATAAGCAATTTCAGAAACGCTCAGGCCGACGTTAACAAGAAGGCGCTTGGCTTCAAGTATAACACGGTTGCGAATAACTTCTCCGGCAGGAATTCCCAGATGTTCTTTGCAGAGTGCGTTCAAGTGATTAGGCGTTATATTCAAAAGTGCCGCATATTCGCCTGGCAACCGGATTTCGAGAAAATGTTTTTCGATCAGCTGCTGAAATTTTTTTAGTATCAGATTGTTCTGTGAAGGGAGCTGATGACGGTCATCTTTGAAAATCGCCTGCTGTATGTTTATGAAAATCTGGATCAGAATGACTCTAAGCAGGTCTTTTTGAAATACCTGATGCTGCTGCGAAGCTGAAACCAGGTTTTCAAAAAGTATTAAAACAGATTGTTGAGCCTGTTGTGGTAGGTCGATGACGCTGTCTGAAGTGATGCCGTTTAAAAAGGAAAAAGAAGAAAGGTACTCTGATTTCAGAAGAAACGACTGGAAAAAACTGCTTGAAAAGTTAACCACAAAACCATCGACGTGTCCGTCAAAGTCCCAGGAATGTACCTGCCCGGGCAGCATAAAATAGATCTGAAAGGGCTTTACTTCGAAATGATGAAAATCGATTGTATGTTTTCCGCCGCCTTCCGAGAAAAAAAGTAAATGATAAAAACTATGTCGGTGCGGTAAGGCCAGATTGGGATGTATGGCAAGATAAGAAGCAAACCGGCTGATCATGATATCTTCCTCCTGATAGGCCGATAAAGTGCTGATGTCCACTCTTGGGATATTGGTTTGCATTGTAATCTGGATTGTGATTTTCAAATCTAGTAATCAAAGACGGGAAATTTTCATTTTTTGAGGGAAGATTAAATTATCAGGCATTTATGCGAACTGCCATGGAAAAAAACTACTTTGTAAACTTTCATAAAAAAGTAACATTAAATAATTTCACCATGGCAAAAGTTCAGGCAAGTATTGGTTCGGTACTATATAAAACAGAGATCAGATCAGCAACCAATTCCATCATTGCAGATGAACCGGTTTCAGCTGGTGGAATGGGACTAGGTTTTTCCCCTGAGGAATTGCTTGCTTCAGCGCTTGCCTCGTGTACCTGCGGTACGTTACGTATGTATGCCAACCGAAAAGGATGGACCGGGCTCGCTGAAATAAATGTGACTGTGGAGTTTTCACGTGATGTCCAGTTGAATACATCTCAGATGAGCCGCAGCATTGCGCTGGTCGGTGAGTTGTCCGAGGAGCAGCGGGTCCGGCTTCTTGCCATTGCCAACAAATGTCCGATCCACAACGCGTTGACACATACCATCACGATCGATACGGCGCTGACCTGATTAGCAACCCAATTGTTCCAATTATGACGCCTGTGTTTTATCTGTTTTTCCACAAATGTTTTTAATTTACCGCCCAATCATTTCATCCAACCTGAAATATTATGAAACAGATCTTATTTTCCGCGCTTCTGGCGGTCTCTTCATTGACTGGCTTTGCGCAGACCTGGAAGTCTGACAAAGCACATTCACAGCTTAAATTTGATATTACCCACCTTGGCATATCGACAGTTTCCGGTGCGTTTACAGATTTTGATGCGACGATTACCTCAGCTAAACCCGATTTCAGTGACGCTTCTTTTAGTCTGACCGCAAAAACTGCGTCGATAAACACAGGTGTTGAGAAAAGAAATGATCATTTGAAATCCCCTGATTTTTTTGATGCCGCTGCTAATCCGGAGCTCAACTTTAAAAGTACGAGCTTCAAAAAAGTAAGTGAAAGTAAATACCAATTGACAGGTGACCTGACGATGCATGGCGTTACGAAACCGGTATCTCTGGATTTGATCTACAGGGGAACTGTTACGAACCCATCAAGCAAGAAGGCGGTAGCTGGCTTCCGTGCGACAGGCACGATCAAGCGTTCAGACTTTGGCATTGGACCAAAGTTTCAGGTACCTCTGCTGAGCGAAGAAGTAATTATCATCGCTGATGGTGAATTTGGACAATAACAAACAATCTAAACCAGTATATGTACAATCTGAAGATTATCACCTCAACAGTGAGGCCGGGAAGAAAAGGTCCGATGGTGGCGGCATGGATCGCTGAGATCGCCAGAAAGCATGGCGAATTTAATGTCGGGCTGCTTGACCTCGGTGATATTAAATTGCCCCTGATGGATGAAGCGAACCATCCTACGATGCAAAAGTATGAACATGAGCATACGAAAAAATGGAGTGCGTCTATTGAAGAAGCTGACGCTTTTATATTCGTCACTGCCGAGTATGACTACAATTATCCGGCTCCTTTAAGAAATGCCCTGGAATATTTATTCCATGAATGGGGATACAAAGCGGCTGGAATTGTTAGTTACGGCGGTATTTCGGCCGGAACCAGGGCTGCCAATAGCTTAAAGGCCGATCTTTCCACGTTTAAAATCGTGCCCATTTACGATGCTGTCAATCTTCCCTTATTTACACAGTATATCAACGAAGAAGGCCAGTTTGAGCCATCAGAGAGTGCTTACAAATCGGCTGACAATATGCTTAAAGAATTGCTTCGCTGGACCAGGGGACTGAAGGTTATAAAAGAGGATAAATAAGTCTTCCGTTTCCTAATCGCACTATTTACCCAAATTAAAAAGAGACCGGCAAATGATCGTCGGTCTCTTTTTTTTAGAATACATTATTCAGTAGCAAAATCTACTTTCTTCTTTTGAAAGCTGTAAATCAGATAAACGAGCGCCGGGAGTATGAAAATACTGCCGATAAGCAGTGCAAGTCCAAGAGCGTGGATCGTTTTTTCGTGTCCGCTGTGCTCGATCAGGGATAAATAACCTCCGTTTTTAAGTATAACAATATTAGGATAGTGGCGGTAAGTCGTTGTTAAAAGGATCATTGTTACCTGGAATCCCGCCAGAACTCTGATGGTTTTCGATTTTCCTTTGTATAGCAGATACCAAAGCAAAATCAGGGATAAGGTGGCCGCGGCGATCGCAGAAATACCTACTGCATTTCCGAAAACCCAGTCAATCAAAGGTATATCTTCAACCATTGCAGAAATAAACACCAATGTTCCGCAGATCACCGCTGCGATATTAAACGCTTTGGCCTTCATTTCAAAACGCTTTCTGTCGCGTTCATTGTCTGTTTCTCCAATTAAAAATACGGCAGCAAGAAAACCGCAGATGGAAACTGTGAACATACCTACCGAAATAGAAAACCAGTGAAGCCAGCTGAAAATGTATGCATCCATAAAGTTTTCAGCTTTGGGATCAATGTGTCCGGAAACGGCACTGCCTGCAATAATGCCCAGGAAAAAAGGTGTGATAAAACTCGAATAAGCGAATATCGGATTGTAAATTTCCTGCATATCATCCTGAACAGCGTCGTAATGCCTGAATGTAAAAGCGGTCCCTCTGGCAATAATGCCCAGGAGCATAATCGTCAATGGGATGTGCAGATTGACAGACATGGTACTGTAGATAGTCGGGAAACCCACAAAGAGAATCACTATCGCAATAATAAGCCACATATGATTCGCCTCCCATATTGGCCCTATGGCCTCATATAGCGTTTTTCTTGTCTGGATTTTGTTAGCTTTTGAAGTAAACAGTTCAATGATACCCGCTCCAAAATCAGCGCCTCCGAGCAGGAGATAGAGTAGGATTGCAGTCCAGAGATAAATGATGACGACGTATAACATGTTCTATATGATGTGAATGAAAAATCGCACAGCCTTCGTGATGATCCGATCAATGTTTGGTGTCGGCAGGGACGTCATAAAGTTTGTCCACCATTTTTATCTGCCGGTAAAGCATAAAAGTGACGATGGCGCCTAACGAAACATACATGGCAGTAAACATATAGAACGAATAGTTAATACCAGGCATCGGCGTAACCGCGTCGGCAGTCCGCATAACATTGTAGATAATCCAGGGTTGTCTACCGACCTCTGTTACGGTCCAGCCTGCTTCCACGGCGATAAACCCGAGCGGCGTTGCGGCTGCAAATAATTTCAGGAGCCAGTCCTGCTGAAGCCATTTTTTCTTTTTCCATAAGGCGAGAAAATATAACAGTGAAATTCCCATCATCACCATGCCCATTCCGACCATGATCTGAAAAGCATAATGCGTGATGGCCACTGGCGGTTGATCTTCCTCCGGAAACCGATCAAGGCCGGTTACTTCGGCATTGAAATCCCCATGTGCCATGAAACTCAGCAGACCGGGTACCTTCACAGCATAATTTACTTCTTTATTCTTCTCGTCAGGGATACCTCCCAGAATGAGCCCTGCGGCTTTTTCGGTCGTAAAGTGCGCTTCCATCGCAGCAAGTTTGGCAGGCTGACGAACGGCAACATCTTTTGCTGAAATATCACCGCTGAGCGGCTGGACCATCGCAGCTGCACAGCCGAATACAGCTGCGATGGTGAACGATTTGGTGTGGAAATAAACGTTTTGCCTTCTGACGATCATCAGCGCGTGGACTCCCGCTACCGCAAATCCCGTCGCTGCAAACGCCGCTATACACATATGCAGTGCCTGCGAAAACCAGGCTTCGTTAAACATCGCTTTCATAGGATCCACATTGACGTATTCGCCATTAATAAAATCAAATCCGGATGGACTGTTCATCCAGGCGTTGGCTGCGACAACCAGTATTCCGGATGCCAGGCCGCTGACGCCGACGATAACACCTGTGAACCAATGAAACCACTTATTGAAACGATCCCAGCCGTATAAAAAAAATCCTAATGCAATGGCTTCAATGAAAAAGGCTGTTCCTTCCAGAGAAAATGGCATACCAAAAATAGGGCCGGCATGTTTCATGAATTCAGGCCAAAGCAGTCCAAGCTCAAAAGACAAAACAGTGCCGGAAACTGCTCCTGTAGCAAAAAAAAATGCCACACCTTTACTCCATGCTTTTGTTATGTTTTTGTATACAATATTATTAGTCTTCAGGAAGTAGTAATGAGCGACCGCCATGAAAAATGGCATGACCATCCCAATGCAGGAAAAAACTATGTGAAACCCCAATGAAAGCGCCATTTGAGATCTTGCAGCAATGAAATCGTTCATAGGTAAGATGCCGTTAAGCCTGAAAAGTATAAGAAAGTCCGGTAAGATTGAACTGCACGGGACACTTAAAAATTTTATATTTTTTAATAAATAAAACTAAGCCGCGATGCTGGTTTTTGTAACCATTCAAAGCTAGTGAACACTTTCCAGAAGTGCCACTTTATTCCCAGAAAATCATATAATATGCGTTCGTTTTGCAGTAAGATTTTTTGAATTGTACTTTTTAAAAGAGCTTGCATGTCGAATGTTTGTTGGTAACGGTTCGGCTAAAAGGGAAAGTTGAAAAATATGAAATTATTAATATGCCTGTTGCTTTCTGTTTCTTGCGGCCTGGCTTTTGCCCAGACCAGATATATCTATGTTTCAACAACCGGCGATGATGTTCATTCCGGTTCCCTTGAGAAGCCGGTAAAGTCGTTGCGCAGAGCCGCCGAAATCAGTCAGATAAATAAAGGCAAACCGGTTAGTATACAATTGATGGGCGGCACATACTATTTGCCGGAGCCCGTGACATTCAGTTATGAAGAGGAAATACCTGCTGACCTGGAGATCACCAGTTATCAGAATCAAACTGTATTTATTAGCGCTGGCAGGCGCTTATCTTTGGACTGGCAATACCTGAACAACGGTATCTATCGGTCCTTCCTCCCGGAGAAGATCATCTTTGAAAGGCTTTACGTTGATGATCATTTACAAACCCTCGCACGTTACCCCAATGTTGATAAAAAGTCCAAAGTTTTTAACGGTACCGCCGAAGATGCTACTTTTTATGTCAGAGTACTGACCTGGGGGAATCCTGTTGGAGGTTATGTTCATGCATTGGATGAAAATAAAGAGGGAAGTCTTCATTACAGGATAACGGGCGTCGATGATACCGATAATTTAGAATTGGAAGGTGGTTGGCAGTCCAGACAGAAATTACACATGTCTGTGAAGGACCGATTTGTGGAAAATGTGTTTGGAGAACTGGATGCCCCCGGTGAGTGGTTCCTGGACAGATCCCTTAATGTCCTGTACTATTATCCCAGATCGGGGACCGATTTAACTCATGCAAAAATCGAGGTTTCAAACATCAAAAACAGCTTGATATTATCAGGAAGCGCTCATGACATGTTAAAACATGTGTCCCTCAAAAATCTGCATTTCATTCATAACGAAAGAACTTTCATGCATAGCAAGGATACTTTGCAGGGCCATGACCGGGCTGTGTACCGTGGAGGCGCTGTGATGATCGAAAACACATTACAAGCTTCAATTGAAAACTGCACATTTAAAGATAGCGGAGGGAACGCTATCATATTCGACAAATTCAATCAGGAAATTACGGTTAAAGGATGTCTGTTTTCAGAAATCGGCGCAACTGGTGTCATAGTTTCAGGAACTTGTGACAGGCTCGAAATAAATGAAAATCTTTTTGCCAACCTGGGTATCATTGAAAAACAGGGAGTTGCTGTTTTAGTTAACGCTGTTAAAAATATTAACATGCGACATAATACGTTTTTTGGTATGCCTGGTCCGTCCGTTAGAATAGACCGTAATACCCGCATGGAAGTTGCTAATAACAGCGTGTTCAAAGAGTATCAGGAAATTGAACTAACACCGGCCAACATAAGCAATTTTACTTTGGACGGTCATCAGGATGATTTAATAAACGGTGTCCAAAAAGCTGATTATAAGTTATTTGTGGAAAAATTAAAACGTGAGGATTAAGATTAACGACCCTTTGCGGTTTATTGCATCTGCTGTTGCTGCGCCTGTTGTTCTTTCAGGCCTTTCTGGACAACGTCAAAAGGATATTTCAGCGCCAATTCCCTGATTTCATAACTGAACCTGGCATAAGTCTCCTCCCAGAGTTTCGCTTCCTCCGGAGAGTATTCATAGAATCCTTTTCCATTCGCCGTTCCTTTTCCACCCGCACTGACAATGTCACTGATAAGACTAGGAACTTCCGTATCATTATTTAGGGTAGGAAGGAGGTCCTTCATCACGGTATGGTAAGCTGGAACACCTGTCAGATCCATCCATCGGAAAATGCCAACAAAGGTCATAAAATAACCTGCGTTGTTTCGGCATGACCTGTCAATATCTTCAATTGAAGCATATCCGCCTTCAACGAGACTGATGGCTTCCCGATACATCGCATACATCAGACGGTTTGTAATAAATCCCGCAATGTCTTTTCTCACCAGAATTGGTTCTTTTGCCCAGTGAGAAGAAAATACATACAGGTATTCCGCAAGCTCCATATTACTTTTATCACCACAGATAATTTCCAGAAAGCGCGTTGTATGAGCCGGAATGGCCCAATGCAGTCCAAAGAACCGCTCAGGATATCTGGTCAGGTTTTGCAAAGTGCTTATAGGAATAGCCGATGTGTTACTTGCCAGAATGGCATCAGATGCGATGACGGCCTCAATCTTTTTAAAGACAGAATTTTTTATTTCTATGTCCTCCAGGGTGCATTCTATTACAATCCGGCACGCATAGAGATCGTCATAATTTTCAGTGATACGAAGATTTTCAAGGTAATGTGCAGGCTCATCAAAAACGATTCCGTTTGCCTTTGATTTTATCAGATCTTCAGTAATTCGCTTTTGAGCAAATAGCAGGTCAGTTTTGAGGGGAGCGAGTGCTACAACCGGATGTCCGGCAATCAACAGGCAGGTTACGATGCTTGAGCCCATCAGGCCAAGTCCCACCACAGCAACGGGAATTTCGTTCGTCTTCATTCAGGTTCAGGATAAAAGTAATGCATGTTCAAGATATCCAGGAAAATTTTCAAAATGGCTGGAATAACCTATTATTTTACTTTTGGCAGAAATCACAGTATATAAAAAAATGCCGTGAAATATAAATCTCACGGCATTTTCGAACCTTAATTACATATTATTATTTCGACCAGCTGTCTACTTCACTTTCGACTTCCTGGCGTGTTTTTCCTAATTTAGTCTGAAGCTTTCCAAGAAGTTCATCTTCTTTTCCTTCTTCATATAACAAATCATCATCAGTCAGATCTGCATATTGCTGTTTGAATTTACCTTTCAATTCGTTCCAGTTACCTTTTACTTGTTGTGTGAAAGCGCTCATAGCTGTAATGGTTTAGTTTCGTTAATAAATGAAGCATTTTCACTAATTAGTAAATAAATCATACCATCCATTCCCGAACAGGCCATAATATAATTTAGGCTGGCTCTTCTTCGGGTATCGAAGTTTTTCGAATTTATTGATTTATAGGAAAATACGCGCGTACTTCTTGTCTTAAAATAGATAATTCAAATATTATTTTGCATAATTATCCCGTTTCGGTCGCACGCAGCTCAGGTTATTTTGCCCAGCTTTTTCCCTAAATCGTGTAGTTATTCGTGCTCCGTGCAGCAATTAATCCCCATTTACTCTTCGCCGGTCAAAAGCTTGTCAATCCTTATTATACTTTGGATCATCGATCTGACTGAATGGTAATTTACTTTCCAGGAATGGCTCATGTGTTTCCATATCGGTTCACCCTGCCGGGTCAGCAGCGGAAGCCATTCACCCACCTGATGATTAATCATTTTGTCGAACACAAAACGGTGCGTGGCTTCATAGGCGTCCAGATATTTTTGGTCGCCGTAGATCCGGTAGGCATCCAGCATGCCGATCAGTACTTCTGCCTGCTGCCAGAATTCTTTTTCCCTGTCGTATACCTCGCCCGAATGAGACCCCTCGACATATACCCCCCCAAATTCCCAGTCGATTCCATAATCGATCGCGTGGTTGAAAGATTTTAACAGCTGCGTATTAAAGTCGTTCACTGATACAGAAGCAATTTTCAGGGCGTGAAGAAGCAGCCAGGCAAACTCGACATTATGCCCGTAACTTGTATTGTCTTCGGCAGCCGTTTTGAGTCCGTCTTCGGAAAACCGGTCCCATCCCCAGATGATGTCAAATTTAATCTGAGGAGCAATCGTCCAATCCGGCCAGAATTGCGGGATACCTGTTCCATGTACCGGATGCATAATTTTATTAACCAACAGTTGAATGATCTCCATTAATTTCCGTCGGTGAACCTGTTTGCCGCTGGCCTCATACAAGGTCGTAAATGCTTCCATTAAATGCATATGAGCGTCCAGTGTTTTTCGGTCACCTCCGGCCGGTCCCGGACCTTTCAATTCCCACTGCCGGGTAAACATTTCAAAATATCCGCCATAATATGTATCGGCACCGTGAACCTGCAAAAGGTCAAAGGTTTTTTCTGCATATTCCAAACCCACAGGATCGCCGGTGGCAAGTGTGTATTCGCTCAGGCTGTATATGGCAAAACTAAGGCCGTAAACAATTTTCTCATCAATTTTTACATTTCCCTTTCGGTCCATCAGCCAGTAGAAGCCACCGTTTTCATGGTCCCACATTTTATTGATAAGAAAATCGACACCGTGTTTTGCGATTGCCTTATAGCGTCCGTCACCGTATCCTGCACGGTGCGCCGATGAAAATGTAAAAACGGTACGTGTCTGGGCGATAAGTGATTTTTCGTCTTCTCCAGAGTCGTTTCCCTGATGGTCGAAATGTGTGATGAAACCACCATTTGTTTTGTCTACACAACGTGATTCCCAGAAAGGAAGTAGTTCTGTGGTCAGGTGCTGATGGGCTTCCTTGCGAAACTGCCGGAGTTGTTCTGTGCTCATTTGTAGTTAAATTTTTTAGTGTTATTGTGGTATCATGGATTTCGGACCGGACCAATTTATTTTCTTAGGGTATTACATTAAAATGGGTAAAAATGACTAGTGCTTGCGGTGTCAATACAGATTTTATTATTTAAGGAATGTTTGCCGGATAACTACTTTAAACTTTATCAGGCAGATGGGAGCCGCCATGATTGTGTCAGATTTGAATATTACATTTGCAAATGCTGACACATACTTCGTAATTCGCAGATTGTAATCTAACAACGCCTACCATGAGCAACGCCGAAATCGTAGAACTCCTTGAACTCACCGCTAAACTTCTTGAATTGCATGGCGCGGATCCGTTTAAAATAAAAAGCTACGGTGTAGCCGGATTCTACCTGGACAAGTACAAAGACGGCGAGCTGGCAACGATGTCGCTTGAAGAACTGACAAAGCTGCAGGGCGTCGGAAAAAGTACCGCTGCCAAGATTGTCGAAATTGTGCAGCGCGGGACATTTAAAGAACTTGAAGAGCTGCTTGAAAATACACCCATCGGCGTTCTGGAGATGTTTAGTATCAAAGGAATCGGGGCAAAAAAAATCGCGGTTTTATGGAGAGAGCTGGGTATTGATAACTTGCACGAGCTCGAACTAGCCTGCCAGAGTGGAAAAATAGCGAAGGTGAAAGGTTTCGGTGGAAGTACTGAACAAAAGATACTTGAGTCTCTTGCCTTTTTGAAAAATCAAGCCGGAAAGCTGCGCATGGACAAGGCACATGCCATAGCTGACCTGATTGAAGGAGAGTTGAAAAAAGTATATGAGCAGGTTTCGGTTGCCGGCGAAGTGAGAAGAAAGGCCGAGACTGTTGAAACGATCTGTCTGGTGGTTGGAACAGTTTCACCAGCCGGATTGCAGGAATCGATAGCCAGTCTGGATTTCCTGGTAAAGGATGAACTAAGCTCTTCTCCTTTTATCTGGAGGGGAAAAGTCATCGATGTAGGAGTTCAGGTAGAAATCCTGGCTGTGGCTCCTGAACATTTCGTTAACGAAGTATTTTTAGAAACTGCATCTCCTGAGCACCTGGGCGTACTGACGGCCGCCGGCACAAGCTTATGGAGGCAGGCGAAATATGAAAGTGTTGAAAAAGAGGAAAGTATTTATCAAAATGCAGGGCTGCCGTACATTGTACCTGAAATGCGGGAGGGAGGCGGGGAGTTTACCTGGGCTGAAAATCATACTCCGGACCAGCTTATTACCTGGAATGACCTGAATGGAATTTTGCATAACCACAGTACCTATTCAGACGGCCAGCACACGCTGGAACAGATGGCGCTTTTTTGTCAGGAACTTGGTTTTGAATATCTCGGTATCGCAGATCACTCACAAACGGCGTCATATGCCAGCGGGTTAAAAGCGGATGACGTGTACCGTCAGCATGAAGAAATTGCAAGGCTCAACGAGCGTTTTGCTTTGACCAGTCCCGAAAAGCCTTTTAGAATATTGAAAGGCATTGAATCGGATATTTTAGGTGATGGTTCCCTTGACTATCCTGATGAGGTTTTGTCAACCTTTGATTACGTCGTTGCTTCCGTGCACAGTAACCTGACGATGACGCTGGAAAAAGCTACGGCGAGGCTCCTGAAAGCAATCCGCAACCCATACACGACGATCCTCGGCCACCCGACCGGCCGTTTGCTTCTATCAAGAGAAGGCTATCCGATTGATCATAAGGTCATCATCGACGCCTGCGCGGAGCATAAAGTGGTAATCGAAATCAACGCGTCTCCCTGGCGGCTTGATCTTGACTGGCGCTGGATATCGTATTGCATGGAGAAGGGCGTGCTTTTAAGTATTAATCCCGACGCTCACAAAAAGGAGGGTTATTATGACATGCATTATGGTGTCGCCATAGCCAGAAAGGGCGGTCTGACGAGAGACATGACTTTTAATGCATTTACGCTTCAGGAAATTGAAGAGTACCTGAAACTAAGGCGCGGGTAGGAACGCGAAGATCGTAATCAGGAAATGGCTGATCTTTTCCGCCATTTGCTGATTACGTATCCGAATAGTAATATTTATGGATTAAGTTTTGCGAGTGGCTTATCCCTGATCATCAGCTTATCTCTGACCACCAAATTGTCCTTCAGCGGTTCACCGATGAATGGTTTCACCGACCGGGTTGCTGAAAGCCGGGCGCCACCTGGCGCCGGGATGCCCATAACGTCCAGTGCTTTTCTCAGAAGTGTCTCGTATTCATCACCAAAAGCCTTGTAAGGAATCACAGAATCTTCTACTTCGTAAGTTGGGGTCATGCCATTGATGGTTCCGTAATCGGATTCATCATTGACGTTGGCGGTCTGGCCTAACATAACGTACAACCCCCATTTCCACCGTTTTTGCTCATCGCTGAAAAGTGAACCAAATAGATTCTTACCATAAGTATGCTCGCCAATCGTGATGACCTCCATGTAAGGGCGCAGTCCGTTGATTACCAGCTCGCTGGCCGATGCCGTTCCGTTGGAAGTTAGAACAAAAACGCGGCTCAGATTTGACCCGATATTATTTCCCTCATCCTGGAAATTGTATTCCAGTGCTTTGGCTCCATATTTGGTCTGCCAGTAAGAAATGTATTTGTCGTTCCACTTCTCTTTATAAAAGACTTTGGAACTGGTAATATTTTTTCCGATTAGCGAAGCAAGGGTTTCTGCTGAGCTGATATAACCGCCCGGATTAAACCGAAGATCGAGAACGAGTTCGTTTACACCTTTACTTTTGAAATCAGCAAAGACTTTCCGCAGTTCGTTGTCATACTGCTGACCATCTGCAGACGTTCCCGGTACAAACTGGTTATAGACCAGGTAGCCGATTGTCTTTCCATAAGCGGACTTGGAAATAACGGTAGAAAACAGCACTGGATCTTCACTGATCTCCGCTTTGGTTATCGTGACCGTCTTTGTATTATCTGCCGTGATGACCGTGCCGTTGAGTTGTCCGAGGGTAAAAGTGGCGGTCTCACTGTTACTCATCAATGCCGTGTAGTTGCTGGCTGTCAGTTGTGTGCCGGCGACTTTCATAATGATATCTCCGCGTTTTAACCCCGCCTTTTCTGCAGGGCTTCCTTTAACCACATAACTTAGAAAAGCTGCGATGTTTGACTTGCCATCATCCGTATAGGATAACGTGTAGTTAATCCCGAAAACCTTACTAACGCCGTTAAACTCATTGGTAAGCTCATCGATGTCCTCTGTTATCATGGAAAACCGGTCGGTGGTAGAGCGTTGATAAATCAGCTTTTCAAAAAAATCGTTTGGGTTGCTTTTGCTATCCAGAGCAGATTGCGCAGGCAGATTCTTATACCAGAAGTATGAGTCGCTCATCACGCCGTATATCCAGTTATTGACAGCGGTATAGTTGGTGCTGTCCGTTGTTTCGACTTGTACCGGACCAACGTCATTGTCATGACAACCGGCAAAAAACACTGCTGCTGCGATTAACCCAATTTGGCTGAACCTTTTAAAATGTAACATATTTAGTCAGATTATAATTGAGTAGGCTTCTATTCATCATTTGAAAGTTGTGTTAGATTAAATCTTTTGTACATGAAGTAATACGTATTAATTAATTCAAGTGTGGCGATTACGTAAAATTTAATCTTAAAATATTGCTTGCATTTTAAAACAGAAAAGGCTGCCCGGAAGGCAGCCCCATAAAGAATATTTTGCGTTTGTCAGTCGATCCGGAAATGAATAATTTCCCCATAAACAACAGAGTCGTCGATGTGAATGGCATAGGCCCGGTAGTAGATATTGTTGGTACATAACTGGGGACCGATCTTTTGCTTGCTGCCTGTTGTTAATGGCATATCAAATATAACTTTCAGGTTGTTAGCGACAGTCGGTGTTTCTGTCAAAGGGGCGTGACCATCAAAGTTTGCAGAATAGACAGCCCCATATTCCTTGACCGGTAACGTTCCGGTTTTTACTACATCCAGTGCAAATACGATAGAGCATTTTAACTGGTTGGGGTTGGAGGTAATCTGTAACGTCCTCAGCTCGGTTTTCTCCGGTAAAGCATGATCGGTACATGACAATGATATGATCATCAGTAAAAAAATACCACTGAAATATAGAATAAAGCTTTTCATGACATATTATAATTAAGGGTGAAATTATAGGATAAATTTAATAATTTTTTGTTCAAAGTGCTGATCATTGCAGGTGATTCCTGGTTATTGAGAATGTTATTTAGCCTTCGGTATCAACCAGCTAGTTAAAGGCTGCTATTTCTGAAATCAGTTTTCATTTATTGGTATGGTCAGATGGTATCATGGCCGCAGCAGCCTATATGCGATTTGTATACAAATGCATCCGGTTCGTATAATTTTGCCTGAGTCTTATAACCCACCTTTGTGTTGTTAAAAACTTAAATAAACAGACAACCAAATGAGCGGTATTAAAATGATAAAACTTGGTAACCAAGGCTTGGAAGTTCCGATGCAGGGGCTTGGATGTATGGGCATGACAACGTTGGCCGGGCAGGATGTATATGGATTGGCCAGTGAGAAAGAATCTATTGCAACGATTCACCGTGCGCTGGAACTGGGTATTAATTTTCTCGATACCGCGGACATGTACGGCCCACAGTTAAATGAACGTCTGGTTGAAAAAGCCATTAGAGGTAACCGGGATAATTATATCATCGCGACGAAGTTCGGTTATGAAATTGATGACAATGAACAGCTTACCTGGCGAATGAATGGGAGCGCTGATTATGTAAAAAAATCAATTGAACGCTCGCTGAAAAATCTGAATACTGATTTTATTGATCTGTACTACCTTCATCGTGTCGACCCCGAGACGCCTATTGAGGAAACAGTAGGGGCAATGGCAGAACTTGTACAAGCTGGCAAAGTAAGATATTTAGGTTTGTCTGAGGTCTCGGCGCAAACTTTAAAAAAAGCAAATCTGATTCATCCGATCTCTGCGGTGCAAACCGAATATTCGCTTTTTGAAAGAAGTGTTGAAACGAATGGGCTCTTTGATACAATCCATGAACTGGGCGTTGGCTTTGTTTCTTATTCGCCCCTTGGACGTGGTTTTTTAACGGGTGAGATTACCAGCCCTGATGACTTTTCAGACAGCGATTTCAGGCGAAACATGCCACGCTTTCAGGGAGAGAATTTTTATAAGAATCTTGACCTGGTGAGGGCTGTCCAAAAAATGGCTGCAATCAAAAATATCAGTCCCTCTCAGCTGGCAATCGCATGGACCCAGGCCAAGGGTACCGTACCAATACCAGGAACTAAACGTGTCAGATTTCTTGAAGACAATGTAGCAGCATCTGCGGTAACGTTTTCAAAAGATGAAATGGAAAGCCTGGATGCCATAGTTCCTGATGGAGCAGTGATAGGTGACCGGTATGATCAGGTTTCGATGGCTGGATTAAATTTATAGACTATTTAAATATTGGCAGGAAAGCAATTATATTTATTCAACGCTTTCCTGCCAGCTATTATAACATGAAAAAAACATCCACAGGACCGGTTATTATCGAGTCACTCGCCGAATATCATAAGCTGGTTGGTCTGCCGAAACCCGAGCACCCGCTTATCAGTGTGATCGAAGTTAAATATAGCCCTGACTTGCCGGCGCTGCCGGAAGACAAGCTGATTTTGAATTTTTATAATATTTTTCTAAAACGCAATATCAGTAACGCACTGTTTTACGGACAGCGATATTTTGATTTCAGTGATGGGATCATGGGGTTTTCTTTACCAAAACAAGTATTCACCATAAATACGGAGGCTGATTTTACCAAAATATCGGGCTGGATGATTTTGATCCATCCTGACTTTTTAAGAAAATACGACCTGTCGAAGCGAATAAGTTCATATGGCTTCTTTTCATACAATCTAAACGAGGCGCTGCACCTTTCTGAAAAGGAAGAAAGGGTCATAGAACAGATCATGCTTAACATCCGAACAGAATACCAGCAACCGATTGATGCATTCAGTCAGGACGTGATTGTGTCGCATCTGGAGGTATTGCTTAATTATTCCAACCGTTATTACAACAGGCAGTTTATCACAAGAAACAGTTCTGAGGAAGATCTGATCATGCGGTTCGAACTGATGATCAGAAATATTTTTGACCAGGAATCAGTTACGCACATTCCTGCTGTCAACGAAATTGCAGACCGGCTCAATGTTTCACCACACTATCTGAGCGATATGCTTAGATCTTTGACAGGCATGAGCGCGCAGCAGCATATCCATAATTTGTTGATCGAAAAAGCGAAAGAGATCCTTCTCACTACAAGATTATCGATCAACGAGACTGCGTATAAATTGGGATTTGAATACCCGCAATACTTCAATCGATTGTTTAAAACTAAAACCGGACAAACTCCGGCTAATTTCAGAAAGGAAATTTCATACAATTGAAAACGCTGAAAAAACTGCTTTTTACAGCGCTTTAGCCTTAGATTTGGACAAGTGGTACCGTATCCCGATGGATTCGAAGACTGTGTTTAAGCCTGAAGAAACTTTTTGATCAGAATAATAACAAGATTCAGGATCGTGCTCAAGAGAATCAACGTTGTGATGGGGAAATAAAACCTGAAGTTTTCTTTCTCAACCCGAATGTCGCCCGGAAGTCTTCCGATCCATTGCAGTTTATCACTAAGAAAATAAACAGCAACACCAAGTACCAACATAAGCAGTCCGGCAATGATGAGGTATTTTCCAGTATTCTGCGACATGTTTTTACAATGGCTGATAATCAATTTCCAAAAAATCCGCTACGTCTTTCATCCAGAAGTTTTGTATAAAATCTGTATGCTTTTCGTCGTTTGAATACCTGTCATAGGTTTCCTGGTCTGAAAATTCCATCGTTAATCCATAGTCAAATTTATTTTTCGGACTCACCTGACGCAGGCATTTGAAATGCTGAACGCCTGAAATAGATTCCAGCTTTTTCGCAGCATCCAGGAAAAGAACTTCTTTGGTAGATCCTTTCTCGTGTTTTAAACTGAATATAACGGAATGTTGTATCATAAAGGTAAAAGTTAACTTTTTTGTATGATTCAGATTGCAATTGTCGGATCTGTTGTATAACTGGCCGGTGCAGATTGGTCTACAGTAAACCCGACAATCCAGCCAATGAAAAACGCACCGGCCAAAACCGGCCAGTGCGCTATGCTGCTATTTCAATTTATTTTCCAGGCGTGATGATGATGTTACGGTATTCAACCGGACCATGATCACCCTGTATATAAAGAGGACCTGCCTCGCCTTCGTTGCTGTCCAGTGCTCCGCCGGTAATTCCCGGTATTTCCTGATTGGTAATCACTGTCTTCCCGTTCACTACAAGGGTCAACATTCTGCCGATCAGCGTAATATCAAAAGACTGCCATTCGCCAGGTTCTTTCGCCATCATTTCACTAGGGCTGATAAATCCGTAAACCGCACCTAGCTGATCAACTGCCGGTTCCAGTCCTTTTCCATCTGTTACCTGCATTTCATATCTGCCGCGCAGATAAACGCCGCTATTGCTGCCCTTTGGTATCCGGAATTCAACATGGAGTTTGAAGTCGTTGTACTTTTCATCCGTTATCAGATTTGCGCCTGACTTTTCACTTTTTAAAACACCATTCTCCGACACCCATTGATTGGTTCCTACAGCGTGCCAGCCTTTAATCGTATTTCCATCCGTCAATTTTACTGGTTTTCCCCAGACCGGAGGAGCGGCTCTTCTTAAAGAAGGGGCACGTACGCCAGTCCATGTATATGTTTTACCCTCAGGTGTCGTTACCGACCCACTTATTTTTTCACCTTGCAAAGTGCCTTCCAATGACAGGTCTTTATCTCCTTTTTCCCACTGTGGCGGAATCGAAAAGTTGAATTTGCCATCTTTGAAATGCACTTCGGAAATAGGGCGGGCACTTCCTGAAAAAGAGACAAACTGACCTATTAATGTATGCGTGCCAGAGTGCCTTACTTCAAGCCAGGATGGCGAAGGCTTGCCGGCGACGTCTACGGTAATATCCCATCTTCCTTCCAGCGGAGAGGCCAGAGGTTTTGCGCTGATTTGCATCGCGCACAGAATTAACGCTAAAATTAGCGCCGGACCGGATACGGCGCGGGAAAAGTTCTTAATGTTGGTCTGGAATAATCTGTTCATATAATTTATTAATTGAAAAACGTCAATTTACTTATAAAAATTAAATAAACGCTTCTATTCCTAACCAAATCATGCGCCTCCAACTTTTGCCTGCTCCGGTAGCTCATTGTATCCTCCCGAACGATCACTCATTCCTTCATCACTCTTAAGGTTTGCCTGGTCACTGCTTTGGGTGGTTTCCGAGGCGCCCTGAAGATAAGATTTCAGACCATCCAGTGCTGTACGCCAGGCATCTTTGTGCGGTTTAGCAACTTCTTCGTCCTGAAATTCGTCTTGCTTTACGTGCAGGATACTTCCGTTTTCGGTTTCTTTAAACACAATCGTTAACAGGTAAGATTCCTGCGGCAGACCGTCTTTAAATTCCCAATTCCAGGTGTACACGAGTTTTTCCCCCGGTATTACTTCTTTGTATTTTCCTGTGACATGGAAGTCTCCGCTTTTGAAATGATAGGAGACTTCGCCTCCTTCGTTCAATTCATTCGTTACATTTTCCAATGAGTCTCCCATAGGACTCCACCATTTTTTCAGTTGATCTGCTTCGGTCCAGGCTTTGAATAAGGTTTCAGCTGTAACTGAAAACGATTCGCTGAGTTCGATGGAATTTGAATTTTGTTCAGTAGCCATAATTTTTATATTTAGTTGTCCCTGATACAAGCGTCTAATAAACTATTGTCTGGTGCAGCTATAAAAATTATGCCTTTCTCATATGGGCAAATAAATACTAAAAGTGGATCCTTTTCCCAGTTCACTGACCGCGCAGATTGCTCCGCCATGGTTAGCTGCAACCCTTTCACAAATTGAAAGTCCGATACCAGTCCCTGCAAATTCACTGCGGCCGTGTAGTCGTTGAAAAAGCTGGAAAATCCGTTCTGAATATTTTTGCTCAAACCCGATACCGTTGTCGGCTACATCGATCTGATAGTATAAATGCGCAATTTGTGCCGGTTTGATCATCAATGGCAGGTCACTGAAACTTACGATTTTGCAATTAATATCAATTACAGGCGTCTGGCCTTTCTGACGGAACTTCAGGGCATTCGATAACAGGTTTTGGAAAAGCTGTCCAAGCTGTGAATCGTCCCCAACGATTACCGGAAGGTTTTTAATCGTAATAACAGCACCAATTTCCTGGATCGTTAATTCAAGATCTGATAAAACGTGTTGGACAACCTCCGTGAGCGATACAGAGCCGCTTGCTTCAATCTGATTTGAGATTCGGGAAAAAGTCAGAAGGTCTTCGATCAGGCCGGACATCCTTGCGGCGGCAGCCTGCATCCGGTGGATCAGGTTGGCTCCGTCGCCCAGGGTTTCAGCATAACGGTTGAACAACAAATTGCCGAAAGATTGAATTTTGCGCAAAGGTTCCTGAAGATCATGCGATGCAACGTAAGCAAATTGCTGCAGACTCTGATTCGACTGGATCAACAGATGGTTGGACTGTGAGAGGTCTTCGTTGGTGGCCATATATTCCTCATTGATCGCGGCAAGTTCCTCGTTCATGGTTTCCAGCTCCTCTGTTCTTTGTTGAACCAGCTGTTCGAGTGTCAGTTGAACTTCCCGTTGTTCGGTAATGTCCTGAGCGATACCGATCAGTTTATATGGTTTATGATCCTGATCAAAGAAAGTCTTGGCCCGGGAATGTATATAACGTCTTTGTCCTGAAACGACATTTTCGATCAGGTGTTCTTCATCGTATATTCCTGACCCTTCTGGCCTGGTTGCTTCTTTTAGTGCTTTTACAATTCGCTCCCGATCTTTATCAGGAATGTGGGTGGTACCAATGTCAAAATCTCTCTCATCTTCCTTCACACCGATCCACTGTTTCATCCTTTCGCCATACCCAATCTGACCGGTCCGGGTATCGACGCTCCAGGTTGCCAGTTCAGCCAGTTCAACAGCATCTCTCAAAACCTGCTCTGCCTCCTCAATTTTCTGCCGGGCAACGACCTGGGCTGTAACTTCAATAGCAGTAACCAGCACCCCGTAATTTTCCCCGGAGGTGTTTCGCAGAACTTTATAATTGTAATTGTAATATCCTGTATACGGCTCGCCGTGGTGCAGAAGCTCAATTTTTTCTTCCGGTTGATTAAATGAGGCACCGGTATGCAACACATCACGGAGCCTGTTCATCAGTGGTGTCTCGACCAGTTCGGGAACTGCTTCCATAAATGGTTTTCCAATGATCGAGTCGTCTTTTCCCAGCATGGCCAGCATATTTTCGTTCGCCGTGCGGATCACCATATTTTCCCCTATAAAAACCAGCTTTGCAACAGGGGAATTAGAGATGATACTTCTTGCGAAAAGCTCACTTTCTTCAAGATTTTGTCTGGCAAGCACGGCCTCCGTGACATCAATGCCGATATCCAGTACAGCGTACACATCGCCCATTTCGTTAAATAGCGGTGTATACGTCACGTTATAATAATTGCTGGTCATTACGCCATCGCGCAGCAAATTAACCTGCGATTCGAATCTTTGCGACGGTTTACCGGTGTCAAATACTTCTTGCAACATTCTCAGGGATGCCTGTCCTGTGAGCTCTGGTATAACATCACTAAGCTTTCTGTTCAAGATTTCAGAACCCTTTCCTATGGTATCTGTAAAAACCTGGTTTGCCAGCTCAATCACCAGATCCCGCCCGACGAAAAGAGCAAGTGCGGCAGATGCATTGGCGAACACAGACCTCAGCTTTAATTCACTGGCTTCCAGCGAGCGTCTCGTTTCAACTTCTGCGGTAACATCCTGTGCCATATTGAGGACACCGTAGATATCTCCATTCGCATTTCGGAGTGGTTTATAGGTATAGTCAAAGTAGTAAGTACTTAATACACCATCAACGACAAGATCAGCCGGGGCGCTTTTCGCCGAATAGGTAATCCCGGTATTGAAAACCTCATCCAGTAAATCATTAAATGGCTGGCCTTTGATTTCCGGAATCGCCTCAGATACCGGTTTTCCAATAACTGATTTGTCCTTACCCCAGTAACCAATCATTTTATCATTTGCAACGGAGACGTTGTGGTCTTTCCCGGTAAAAACGCCGGTCGCGACGGGAGCTTCCTGGATCAGCAATCGATATCGTTCTTCACCTTCCTGATGTTTATGAACAGTGGTCAGGTGCTCTGTGACGTCGGAAGCAGTGGTAATGACGCCAGTAATATTTCCGGTGTAGTCACGTAACGGCGAGTAGGTAAAATCGTAAAAGGCAGTTATAGTATGATCTTTCTGACCGATCTCTACCAAGATACCACGCTCATAAATCTTCTTTCCGGAACGATAAACCTCTGTTAAATTAGACTGTATATGTTGGTGTATAGACCTGGTGAAAACCTCCCCGGAGGGTTTTCCTATAATGGATCTGTCTGTTTGCCAAATTTTGAGGAGTTGATCGTTACTGTTATCTATGATCAGGTCTTCACCTAGGAAGGTTGCGATCCCAACCGGTAGCTGGTCCAGTACAGTATTGTTGTCTTTTTGTGTATTGTCAGCTTTGATCTTCACACCCGGAACACTTGCTGTTTTGGAAAGTTGCCGGTTCTGCTGACTGGCTTCTGTTTGCCGTGTTATATCCTGGACTATACCGACCAGTTTTTCAGGATTACCATTCTTATCAAAATAGACCTGTCCCTTGGCCATCAGCCAGCCATTTTTATCTTCAATACTGGTATTCAGGCGAAATTCAATTTCATAATCCTTGTCCTCATGTACGTTAAAGCTTTTAACCAAAGATTCACGTAAAAGCGCGCGATCTTCACCATGTACCAGATTAAGGATCGTTTCAATAGAAACCAGGTCATCATTAATTGGGTGGGATCGGAATAAAATCTTACTTTGATCGCTCCATAAAAAGGTATTCGTCAGAATATTAAACTGCCAGGTTCCGATTCCGCCTGATTGCAGTGCCAGTCGTAACCGCGAAGATTCAGTTTCGTCGCCTGGACTAAATGGCTTGATTTTGCCGCTCATGAATTTAGTAGTACTTGTAGTCCTTGAGGGACTTGTGCTGGTTAAATGCTGACTGCAAAGAAAGCATCCAGATCCCATAAATAGAAATTTTTGGAATCGTAAACGTAGAATATGATGACAGCGTGCGCTTATTTGGCCTGGAATCCCATCGCCCGTTCTATTTTGCGGAATTGAAGCCGAAAATTTCTTCTGAGATCTTCACCTCAATGGCGGGCGAAATCGAGAAAGCATGTCTGAAGCGCCTCGGCGATTTTCAGGAAACCGTCATAGGTGTTCGGCTTTTTGATGAATGCGTTGATACCGGTCTCATAAGCTTCCTGAATCAGCTCTTTATCCGAAGAAGTTGAGATCATGACGGCAGGAATATGTTTTATCTTTTCATTCAAACGAATAGTTTGAAGGGCCTCAAGGCCAGTCATCCTTGGCATGTTCATATCGAGCAATATCAAAATGCTGGCGTCCGTTGAATTTTCTTTGTTGATAAGCTGTAACAAATCATCACCATCTGAAGCTTCAACAATTTTTATTTCAAGGTCAAGGTTCCTAATGGCATCCCTTAAAAACTGGCGGTCGTCTTCATCATCATCGGCAATGTAAATAATCTTTTGCTTCATCCTTTTTTAACGGTTTATTTCCATCCAGCTATCGGCAGTGAATGACAGGGTTTTCACAACGTGTTTTTTTTAAAGGTAAGAAAAAAAAATCCCGGAAATTTCTATCCGAACCTGATTCTTATCATAGGAATTTCGGGCATGTTGGAAGTACCTGTAAACCAAAGTATACTTTCAGTTACCATTGTAGAAATTTTACGCTTCCAACCAGGATCAGTACTCCAGAATTTCGCGGGAAGGGATACTAGCGAAGATAATACTTTCCGGTACAGTTATTTCATATTCAGGATGCGTCATCAAAACATTCTATTATGCCGTCTACCGTAATAGCCTCATTTATCTATCTGCCGGAAACACAAACTTTAAGGATCACCTACGTTTCAGGTCTCGTTTATGACTATAAAAAGGTGCCTGAAGCCGTTTATAAGCAAATGAAAGAGGCAGCGTCGAAAGGTACTTTTTTAAACGAACATATAAAGGGGAATTTCGAATTTGAGAAAGTAGGGTCTTGATTAAACACGGAGGTCCTGGTACGATTCTTGTTTAAACTTGATTACATCAATTCCGATGTCCACAATCTTAAAAAGTCTGGTTATGAAAAAGATAATAATCGTATTAACACTGGTAGCCATGTCTACCTTGTCATATGCTCAGGATAGCACTAAAACTTTGGCACAAAAAGCGGGCTCAGAGGTCAAAAAAGATGCAAAAGCCGTTGGTAAAGGTGTTAAAAAAGGCGCAAACAAAGTGGGTGACGTAGCTGAGGATGGTTATGATGCGACCAAAAAAGGCGTTAAAAAAGGAGCAAACAAGGTAGGAGAGGTTGCAGAAGATGGATATGATGCTACAAAGAAAGGCGCAAAAAAAGGATATGACGCCACGAAAAAAGGAGTGAAAAAAGCAGGTCAGAAAGTTGGTGAAAAAGCGGACGATCTGTAGTCAATCCAAAATGATATTTAAGGTCTGCCCCATCGAGGCAGACCTTTTTTGTTTAAACCCAGGTGAAAGGGTCTTTTGATTCCAGATGGGTAATGTTCACTTCGGGGATTTTTGGTTTTAACCATTCTGCAAACCACTCCATGCCAGGTTCTTCACTCACCGCATGACCAAGAACGACCAGCGAGATTTTATGGCCCAAAGCCCTGGCATCACGGATATATTCTACCGTCTCCCATTCCGGCGTTTCGCCAACGATCAACACGTCAGGCTTTTCCTTTTCTGCTACACTCACCTGTCTTTGGCCACCCCAGGCACCGGGCAGCAGCGCAATTCTTTCACAGGGAAAATCCGGATCTCCAATCACACGAAGATGCGCGATTCCCAGCGTTTTCTGCAAGTGAGAAGTTAAATTTTTAAAGGAAATCTTCGGGATTTTGAGCATCACTTCCCCAGTCTTATAATAGGGAAGCCACCCAGCTTTTTTCGCTGCGCCATAACTGACAGCATCTGGTTTTAGGGCATGGCAATAATCGTGAAATCGCCAGATCGCAATCTTATGCTTTTCTAGCATGGCCTGCTTTTCTTTCAAAACGGCATTGTCCCTGACCCAATCCGGGCTATCGCTATGGTTGTAGAATGATGGTTCATGGGCAATAATGAAGTTGGCCTTTAAGGCAGCGGCTTTCTCAATGACCGGAATTGTCGGGAACATCGTGGTCACAATACCACTTACGATCTGATCAGGACTGCCACATTTGATCGTATCTACCGTTTCTTTCAGGGGAGACAGGTTTCCTTCTTTCAGAATCAAGTCGATCATTTGCTGTACCGTGTAGACTGTCGGTAGATGCGTGTGGTCGCTGGTTTTCGTTTGAGAGGTAAAGCCAGTCAATGAAAGTACGCCTGCCGTTTGGAGACTGGTGCGCATAAATTTACGCCGGTCTAAGTTGTTAAGGTTAAAAAACGATCTGGTCATTCGTTCCGGATTAGTTTCATAATTAAAACAAATCCCTATATAGCGAAAATTTTCTTACTTATCCACGACAATTTGGCCGGGACATTGAATGTCATTTCCTGTCAGCGGTCAAACAGCAACCGCTGGTTTTTCCATTCGATCTGATCAGTATCTAAACAAATGCCCAACGGTGTTTATGCCTAAGATAAGTATAAAAACATACGTCGGTTACGCGCATATTTATGGAAGAGATGGCTTTTTTAAAGTGCCGCGGATTATGTAACCTGTACTAAGCCTGGATAGCTAATTTTCAGGCTGCATCGGTGGTCCAACCACTGTCATGCCATGGTCAGCAAAAATTTGGGCCATTTCTTCCCTGGTGGGCTCATTTGCAAGCGAAGACATGTATACGAAGAACTCTTCGAGTTTCCCGGCGGGTTGAACGATGACGCTCATCCTGCCTTTTTCGCTGATCTGAATCCAGGCATGGGCTACTTTTTTGGGTAAAAATATGCTTTCGCCTTCCGTCAGTTTAAATTTTTGTTTGTCCACAAGGAAATGATACTCGCCTTCCAGAACCTGAAATATTTCGTCCTGGTCGGGATGTATATGGACTGGAACACCACGTTTTGGAGATAGTCCTGTCTGTTCAAAAATAGCCAGTGCTCCATTGGTATCTTTGCCGGATACTTTCACATCCTGAATATTGGCATTGACACCTTTTAATTGAATATGCCCGTGAAATCTTCCTTCTCCTTTTTGAACTTTAAAAGCTTTGCCTGCCTCCGGCGGCATTACACGGTCAGTTATAAACGATATCGGTGCTGCCATGAGCGCGGATTGAACAAATTGCCTGCGTTTCATATGGTTTGTCGGTTTATAATTTAATGTTTAGTTTGAAACAGGTCATTAAATTTAACACTAAATCACGCCTTTCAAAACAGCAGTTATCCAACGGCAGTCATATAATACTTTGGCTTACAGTTATTTGTGACCTGTTCTTTAGGTTTGCAATCCGATGGGCTTAGCCATGTCCAAGTATCGAAAGCTCTTCGTATACTTTACATGAGATGGTCATCTGCGTAATTAACGAGCACCATCCGGCATTTGCTGGATGGTGCGTTATTATAGACTAATACAAGAGGATTTATTCAGTTCGAATGGCATTAACCGGGTTCATCAGTGCTGCCTTGAAGGTCATTAGCGTAACCGTAATTCCGACAGTAATGCAAAAGGTAATGATCACAAAAGTAAAGTTTTCTAAACCGATTGTGACACGGTAAGCATAACTTTCAAGCCATTGAGTCAAACCTGCGTAGGCCAGCGGAAAAGCGATCAGTGCAGATACGCCAATGACGGCAGCGAATTCTTTTAAAAATAATAATATAATACTAATCCCGGATGCACCCAAAACTTTTCTTATACCAAATTCTTTTGTACGTCTTGAAACATTCAGCGACACCATTCCCAGAATACCAAGCAGAACAATGATGATGGCAAGGAGCGTAGCAATGCCTGACGCTTTCTTCAACTGGATTTCTGTTTTGTATAACCTCATCAGGCTGTCGTCCATGAATACATATTCAAAAGGAGCATCAGGCATTAATTGTCTCCACTTTTTTTCAATAGCGGCCATTTTATCACCCACATTTCCCGGCTGCATTTTAAACGAAAGGTACCTGTAGATGCTGCCATTCCTGACATGGACAAATGCTAGTGGTTTAATATGATCGTGCATAGATGCAAAATGGAAATCCTTAATAATGCCTCCGATGTTAAAGATTTCATGCGAATCATGCATCCTGACCTGCTGACCGACAGCATCTTCCGGATCAGAAAAACCAAGAGCTCTGGCTGCTGATTCATTTAGAACAATTTCGTCTGCCTTATAACTTACCTGCCCGGCAAAGAAGAAATGGCCGGCTGCTAATTTTAACCTGAACGTTTCAGCAAACTTTTCATCGGTCGACAAAACCTGTGTGTAAACTGCCTCCGTAGAGTCCTGTCCCAATCGATACAAACCGTTGCTGCCGCCAGCATTTCCATTCGGGATTTCGTAAGAAAGACTTACCTGACTGACTTCTTTCAATAGTTCCAGTTCATTCCGGTTTGACTCCATTTTGGAGACACCAGCCACTGTCCAGTCGCGTGGTGCCGGAACATAAACGACTGATTCTTTATTATAACCCAGGTCTTTGTTGAAAAAATAGTCGATCTGTTTAGTGATCAACGTTGCAGCTGAGAAAACAAACAACGCAATTGAAAACTGCGAAACGATCAGAATTCTTCTAAACAGGATATTTTCCCTGACAGATTTTAATTTCCCTTTTATCGATTCGATAGCCGGTAATGAGGACAAAATAAATGCCGGATATATTCCTGCCAGAAAAGCGATAATGATACTGAAAGATACAACAGCGACCAGCGAATAGGGGAACAGGGAGAGGGCCGACTGGATAGGTTTGCCGAGAATCTCGGCCAGATAAGGACGGAACACTTCGTAAAACACAACAGAACATGTCATTGAAAAGCCAGCCAGTATAAGATATTCCGCCAGAAATTGTTTGATAAGCTGGGACTTTAAACTGCCAAGCACCTTTCGAACACCAATTTCCTTAATTCTTGATGCTGAATTTCCAATGGATATATTGATGAAATTCACGATCGCCATCAAGAGAATGAACAAGGAAACGCCGGAAAGTACGTAAATCATTTTTCTGGCAAGCCCATTGTCCTGATTCAGATACAATTCGTTCAGGGGCGTTGCATAGACCGTTAGATTGTTTCTGATATTTTCAGCTGCGTGTGCCGACAGCAATCGGCTTAGCGGCTTGGCAAGTGCTTCTTTTTTTACGCCTTCCCGAAGTTCGAGAAAGGAAATCATGTAAGGGTTATTCCAGTTTTTCGCATTTTCCCGGCCTTCCAGAGTTCCCATATTAATGAAGATACCTGCCTGCGATTTCAATAGGTTATTGACCGAATTGTCACTAAGAGTTTTTAGAACAGCAGTAACAATATAGGACTGTTTTTGTCCGAGGAAATTATCCAGGGAGAGAACTTCACCCTGGACATCAGTTTTTCCAAAGTATTTCATGGCTTTCTCCGCGGTGATGACGATGGAATTACGATCCTTTAATGCATCATCGGAACGACCATGTAAAAGCGGAAAACCGAACATTGTGAGCAAGGTGGAATCACCGGCCTGAACTTCCTCCCGGAAATGTTTGTCCCCGTGAGAAACGGCTACTGTGATACCATCGTAACAGTAATAGTTTGCAATCAGATTTGGATATTCCTCTTTTAAAGTTTTCGCAAGCGGGCCCAGAGTCGCGATTTCGATACCCATACCTTCCTTCTTCCATTTACTTTGCAAAAGGTATTGACGGTCAGCATTTTTTAGCGTTCTATTGACTTGCAATTCACCGCATACAAAACTTCCGATCAAAAACGTAAACGTCATTCCGACGGACAATCCGACGATGCTGACCAGGGAAAGAAAGCGACGTTTTAAAAGGTTTCGCCAGGCGATCTTGAAGTAATTGTGCAGCATGGTCCAGTTCAGTATAGGTTCAAAATGACTAACGAATATTTCAAATTTAACTGAACCGGAAGATGGAATCTATTTCATCAGCATCATTTAACGCTTTTTAACTTTTGGCAGGTTTTTTCTAAGCGCTCCATTTACAGTTTAACCTGCAAGGTTACATAAAATCCCCGGCCGTCAGACGGTAAAATCCCCGGTCCCGGATAACCTGTGGCCCGTCTTGTAAAATACATTTTGTCAGCCAGATTATTAACGCTTCCTTCAATACGGACTTTCCTGAATTCATAGGACAAGCTGACATCCATGATGGTATATGCTGGGATCAGTCCTACAACTCCTGTCACTCCGCCATCAACGGCGTTGGTCGCCTCGGTAAACTGATCAGACAAATGGGTGTACTGGAAAGATGCTTTCAGGTTCTGATAACCAATTCTTATGCCGGATTTTATATTCAATTTTGGCACAAATTCTACCTGCTTACCTTTGACACCTACGATTTCACTTTCCTTATAGGTAGAATGAATGAAAGCAACATTTGTAAATATCACTCCGCTCAACGGCGAGTCAGCACGGACCAGTTTAATCAGATCTGCTTCTCCATAGGATTCGATTCCCATGATCACGGCACGGCCGACATTTCCTCTTTTCCGGAGGACCCTGTCGTTTTCGTCGTAAAATTGTACCTCACCGATCCTGTTGTTATAATTAAGATAAAAACCGCTGACGTCGAAGTTATAATTTGCTGTCTGCTGGCTCCTTATCCCAAAGTCCAGCGAATGGCCCTTTTCGTCTTTCATATTTGGATCAATGACCGAAGACGGATTTGAAATCCTCATATCGCTAAAAGTAATTGAACGATAATTCTGGGAAATGTTACCGTACAGGTCCAGGTGCTCGGTGGGCTTGTAACTCAGTCCGAGCCCCGCGATGACGAACTGTCTTCCATTCGTCCGGTATTCATCTGTTTTGCTGATGTTGATGATATTTCCTGCCAGGTCCCTTGATATATTTCCATAAAAACCGTCTGCGATCGTGCGGATATACTCAAACCGGACGCCAGGCGTAACAGAAAATTTGTCACTGACATAGAGTACGTTTTCAGCGAAGAAAGAAAGGTTTTTATTCGGGAAACGATAGTCATAGGTTACCAGCCTGTCTGCATCTGTGAAATTAAAGTTCGCATCTTTTCCTGTACTGCCAGCACCCTGCATACTGTGGTTGTAACCATGGTAATAGCGCGTTCCAAAAAGCAGAACGGAGAGCATTTTACCGGTATAATATCGTTTCAGGTAACGCGCTTCGGCGCCCCAGTTGGAGAATTTTCCCCTGATCAGGTCTCTTTCGCTGTTGTCGTCGACCGTTGCAACACGGTTTGGCCTGAACCCAAGTGAGTATCTTGATGCAGAAAGGCCGAAAACACGGAGGTTGAATTCATTCATCGGGTCGAACTTGTGGTCCAGGTGAAAGGCCGCCATATTCCAGTTCACTTTAAACCAGTTTCTCTCCCGGTTACTTTGGCGCGGATCCTGGTAAAACATAGCATCAGACTGTCCACCAGGTTGCTTCGCCAGATAATCCATGTGTGTAAGGTCAATACCGATCGTTGTTTTTTCGGAAATTTTATAATCGATATCTGAAAAAAGCGTTACGTTGTTGAAATGTGAATTGGCCCTCCAGCCATCGCCTCTTTTGTATTGGGCAAAAACATAATAACTTAATTTCCCAACAGTGCCGCTGGCGCTCGTGAAAGAATTGTAAAATCCGAAAGATCCTGTGCTTTGTCTGACCACAAGTTCAAGTTTCCGGTTTTCCACAGGCTTTTTCATTATGAAGTTCAGAAGTCCGCCAAATTGCGTACCGTATTGCAGAGAAGCTGCGCCCCGAACGATCTGGATCCGGCCTACCGCTTCGACAGGCGGGGTATAATAACTTTCGGGATAACCCAGCGCGTCAGCACTGATATCATATCCGTTCTGGCGAACGTTAAAGTTGGAAGTCCGGTTTGGATCCAATCCGCGGCCGCCAATACTCAGCTGAATTCCCGCGCCGTCTGTTTCATAAATATTCAGTCCTGGTACACGGGCATAAACCTGCCGGGCATTGTTCGTAGCCAGATTTGCTACCAGTTTGTCCGGAATGATCACTTCCGTTTTTTTGCCTTCATAAATACCCATGTTTTCAACGCCACGCATTCTGGAATAACCGAAGTCGTTTTGTTTCTCAGTGACCGTTACCTCATTGAGATTCTCTTCCCGGTTGATGATCGTAATCACAAGGGATGTAGGCTTATCTTCTGTCTTAATTGTTTTTTGATAAAGCTGAAAATCAGGATGGGTAATATGAAGTACATGATTGCCACCTGACACGGCAGAAATCGTAAATGTACCTGTCGAATCAGTGACGGTATGGTAAGCGCCTTTTGACAGAAATACAACACATCCGGCAACAGGCAAGCCATCTTTTTTAGAAACAACAACACCGGATAAACGGCTCTGGGCCATTATTCCGGCTGACAATAAGGTAAACAGAACTAAACTAAAAACCTTTAATTTCATCTTCTAGGGGAGTTATCCATAATTTGTGTTGAAATGATTCTTGTTGTGCTGCCAGATTTACCGTTGGAGCAACCAAAGGTTTTCCAAGACGGCCATTGAGCGCAACGTAGGAATCAACATATATTTCAGGGTCAGTAAATCCATGGGCGGCATAATAATCCTTAAGGAAATGGGCATACTGTAACATCATATCAGGCTGGGTTGACATCATTTTTTCCTGCAAAGTGGTCAGAAAATCGTTGTTGTTAATGATCAGGCTCTTTCCCGATTTATCACGCACCTGAAACTGTGTGTAACCTGCTTTTTCCATTAACATTACCCTCCAGGAGAAACGGTATCCTTCTTCTGTCCAGAATAATTCACCCGGATAGAGCAAATAGCGAAAGGGAATAATCATCTGTATCAGCAGGATGACGGAAAAGAGTGTGAGCAGTGCGGCATTTGAAAAGTTTGTAAATCGGAAAGTTTTGCCCGGGCTTATCAAACTACTGTCCCATCTGAAGAACGCCGAAATTGATTTTACCACCTTTATATGAAAACTTCCTGAAAAAAAGATCAGCGCGGTTACGATCATGATGTATGGGAACATGCCGATCGGGAATAAAACCGCTGTTAATCCGTGAAATAGAACCACAGCGAAAAAGGCAAAAGGCCGTGTTTGTTTATGTGCCAGCAAAAAAGGGATTGATAAATCGTAAAGGCAGCCGAACCAGCTGAATGCATATGGGATCCATTTGTAATTAAACAGAAAACCGATTACCGGCATATCGTTTCTGGCAGGCAGCCATATTTTCAACGGCAAAGCCTCAAAAAGCCAGTCGCTGTTAAGCTTGGCAAGCCCTGCATAGAAATATAAGATTCCGACCAATAGCTGCAGGGACAATATACACCATGCAGGAATTTTATCCGCGCGGATGGTTTTATGATGCCACGAATCGATTGAAAAATACACCTGCGCTGGTAGGAAAACCAACATCAAACAAACGACACTGACGAAGTAGTAGTGATTCAGATAGGTCGATTTGTCTATGAGCTCTATGTATGTAAAACTAAGAAAAAGACTGGCCGAAGCTATTTTGTAAAACATACCTAAACAAACAAGCAGGGCAGATAACGTGCATATTGCGAATAGTATATAGGTATACCCATGAAGCGGCCTGATAAATTCCAATCCATAAAAAGGGAAAAAATACTTAGGCCTGATATACAATTCTTCTATCCAGCCTTTTGTCCAAAACCTGATCATGCTTAAAAAAAGCATGGCTCCAAAAGCAATTCGGAAAATTGCCAGTGGAGCTGCGGAGACAGGCTTTTCTAAAAATCTAATCATGGTTTAACCAAAAAATGTACTTTCCGGCTTCGAAATCAATCGCCATCATTATCTGTATAAGTGATGGTAATACTCATAGCAGAAGTCATATCCACTTTTAGCATACGAACTGACTTTTGCATTTCAGTGTAAGTGTCTTTCATTGCCTGGTTATTTGTCTTTACCTCGTCATAAAGATTAGGTTTCAACACGCCAAGTTTCCTGTTACTGGCTTCAAACTGGGCATTGATTATATCTGTGAGCGTTTTTCCGGTTGCACTGTCTTTTGCGCCAATACCATTAAGATAGGTTTTAAGTGATAATCCCTCTGTACCTGTCTTTACACTTTTGCCGTTGAAGAAGTCGACATAAGCTTGTTGTGCCGTTTTTGCCAAAGTCAACGAAAGGTCTTTCTTGTAAAATCCTTCGACTTTCTCGGGTGCCGGAACGCCGTTCAGCATCGCTCCCGAAGGTATCCCGAATTTGCCGGAACGTATGTAACGTTCGTAATGTAATACCACCGAATTCACCATCAGCGAAGTTGAAGAGCTGATGTCGAGTCCCGTTTTGTTGATGAAAGTTTCGCGGGCGGTACTATTCCAATCCGCAGTGACTTTGGATAAAAGGGAAGACATCCGGCTGGTGAGGCGTTTGATATGTGCAAGGCGTTTGGTCCCGTCTGCCCCGCTGTAATATTGAAGGATTGCACTGTCATCAGCGCCAACGCCGTTGATCAGATAATCCAGGGCCGGAAACCCTTGCCTGTCGTAGGATGCAGGTACTTCCAGATTGGGGGATGTTTCGGAAATATCCGCTGTGATCCCGGCTGCATTGGCTGGATAAATATTGTAATAGTTTCGGATAACATAGGTTTCACCCGGCCCAAATTCAAAAATCTCGGCTTTCTGCCATTCGGTGTATGCTTCTGCCCATGCCTGGCGAAACTCAGTGAGCTGAGCTGCCTCCGGTTTTGCTATGAACGCGTCTGACTTCGACACCATCACATCGAACTTCGATTTAAAGCTGGCATAGGACGGGATAATTATGTTGTCCGCCAGGCTTGTAAGCATCGCCTTACGGTTTGTTTCCTGGACGTCTGTCGGGTCGGTAGCCTGTTCTTCCGTACCCGAACAGCCCCATAAAACGGCTGAAAGGAGTATGACAAAGCAGGTCTTTTTGAATGTAAATGAGATCATCTTTTTAAACAATAATAAGTGGACCTGCGCGTCTTGCACCGGTCCACTTGGTAACAACTTTTTAATGAAAAGGAATTACAATTTAAACTTTGCTGTAATTGCGGCCGAAGCAGCATTGATCTTCTCTGGAGTCAGATCCCAAAATCCGTTAGGAGATTGCAGAAGTCCGGCCAGTATTGCATCAGAAAATGCAGCGTCCGCCCCGTTGACTGCGCAATAGCGAAGAGAGTATATGAACCCAAGTCCTTCGCCCATGGCATGTGCGCGTGCAGCGTCGGTGGTTCCGCTTTTCCATTTTCCTAAATAACCCAGCGCCGCCATGGCAATTGCTCTTTCCATTTCAGTTCTGATGAAAGTCGCCTGCGTTTTAAGCGTTGCTGCGTCGTTATTCACAATCGCCGCACGTCCGGTCACAAACGCCGGATGGATTTTAGCATAATTCGCTTTATTGTATTCCCAGATATAAGAACCGATAAAGGATTCAGAAGTACCTCTCGTAGCATCAGTAGAACCAATAAGATACACTGGATTCAACGTCAGCAGACCATATGCTTCATCCCAGTTTTGCTCGAGCGCAGTGTATTTTTTACCCGAAACCAATGATTTATTGTCAGCTTCCAGGCCTTTCACCAGCAGTACATTGCTGATGTAATCCAGCTGAAGTGCGCCGATGAGGCCTTTTTGAATGATCTGTGCATGCTCAATCCCGTTTTTGTCAAGTAAATAAGTACCCGCTTTGCCGGCTGCACCTTTCGAAGCCTCTGCTGATACCGACTTGCTTGCCTCTGCCAATGCGGCGAAACTGGCTTCAAGATAGGCGTTAGCTGCTGTAATTTCCGCAGCTGTTTTTGAGGATGCTGTTTTTTCTTTAAGTGATATTCCGGAAGTATTAAGCGACGCTCCTGTTATTTTCAAAGTAGGAACATCCACGAAGGAATTGCCAGTGTTTGCAAACATGTTCTTCATGGTTGCAGCATCTGCTGTTTTGGTATCTCTTACAGGCGAGCCCATGTAATAGTTCAGAGCCTGGAACATCCTATAACGGTTATTACCAGTCGTAAGGTCTACCGTAGTATCGCCCTTTGCATCCAGAAACAATGCCTTGTAAGGAGTAGTCGGTGTGATCCTGGCATAGTCAATTTTTGTACGAAGATCAGGCTGGGCAACTGGAGAATTTTCATCATCGTCGCTGCATGAGGTAAGACTCACAGCAATCATCGCTGCGAATAGCAAGGATTTAAAAGTAAAACTTTGTTTTAACATTTTAATGTGATTTTTGAAAGGAATGGATGAGCCGGCTTTTTAGTTATTTAGACTAATACTAAACGGGCGAGCAAACATATGCATTATTTAGAATTAGAACAAATTGTTTTCAATGGTAAAAATTAATATCCGATAAGATTTATTGTATTTTTCTTATCGCATTTTTACATATACGGTTGATACATTGGTAGATGGAACAAAAAAGGTCCCGTAAATTAATTTCCGATTTCAGAAATTAATTTACGGGACCTTCTAGTAACCAGCTGGTTACAGTTGACTATCTACCACTGGCGGCTTTCTTTTGCTGCTTAGTGTAACTTTTCTCAGCAGTTTTTGCTTTTTCAAAATCAAGAACCACACCGTTAATGCAGTAACGAAGACCAGTCGGGGGAGGACCGTCGTCAAAAACGTGTCCTAAATGAGACTTACAGCGTCCGCAGGTTACTTCCGTCCGCTCCATACCCAGGCTTTTGTCTTTATGGTATACGATCGAGGTTTTACTGATTGGCTGATAAAAACTCGGCCACCCACATCCGCTGTCAAATTTCGTATCGCTTTGAAATAACGGATTGCCACATACTGCGCAGTAGTAAGTTCCAATTTCTTTTGAAGTTTCAAATTTGCTGGTAAATGGGCGCTCCGTTCCTTTGAGGCGGGCGACGTCGTACACTTCCGGGGACAATACTTTTTTCCAGTCTTTGTCAGACTGACTCACTTTTGCCGTATCGGTGTGAGAATATACCGGACTTTTCTTTTGGCCGGACTGCTGTTTTTCCGACTGCGCGTAACAGCTTTGAAAACATATTCCCAGGACCGAGAACAAAACGAATGCTAATTTATTTGTCATCTGAAAATGGATTTATACTTTTAATAATATACGACAGCATGTTGTATAAAGATGCAACAAAATGCTTTTTTATGTTGTTCCATTTTCCTGTTAATACAGCGGATATAGCCTATAAAGACACAAACACCTTGCATTGGGGAAATGCAAGGTGTTTGTATTGATATTGAGAAGCTGTTATATAAAAGAAGAAAGATCTTTTACCCCAAGCATTCTGGAAGTGGTGAACCCTTCGGCAAACTTTACACCGACGGCATGTCCCATCTCCTGTGCCCTGGCGATGACGAAATTCAGGAAGTCCGGCGAGGAGATATAACTTTGCGGTTCATTGCTGGCCGCATTGTATTCCGGATTAAAAAACTGACTTTTAAACGCCCGGATTGCCTGGACTTTCTGATCATGATAATCCGTAATGTCAACAACAAAATCCGGTTTGATGTAGCGGTCCTGTATGGCATGGAATACCAGCCTTGGTCTCCATGGTTCCTGCCTGTTTCCCTGCTCATCAAAGGTTTCCACCATTCTTAACCCTGAATAAAAACAGCTGTCAGCGACAATCCTGGCACCACGGCCATGGTCTGGGTGACGGTCATCTATTGCGTTGGTGATCACAATATCTGGCTGGTATTTTCTGATATAAGGAATAATTGCTTTTTGCTGTGCTTCCACATTCGCAAAAAAACCGTCAGCCAGTCCGACGTTTTCTCTAACCTCTATATTCAGGATTGCTGCTGAATCTGCCGCCTCCTGAATACGTCCTTCCGGAGTACCTCTTGTACCTAGCTCTCCGCGGGTGAGATCGACGATCCCAACCTTTTTCCCAAGTGCCATTTGCGCCAATAACGTGCCGGCACAACAAAGTTCAACGTCGTCAGGGTGGGCAGTGATGGCAAGTATATCAAGTTTCATTGGGGATGTGTAATTGTATGTAAAAAAATAAAGCCGGAATAAATCCGGCTTATGCTATTTAATTCTAAGTTTTTGTCCCAGACGTAAAGTTGAACGGGTGGAAATCCTGTTCTTTTTAGCGATCGTGGAAATGGATACGCCATATTTGCTTGCAATTGATGATAATGTGTCTCCGGAGCGTACTTTATGCAAAATCGAACGGGTATAAGCTACCGGAGCATCACCAGACTCAAACTCGCTTTTTGCAGCACGTCCGCCGCGTAAATGGCTCCAGGCATTGCTGGTCAGCAGAAAGTGATCCGATTTGATCTGGGCATTTTCCCAGTCATAAATGTTTCTGGGGTCAAATGGATTTCCTTCGTACCGGTTTTCATAATGTAAATGCGAACCGGAACTGCGGCCGGTGTTACCGCCAAGTCCAAGCACATCTCCGGCTTTTACGAGCTGGCCGGATTCTACAAGTTGTTTTGAAAGGTGGCCATACAACGTTTCCAATCCATTGTAATGGCGAACCAAAATAAATTTCCCATAACCACTGCCGTCCCAGGCTACAATTCTTACCATACCATCATACGTTGATCGCACCGTGTCACCAGTCTCCAGATCCAGATCAGTACCGTTGTGCCAGCGACCCCAGCGGTAACTAAAGTTTGATGTCGTCGGTGTTTTTGGCATGGGTGTACTCCACATCCGGTTTACGGCAGGATTGTATAGCGTCAGGTCCACGGGTTCGTCAAAATCGAGCGGGTTTAATCCATACGGATTGATTGTACGCGCATCCCAGATTACATAGTATTCAGCCGATTTCACCCATTCATCACCTACAAGTAATGAATCTACCACTTCCACGACGTCGGTTTCCCCTTCATCGATTGTGGAGGTATCTTCACTGACAACCGGATTTAACGGTTTTACCGGTTCAAACTGACTTTGAAATTTTAATGTAGAAGTCTCGACCTGAAACTCATCTTCGGGCTGCGGTGTGCCTACCCGTGTGGGTCCTTCATTCGCATTACTGCCGGCCTGATTGATTTTTGGGTTTTTCTTAAACTTCCCCCGCTCTTGCGCCTGCGTGTTCCAGGGACTCAGGCACACGACCATCAGCAGACCAATAATAAGCTTTTCTTTCATAAATATCGATAATATATCGGGCTACCAGCTGTGTATCCCACAAGCTGGTAGCCCGACTTAAATGTCTGAATTTTGTTAACTCTTAGTTGGTTTCCAGTATATCGTCTGCGATGATTTCAACTTCACGCTCCATAAGGAAACGTTCAGCATCCAATGCTGCCATACATCCAGTTCCGGCAGCTGTGATGGCCTGACGGTATACATTATCCTGAGCGTCGCCACAAGCAAAAACGCCGGAAACATTGGTATGTGCAGAACCTTTTATCGTTTTGATATATCCGGTTTCGTCCATGTCAATATATCCTTTGAAGATATCTGTATTTGGCTTATGTCCGATGGCAACAAAAAATCCGGTCACATCCAGCAATGTTTCTTCGCCTGTTTTGTTATTTTTTACAAGAACACTTTCAAGTCCATCCTCACCGTTCAGTTTTACTGTTTCTGTATTCCAAAGAATTTCGATGTTTGGAAGGGTTTCAAGACGTTTCTGCATAATCTTTGATGCGCGCATTTCATCACGACGGACAATAAGGTAAACCTTGCGGCATAACTTAGCCAGATAACTTGCTTCTTCGGCAGCTGTATCGCCTGCACCAACAACAACTACGTCCTGGTTGCGGAAAAAGAAGCCGTCACATACTGCACAAGCAGAAACGCCGCGACCATTTAATCTTTCTTCATCCGGCAGCCCTAGCCATTTAGCTGACGCTCCTGTTGAAATAATAACTGCATCAGCCAGGATTTCTTTCTGACCATCGATGATCACTTTTCTTGGGTAAGATGTGAAATCAACAGCAGTGGCCATGCCGTAACGGATGTCTGCACCGAATCGTTTGGCCTGCTTTTCAAAGTTGATCATCATTTCCGGTCCGGTGATTCCATCCGGATAACCAGGATAATTATCAACCTCCGTCGTTATTGTCAACTGACCGCCCGGCTGAGCGCCCTGATATAAAACCGGATTAAGACCGGCTCTCGAAGCATATATAGCTGCTGTGTATCCGGCTGGTCCGGACCCAATGATTAGGCAATCTACTTTTTCAGATGTCATATTAATTCTTACTTAATATTATTCAAATTTCTTTTCTTCCCGGCCACTGCAGACAGGAATGCATTTGCTTGTCTGTGTGATCGTGTTATGACGGACATTTTGTATTTATGTCTACGGAGGTATAACATATACTGATGTACAAAAGTGCGAAATTTAACCCCGTTATGCAAATTTGCTCACAAAACCCGCCATTCGATCCTGCGGTTCTTTCGTCGGTTTTCTTCTGAATCGTTTTTGGCCACCGGTTTGGTTTCGCCATATCCCATTGCAATAAGACGGGTAGCCTCAATCCCGGTTTTCTTTAAATAATCCATCACCGACTGGGCCCGTTTTTTTGATAACTCAAGATTAACCTGATCTGTACCGATGTCGTCAGTATGACCCGAAATCTCGATTCTGATCTCCTTGTTATTTTTCAGGAAATCCACCATTCTGTCAAGCTCAACCTTTGATTTATCGTCTAGCGTGTATTCCCCTGAGTTGAAAAATATATTGTTCAAAACCTCGGCCCTATCTTTTTCAATAGCTTCCAGGGGAATTTCAAGGTTTACGGAAGATACAGAGTCCGTCACTGAAAAAGTTAAACTTTTGAACAGATATCCTGATTTTGAAACATAGAAAGCATACTCACTTCCTTTATTTAGTACGGCTAGAAAACTTCCCGTTTGCGGATCCGAAGAAAATTCAGCCACCTTCTCCTGTTTTTTGAGATCATACAGGTCAATGCTGGAAGCGAGCGGTTTCTGCGTTTTTTTATCAACTACTTTTCCTTTTGCATACCTCGTCGGTGTGACCAGATTCTGAAGTGTATCCGGTAACGAAAAAGTGTAAAGCAAGGAACGGCCACCGCCTTTTTCCGAGCTGTCGTCGGTATAGTAGGCATTTTTTCCATTTGCTGAAATATAAAGTGCCACCTGGTCGGTCTGTGTATTGATAGGATAGCCAATGTTCTTTGGCGCAGACCAGGCCGTATCAATTTTTTGGGAAAGGAAAATATCGAAGCCGCCCATACCTGGATGTCCATTGGAGGCGAAAAATAACGTTCGTCCGTTGGCATGAATGAAAGGTGCGTTGTCGTCATCCGGCGTATTGATTGCCGCTCCCAAATTTTTTGGTTCCGACCAAATGTCTTTATTTTTCAATACCGAATACCAGACATCCAGCTTACCCTGGCCGCCACGGCGGTCGGATGCAAAATAAAGGGTTCTGCCGTCTGCTGACAATGAGGGCTGGGATTCCCAGCTCCTGGAATTGATGGTCTCACCCAGGTTTTGCGGCGAACTCCAGTCATTTCCCTGTTTTCTTGAAATATAAAGGTCACAACCACCATAGCTGTCAGGTCTGTTGCAGGCTGTCAGAACCAGCGTCCGGCCATCCGCTGAGATACTGCAGGTACCTTCATTATTGGGCGTATTGATGGTTTTGGAGATCTCTTCCGGCACGTCCCATCCGCCAGGTATACGATGGGTGATGTATATGTTTTCATCCTTGTTCTCTGTCAGGCCTGTAAAAATAAGTGTCTCCTCATCAGCGGTCATAACCGGGAAAAACTGAGAGTTCAAGAAATTTACTGTGTCGCCCATAGAGCGTTTGTGTACCTTCACGGGATGTGACTGCGCATTTTTGGCAAAACGGGCAGACAATAGACTTTTTTGTGCCAGCCTTGCAAGACTGGATTTAGCAGGTGCCAGCGAAAGCGCTTTTTCAAAAAAGACAACCGAAGAGTCGTATTGCTCTGTACGAAACATATTACTGCCTAACCATTGGTAGGCAGTGGCCGACTGGGGATCTTCGGGCCGTAGAAAAATATACTTTGTGAAATGTTTTTTAGTAAGATCTGCCTTTTTCTGAAGCTCATAGATTTGTGCCAGCCGCAGGTTGACCTCGGCATTATTGGGATCTGTTTGTTCTACCTTTTCAAATAAAACAAGCGCCTCATTGATCTGCCTGGCCTGCCATGCTTTTTGTGCCTTATCATAGGCTTCTTTTCCACGACGTGACAAAGGTGAATCCTGCGCAAAAACAGACGACAAGATAAAACCTGAAAAAAGCAGGGTAAGCAGAAGGCGGCACATTTATGGAATGTTCATGTATTTATGAGTTTGTAACGACATTTTCCATTTCGGATTGTCCTTGATATAATCTATTATCAAAGGCAGCATTTGCTCATGCTTACTCCATTCCGGCTGTAATAATAATGTACAATCCTGGTTTACGCGCGCAGCGTGTTCCTCTGCAAATTCGAAATCACTTTTATTGTAAATAATCGACTTCAGTTCATTTGCATTGTTATAAATATCCGGATGCGGCGTTTTAAATTTCTTTGGTGAAAAACAGACCCAGTTCCAGTGCCCTGTGAAGGGATATACTCCCGAAGTTTCAATATTGGTCTGAAAGCCTGCTTGCTGAAGCGCACCTGTCAGTGCGTCAAGATTATACATCAATGGTTCTCCTCCGGTAATCACAGCGAGGCGACCAGGGTAGGCGAGGGCGCCTTCGACGATCTGGTCGATATCGTGCTTCGGGTGCGCAGCCGCATCCCAGGACTCTTTTACATCGCACCAGTGGCAGCCAACCTCACATCCGCCTAAACGAATAAAATAGGCTGCTTTTCCACTATGCTGGCCTTCGCCCTGCAAAGTGTAAAAAGCCTCCATGACAGGAAGCTGGGTGGTGGCGATGGGTAATGTTTCAGTTAGCAAAATTATAACAGTAAATAAGCAATTAATAAAATCAGACACAAAGATAGAGGGTAACAAAAGAAATCAGTAAATAATTTAATTTCATCAGAGGTTTAGATTGAGTTTTTCAGTCCTGCAGTTATTTCCGGCGGAGAAAATGTATTCGTTATGACAGCTATTTCACAGATCATTTATTAAACTTGACCATTACTGGGATAAATAACAGAATGAGTACGATCTTTGCAAAATGAATAATACCTTAATACACCAGCAAGAGACGATTTGTGCCCTGGCAACTCCCTCAGGCGTAGGTGCGATTGCCGTAATACGCGTTTCAGGGCTCGATTCGATTTCCATTGTCAACGACATATTTAAAGGCAAAAACCTGAAATTGGTTGAAAGCCATACCGCACACTTTGGGACAATACAATCTGAAACTGAACTGATCGATGAGGTTTTGGTCACGGTTTTTAAAACGCCCAGGTCATTTACAAAAGAAGATTCTGTGGAGATTTCGTGCCATGGATCGGATTATATCATCAGACAGATTTTAAAACTTCTAATAAAAAAAGGTTCAAGGATCGCCCGTCCGGGGGAATTTACGCAACGCGCATTTTTAAACGGACAGTTTGACCTGGTTCAGGCTGAGGCAGTGGCTGATCTGATCGCTGCGGATTCGGAAGCCAGCCACAAAACAGCTCTTAACCAGCTCAGAGGTGGGTTTTCGAAAAAGTTGGCTTCGCTGCGTACCGAACTGATACATTTCGCATCGCTTGTCGAGCTGGAACTTGATTTCGGCGAAGAGGATGTAGAGTTTGCCGAACGCGATGATCTGAGGCAACTGATCAATAAACTAAGAAGCACGATTGCTCCGCTTATCGAATCGTTTGATTTTGGTAATGCACTAAAAGAAGGAGTTCCTGTGGCGATCGTCGGCTCACCGAACGTTGGAAAATCGACATTGCTGAACGCACTGCTGAACGAAGAAAAAGCAATTGTAACCAGCGTAGCAGGCACGACACGGGATGTTATAGAAGATACGATGGTGCTTGACGGCTTGAAATTCCGTTTTATTGACACTGCGGGTATCCGTGAGACGACTGACCTTGTGGAATCGATCGGTATAGAGCGTTCGCGCGGGGCTATGGCGAAGGCAGACATTATTATTTTCCTGTCAGACAGCGAGGCGACTTATTTTGAAAACAAGAAGCTATCAAAAGAGGTCTCGGATGCAAAGGATGTACTTTGGGTCTTGAATAAGCTAGATGTCAATGAGGGATTATTTAGTCATCTCCAAGTTGAAAATCCGGCCCTTATCGGTATTTCGGCTCAGACACAGCAGGGACTAAAAACACTTACCGACATTCTCGTTGCCCGAGTTTATAGCCAATCAGCGTCAGACACAGTCGTTACAAACCTGCGGCATTACGAGCATCTTTTGAAAACCCAGGATGCATTGAATGAAGTGATTAACGGCCTGGATACTGGTATCACAGGAGACTTCCTCGCACAGGATATCAGACTTTCATTACACCATCTGGGAGAAATAACCGGAACAATAGTTACAGACGATTTACTGGATAATATTTTTTCTAAATTTTGTATCGGTAAGTAGGCGCACAAAACAGCTGCAAGTAAATACATATAAACGGTTGAAAATTAGACTATTAGTCAAAATTTTCAACCGTTTTCTTTTGGACTTTTCATTAAGTTTTGTCTATTTTTGTCCCCTATTTGTCCCTCAAGACTGGCAAGTTTTGAGGGACAAAAAATGGGAGAGATAACTTCCCTTATTTACCCTTAAATCATCTTATTTACTCTTAGGTAATCTTATATCAGCTTATGAGCTCAAATATCAGCATTACACGGATCTGCGAACATTGCAGCAAAGAATTTACCGCTAAAACCACTGTTACAAGGTTCTGCGGGGATGAATGCGCCAAGCGTAATTATAAATTCAGAAGGAAGAATGCGAAGCAACAAAAAATGCAAGGTAAGATAGAAGTTAGCAACAAACAGACCCAGGCGGTCAGAGACATTTCTAAAAATCAGGTCTGGGACAAGGAGTTTCTTACCGTCAATGATGCTGCTCTTGTTTTAGGCTGCTCGGGCAAAGCTATTCATTTAATGATCACTGCGGGCAGGTTAAAGGCTATCAATTTAGGTGTCAGAAAAACAAGGGTTTTGCGATCAGAAATCCAGCGACTGTTTGAGCTGCCGGCCCTTGCCGTAAAACCGGTGCCGAAGGTTACATTGGAAGAAGAGCCTTTGACAAAAGACAATTGCTACACCGTTGAGTATATTACTTCGTCCCTTGGTGTCACCAGAGACTCCGTATACAGTATGGTAAACAGGAAGAAAATTCCTAAATTTCAGGAAGGCAAGGAAATTTATGTTTCCAAAAAGCATATAGATCGGGCATATCGTTTAATGAGAGGAGGTGAAAAGTGAGCAAGGTTACATTAAGACGAAAAAAAATCGGAAAGGGCAGGATTGCCCTTTACCTGGACATTTATCCGCCTGTTCCCAACCCGGATACCGGTGCGATGACAAGAAAACATTATCTCAGGATTTATGTCTATGAGAAGCCCAGAACTGAGCTTGAGCGGCTGCACAACAAAGAGACCATGGAGCTTGCTGAAACGATTCGGTCCAGAAGGCAAATTGAAGTACAAAATAGAAGGTTTGGTTTTTTATCCGCCCGGATGATGAACGGAGATTTTATTGAGTTCTTTGAATCACAAAAAGAAAGGCGAAACGGGACCAATCTGGAAAACTGGAGAATGGCTGTCAGTTATTTTAAAAGTTTTGCCGGTGACAAAATACTGTTTCCGCAGCTGAATGAAACGTTCAGTGAAGAATATGCAGATTATTTATTGTCGGCGCCAGGCATCGGTAGATTCGGCAGGCCCATTTCAAGGAATACGGCCGTCAGTTACTTCGCAAAATACAAAGCAACTTTAAAAGCAGCATTCAAAAAAGGTTTTCTTGCGGTGAACCTTGGTGAGATCATTGATAGTATTTCGCCAAAGGATACGCATCGGGAATTTCTATTTCAGGACGAAATACAGCTTTTAGCCAATACGCCATGCAGATCTGAAATAGTAAAAAGAGCGTGTCTGTTTTCTATTCTGACTGGTCTGAGATTTTCTGATATCAATACGCTGACGTGGTCGGAACTGAAAGGTGTCAGAGGTAACTATTTCATCCAGTTCCTGGTGGACAAAACCGGCAGCGCGGAGTTTATGCCAATTTCTGACCAGGCTTACGACTTACTGGGTCAGCCATCACATGGAAAAGTATTTACGGGTCTTAAATACGGTCAGGTAGATTATATTCTTCCCGAATGGATCAAGGATGCCGGAATTTCGAAGCATTTAACTTTTCACTGTTTCAGGCACACATTCGCAACGTTACAATTGCTCTTTGGGACAGATATTGTGACAGTGTCTAAGTTGCTCGGACACAAAGACCTTAAAACAACAATGATCTATGTGAAGATTGTTGACAAACTTAAGCGGGATGCATCGCATAGAATTAAGCTGGTTATTGGTGGAGATTTAATTCCAATACAATATCTAAATGCATAGCAGACGTCAGCTATTCCAAATGAGCATCATCAGTAAGATCAGAGCAAGGTATTTTGCTCAGCGAAATGATTCTTTTAGCTGATTCAAGTATTGGTCGATTTGATCGAAATTGTAAGAGGGGTATTCAGCGTTTAAAAATGTTTTAAAGTCGTTTCTAAAATCAACTGAATTCCATTCGAAAACAGATAGAAATGGCACTGCCTGCCTACGGATACTGCGAAGAAACGCGCATAGAGGTATATAGGGAGGTGCATAGTGAACTGCATTTTCTGTGAGTTTTACAAAGAGCTTGTGATCCAGGGCCGTTTTTAGATCATTTAGAATATGCTCAGTAGTGCTCTGTTTTCCACCTTCGGAAATCAAAAATGCCAGGACCGACAGGCCCTCGTCATGAAAGAATGTTATCATAAACCGCTGAAAATGCTCTTCCAGATGAAAAAGTAAATCCTGGCTTAGGAAATAGTATTCGGCCTTAAATGCATCGATATCGACATTGTCCTGGTGCTTTTCGGAAAGATATTCAAGAAGTTTTTCTTCCGAATCGCTCACCTGACTAATCATAGGTGCATAGTTTCCCAAAATGCTTCGGATGGTATACTTGGGGTTCCCAAGTTGATCGAAATAGGAGCTTTTAAAATACTGCGGCTTCTGTTTATAAATTAATTGAATGTAAAGCGGGGCGGTTAAATTCCCGTGAAAGGATACCATTTGCAGGCGCGTATTGAAATAGACCTTATAGCTTAATCGAAGTTGCTTTTGCATGTTAACCGTGACTTTGTTAGATATTACAATAGTAGAATTAAAATTATGATAATAAAATAAATTATCATAATTTTAATTAACTTTGAAAGGCCGTTGTTTCTCACTGCCAGTTATTTGCTGGTAAGCGGAAAGGTAAGGTTTATGTTGCAGGTGGTTGTTTATAGTATCGAAAAGTTTGGAGGGGAAAGATTGTATGTATAGGATTTTCAGGAATTAAAACAATTTTAACATGGATCGAATTACTTTTGAGAATTTACCTGCAGTAGTAGGAGAAATCAGAGACAGGCTAACACAAATTGAAAAGCATCTGGAAAGTTTGGGGCCTTCCGAATCTTCGGCAAAACATTTGATGACGATTTCTGAGGCTGCTTCATTTTTAAGTCTTTCTACCTCTACAATCTATAGTAAAGTCTGTAGGATGGAAATACCAGTGCATAAGAAAGGTAAGCGCCTATACTTCGAGAAAGATGAACTGTATGCGTGGATCAAAAACGGCAGAAGAAAGACTGCGGAGGAGCTACATCAGGCCGCAGATGAGTATTTGAAAAATGCCGGAAAAAGACTTCGCCGGGTGAGTTGATTCGTCAATTGACGATTTGTTTGATAAAAACTAGCGTTGTTCAATATTTCCAAATTGGTCAGCCACAACTCGGTAAATACTTACTGATTATGAGTCAGTAAAATATGGTTTTTCTTCTTATTGTATATTTGTCTATTGTTATGCAATATACTGATAATTAGATATTTATAAAATATTTTTGTTTTTGCTTGTTGTCTGTTTATCGTCTAATCTGTAAATTTGTATTGCACATTGTATTGCACATAAAATTGAATGGATGTTCAATCAAAAATGGTAGTATCATGAAACAGGCCACAGTGAATTTGTTCTTCGACACCAGGAGGGATGATAATAAGATAAAGCTTAACGTCATTTTTGAAAGAAAGCAGAAATTGTTTTCAACAGGCATCAAAGTGAGCAAGGGAGAGTGGGAGCGTTTAAAGAAAAACGCTGAGAAAGAATCGCCGGATGGTAAAATCAAGGATGACAATTTTCTTGATGTTTGGCACAAGTTGTGGAGTCGGGAGACTGACCCAGTGGGGATTGTTCCTTTTGCACGTAACATAGCCAGGCAACTAGGTCCGAATTTTACCTTTGATCTGTTTCGTGAATCATTTGAAAATTATGGGGAGGTAGAAGCCCCACCTATACGGATTGAGTCAGACGACGTGATAAGCATGCTTGATTTAAAAGCAAAGACGATGGAAGTGAAGAACGCCTTGGCTCAGCTGCTAGTTACAGAGATACGGGTATTTCGTTGAATCGATTTATCTCTTCTTTCACAGATGCTGAAAGATCCAGATTTCTGAACATCCCTAAACCTACAAAACGGAATGCGGAAAAAACTGCCGCAATTTTAAGATTTGAGCATGTGACTCTCAATTTTTTAAAGGCCTATGAACAATGGATGCTTCTTTACGGCCGTGCAGCGAAAAGGAAGAAGTTGAAAAAGGGACAGGCGCCTGCTGTCGATACACCGGCAACGCTCACAACGGTGGGAATATATTGTCGGCAACTGCGTAGTGTTTTTAATGATGCAATAAGAGATAAGGTTGTAAGCTCAGAACTATACCCTTTTGGAAAGGGAGGATATGTTATCCCGGCTGGTGCAAATATCAAAAAAGCTATATCCAAGACAGATGTTATGAAGATCATCAGCCATCAGAGCGAGCCCGGTTCATATGAGGAGCGAGGCCGTGATCTTTGGGTGTTTTCGTATCTGAGCAATGGGATGAATATTACGGATATCTGCAATATCAAGTGGAAGGATATTGACAGGGCAGGGAATAGCTTATCCTTCGTTCGGCAAAAAACAGCGCGCACCAGAAAAGGCAATCAGGTCCGGATAAAAATAAACCTGTTTGCTGAAAGCTGGAACATCATAAACAAGTATACCAACAATACCGCGCCGGAATCATACGTTTTTCCGTTTCTGGATTTCGGCATGACCGCAAAGCAGAAGAAGAGTACCGTCTCGCAACTAGTAACGATGACCAATTTGCACATCCGGAATATTGCAAAGAAGTTGGATATAGTGATGGATATTACAACTTACGCGGCTAGGCACTCATTTGCTACTATACTTTTACAGTCTGAGGCTCCTATTGCGTTTATATCGCAGTCGTTAGGGCATCAAAATATTTCGACGACACAAGCCTATTTAGGGTCGTTTGATGATGAGAAAATGAGAAAGTATCTTGAGGCGTTGATCTGAATTTATATCAATAGATTTTAGGGTCCCCTATTGCCAAGAACTAGTTGTCTACAAAATGATAATACCCAATTGGGTATAGATATACGAATCAGCTACTTATATATTTATGTTTCAATAAATTATTGGGTTTGTGTAATTTCAATAATTGATTTTCTAAATTACAGTTTGATTTCCAGGCCTAATTCTAAATCCTTATTTTTATCTTTGGTCAAATTGGCATATATTATTGTGCTGAAAACTCTCCATAATATTTGCTAATTAATGAATCAAAACCCTGAACAAATTGCCAGAGACAACATCGATAGGCAACTAAAAGCATGTGGATGGATTGTTCAAAGTAAATCTAAGATCAACTTAGGTGCGGGCTTGGGCGTAGCCGTTCGTGAATATCAGACAGTTGAAGGCCCGGCAGATTATGTATTATTTGTTGACGGAAAGCCAGTTGGGGTTATTGAAGCCAAACGGGAGGAAGAAGGTCATAAACTGACTGTACATGAAGATCAGGCTGAAAATTATGCAACAGCTAAGCTTAAATACCTCAATAACGAGAAACTACCATTCGCCTATGTAAGTACGGGAGAAACTACAAAGTTTACCGATTTTCGCGATCCTAAACCCAGAGCGAGAACTGTATTTTCATTTCATCGTCCGAAAACTATTCAGGAATGGTTAAAAAAACCTAAGTCTCTCCGGACTTCGTTGATGGATCTAAATATTTTGCCAATTGACGGTCTACGGGATTGCCAAATCAGTGCCATCACCGATTTGGAGAAATCCTTCAAGTCGAACAAGCCACGTGCTTTGATCCAGATGGCTACGGGTTCGGGTAAGACTTTTACGGCGATTACGTTTATTTATCGTCTTCTCAAATACACACAGGCAAAAAAGATATTGTTTCTGGTCGATACCAAAAACCTGGGAGAGCAGGCTGAACAGGAATTTATGTCTTTTCTTCCTAATGACGACAATCGGAAATTTACTGAACTATATGGAGTCCATCGCCTCAAATCGAAACAGATTCCGGATGATAACCAGGTTTATATAAGTACCATTCAGCGCTTGTATGCTGTTTTGAAAGGTCAGGATTTGGAGGAAAGTGCTGAGGAAGAGAACCCAAATGAAAGAAATTGGCAGCCCAGGCAAGTTCCTCCGATTGAATACAATGAAAAACTACCGCTTGATTACTTTGATTTTATCATCATTGATGAGTGTCATCGCAGCATCTATAATCTGTGGATGCAGGTACTCGACTACTTCGATGCCTTTCAGGTTGGGCTGACAGCTACGCCAGATGCTAGAACGATTGCCTATTTTCAGAAGAATGTTGTTTCAGAGTATTCTCATGAAATGGCCGTAGCGGACAATGTGAATGTCGGCTATGATGTATTTCTAATTGACACCAAAGTAACGCAACGAGGCGCTACCCTTTGGAAAGGGGATTATGTAGAGCGTCGGGAACGGTTTTCTCGTAGGAAACGACTGGAATTGCAGGATGAAGATGAAGCATATTCTGCTCAGCAGCTGGACAGGGATATTGTCAATCCAAACCAGATCCGGACAGTGATCCGGACTTTTAAAGAGCACTTGCCGTCTGTGTTTCCAAAACGATACGATAAGGGTGGTAATTTTGAGGTACCCAAGACGTTGATTTTTGCCAAAACGGATAGCCATGCCGACGATATTATCAATATTGTCAGAGAAGAATTTGATGAAGAAAACCGCTTTTGCAAAAAAGTAACCTATAAAGCGAGTGAAGATCCAAAAGCGGTGCTAGCACAATTTCGCAACGATTACTATCCGCGGATTGCCGTCACCGTAGACATGATCGCTACAGGTACAGACATTAAACCGCTTGAGTGCCTGCTTTTTATGCGGGATGTAAAAAGCCGGAATTACTTCGAGCAAATGAAGGGCCGTGGTACGCGGGTGATCAATTTTGATGACCTGAAAAAAGTGTCTCCGTCGGCTACCGAAAACAAAGACCACTTTGTAATTGTAGATGCTATTGGCGTTACCAAAACGCTAAAAACGGACAGCAGTCCGATGGAGAAAAAACCTGGTGTGGCTTTGAAAGATTTATTGGGTGCTGTGACAGTGGGAGCCCAGGATGAGGAATTGTTTACTTCGCTGGCTAACAGGCTGACCCGGTTGGATAAACAGATTTCTGAAAAAGAAAAAAGACATTTTGAGGAGATATCGGGAGGGAAATCCGTTACGGATGTGGTTAAGGATTTGTTGAATGCCTATAATCCGGATACCGTTGAAGATATAGAAAACCGGATAAAAACTGAAAGGTTAGGTGATCCTCCTGCTGAGATTGAAAAAGCAATTCAACAGGAATTGGAGCAACTTAGAAAGGAAGCTGTCAAAGTATTTTCCGGAGAATTGAACGAATACATTGAAAATGTCCGGAAAGCACATGATCAAAAGATAGATTTACTCAATCCGGATGAACTGCTGTTTGCAGGTTGGGATAAAAGCAATCAGGAAAAGAACAACACGGCCGTAACCGACTTTAAGGAATGGCTGGATACGCACAAGGACGAAATTACAGCCTTGCAAATATTTTACAATGAGCCATATCGCCGAAGGGAGATTACTTACAAAATGATGAAGGATCTTGTGGACAAGATCATTTTGGACAAGCCTGCCTTGGCTCCTACAAACGTTTGGCGGGCTTACGAACAGCTCGAAACCGTGAGCGGACAACCAAAAACAGAGATGATCGCTTTGATCTCACTCATACGCAGAGTAGTTGGGATTGATGCCAGTCTTACTTCTTTTGACAAAACGGTAGACCGGAACTTCCAGCAATGGATACTGAAAAAGAATGCCGGACAGCACAACCGCTTCACCGAAGAACAAATGTCCTGGATACGCATGATCAAGGATCACATTGCCACTTCCATGCACATTGAACAGGATGATATCGATTACACACCCTTCGATGCAGAAGGTGGAAAAGGCAAGATGTGGCAGATCTTTGGGAATGAAATGGGAAGTATTATTGATGAATTGAATGAAGAATTAGCAGCATAGCCATGTCAAGTAGTTTAAGAATAACTTCCAAAGGGATTCGGAAAATCCTGAAAAATTACAATCCAAGCCTCTCCATAGCAGAATACATCTGGAATGGGTTTGATGCAAAAGCAAACATGGTGTCTCTGGACTATATAGAAAATGAGTTAGGAGGCGTTAGGGAAATAAAAGTTACGGACAATGGATATGGGATTGACTTTGATAAGATCTCTGCAAAATTCAATCCGTTTTATGAATCTGAAAAAGCAGTTGAGATTTCTTTACCAAAGCATAGTTCTGTCATGCATGGAAAGAATGGAGTGGGAAGACTTACGTTTTTTACATTTGCCCATAATGCTATATGGACAACTACTTCTGAAATAAATGGCATCTTTACAAGCGGATCTATTGAAATTGGGGTGTCAGGGCTTCACAGCTATATTCCAAGGAAATTTGATAATCCAATAAGCAACAAAACAGGCACGGAAGTTACTTTTAACAATATTCTTATTTCAGAGGATGAGATTGAACGCGTCGTAATACCATTTTTAATTTGTGAATTTTGCTGGTTCCTGGAGTTAAATAAAGACAAAAACTTCGCAATTTTAATCAATGGTAAACCATTAGATTATTCACAAAATATTGAGGATTATCAGGAAGATCAAAGAATAATATTTAAACCTGGGAATCTGGTTTTCACTTTTAAATTCGTTCAATGGAAACAATCGCTTCATAAAGAACTTTCAAAATATTATTTTATTAATAACGAAGGAAAAGAGGTTTACAAGGATTTTACGACATTCAATAAAAAGGGTGATGAATTCTATCATAGCATTTATGTAGAAAGTAATTTATTTAACAATTTCAGTTTTAATACTTCTGAATCTTCAATACAGTTTGATGCTTTTAGTAAGACAAAATCATCTCCGGAGTATAAGTTTTTGCTTAACGAAATAAATCAGTTCCTGAGAGAAAAGCGCAAACCGTTTCTTCATATTTATTCTTCGAAATTGGTGGAACAATATGAGCAGGAAGGTATATTTCCATCCTATGACAATGAATGGGAAAGGCAATTTAAGAAACCACTTTTGGAAGAAACAATACGTGGACTTTATGAAGCACAGCCGAAATTATTCGTTAGTTTAAATATTGACCAAAAGAAGACTTTTGTAAGGCTACTGGATCTGATACTCGATTCCAACGAAAAAGAAAATCTGTTTAAAATTCTTGATGAAGTAATTGACCTTGATACAGAAGAACGGCAGGATTTGGCCAATCTTTTTAAAACAACAAGGTTAAACAGAATTACAGAATGTGTCAAGCTCATCGAAGACCGTTACAAAACATACTACCAATTAAAGGATTTGGTTTTTAATCCGGAACTAAAAGCAGACGAAGTTCATCATTTACAAAAGGTGATTGAAAGCCATTATTGGCTGTTTGGAGAACAGTATCACCTAGTAACAGCTGCTGAGCCAAAGTTCGATGAGGCTTTGAAGCGCTATCATTATCTGCTCTATCAGGAAGACTTGGATAAGAAGATAGACCACCCGAACAAATATAAGGAGATGGACATATTTGCTTGCCGACAAAATATGCAGGTGAATAAAATTGAAAATATAGTCATAGAACTAAAACATCCTAAAATAAAACTTGGACGAAATCAATACATTCAGGTAGATAAGTATCTGGAAACCATAGTCAGCGAGCCCTTGTTTAACGCGCCTAATATGACTTGGGAGTTTTATTTGGTTGGAAGTGACTATGATACTTCCGGCTTTATCGAAAGGTTAATTGAAACCAATGCAAATCATGGTATACAGTCACTAATTCATTGGTCGGACAAAGGAAGGGTGAAGATTTATGCAAAAAAATGGAGTGAGATCTTTACCGACTTTGAGATAAAACATAAGTTTTTGGATGAAAAACTGAAACTTGAAAGAGAACAACTAACAAACGATTCCAAGACGGCGAATGAGGTTGTGAAAGCATTACAACTTAATTCTGCAATACAGCTTGAGGAAGTTCAAGTGAAGCGATTGTTGACAAATTAATAGGAGAGAATTATAATGAGTGAAACAGATGAATTGCCGAATGGGTGGGAATTGGTTGAATTGAATGACGTAAGTACTATCACGTCTAGTAAAAGAATTTTTCAGGACGAATACGTATCAAACGGCATTCCATTTTATAGAACCAAAGAAGTTAAAGAATTGAGTGAGGGTAAATCAATAACTAATAATTTGTTTATTTCAGACGAGAAGTATAATGAAATAAAATCGCGGTTTGCTATTCCTCAAAAAGGCGACGTTCTTTTGTCGGCAGTTGGAACAATCGGGATTAGTTATGTTATTAAAAATGACAACCCATTTTATTTTAAAGATGGTAATCTAATGTGGTTTAAGGATTTAAACTATATATCTTCTTATTTTCTTAGTTATGGATTGACAAATTTTATTAGGAACGGAACCGGCGCAAAAACATCAGGCTCAGCTTACAATGCGTTGACAATTGAAACAATGTCACGTTTTCTTTTTCCCATTCCTCCTCTCCCCGAACAACACCGCATCGTATCCAAAATAGAAGAATTATTTAGCAGCTTAGATAAAGGCGTTGAAAGCCTCAAAACCGCACGGAAGCAACTTAAAGTCTATCGCCAGTCTGTATTGAAATGGGCTTTTGAGGGCAAATTGACGAATTGTTATAGTATTGAGTGGATTAAACTTGGAGCGTTATGTGAAAACGTAGAATACGGTTCCGCAACAAAATCTAAGGATTCTGGAACTACGCCTGTTTTAAGGATGGGTAATATTCAAAATGGAGTGTTTGATTGGGATGATTTAGTTTATACATCTGATGAGGTTGAGATCAAAAAATACTTACTTCAAAAAGGGGATGTGTTATTTAATAGAACAAATAGCCCTGAATGGGTAGGGAAAACGGCGATTTACAAAGGCGAGAGACCAGCAATATTCGCAGGTTATTTGATAAGAATTAATTATTTAAAGGATAAATTGAATCCGAGCTATTTGAATTACTTTTTAAATTCTCAAACTGCGAAGAACCATGGCAATTCGGTTAAAAGCTTTGGTGTAAATCAGTCTAATATCAACGGTACCAAACTTAAAGAATATCCTTTTCCGATCTGTTCGTTAGCCGAGCAGCAAGCCATCGTCTCCGAAATTGAAAGCCGCCTTTCTGTTTGTGATAAAATAGAAGAAAGCATTACCCAAAGTCTGCTGCAAGCGGAAGCGTTACGGCAGAGTATTTTGAAAAAAGCATTTGAGGGGAAACTGGTGCCGCAGGATCCGTCGGATGAACCGGCGAGTGTGTTGCTGGAAAGGATAAAGGCGGAGCGGGAGAAAAACATTGTCGCGCCCAAAGCGAAAAAAGTTAAGAAAAGTCGACAAACTGAAATCACATTTGAAACCGTATGAGTATCCGAAGGTTAAATAGATTGCTTACAGAAAAAGAGAATATCCATCTTGAATTCAAGGAGGCTAAACTTGCTTTGCCGGGCAATTTGTTTGAGACCATTTGCGCGATGCTCAACCGGGACGGGGGTGATATTCTGTTGGGAGTGAATGATGGTGGAGAAGTAGTTGGTGTTGAGGAATCTGCTGTGAGCTCCATTGTTACCAATCTGGTTAACCTTTCTAATAATACTCAAAAACTTGATCCGCCCTTTATCCTGTTTCCACAAAAACATTTAATAGGCAATAGGCATGTTGTGCATATTCAGGTACCAGCCAGTTCACAGGTTCACAAAACAGCCGGTATCATTTTCGACCGGAGTAACGATGGGGACTTCAAGGTAACACAGCCGCAACAGATTGCAGAACTCTACAATCGAAAAAGAACCCATTACACGGAAAATATCGTGTATCCGGCTTTACGGTTTGAAGATTTCAAGGAAACACTTTTTCCGAAAATCAGGAATCTGATACGCAGCAACAATGCAGATCATCCCTGGCTGGCATTGGACGACAAACAATTGCTGGAAAAAGCAGGCCTTTGGAAGCGTGATTTCCAAACCGGACAGGAAGGTTATACGCTGGCCGCGGCGCTTCTTTTAGGGAAAGATGAAGTGATCAACCAAATTTTACCTCATTATAAAATCGATGCGCTCGTCCGTATTGCTGATCTTAACCGCTACGATGATCGGCTGTATATCCAAACCAATTTGATTGAGGCGTATGAGTTGTTGATGGACTTTGTAGCCAAACATTTACCAGATAAGTTCTATCTGCAGGGAGATCAAAGGATAAGTCTTCGCACCAGTATTTTCCGAGAAGTCGCTGCAAATCTTATTGTGCATCGGGAATATGTGAATGCTCATCCATGTACTTTTGTAATTAGCAGCGGCAAAGTGGAAACAGAAAACGCCAATAATCCACATGGCGAGGGACCGATCGATCCCAACCATTTCACGCCATTCCCGAAAAATCCAGCCATCGCCAAATTTTTCATTCAACTTGGTCGGGTGGACGAGTTAGGTTCTGGTGTCCTGAACGTAACGCGCTTTACCAAACAGTATTCAGGAAAACGAAAATCTGAGTTTTTAGAAGGCAATACTTTCAAGATGATAATTCCGGTGCCGGCAAAAAGTAATGAAGGTGTTAGCAAGGAAATAAATGAGGGAGTAACTGAGGTAACAAGTGAGGGAGTAAGTAAGGATATCATTGCGAAAATAGAGAAGATAGCAGAGTGGATCACGATAGGAACAACAGGTAACATCAAACATAAGATAGTAAGGATATTGCTCTTGCTACACAAGCAGGGGCGAGTAGGAACTGCGGAGATAGAAACGAAGACAGAGATTCCAAGAAAGACGCTGGAAAGATATCTACGGAGGTTAAAGGAGAAAAACGTCATCGCACGAGAAGGATCTGCTGGTACAGGAGTATATATTATTAATGATGTATCAGAAGTAGTTGAAAGAACTTCTAATCATTCGGATAATAGTAGAGATGGAAGTGCAAATGATAATACAAGAAGACTTGACGATGTTGTAACTGTAATCCTTCATGATGGTATAAGTGATGGTGATATTGATGGTGTAAGTGATGGTGTAAAAATAGAGATACTGCAGCTAGTTAGGATAGTACAGGAGCAAGAAGGTATTCGGGTGAAGGAGATTTTAGAAAAGATAGCTAAGTCAAGACCGACTATTGAGCGCTACTTGAAAATAACAAGGGACGTAAAGTTGTTGGAGTTTCAAGGAGCGCCAAGAACAGGGGGCTATTATCTGACAAAGACTTTAAAGAAAAAATTAGCAAGTAACGATTAAACAACAAACGTGAGTAACGAAGCAAACAATACATCAAGCATTATCAGTAAAGTATGGAGTTTTTGTACCATTCTTAAAGACGACGGCGTAGGATACGGAGATTACCTGGAACAGCTAACCTATCTTTTGTTCCTTAAAATGGCGGACGAGTTTAGCAAGCCACCCTACAACCGAAAGTATAATTTCCCAAAACTAAAAAATGAGAAAAACGAGGAAATAGAAGATTCAGAAGCCTGTTCCTGGGAAAACTTAAAAGACAAGCGAGGTGCAGAACTGGAGAGTTTTTACACGGCCTTACTTAGGAGTCTGTCTTCGGAGAAAGGGATTATGGGGCAGATCTTTACCAAAAGTCAGAACAAGATCCAGGACCCGGCCAAGCTCTACAAGTTGATTGACATGATCGACAAAGAGCAATGGAGCATGATGGGAGCCGATGTGAAAGGCAAGATTTATGAAGGACTTTTAGAGAAAAATGCCGAAGATACCAAAAGTGGTGCAGGTCAGTACTTTACACCAAGAGCACTGATTCGTGCGATGGTGGAATGTATGCGACCAGAACCAATGAAGATGATCGCGGATCCGGCTTGCGGAACAGGTGGATTCTTTCTGGCTGCCTACGATTTCATAGCGAATCCTAAGAACTATTCTTTGGATCGTGAGCAAAAAGAATTTCTGAAACACCAGACATTTTACGGAAACGAAATCGTCGCAAGTACCAGAAGAATGGCGCTGATGAACTTGTTTTTGCATAATATAGGTGATTTTGAAAGTGACAATTTCATTTCTCCTGCCGATGCTTTGATTTCTGATTCCGGACTGAGAGTGGATTACATACTTGCCAATCCACCATTTGGCAAGAAGAGCAGTATGACTTTTACGAACGATGATGGCGAGCAGGATACAGAAGACCTGACTTACAACCGCCAGGATTTCTGGGTAACGACGAGCAACAAACAGCTGAATTTTGTACAGCACATCAGGACAATGCTCAAATCCGACGGAAAAGCAGCGGTGGTATTACCTGATAACGTTTTGTTCGAAGGAGGTGGAGGAGAAACCATCCGCAAGAAAATACTGGAAACAACCAATCTGCATACCATTCTTCGTCTGCCGACGGGAATATTTTACAAGCAGGGTGTCAAAGCGAACGTGCTGTTTTTTGACAACAAACCAGCGTCAAAAGATCCTTGGACAAAAAACATCTGGATTTTCGATTTCAGGACCAACATTCACTTCACTCTTAAAAAGAATCCCCTAAAACTGGAAGACCTTAGTGAGTTCATTACTTGTTACAATGCAGACAATATCCATAAACGTAAAGAAACTTACCACGCGGATACCAATCCGGAAGGACGCTGGCGGAAATTTACCTACGACGATATTATCGCAAGGGATAAAACAAGTCTGGATATTACCTGGCTAAAAGACAAGAGTCTTACAGATCTGGATAATTTGCCTGATCCGGATGTGCTTGCGAATGACATTATTGAGAATCTTGAATCTGGGATTGAGAGTTTTAGGGAGATTATGTTGTCGATTAACTCGGATAAGTAGTGTTATTTGATATTGGCATGGAATGATGCCTTAGTCGATACTCATATCATCAGGATTGATAACGTTAATGGGGGATGTTGCAGCCTTATAATTCAGAATCAGTATCATTGATCCGTGCTATTCAAGTTAATTAGGCAAGCCAAAGGTGAATTTAACCCAAATATGTTATCTCAATATATACAATACCCCTTATCTAGAAATTGAATTTTCAAATGGCAAGACTAGCTCCTACAATAGGTGTCGTTCGTAGACTTTTTGCGTTATCGGGTAATAATTGTGCCTTCCCAGGATGCTTTTCGGAGCTCGTAGATGAAGACAATATATTTGTAGGTCAAATCTGTCACATCGAAGCAGCTTCAACCGGTGGACAACGCAATAATTCGGATCAGGATGATGAGGATAGAAGAAGTTTTGAAAATTTGCTGCTTTTATGTTATCCGCATCATAAGAAAACCGACAACGTAGCTCTGTATACCGTCAAGACGCTTAGGGATATGAAGCGAGATCATGAGATGCGGTTTAAAAATAACCCATACAATCTTCCGAAAGAAGCTGAGGAGGGGATTTTAGAAGAGATATCAAAAAAGCTAGATGAAATACATAGTAAAATTTTGGATGTTGAAAAACTAGCCAAAGACGGAAATGAACAAATAGGAGAAATCAGTAATACGAATAAAGAAATATTATCACTCCTTAGAGGTCTAGGTGGTATCCCTGCCATAAATCCGTCTAAAATAGTAGTTGATGAGTCCAAAATTTATAGCGAACAGCTCGAATTTATTAAACGCCTAAGAACAAATCGTAAAACTGTAACAGCGTTAGAAGAGTTGGAAAGGCTTAAAGAGGAGAAATGGGAAGGCTTTGATCAAGAGCTTCGCTATAAATTTACTGCACACATCGCGGGTGCGCTCCTCGATTTGGGACGAACCTCAGAGGCAGGGCAGCATCTATTAACACTGGAACACATTCAGTATCGTACCTCCGACAGCTTGGCATACTTAGCGCTAGGTTATTCAATTACCAAAAACAAGGATAAGTTCGATCAGATTTTTAAGGATCCGTTGATGGCACAATCAGATTCTTCAAATTTCTGGATTGCCTATGTGAACTTATATAAAAGTTTGGTTCCGCCACGTGACATTGAAGCCTTGATTCCGCAGACTGTTATAGAGACGCCGGAAGTTTGCTTGGCACTAGCCGACGCTTTTTTTGATAGTTCAGATGAAAAAACAAGTGTTGAGTTGTTGGACAAAGCATTGGCGGGACTTAGTAGCGATATAGACAAGCGGTGGCGTCTACAAGGGATTATTGCGACTCAAAAACTTCAGATCATCGCAGCCATGGGTAAAATAGCCTTCAAAGCTTTTAATCCTGCCGAAAAGATTCAGATTACTGAACTAATAGAATTGCTATCCGAATCTTGGAACTACATTTCTAAGACCGAAATCGCTGCATCGTCATGGTACTTGGTATTAAACAGGGGAGTGGCATATCGAGCAGTAGATAAAAAGGATTTAGCAGAAAAAGATTTTGAAACTGCGTGGGAGCTGAGCCGAAACTTCGCAGTTTACAAGAATTTGATCCTTCAATATCTTGACACCGAACAGTACGGTAAAGCTCATCAATTAATGGAGGATCCTGATGTAGAGAATCTTTCAGGTTTCAAGAGCATCGATTACGCTGCGCTTGTGGCTCGACTCAGTTTTTTGACCGAAGACTCAGAAGCAGCGTTTCAAATTTTAAATAAAGAACTTTTAAAATCAGAAGGAGAAGAAAGAAGATTTTTGCTGGATTTGATTATTGTAGGGTATTTCGAGATTGGTGATTTTCAAACCGCTATGCCGTTGGTGGAGCAACTTATCGATGAATTTCCAAATAGTCCTCATGGCTACTTAGCCAAAGGAACCTATCTTAGAAAACTGGAGAAAGTAAAAGTTGCCGAAGAGCATATGCAGACTGCCATGAGACTTATGAACTCCCATGGTGGGCCCGAATGGATATGGTATCTTCTTGGCGAAGAATTTTACTTGCTTAAAAATTTATCTTCTGCAATTATCTGTTTGAAAAAGGTTTATAGACCTGGTTTAAACAATGATATTGCCCGTCGGCTTATTCTTGCTAATTTTTATCAGGGCAACTATGAAGAAGCTGAATCTTTATCACTTAACCTTAGATCGGTATCAGATAAGGACATATTTGCGAATGAAGTGCTATTTAAGATTTATGAGACTTCCGGAAGAAATACTGACGCAGCAAATGTCATCGAACAATATTTATCATCGGGAAAGAAGCGAGGACTTGATCATTTTAAATTGCTGGGAATCAAATTTTATCATAGCAAACATGATCTAGATAATCTAAGAAGACTTCTTTCAGAGATTAAGGATTTTGCATCCTATCCGCTTCGTGAAAGGTTTATCCTTTCGCAATTGCATATCATCTATGGAGACATCCTCAAAGGGCTGGAAATAGCTTTTGAAACCAGGGTTGAAAATTTTGAAATTGCTAAAGCCCATGAATGCTACGTAAATCTTCTTTTTAGAGGCAAGCATGAACCAAAAGATCAAATGTTCCCGGAACGGGTTGATCATTATACGGCTGTAGAGCTTATTGACGGTGCTTCAACCGTAAGCACCTACCTAATTATAGAAGACGAGCGGATCACTGGGGCTAACATTTTACGCCCCAGTGATCCGCTCTCAATTCTTTTATTTGGAAAAAAGGTTGGAGATACGATATTGTTAAACGGTAGCGTGGGCGTAGGCAGTGAGTTGACTGTAAGTTCAATTATGAGCAAGTACACATTTGCTTTTCGCGAAAGCCTTAAACTGCTGGAAACGAAGTATGCAGGACAGTCAGAAATTGTTTTCTTTCATGATAGCAAAGAGAGGCCCAATGAGCAACTTCTGGAATATGTGCAACGAAGTTCGTCAGCAAGAGACAAAAGGGAGGAGGAAATCATCAGAATTTATAACTCAGGCAGAGCTACATTGGGCATGATTGCCCATTATTTTGGGGAAAACATTGTAGAGACATGGTTGAAGATAATAGCTGAGACTTCAACCGGAATATATTGCTATGAGACTAACGAATTACCGGGATTGTCTTGGACGCTATTAAATCAAAGGCCTGTAGTAATTGAAACCACTGCTTTATTGACCTTATTTGGATTGTTAAATAGCAAAGTTGAATTTCAACTCTTGGATACTCAATTCTATATAGCCCAGGCAACTCTGGACGATTTGATAGCTCATCGTTATGCGCTGGAAGTGCTGCATACGGAAATCACAGAAGAAGAGAGTGTGAGTAATGACTTATTTAGATACGCTGAAATTGGGAGCCAAAAAGTGTGGTTAGACAAACTGATTAGTTGGTGTAATACGAATACTACCCAAATAATTCCCAAAGCAACGATTTCGACTGATGAAGAAAGTAGAGATATGGAAGAAATGATTGGGCGCGCAGCTTATCATTCATTAGAATTGTCAAATCAACTTGGTGGTACGCTTTTGTCCGATGATGCCAGGTTGAAATCATTGGCAATGAGTGAATATGGAACTAAATCATTCTCTTCATATCAGGTTGTAATTCAGTTCATGAAAGATGGAGCTCTTTCAAAAACCGAATTTTCAAATATTTCAAAGCTATTTATTTGCAGTAACTATTTATACATCCCCATCAGCATGCAGGAGTTATGGTCATTTTATGAAGATACAACTTTTCAAATCAAACCACCCTTTACATATGCGATAAGAGGGCTAAATATTCTTAGCGCCCAGGCCACTGCTGACTTAATTGCTTCCTTTGGAAAAGAAATGTATCTGAGTACTTTCCCTTTGTCGATCAGAGACAATGTCCTTCAACTACTTCTTCGGACAGTTAAACGTCGGATAGATTATGAAAATGTTAAATCAGAAATTTTGAAGCAAGCGGACTCGAAATTCTTCTTACTTCCTCAGTATAGAGATAACTTCAAGAACTTAATTCTATCTATTTGATTATCTCTTTTGAAGGTTTTTATGGATTTTCAACAGGAACGAAAATGGCGACACTCTGGCAGAAAGCCATCGTTTTAGAAGCGACACAGAAGATGCATTGTTCGGGAACTTCACCTTTCAAGCTGATCCGGACCTTACGAATTTTCAAGTATCTGCTAGAAGATATGATGGCTTTGAAGTCCAATTCACAGCCGAAGCCTTCGGTAGCCAATGATCTTATAGAATTTCCTAGAACATATCATTGTCTAAATTTCGATTCAAATTTTTCGACATTCAGAAATTAGCTATTGGTAAGCATAAATTAGTTAATAATGATCACCTTGTCGATGAAGAACGATCTTCGCCCTCAAAAACATTCAATTTTTATGCCAACAATAGTTTTTGATACTAATGCGTACCGCAATTTGGCCGTGTTGCTGGCTAAGCATACCGAAGATGATAGGGACAAGATAATCTCAACATTAAAGAACAAAGAAGTCGCCGCTGGGTTTTCCAAGGAGCTGAATTTTTGGGTTGTTTGTGAGCTATTAAGTCACTTGGCTGACTTAGCCGATACTGAATATGCGGACTGTGCAGAGGCATTGAGGATCGCGTTTTATCATTGCAGTCACAAGGGCATGATTAAGTATTCTCCTGCTATTGAGGGTGAAATCGCTGAATTTTATGAAAGCGCAGAAATCAGTGGTAAATACAAGCATTTGTTTGGGGTAGTAATTGAATTAGCTAAGGAATTTTTAGAAAACGGACGTAGTGGTCACTTTGAAAAGCTAATTCCGGAAATACCGATAATGGTAAGTACTTTCAAAAAGCAAATTGAAAGTGGCTATGAGGCAGGCAAAGAGACGTTAATAGTTGACAGGGAATTGAAGGTGCTGGCAAAGAAGGACTTCAAGGACGAGCAGGCCTACAAGTCGATTCTGATTTCCATTCTTTACAACACTATGGAGAAAATGCCAACAAAGGTTATGACCGAAGAGCAGCTTGACGTTTTTATGGATAAATACTACTATGGTCTTGCGTTGGCTAGTTTTGTAACGGGCAAAACCCCAGGTAGCAGTAAATTCCAAAATAACATGATTGATATTGCCATCTGTTTGCGAATTGGGAAATCCGATGACCGACTCCTAATTACTGATGATACGGGTATGTTAAAGCCATTCAAGGATCATAATGCCGTACCCGAGAAGGCAATGCCACTAGGGCAATACTTTGATACTCTTGCTTTTGATCCTAGTTGACCGATCATGGCGTTAGCTGTGACCGGTCAATGATCATAACTCATTTTCGATGACTGTCTCAAATATTGAATCTATTGCTTAATTGTTAAGATAATTCAGAAAATAATTATATTTTTACTTTATCCCTCTAACAGTAAACGTCAATTCTATGAGTACAAATGCGCCCGGGCAGCTCCTGGGTTACATTATTCAATTCCCCAGAGCGTTGTATCATTTGCTCAGATGTGAGCCTGAGGATATGGTGTGTCTAGAGGTTTTGGGTGATGTAGCTACGCTGACTGTTGATGAAAACGTCTTGGCTGAGGAAGATAAATCTTCGCAAGTAGGTAACCCTCTGACGGATAAATCCACCAATCTCTGGAAAACATTTTACAATTGGATACAGAACATTCATGACGGGACTCTGAATGTAGATAAAACAACCTTTATTTTGTTTTCAAATAAGACTGGTAGAAACGGTATCGTTAATTATTTCGACAAAGCAAATAACCTGGATAGTGCGATCAAAGCAATAGTCGTTGCCAAGAAGAAACTTTCGAATATTGATGCAACGCATGAGATTTGGCCATATTTTAGCTACGTGATGAATGAAAACGAAGCGGTACTACTAAAAATATTACCAAGATTTGAACTCCAAATTGGTTCTAATGGAAGCTACGAAGACATCAAAATAGAGATTCGAAAGAAAATGATTGCTGTAAGTCAGGTTGATTTTATTATTAAAAATCTATCGGGATGGCTACAAAAAATAGTAATTGAAAAGTTGTCGGCAAAACAGGATGCCATTGTCAGTTGGGCTGAATTTTCCATAGAATTTCATGGATTATTTGAAAGGGCTCAAAGGAGAGAACTGATTGATTTTACATTAGTTAATCCGCCAAATGAACATGAGATTAAGAAGCATTTAAAGGAGCGACCTATCTTTATTCGGCAATTGGAGGAAATAAAAGCAGATGATGATGATATTCAACAAGCCGTCACGGACTACATGAAGGCAAAATCAAACCGGTATGAATGGATTGAGCAAGAATTAATTGACGAAAACGCAGCGGTAGATTTTGAATCAAAACTTGTAGAATATTGGAAAAACCAAAAGAAGAGAATTGATATTACTGAGAAGGAATTAGATAGCCACGATAAAGGGATGCTTCTTTTTACGGATTGCCGATCAAGGCAGGAAACCATAAAGGAACAGAGTCCTCCTTCCACGACAATATCGGGCACATACCATGCACTTGCAAATAGTCCTCTTTTAGGATGGCACCCGGATTGGGAATCAACATTTAACAATCCAAAAATATCAAATAATGGGTGAAATTTTAGAGGAGGTAAAGCTTTGGAATACGCCTGCTGTCGGCGCATTTCTACTTCATAAATTTACTGCTAGCTATCAAAGTAATCATGCCAGCGGTGATTCTCCCGTGGCGTTACTACATTTTATAGTTACATCAATATTGACTAGCGAGAAGTTAAAGGAACCCATTACTAATAGACGGGAGAATCTCCAATCTTATGTTAGAAGTTTCGAAGACCATAAGCAAAGTGATTTATTACTGGGCATCCATGAGAGGGTAAAGAATAAGCTGGAATACACTTGGAGGTCCATAGACATAGGTGTAGCTAGTGGATTATTATATTGGGATTATGAAAGTGGGAGATTGTATTCAAAAAATATAACAGTACCGCCAACACGAGGAGTATCTCCTAAGGGCCTGGTCAAAAAAGACGGAGAAAAGGCGGAAATTCTAGGAAAGTGGTTCTCACAGCACGATGTCTCAACCATTACAGCCTACCTAAAAATTATTTTATAATGCAGTTTCAAATATTAAAGCTCGTAATATGGCCAAAGGACATGCGCTTTCTGCCAAATATTGTTCCATTTCAACCTGGAAAAGTAAATGTCATTACAGGCGCTTCTCGAACGGGGAAATCGGCTATTATTCCCATAATTGATTACTGTTTGGCCTCAGGAGACTGTTCTATTCCTATTGATACCATTCGTAATTATGCATCCTGGTATGGTTTAGTTTTTAAAACCGCCGCAGAGGAGATACTTATAGGAAGGAGGGTTCCAAGCGGAAATTTCGTTTCAAATGATTTTTATTTGATGAGAGGCACCAGCATTATTGTTCCGGCGATTATATCGGAGGCAAATGAGAAAACAGAAGGTGTCAAGCATCTGCTTAATGGCTTATCTGGTGTCCCTTATATTGGGCTCAATACTGATGAAGAGTCTAAAGGTTTTCAGGGTAGATTAAGTTTTCGGGACTTGATGGCTTTTGTGTTTCAAAGTCAGGATATCGTTGCTAATCAAAATGTTCTATTCTATAAAACGCATTCACACGAGCATCGCGAGAAGCTGCGAAATTGGTTTCCGTTTATCCTAGGTGCTGAGAACATTGAGATACTGAATGCCCGCAACAGGATTCAGGAAATCGAAAAAAACTTAAATAGACTTAAAAAGGACTTTGAAAGAGCAAAGGATGTGTCAGAAAGTTGGGTGTCCAATTTAAAAGGCCATTTGAAGATTGCTCAGGAATATGGCTTGCTGGAAGAGAATTTGATCAATGAGGAGTCAACTGGGGATTTAATCGATATCGCGCGTAACCTTTTGGATAATCTGCCGGAACATAGCCGGACAACGAGCCAGAATATAAATAGTGCAAATACGGAGCTTGAGCAATTGGAAGATATTGAAAATGAGTTAAGCATTGAAATTGCAAAGATAAAAAAGCGGCTTAGTGATCTGGGGGGGCTAAAGTCGGGATTATATGACTACGGTAATTCCGTTAAGCGAAGACGCGATCGCCTGCACATTTCGCAATGGATTTTGGCTTCGTCTAGTACTGAAGGTCAAGAGTGTCCAACTTGTGGAAGCGCCTCTCATCCTAATAAAACAAATGAACTAACGAAGATTTCTGAGGCTTTTAGAAAGCTTGAAGTAGAATCCAAGGGAGTGGCTGAAATTCCGGCTTCATTTTCAAGAGAGGAAGAAAAGCTAAAGGTCAGCTTGGAAGGTTTGTTGGAAAGGAAGAGATTGCTGCAAGCCAGGTTTGACCTGCTGATGGCACACGACAAAGATGCACAAGAGCAATTCCAGAAAAGGAAAAATATGTTTCTTTTCCTCGGGCATTTAAAAGCTCATTTAGAGTATGTTAAACAATTAGCTGATGGTGGTGAATTTCAAGAGTCAATAGATAAGCTTGAGAAGGAATACAATCTATTGTTAAAGACTGTCGACTCAAAAGGAGTAAGAGAGAGAATTGAAAGTGCCACCCATAGGATTTCTACCGGAATACTTTCGCATTTGCAATCCCTGGACGTTGAAGAGAAATATAAAAAGGTAACCCCTCGCTTTGATGTGAAAGATTTAAATATTCAGGTATTAAGTAACGACGACCACTGGCATTACCTTGCACAGGTAGGGAGTGCCTCGAACTGGGTTTCATTTCATATCGCACTTATGTGTGCGCTTCAGGAGTTCTTTCTGAGTATGAAAAGTTCATCCGTTCCCACTTTTGTCATTTTTGATCAACCCAGTCAAGTTTACTTTCCAAAGCTTAGAAAGCAAAACGATGTTGATGTTGCAGTCGACGGTGGCGAAGTTGCGGAATTAAAATATGATTCGGACGAGGATGTCGAGGCGGTTAAGAAAATGTTCAAGACGATTTCGAATTCAATTATCTCGAAAAAGGGGCTTTGGCAGGTAATTGTTCTTGATCATGCCGATGGAAGCATATATGGTGAGATAGAAGGAGTACATGAGGTGGATGTGTGGAGAAACGGGAAAAAACTGATCCCGGTTGAATGGATAGAAAACCCAACAGTATAATTTGAGATTGTTTACAGAGTAAACAATTCTTTGTTAGTCGTTTTACTTATTTATAACTATGTATTTACTCGATCTCGACAAAATTCAGTTAGGGGACATTATTTTAACTCGGTCAGAGGACCGTAGCAGCATCTTTATCCAGCAACACGGAAATTGCCGGTTTTCACATGCCATGCTGTATGCCGGTGAGTCAAGCTATATTGAAGCAGATGGACTTGGTGTCCATTCTATGAACGCTAGAAGAAAACTATTTGACGCCTCAGACGATGCCGTTGCTCTGCGACATAAAGCTAAGGATGAAAATGACGCCGTTGAAAAGGCCGTAAACTTCGCTAGGGAACTAATAGGCACAGAGTATTCCGGATCGGAGGCGAGACAATCAATGCGTGATCCACAGATAAAGGTAATTAAACAAAACAGGCAGTATTGTTCCCGGTTGGTTGCAATGGCGTATCAAGGCACGCATCTATCAGTTGTTGAAAATCCAGAGTATTGCACCATAAAGGATTTGCTTGACTCAGAATATTTTGAGCACATCGAAAGTATCCTGAAAGATGCTAGTGAAATGGAAATCGATTATGCCAATCAGAAAAATACTATTATTGATAAACAATTAGATAATACCAACTTTATTTTAGAACAGGCTAGAAATATAACATTTAAAGACATTCAGGACCTAAGTCAGCTCACAGAATTCATGAGGGATAATCCTGAGTTTGACGCGTCAATTTCGGATGTAGTTAAGCAATCAGGCTATCTGGATAACTGGAAGATTGAAATGGATAAAAATCCCGATTATTATGACTTTAATCTTTTCCAAGTGAAATGTCCTTTTGAACAATGGAAGGACGTGGGAACACAATTTTTAGCAATGGCAAACGCTAACTTGAAAAGGTTTGAGCCGATGCAAGTGTTGTACAACGAGCTATCACGTGATTTCTCTTTGGAGTATTTTGAGATTTTTAGGGAATTATATATCAATCTGGTTGAAACAGCTTCCAGAATGAAGGCCGTCGGTCAAACAGCAATTACGCAATCTGGTCGATAAAACTGGATTTATCCGAAGTGACAGTTGTTCAATTAAAGGGAAGGAATTTAGCCCATGCTCTTATTCGGCCATTATCTTGATTTTCCAAATATTATTTGCATGAAAGTTGTTCTGGATTCTAATATCATAATCGCCGATTTTAATTTACAGTCGCCTGGTTTCAAAATATTATTTGAAAATTCCAGGAACGGGCAAATTGATTTGTATATACCTGAAATTGTTTTAGATGAAGTTTTCAATAAGTTTAATCACCGACTAAGGGAAAACCAGCAAGCAATAAATTCTGAACTAAAGAAATTTAATAAAGTATCGAGTGCAGAAGTCGATTCACCTATCCTTAATGACTTGATAGACGAGTCGAGTAAGAGATATCGAATAAAGGTTGAAGAGGTTATAAAAGATAATAAAATTACGATAATTCCTTATCCTGTAACTGATCATCGATATCTGGCAAAAAAGGCGATGCTCACCAAGAAGCCCTTTAATGCAAATGAGAAGGGCTATCGGGACTGTCTAATTTGGGAAAATATCAAGTCCTTGATTTCAAAGGAGAATGTTGAATTACCATCTAGTCCTGAGTTGGTCTATTTAACTAACAATTATAAAGACTTTGCGTCAAAGGATAATGAACTACATGAAGATTTGATTGATGAGTTGGAGGAAGAAAGGCTTCACACCGATTCAATCAATATTTATGCAAGTCTTGGTGAGTTTAATGATAAAGTTACGAAGCTTTATTTAAACCAAGCAGATCAATTTCGGGATCGGTTAAAACAGGACGAATTTGAAGATTTTAATTTAAAATTAGTAATTGATAATTTTCTTTTCAAGGAATTTGACGGGTCGGAGCTTACTAACTATCAAGGATACGCGCCATATGCTAATGATAATCCTACTGTTGATGGCTTCAATGATGACTACGAAATTAAAGATGTCTCGGTAAGAAAATTATCATTTGATGAATATGTTGTGGATGTGGAGTTTGATCTGGACACGGAGCTGGACTTTTTTGTTGACAAGTCGGATTACTGGAGTTCGGAGGATACAGAATTTAACGTCATAGATCTGGACTGGAATGATCACGTTGTCCACGTCAGCAATTCCGCGATTCTGCCAATTTCTATGACATTGATAATTAACTCGAAGTTGGAATGCCTGAGCATAGAGATAAGTAAGATTGACGAAAAGTATGAGTAAGTTGGATTCTCCGTTCAAGATAATGTTTTCTAAATCTTTTTATTCGGTCTTTTTTGTTAATCAGCATAAAAAACTTTGCACTTTGATTCGCCAGTTGAAATCACCTATCGCTTATTGGTTATAGAGAGCTTTGAAAGTTCGTCTTACTTAGGTTTTCTTTTGAAGTCATTTTACTATCAGTTGCTTTTGCATCGGGTAAATGATGCACTCTATTGTTCAGAAGATAAAGTTGATCATTATGGGAATTCATCACGTTAATGTATGTCTCCGTTAATGTTGTAATTTTTGCCTGGCTTTCCGAAGCTCATCGCAAGGGATGACCGTATCAAGAATAAGAAATCGTGCGCGTTTAATAGTAAATATCATTTTCGCAAAACCAAATGCACCAATTCCGGATCATTCAACAACCTTTCCATCTCCGACTGCACGATATCCTGTACATCCTGGATTATCTGGTGATAATTCCGTTGAACAATTCCTTCGTCAAGACTACGAATTACCGGAATGTCCTTATAACCATCCTCTTCCTTTTTCAAAGCGACATGATCGTTCAGTATTTCACATTGAAATGCTTTCAATTCAATCTTCTGGTCTGGATTGTCAGCTACCATGCCGACAAACTCGCCGGAACTGAGTGACGAGATTTTAGATGGGGGGATAGCGGAATCCAGTTGTTTTGAGCGGCTGATTGATGTATCCGTCCTATTGATGGAAAAGCTGGTCCTGTCCTGCATGATTTTTCCAAAGCGTTCCGATAATTGTTTGGCAGTGTCGCCGGAGACCTGGCCACTGATGATGTTACCAGCTATATTCATGATGACATCCGCCTGTTCTTTTCCGTAATCCTTACGTAGCTGTGAAAAATCTTGGATTCCCAAAGTGGTAGACACCTTATTGCTTCGTGCTGTAGCGATAAGACTGTCCATGTGATTCAGATAAATGGTCGGAAACTCGTCAAAGATCAGACTGCTTTTTAGCTTTCCTTTTTTATTGACCAGCTTAATGAGCCTGGTGATGTAAAGGGAAAGCACAGCTCCATACGTCAACAATTTCTGCGGATTATTACCCATGCATACGATTTTGGGCTCTTCCGGATTGTTGATATTCAATGTGAAATCATTACCTGAAAGAACATAATACAAGGAGTGAGACGCTAGTCGGGCCATCGAAATCTGCGCAGACGCGATTTGTCCTTCAAGCTGCTGGGTGGCATCATTGACAAACGCGGATACAAAGGGGCTTATCATTGCCTGGATTTCCGGTTCAGTGCGGAGCACTGTGAAAAGTTTATCCTGTTCAATCTGCATAAGCTCAACCACATGAGGAAGTGTACAGAACGCTCCATCCTGGTATTTTCTTAAAAACCAGATGATGGCTGTCAGAAAGTTGATAGGCGATTCCACAAAGAAATCACCCTGCCGCTTGATCCATTCCCGGTTAAGCCCCATCAGGATCGTGCGAGCTGCTTCAGCTGCATCGGTAATGTCGAGGAGTCCTGCCGGATCTAACGGATTACACCTATGGGTTCGAGAAAGATCATCAAAGTTAATCACGTAGAACTGTGGTGGAATTTTGTATTTATATTTGTTTTTAAGCCAGGTATTATATGTAATCCTTGAAAGGTCGTCGTACTTGAAATCGTATACAAACATGGAAAAGCCTTTCTGGATATGCTGGGTGATCACATGCCGGATGACAAAGTAGCTCTTGCCTGAACCAGGTGAACCGAGTACCAGCAGCCCGCGGAACGGGTTGATAAAATTGATCCAGCTTTTACGGATTTTTCCTTTAAGATTATACCTGGCAGGAAGGTTAATGGAGTATTCGTTATCGATCAGCTGCTCATGCTGCGGGAAGGTTTCGTTCTCTTTGTTGAATATATCCTGACCGTTTATTTTTAACCGAATTACTCTGGAAAGCATCGTTCCCCCTGACAAAATGAGCATGAAACCAATTGCACTGGCAGCAATATACATGGTCGAAACAAAGATTGGCTGCGCTGGCAGCGAGAGGATCCAACGGTTTAAAAAGTAGATGGTTATCCCGATGAATATGTAGATCAATGCTGTTTTTGTACTTAATTTTTCCTCCTTTTTTCCCTTTGCGCCAAGCAGTGAAATAGCGAGAAAAGCAAGTGCGACGAGTTTGGTTCTGTTAAATGTCGCGAATAGACCTGTCTTGAAAATGTTTTCAAGAATACGGTCGCTGAATGTAGATACGAGCTTCCACTGCACAAAGGCGGTGTAGCAAAAATAATAGAAGTGCAGACCTAAAAGGGCAAGGCTAATCAGTCTTGTCATGTCCAGGATCCGGCGTAAAGCCTGATCATTTTCTCCTGTATTCGAAGCCATGATAGTATTGTTTTAAAGTGAATGGGATTGTTTTTGCTGTTTTTTTCTGCGGCTTTTTCGTAGTTGCCAGGGCGTTGCATCTGGTGAGAAGGTTGGCTGAAAAAGTATATCAAGTGAATCATCGGAACCGGAATTCTTGTCAGACGATTCGAGGAATACCTTTGTTAAAGGGCCATTTTTTTGTTGATTATTTCCTGACCTATTAGCGCCGGGAGATGGCGTCTGACGCTGAATATTTTCGTGCTTTTCAGATTGCTGTTGCTGGTGACCGCAGCGTTCTGAGATAGCCTTAGCGCTGTATTGTTTACCCAGATCACTGCCGTTGAATACACATTTTGTGCGGAAATCAACATAGGTGATTCCGTAGATCTGACCTTTGTCATTCTGACGAAGCACCGTTTTGATTCCGTCTTTTTCCAGTGCCTGAATCAGTTTTTCAACATTAATATATGAACGTTTTAAGAGTGCGAAATCAATGGCATTTTTTACGCGCGCTTTGTGTGGTTGTCTGGTCGTTTCATTAAGTTCAAAGCGCTTCTGCAGATACGGTAAGATAGGCTTGTTGTAAAAATCGCTGGCTTTGATTGGTACTCCGATTTTGTTTCCGCGCTCATCAAGAATGCGGTAAGTCAGACCATTTCTTTTGTAAGTACGTGAGTCTTCGCTGCCACGGTCTGCCGATACATTGTACTGTCTGAGCACTGCATTCAGCTCTGGTAGTGAAGCATATTTATAAGTCGGAAGCACTGCGTCAAGCACTGTTGCAATAGCCCGTTTGGTCTGACTTATTCCGTACTGAGCCTTCTGTACATTGACCGGTTTTAGCTCGTAAACTTTTCTTTGTCTGTTGTCTTCGGCGCGCACTAGTCCATGCGTAAGTTCAATTTCTTTACGTGCTTTTTCGGACAAATTCCTGCCAATGTTCTGTGTTTCGATCCGTGTGCCATCAGCCCGTATTTTTACGGAAACGATGTGTATGTGTGGGTGCGCGGCATCCTGATGCTGATAGACCAGGTAGGGCTGCTGACCAAACCCGATTTTGTCCATATAGGTCTGCGCGATTTCAGTGAGCTGGGTTTTTGAAAGATGCTCCGACGGATCAAAATTTAGTGAGATATGCACACTGTTTCGTGTCACATTTTCATTCAGATTGGCAAGTTTTAAAAGCATATTCAGCCTCTGATTTTCGCTGAGATGTTCGGCATCAGCAGGATAGTTGCCAGCGGAAATACACTCTGCAACGCCCTCTGCGATCTTGTTTTCATTGTAGTAAAAACTCCTTCTCAAAGAGTTTCCTGTTTTTATGATTGCAACCATTTTTTCGATGTTTCAGCGATGTGGTTTTTAATCTCGTCGATCTGATCCAAGAGCTTTTTCTTATCGGAATCGTATGCAATCAGCCAGTCACGGAACTGTGAAATCTGGCTAAGAGAATTGAGTTTTTTTACTGCTTGGTTGAAGTTATTTCCGGCTGCGGTCAGCTCATTTCGAAGCCTGATCAGCTCAGTCATCAGCTCGTCGAGCGACGCATTCCGGTGGTTAACAGTCACTGGTTTGGACAGTAAAACCTTCCTGGCATACTCGCTAAGTTTACGGGCAGTAGTTCTTTTAAACTGGCGATGAACCTTCGCGTATTCGTCTGGGCTTAGTCTGAGATGAAGCCATTTGGTGCGGTTGTTGTTTTCTTCTTTCATGAGTGGATCTTTTTATTTTTTATGGTCTCATGTAATTCGCAAAGCTCATTTCATCAAAAAATCATTTTCACGGTTTCAACAATTTTCTACTTTATGGACTCACCTGCCCACGACTCCGGAGTGATTGGCAGTCGGCAGCCCCGCCGGCGGCGCCAGATAGGTTGTGATACAACCTGACATCTGGCCGGAGTCGGAAAGACCGGACTCCTCCAGACTTTTAAAAAGCCTTAAAGACTTTCATTAGGGTTCAGGCCTCTTTTGATATTCAAGGATTTTCGTTGCACGAATTCAGATGAAACCAGCCAATCATTTAAATCTTTATGATGTTGATAAAGACTGCTTTTATCCCGATACCTATCACTGATTGATAAGGCGGACCGGGTTTGGTCCATCCCTGCCTTATCCCGGTCCAGATAGAGGCTTATTTTCTCGTGGGTTTCAAGAACAGATCGTGCTTTTTCGAATAAGGAAATAGAATTTAAAACAAGAATGCTTTGCTGCTGCTTTCCCGAATTGTTGTAAAGAGCCTGGTAAGATAGCATGTCAAAGAAACCTTCAAAAACCAGGATGTCTTTTGAGCCATTATCAATCAAGGTGAAGTCCTTTGGTGAGCTGGATAATTTTACAAAAGAATTACGCAGTTCATAGCCGCCGGAATTGTTTTCAAAACCGATGGCGTAGTAGCGTTTTCCTGCCAACTCATAGGCGACTTCTTGGCAGTGTACGTTTGCAATTTTTGACGGGATTTTTCTTTGCGACAAATAATGAAACAGGGGTGTTGAAAACAAGGGTTTGACATCCAGAATCTGGATCTTGTTTTCCTGCTGCCTGGATGGTTGATTAGGGTAGTGGAGAAACGGCTGATGAAGAGCAAGCTCACTACCAGATTTTTGAAGTAATTCACCCACTGAGCAGTTGTAATACAGAATGCCAAAATCAATCAGGTTTCCGCCTTTGCCAAGACCGTGGTCAAACCACTTGTTAAGTCTGCGATTTACTTTGAAAGAGGCAGTACGCTCATTACGTAGCGGTGAGCTGTACCAATAATCATTACCCCTGATTTTAGCCGGCTGAAATCCCAGCTCATACAGGAAGCTGACCATGTCCGTTTCCTTGAGATTTTCCAACGGACTTTTTTCGTTTCTGAAATCCATAGCCTGCCATTTTCCGTTTCCACAATTCAGATATCAAGGTCAAGTTAACTAAGTCCAGCCGCTCAGACCTATCCTGAAAGTATTTTCGGCAGGATACCGGGGAAAGCCTTACTGGTATGTGAAACCAGTATTTCCCACAATCCAGACTGGATTTTCGTTAGGATAAAGTGCTATGGATAAAATAATTTTGTCCCGTTCAATGATGTAAAAATCTAAACTTTGAAATATGGAAACGACGATTGAAATGAGCAGAATGTATGAAACACTTCTGGCTGCTCCGGGGATGAATCAAAGTGTAAAGATTTCGCTGACAATATCGAGAAAGACGGCGCTACTTTTAAGCCAGCTGATTGAAAACGGCATCGTGCAAAAAGAAAAGCCAGACCAACCCGGAATTATTGCAGCACTGCCAAAGGAATGTTTTCAGGAAATAGAAGTAATCAGCATGGAACTGCTAAGAAAAGCAGATATGACCGAGCTAAATGAAAAACTTCAAATGATTGCACAAAGCTAGCTATGGAAAACAACGTGATGTCATGGAACCAAGGACTTAGAGCGGGACATAATCCTTCTGAGTATCCCTTTATTGCTACACTGGTGCCGACCGGTCAGTTCGTTGCCAAGCTTGATTTTAAGATCTGGGCCAAAAAGACCATGGGGATTTGCTGCTATTTTACAGATCAGAGATCAGGAAGGAAACTTCAACTGACTGTAAACCGTAGAAAAAGCGATGAAACATATATGCTTGATGGTTGTGAAATTGATTTTGCAATTTGTGAAACGGGTATCTGTTACACAGTTTCAGTCGCTATCAATGGTAAGGGTAATGTAATGTTCCGCCATACCTGGTATACATGATTGAATTTCGGTAAGACTTGCTATGTAAATCCAATTTTGGTCAGTGCCTGCACAATATGTAAAATGCGGCGGAAAGCTTAAAACGCGACGCAACTCAGTAAACTACGCCGCGTTTTAAGCTTCATTTGTTAGCGGCTAACTTGTTGCCCGGTCAAGTCGGTAGGTGTATATCCAAAATGCTTTTTGAAAGCATAAGAAAAGTGTGATAAGTTTTCAAAACCAACCTCGTAGCAAACGTCAATCGGTCTTTTTTTCTTTTCTACAAAGTGATAATGCGCTAGTTCCAGTCGCTTTTGCGTCAGCCAGCGTTGCGGCGTCGTGCTGAACACTCTGCTAAAATCCCGCTTGAAAGTTGTCAAACTACGGCCGGTTAGATAACCGAATTTTTCTAATGGCAAATTGAACATAAAATTCCTTTCCATGTAGTCTGCCAAATCGATTTTTCCAGGCTCTTCAAAGTTCGCCAATACGTTGTCTATTTCCTTGTCAATTGTCCTGAGAATGCTGATTGCTTCTGTAATTTTCAGCGTGGCAATATTTTCCGGAAGTTCTTTTATTTCAAAGTATGGAACCAATGAAGCAAGGCAGCTTTCAAGCAAAGGGTGATTGTTGAAAGAATATATTTTCTGAGACTCCAAAGCTTTGGTTTTCACATTAAGGTTAGCGTAAAAGTCTCTTAATCTTTCTGTGGAAAGGTGCATCACCACGGTTTTATGAGGTTGCCCATTGGTTGGATAATTTATAATTGTTGCCAGTTGATTTCTGGGAATTAAAAATATATCGCCTTTCTTAAAAACATATTTGGCATCTGCCTGCACAATTTTGGTTTCACCCGAAATGAACCAGATGAGCATATGATGGTCGAACATGATATCCGACTTGAAAAACTTGTCCTCATAACAGGAAAGTTTAATATCCTCGGTTATATATTTTGCCTGATATTCCATGACGCATTTTTTAGATTTCCTTTGTTCAGACAGGAAATTATAAATACAAAAATAGAAGTAATCCTAGGTTTAACGCTACACTGATTGACCACCATCAATCAGAAAATTTGAACCGGTAATAAATGAAGCATCATCGCCGGATAAATAAGCTATCAAATCTGCTACTTCGTCTGCTTTGCCCAATCTCGACAAAGGAATGCTATTGATTATTTGAGCTTCAACAGAATCATCCAATCCCAGTTTATTCATAATTTCCGTAGCAACAGGACCGGGACTAACCGCATTCACCCGAATTTTTCGGGAAGCCAATTCCAGCGCTGCAATTTTCATAACGGCATTGACGGCTGCTTTGCTCGCCGCATATACCGACGCGTTTTGTGGGGAAATGGTAGCAGATGTTGACGATAACAATACAACCGATGCGTTATCATTTAAAACGGGAATAAATTTGCTCAATGTAAAATAAGCTCCCTTGAAATTGACATTCATTATTTCGTCAAACATATCTTCGGTCGTTGACTCAATGGGTGCAAACTTTGTAATGCCTGCATTGATGAGTAAGATATCTACTTTCCCAAAGTCTTCTTTCACTTTTGTGACAAGTACATCAATATCTGATAGGTTGGATTGATCGGCTAATAAACCACTTACATTGAGTGCTGATGCCGCCTTTTCAATCGCTTCTTTTCTTCTGCCTGTGATGATGACTTTTGCGCCTTTTTCATTGAGCACCCTTGCCGTAGCATAACCAATGCCGCTGTTGCCGCCCGTAATGACGGCAACCTTATCTTTTAAATTTTTCATTTTAGTATTTTTACGTGGGTTAGATAATGTTGAACTTTATGTCTGTCATTGCTTCGCTCATTGTCCACAAACGTTTAGCATTATCTTCATCGACTGAGTAACGTTTTACACCATTTGACATTGAAGTATCAGAAGCCAATTCTGCAATATCTGCATCTTCGCAATATACACCTCCAATGTTTTCAAGCATCGCACTGGTGGCACACCAGACGGTCGTGGCTGCACCTTGTGGAATTGTTTTTAATGATGCGGCTACTTCGGGCAAAATATTGCCTTCAGCATCAAAAAAGCCCATTTTTTGAAATAGTTCTAAAGATGCTTCTCTACCGAGTTCTGTACCTGCAATAGAACCCGGGTGCAACGAGTAGGCACGTACCTTAAATGCTTTGGCAAGATTGTCCAGCTCAAGGGCAAACAGATTGCTGGCCGTTTTTGATTGCCCATAAGCCTGCAGCGTTTCATATTCTTTATTGAGAAAATTAGGATCATCAAAATCGAATGGGGCGAATTGATGTCCGTGTGAGGATACATTAATCACTCTTGCGCCATTGGCTTTTTTGAGGGCTGGCCAAAGCCTTGCAGTTAGTTGAAATTGTGCTAAATAATTGGTGGCTAACTGTGATTCGATACCACGGCTGTCCCTACGCAAGGGCACCCACATAATACCCGCATTGTTGATAAGTAAATGAAGTGGCCTGCCCGAAGCGAGAAATTTTTCAGCAAATGCATCAATGGAATCCGGATTCATTAAATCCATTGTTTCCAACTCAACGTTGGCAATGCCGTGCAGATTCCTTTTCGCTTTTTCTGTATCTCTTGCAGGGACAATTACCATCGCCCCGGCGGCTGCCAGCGTTTTTGTTGTTTCCAAGCCAATACCTGTGTTACCACCCGTTACGATGGCGATTTTGCCGGTCAGGTCAATACCTTTAATTATATCACTTGTTGTAGATGTTGCGTTGAAGCCAGAACCTGTTGGTTTCTGTAATGCTCCCTGATAATTGTTTTGTTCCATTTTTTTAGATTTTTAAATGTTATTGATGGAACAAAAGTAGGGCAGATGCTCTCAGGCGTCTTTGTTTAAACGTCCGAATGTGTTTTGTTTAAAAGGCCAGGCTGTAACGGATGTCGGGAATATTGCTGAACCCATAGTTGGAGGAGAAGGTCTAAAAAGACATTGATGGTAACACGCAGGGTGGGGAATGCCGATTCACACTGACCACTACAATTCGGAGATTAAGAAGATATCATTTTGGGCAAAATTGACTAGGTTAATTATTGATTGAAATATTGTAACGCTTGTTAAAGCAAAACCTGATTATGGTCAAACTGCCCGGTGGTCTTATGACCGAATTTTCTAGCAGAACCAACCAATAAGCTAAGATTGGTGTCACTTCATGAAGAAAATAAACATATCCTTTTCTTTGAAAGGGCATTGGTCTGAATTTTCTTTACCTGATATAAGTAACCTATTACCCACCATAAACAGCCCATGAAAATGAAAAGTAAAACAGTTTTAATGTCCTTCATTCTGATCAGTCTTTTATTTGCCTGCAATAATTCCGGCAAAGCAGATACCTCTGCGGAAAAGTCCGAGGTTGCTAACGATACGGTTCTTACCGCGGCCAAAGCGACCAGTGCCACTCTTCCGGATTCAATTGATCTGAGCAAAGTTCCTTTCAGTGAAAAGGAACTGGGTGCGTTTCCCATTTTTAATCCTCCTGCGGATTTAACCCCTCTGAACAAGCCACTTACCCGCGATTTCGACCGGTTGTTTTTTCCGACACAGAAAGGAATGATTCCTATCGAAGGAAAGGTTTATAAAGCATTTATAACAAGTCCAACCGGTAAAGAATGGTCCTTGCCCTTTTTTGAAAAGAGTTATAAAGACCTGATCACAGCGGCGGGAGGTGTGCTGATTTTTCAGGGGAAAGTACCGCAGAAAGAACTTGACCGTATCAAAGACGAAGCCACTTATTTCGGAGAAGAGGGCTCGATTGATTATACCAACAATGTGGTGAAAGTTTACGCAATCCGTAGAAAAGAGGGAGATCATCTATTTGTACAGCTCTCAGGATACAGCGCAGGCGGTTCCATACAAATTCTTCAATTTCCCAAGGAAGTCAAATGATGAAATCATCGGAATATGAAAGCACCTATGCGGAGGAATTGATAGAAATGGCCCGGCTAGATCTGCAAGTGCGCGAAAAACTGTTAAAAGAAGGCGCGCTTTCGGAGGGATATAATCCGGAGATGGAGGCTGTACATAAAAAGAATGCAGCACGGCTGGAGCAAATTATTGACGATATCGGTTATCCAACGAAATCGAAGGTTGGCATAGAAGCCAGTGAAGCGGCATGGCTCATTGTGCAGCATGCTATCAGCGAACCGGCATTGATGAAAAGGTGCTGGCAACTGATAAAAAAAACAGAAGATATCAATCCGCAAAACCTTGCTTATCTGTATGACCGGATATGTTATTTTGAGGGAAAGCCGCAAAAGTACGGCACTCAGTTTGACAGTAGAGGCCTGTATCCTGTGGAAGATAAAAATGAAATGAACCGGCTGCGTAAGCAGTTGAAATTAAAAGCGCATGATCAGGATATGATCGTTGAAAGTAAGGCTGATTTGACTGCGGACCTGCATCCTGATGACAAGACGTTTAACGAGTGGCGTAAGAAAGTCGGATGGATCTGAATGGGCTGCTGTAGTTACCTCTGACGCAAATTGTGCAGCCACTAAGAATATCATGATCGCAAGATTTCAATAGCATATACGTTTTCTTCTGGCTAGCTTTGTTTGCCAAGAAAGCTAGCCAGATAATTTTTATAAAAACCATTTCACAGGCGCTTTCAGTGAAGTGCCTTAATTTGTATCGACAAGTTTCAATTTATTAAAAAAATCCGTTTCCTATTCATGAAAAAAGCCTTGTTTCTTCTTTGTTTGTTATGTGTTAATTATTTGGCAAAGGCTCAAAAGGTGTCAGAACCTTCATCAGAAATGCGTCCCGATTGGACTAAGCCTTACCCCTCATTCCGAATTGCAGGAAACTTGTATTACGTTGGCACCTCTGATCTGGCATGTTACCTTATTGTAACGCCCAAAGGAAACATACTTATCAATACCGGGCTTGCATCTTCTGCGTCTGGGATTAAAACGAATATTGAAAGATTGGGATTCAGACTTTCAGATACAAAAATACTTTTGAACACACAGGCGCACTATGACCATGTGGGCGCAATGGCTGCTATAAAAAAAATGACCGGAGCCAAACTGATGATCAATGAAGGTGATGCCGGAGCTGTGGCCGACGGCGGACTCTCGGATTATACCTCAAAAGGGAAGGTCCTCGATTTTGAGCCCGTAAAAGTAGACCGGATATTACATGATGGTGATACGATCAAATTAGGCGGCATGCAGCTGGTGATGCTTAATCATCCGGGGCACACCAAAGGCTCGTGCAGTTATATGTTTGATGTCAAAGATGAGAAACAAAAATACAGGGTGCTGATTGCCAATATGCCGACGATTGTTACAGATGAAAATTTCTCAGACATAGCCGCTTACCCCAATATTGCCAGGGATTATGCCTATACCCTGAAAGCCATGAAGCATCTAACATTTGATATCTGGCTGGCATCACACGCAAGCCAGTTCGGTCTGACGGACAAACATAAACCCGGCAATAGATATAATCCGGCTGCGTTTTTTGATAAAAAGGGTTATGATCAGCAGATCAGTGATCTGCAAGGAGATTTTGATGAGAAAATGAAGGGTAATAAATAATTGGCTTCGCATTACATATGGGAGTATTGAGGATCACTGCTGTCTAGAAATGATGTCAGCATTATCCTTTCTGGCATACCCTTCGGAAATAAGTATAGGGCCAAGATAGGAGGTAATTGCTGTTTTTGTAATGTTACTTCTTATCCAGTCGCCTACACTTCCAGGTAGGGCAGCCGTTCTACTGGTATTAAGTCTAATCTTACGCCCGGCAAAATGATCCAGCACCCCAACAAAGTCAGCAGAGGTGAGCGTGACAGCATATTTGCTTTCTGATCCGTATAAAATCTTTACTCCTGATTTTACAGAACCGGTGTATCTGAATTTAGATCTACCTGACCAGGTTATAAGCTCAGTGAATTCGTTCATATTTTAATTTGTAATTATCCAAAGATAAGTCAATTGTTACTTTCTGCCTCGTAGTTTCATTTTAAACCATTAGTTGAAGGAGATGATAATATTTAAAAATTAAAGGAGCAAAAAAAGGGCCGGAGCCCTTTTGACTTAAAAGTTGATAAATACATGACCGTCAATCTGTGTGTATCCATCCAGGAAAAGATCCTTTGCAAAAGCTTCATAGTCAAAGTACCTTTCAATAGTTGGTGAGACATCTGAGAGTAGTCCCGTGTCTTCGACATATTGATATGCATATTCAATTTCAGGATTTTTCATTACTCCTGCATAATAGCCTTGATAAGACTCATCAAAATCTTCAAGTAGCTCATTGAAGTCTTTATCGTCATCTGGCCAGCTGGCTATGTCGTTGCAATATATTTCAAGTGCCCTGGCTCTGTCTTGATCCATTCCGGAAATTTCTTCCATGTATTCGAATGTGTATTCATTCAGACTGCTTTCTGAAATCAGAAAATCCGGAATGTATTCCCAGTCCTGAAACATAAGTTCCGGATCTTCTTCGTCCTGATGAAGTTCTAAACAAGCTTCATAGAAATCGTTTAGGTCAATGTAGTCTGATAAATCCATCCATTTTCCGAAAAGCGATCCGTCATTGTACTTAGCGTAAGTACCAACATAAATGCGAAATTCAACTGAAGTTTTCATGAGTGAAAGACTTTAAGTAGCTAAGCCCGGCTTCGTGCCAAAGGCAATCGCTGCTTTCCCACGAAGAAAAAATGACGGGGTATACCCCTTGGGTGCAAGCCCATTCGGCGGTTTAAGGCGGGCCGCTGGAAGCGGTGATAAATAGCCGGATGACGAAGTGCAGGCTTGCGGCCGTCATTTTTTGCTTCGTAACTTTCGGTTGACTGACTGGCAAACGTGCGGCTGGTGTCTGATGAGCATTGAGGGATTTAAGCAATGAATGCAATAACAGTGAGTACCATATAGTTGCTATGACCGGTCTTTCGCTTGTCCCTTTGGAGGAGTTAAAGTTATTCAGAGTTAAAACATTATCTATGATCAGATTATATCTATTTGATTCGATTTTTTTCGCTCCACTTTTTAGGCGTTAGTCCAAAATGTTTTTCAAACAATCGTCCAAAGTAACTGAGGTTGCTGAACCCTAATTGATATCCTACTTCTGAAACGGATCGTTTTTCTTCTCTTAAAAGCCGTGCGGCCTCCTGCAAACGTCGATGCTGGTGGTATTCGTTTAGGCCCATCCCAAATACCTGGGTGAAAATTTTTCTTAATTTCAGTTCATTCATTCCGCTTAATTTGACAAGCCCTTCAATTGCAGATGATCTATCCAGGGAGTCTTCAATTGCATTCCTGACAAGATATACAGCTTCAATTTCATAATTACTCAGGCTACGATGCTTAATGTCCTGCCGGTTTAATAAATTTTCAAAAAGCAGATAGATCAGTTCCAATGATTTTAATCTGTAATAAGCTTCCGACAAAATAGGGTCATTATGGCTGTCTGAGATTTCATTAACCAGCTTTGCCATTTGAGGTGACATAAATTCCTCTATCCAAAGAGTTTGATCGACGTTGAATAGATATTCCAGCCGGCCTTGATCTTTTCCTATAAATTCTTTAAGATAATTCAGGCTTAACAGAATTGTAATTTGCCTGATGTGAAAATCCTTCGGGAAAGTAACTTCGCTTTCCCAATGGGAGGGTGTTATACGTACATGGGGCTGACAAGCTAGTGGTCTGGCTGTCGGATTAGCCTCCTTTGTAACTGTATTGAACATATTTTGAAATGAGATCAGCAACCCCGGTTCTTCGATATCCATGGATTTTCGTTTGAATGAAAAAGTTTCGGTTGCCACCAGTGATCGGATCATAACGAGCAAATCCGGCAGCATATCAACCACCTTTATCTCATTCAATTGTAGCAGCTCGAATTCAGCGCCATCTGTTAGTACAGGGACCCCTAGTCTGGTTGCCAGCCTTAGCATTTCATGCTTCATTTCATTCATTTCTTTTGGACTATTTTTATTGTCTTAAGGGCTATTTTTATCACAAAATAGCAAATAATTTTGCCATAGTAACTTAAAAGAAAATAAATGAAGAAACATATTGTTATTTCAGGAGGAGGCATTGCCGGTTTAACGGCAGCAAAGTTTTTAGCCAAACAGGGTCATAAGATAACGGTGCTGGAAAGAGCCCCGGCATTTAATAAATCAGGATTTCTCATTTCGCTGAAGAGTTTTGGCGTAAAGATTATGGATGAACTCGGGCTTACTTCTCAGCTCTTAAATGAATCATCGCCTTCTGAATTTGTCAATTTTAGGGAATCTGATGATACGGTCATCCAAAAGATCAGCTATGAGAAGATGAACGAAAATATTGAACGCTCAATCTTAATCACAAGAGGTGGGCTTCATGATGTATTGTACGAAAGTGTAAAGAATGAAGTAGAGATAAATTTTTCATCAAGCATTCAGGATCTAATTTCAGATGGACAACAAACGAATATTGTGCTTAGTGACGGGAGCATTTTAACGGCTGATTTGCTAATTATCTCAGAGGGATTGCGTTCATCGACAAGGGAAAAACATTTTGAACATTGCCAGCTCGAGGACTTTAATGTGCTCTATATGGGAGGTCGGCTTAAAGAGAAGCATTCTTACAAAGTGGGAACATTCAATATTTATATTGATGTCGATAAGATGCTATCTGTTTATCCGATTGCTGACGACGAAATAGCCATTCAATGCTATATTCACAATACCAGCGCTGATTTGGTTACAATAAAAAATACTGCTGACACGCTCCTGTTAAACTCTTTCAAAGGATATAGCAGTGATATTCTGAACCTGCTGGATCGATTCGTAGATAAAGGACTAACGTTCGTAGATAAAATGGGCATGGTAAAAGCCCCGAAGCTTGCCCACGGAAATGCTGTTTTACTAGGTGATGCAGGCTATTGCCCTACTGCACTTTCCGGTATGGGGGCGTCACTATCTATTTATGGTGCGAAAGCGCTGGCACATTTTATCCAACAGAATGCCGACGATTTTAAATCAGCCTGTAACAGTTATGATAATCTGATGCAGCCGATAATTCAAAAATTTCAGCTTAATGCCAGAAATAATGCGGCATCCTTTATTCCAGCCAACGAAGATAAATTAAAGCAATTTGTCCAAACGTTTAGAGCAGCTTCTGAGTCAGATCTTCATAAAATAATGACTGATCCAATTGTGTTGAATGAAAACCAGTTAAATTTTAAATCAAATCATTGAGATGAATTTCAGAAAAATACTGGCTGTGTTAATCGGCTTTGGAACGGTTGCGCTTTTGAGTTCGGTGTTTGCAAAAATACAAGGCGTACTAAATCCGATGTCATTAGTACTATTCACAAGTAATAGCTCAGAGACAACAGATACTTTGCAATTGTTGATCAAATTATTGTGTGTTTACAGCAGCTGTATCTTTGGTGGTATGATGACCACTATGGTTGGCGGACGCATCAGAGAGAATTCAATCGTTGGCGGCATGACAGTAATGGTTGTTGCCTGGCTTTGGCTGTCTGTGGTAAATCCTCTGTGGTTCTGGATTCTATTGATTCTTGGCGTTTTGCCTTGCGTTTTGCTGGGAAATAAATGGTTTGCAGTACTGAAAGGTAAACACTAGCATAAGTGAAGTTGAGGAGGTGAGAATATCTGTCAGCTGGTTCTGATACTTATAGCAAATCATGCAGTCTGTTAACTACATGTTGTCCCCTCTGGCATTTTGTCGATGAGTTTCCTTTAATTAATGGTGGAGATTTTCTGCGAGGTAATTATGGTCTTTTCGATCTCAAAAATTGTTGCTGTATGATCCTCAAAGCATGTATGCAAATTCCACGACATGCTTTGAGTTTTCATAATACCAGGCATAAGAATTAAGCCAATTATTTGGAAGCCTTTTCATAACCCCAGTCAACAACCTGTTTCAACGTTTTGTGAAGCTCCTTCATATCGCTTTCTTTATTGATGTCAATTCCACAGAATGTGCTCCCGTTAACCTTTGCGTGTAGAACAAAATAATAGATGCCCGCAATCTGTAAGGCAAGTAGCGCCCGAAAGTTAACCTCTGGGTTCATAAAGTAAGCGTCCGTCAGTCCGAGCATTTCTTCACCCAATCTTTCGCGGGCATCGGATATACCACGGGAAATTTCATTTTTTTCGCTGATCTCCCAGCGGATCACCTGTTGCATTTCCGCATTGGAGTAAAAATAATCCAGTTGTTTTTCCAGGACATTTTTAGCGAGGTTTTTTCCGGAATCTGTTTTGTTTTCTTCCAGAATGTCATCCAGATTATTCTGATAGAAACTCCAGTAATCCTGTTCTAATAAATAAGTCCTGAAAAGCTTCTCGACGCTTCCAAAATACCGGTATATCAGATTTTTCTGCACGCCGGCATGCCGTGCTACTTTATTAATCTTGATTCCTGTGTATCCATGGATACGGAATACTTCTCCTACCGCCCTAATTAGCTTTTGCTCAGTTTTCTTCCTGTTTCTTTTAACCAGATCTTCCATGATTGTGTTGAGTTGATGGTGTCAGTTAATATAAATCAGTCTAAGGTGTTCTGTTACACCAATTTAATTAAAAAAAAATGGTTTGTAGCCGATATTGTACTAACTGACTATTAAGTTTAGCGTCTAAATGACACTTAACACTGATAAGATATGATGATTGTAATGGAATGTGAGAAAGGTCATATCATTCAATCACGGTTAAACGCCATGGAGGGTATTCTAAAATGGATTCGCAGGTACAATTGATGGAGATGCACGGCATTAATAATAAATCTTATGCAACAACAATACTCACTCGAATGGTATGACTTGCTGGTTTTTATTACTTTGAATCCGGCAAAAACGGATGTGACGTCCATTACAAGGGCGCAAACCGAGTCAATTTTAAAAAGGGCTGATGAAGAGAAAGAGAAAATTCAGGTGCAAATAAAGCGGGAGGTATACGCGCTTAAAAATCACACTGAGATCGAACTGGTCGTCAAGCGTTATCATTCTGACTTGATTATTATGCTTGATCAGACCAGTGAAAATAATAATAGGATTCCGGCTCATGCTGAGGAACTTAAAGTGCTGTCAAGAGTAATCACGGGATATCTTGATGAACTGATCACATTTATTGAGGGACGGTATCTGAAATTTCTTGGTCTCGATGAGTGGATACCGAATACCTATCTGCAAATGACCAGAGAGGAACTAAAATCCAGACTGGATTATCTTAAAGCCAGAATCGGACGAAAAGTAAGTGATAAAAAATTAATAGAAATAGTTTTTGGCACCCTATATAAGTTTACTGTAGAAGGACCTGGTCGCAGAGTAACAGTTCGGGAAGTGGTCTACAAGAAAGAGCTTGTTAAGGGGCTTGAAGAAATTGCATCGTTAAAGAGTGAGAAGGAACTGTATAATGCAATTATTGAGCTGCTTATCTACCGGAATTTTAATAAGAAGGCCTATTTGAATTATTATACAGAAAAGATAGCTGGCAGGATCAATTCCTATGTTTCGGTGACTGATAAGCTTGATCAGCTACTTCTTGCCTACAAGGAATTTAATCAGATGCATCTCAAACCGGGGGTGCGTTTAAATCCAAATTATAAAGGGATCAAAAGTGTAGTGGGTAATTGGTTCGCACAGGAAATTAATTATCTGGAAAAGAAGTTCCAGTGGGATGTTAGTCCCTTAGAAAACAGAAAACTACCTGAAAGAAGTAAGCAAGCAGATCTGAAAATTCGGCTTTCACTGAATTCTGATCAGATTGGTATCCTTCTTAGAGCCTTTGTGTACGTTGGATTATTAGAAAAAGGGTCTGTCCAGTCTGTATTCAAAGCTTTAATCCCGCTGCTGTCGTCAAGTGAACGAGATGATCTGTCGTGGGATAGTGTACGGAAGAGGTCTTATGCGACGGAGGATAAGGATAAAAAAGCAGTAATTGCCATAATGGAAAAGACAATAGCTGCAATAAATAAAAGTGATTAACTAACTTCTTACTTACATTGGCAATTCCTCTTCCTTGGGCCTTAGCTATGACAGACACTATCAATATAGGTAGTTTCTACAAGATTGAAATTTCGTCACTTGTTTGAATCAATATCGAAGGAATAATCTTTTTTGTCTATGAATGGGTTACATCGGTTTACTAATTTCAAAACTGCGAGATTTAAATCATATCCAAGAACCTCGCCTGATCTATCATAATAAATTGGCTCGCCATTATCAGTATTTGTAAAAGGACTTACTGTGGCTGTTCCATATGTATTTCGAATTTGAATCTTAAATTCCTCACTTTGACTGCAAAGCGATATATATGCACTTTTACCATTATCTTTTGGTATTGAAGTTGCTTGTATTGCCACCAATAAGTCAGGCAAGCTAAACTGAGTATCACCAGTTTTTAATCTATACGCACCAATCAAGAACGGAAAAGAAAGTTTTTCTAGTCCTAAGTGGGTGCTGGACTCGATTAGTTTATACCAAAAATCTTTCATTCTAGATCGGATTAATAATAAACCCTTTTGCAATCCTCACTTTCCTACCTCCTTAAAAAAGTCCTCAAATGATATATTCATAGCATTTAAAACTTTAAACAAGCTACTAAGACGCAAATCCTCGGAACCTTTTTCATACTTACCATATTGGGACCGAGCGATGTTATTTTCAAATGCAAAATTTTCATAGTTAGTGTAGCCTCGTTCCTCCCGGAGTCGTTTTAAAGTTTTTCCAATTTTCTCTTTAAAAAGGTCGAAATCATGGTCCGATTCTCGATGTTTCTTTGCTTGCTCCATTCCCAAAGTAAGTTAGAAACATTTTATTTAATTACCTCTATATAAGTACCTTTAATAAAATACCTTTAATTAGATACGTCGAATTTGATTTTTTAGATTTATAGTCTTATATTTGAATTCAACTTTATGTTGATGTATTGCGAATCTTCGAATATTATTGAAGCTATTCGCTTAGAGTCTCGATGCTGAAACCTGAGAAATTTCTATGACTATGAGACAATAAGTGAAGGTAGCTCACGACCTAGGCGTGGGTTTACTCTCCTATTGTTAGTCAAGGCTTCTCAGGGCCGCAGCATCAGTAAGATGAGTCCCACGCCTTTATAACTTCGGGTAATATCCTACAAAGCGACTCACCAGTAACAATTATATAATGTTTCACGCTTCTGCATAGAAGCCTAATCATTGTTACGCGTATGAGTAAGTGTCTTCTTTACAAGCTAATCATTCGTAAACCTCAATAGGTTTACTTCTCTCGGCATTATAATCACATTTTAGGCGCTGAATAATTTCAGGAGCACAGATTCATTATGCTTTTTACTCCGGTTTTATACGAGCTGTGGGTAGTACATATTTCTTTAACCCAAAAGTTTTGTTGCAATGAACTCACGTTTTTGCTCCCCAGGCAGAATACTGCCCTATCTGTTCTATTTTTCAGTTTTTTATTTGCTGCTCTGGTGCTGGAAACCGGCACGTGCACAAACCAATGTATCACTCAAACCGGTACAAATCGGAGATGTAGTTCCAGATATTACCATCAATAATATTCTGAATTATAAGTCGCCAACGGCGAAACTTTCTGAATTTAAAGGGAAACTTTTAATTCTTGACTTCTGGGCAACCTGGTGTCAACCCTGCGTTGCCATGATACCACGTATGGATTCGCTGGAGCACCGCTTTGGTGGGAAGGTAGCTTTTATTCCCGTCACTTATCAGTCCCCACGGGAGGTGGCTGTATTCAGAAATAAATACAATGCGCGTAAAGGAGCACGGGTGCAGGTGACGGAAGTGGCGGCAGATACACAGCTCAGTAAACTTTTTCCGCATTCGGGTTTGCCGCATTACGTGTGGATTGATTCGGGTGGCGTACTGCGGGCCATTACCGGTAAAGAAGAAATCACTGGCGCACGGATTGAATCCTTTCTGGCTGGCAATGCTACACCGATGGCAGTGAAACAGGATGAAAAGGATCTGGCTTACAACGGTTTGACAACGCCTTTGTTTAAATTATTGGAGCCTGCTCCAAACCCTGCTTTTAAAAGCGTTCAGTACCGTGCGCTGCACACCGGATATATTCAGGGATTACCAGGCGTTGTGATTCTCAAACAACCCGGAGACAGTATCGATCAGTGGCGCGTAACCTTTACCAACATCACGCCATACCATCTGTATTCTATGGCCTATGGGCAGGGCAAGCGTTTCATCGCCAGACACTCGGTTGATATTCAGACCCGTGACAGTTTGAAGTTTATCAGCGGGCTGAAGGGGGCTGCCGTGCGCGAATGGATTCCAAAGAACACGATGTGTTACGAGTTGATTGTGCCCGCAGGGCGTGCAGCAAATGCCTTTGCGATGCTGCGAGATGATTTAACCCAGCTGTTTCCGCAGTACGAAGCAGTAATTGAGACCCGTAAAAGACCTGTTCTTGCTCTTGTGCGTACATCGGGTGTTGAAAAATTCAAATCGAAGTCACAGCGGTTTTCTGAGGGGTATGAAAACTTTACATACCGTCTGCGCCGCAGTACGCTGCCTGTGTTTGTGATGGGACTTGAGAATAGTTATATGCGGTCATCCAAACTACCGCTGGTGGATCAGACCGGTTACACGGGATATGTGGATCTGGACCTGGATCTGGATTTTAATGACCTGGCTTCTGTTCAAAAAGCGCTTGCTGGCTATGACCTTGCACTTGAGCAAAAGATGGTCGACACCCAGGTGCTTGTGATCAGAGACCGAAAGCCTGCCGCCGCCATTTCTTCCTACTAACACATTCTAACACTCCTATACAATGAAAATATTTCTAACCTTATTGCTTATTGGCCTTTTGCAAACTGTCAGCGCGCAGTCTGTGATACACGGGCAGGTGGTCTCACTTGCCGACAGCAGTGCGCTGGCCGGAGCAGTCGTCAAAATTAAAGGGATCAATCAAGGCGTGACGACGGATGAAACAGGACGTTTCACATTGGCAGTAGATCAAACCAGGCTTAGTCTGCAGATCTCATACATCGGATATGAGTCTGTGGAACTGGCTGTCCAGATGCCTGTATCAGCACCCCTGCTGATTGGTCTTTTGCCGGATGCCAACCAGTTAGGAGAGGTTGTGATCTCTACCGGATTTGAAAAAATACCCCGTGAAAGAGCTACAGGTTCATTCGCTACGGTGGATAATGCACTTTTAAACCGCCGCGTGAGTTCAGATATTGTCAGCCGGCTGGATGATGTGGCAGCGGGGCTAATCAATAACCGTGGGAAAGGCAGTGCACAGGGGCTACTGATCAGAGGACAAAGCACGATTAATTCCAGCACCCGTCCGCTGATTATTATTGATAATTTCCCTTACGAAGGTGATCTTGCCAGCATCAACCCGAATGATATCGAAAGTGTCACGGTTCTGAAAGATGCCGCTGCCGCGTCAATCTGGGGTTCGAGGGCTGGAAATGGGGTGATTGTACTTACAACAAAAAAAGGGAACGCAGCAAAATCTCCACAGATCACTTTTAACAGCAATCTGACCATAGGGGCCAAACCTGATCTGTTTTATCAGCCACGTATGAGCACGGCAGATTTCATTGACAACGAACGTTTTTTGTTTGAGAACGGAAGATACAATTCAGCCGAAAGAAACGCCGCTAAATATCCCTTCACACCGGCCGTAGAGCTTATGATTGCCCAGCGCGACAAACTGATTACCCGCGAGCAGGCCCAGGCTCAAATCGAGCTCTTGAAAAGTCAGGACATCAGAAACGAATATGAAAAGTATCTGTATCAAAGCACTATCAGTCAGCAGTATTCACTCGCGCTTAGCGGTGGGGGCGACACGCACAGGTACTTTGTTTCAGCCGGTTTTGATAAAACCCGTCCCAGTGAGGTGTCCAATGCCTATCAGCGCTTTACCCTGAATGCAAACAATACGTTTGTTGTATCTGATAAACTGGAAGTTTCGGCAGGCATCTATTTCAGTGAATCTGAAAATAAAAATGCAAATCCGGGAGCGCTTACCTACACCAATCCCTTGACGGGTTCACCTGGAACACAGATGTACCCTTATGCAAGTCTTGCCGGTGGGCAGGGTGAGCCGCTGGCCGTAATAAAGGATTACCGTCTTTCATTTCTGCTGCAGGCCGAGAATGCCGGACTTTTAAACTGGCAATATAAACCTCTGGCAGAAATGGCGGCTGCCGATAACACCGCCGGTCTGACCGATTACAGGATTAATCTGACTGCAGACTACAAAATACTGCCGGGCTTTTCTTTTTCACTGCTTTACCAGTATGGAAAAGGTATCAGCACGATTCGGAATTATTACAGCGAGCAGACCTATACTGCCCGAAACCTGGTGAATCAGCTGTCTTCGGTAGATAGCTCGGGTATGGTAAAACAAAACCTGGCACCAGGTGGGATTCTCGACCGAAGTGAGAACGCCTATGTGTCCCACAACCTTCGCGGACAGCTGCGCTATACCCACACCTTTGCCGGGTCTGGTGAACTTGTAGCGATCGCTGGGGCTGAAATCCGGGATTACACGACTCAGGCGGGTGCCAGCCGCTACTATGGTTATGACGATAATTATGCTTCCAGCAGACCCGTTGATTACATCACCGCTTTTCGCTCCTATGTAAATCCGGCTTCTACGGTGCGGGTTCCCTATGTGGACAGCAGGTCGGGATCTACCGACCGGTATCTTTCCTATTTTGTGAACGGATCTTATACCTTAAAAGGAAAGTATATTCTTTCAGCCAGCGGGCGGATGGATCAGAGTAATCTCTTTGGTGTAGAAACCAATGATAAAAGTGTTCCGCTTTATTCGGCTGGTGCTGCGTGGCGACTTTCGCAGGAAAGTTTCTTTCAGGTAGCTTGGCTTTCTTCTGTCAAGCTCCGCTCGACCTTTGGTTATAGTGGAAACAGCAATAAAAATGTATCTGCATATACTACGGCGTTTTTTGAAGGGACTGATTATTATACCCGTGTCCCGTATGCGGTCATTTCCAATCCTCCAAATGAAAAACTGAGGTGGGAAAAGGTTCAGACCTTAAATCTGGGACTGGACTTTGAAACCCGGGGTCGCAGGTTTACCGGTAGCGCCGAGTATTACTGGAAAAAGGGTATGGACCTGATCGGAAGCATGCCTTATCCGGGAAGCTCAGGCGTGAAAACATTTACCGGTAACTATGCATCGATTGCGGGTCGTGGTATGGACGTCACGCTGACAGCCCGTATTTTTGATCAGTCTTTCAAATGGCAAAGTGATCTGCTTTTCAGCTATACCACAGATAAGGTAACCCGTTACGAAGTGCGTGCACTTTCTACGGCCTATTTGGGAAGTGGAGATGGAACCTCAATTTATCCTTTGGAAGGGAAGCCTCTTTACGGGTTATACAGTTTACGCTGGGCCGGGCTTGATCCCGCCACAGGTGACCCGCAGGGTTATCTGGAAAACGAAGTAAGCAAAGACTATGTGTCTCTTTTGAAAGCGGACCCGGATGCCTTGCACTATCACGGTCCGGCCAGACCCAAAATATTCGGTGCACTCAGAAACACGTTAACATACAAATCGTTTGCTTTATCCTTCAACCTTAGCTACCGGCTCGGACATTATTTTCGTCTGAGATCAGTTTCCTATACCGATGTGAACAACAGCGTGCTCACACATAGTGACTATGCGCTGCGGTGGCAAAAAGCAGGAGATGAGCTGTTGAGTAGAGTCCCTTCCAGACCTTCTGCTGTCAACACCAACAGGGATAACTTTTATGCTTACGCTCAGATTCTGGTGCAGAAAGCAGATAACATCCGCTTGCAGGACATCAACCTGAGTTATGACCTGGTGCGAAGTGCAGCAAGAAATCTGCCTTTTCGAAGCGCGCGGCTGTATGTGTATGGAAATAATATGGCAACGATCTGGAAGGCTTACAAAGGAAGCCTGGATCCGGATTATTCTCAGGCGATGTTTGCACCTGCGCGAAGCATGAGTATTGGAATCAAATTGGACCTTTAAAAAAGCGGTGATGAAAAAAAGACCTATTTACATAGTAATGATTTGTGCGCTAAGCATCCTGCAAGCAGGATGTCAGGATGATTTTTTAGAAGAGAAGCCAAGAAAATCACTACTGGTGCCTCAAACGCTGGCGGATTATCAGGCGCTTTTGGATAACGGGTTGCAGCTGATGAACACTGCACCGTACCATACTATTTTGTCCGATGGTGATTTTATACTTGCCGATGCTTTTCTGGCCAATCAGAATCAGCTGAACCGCAGCACTTATATGTGGAGTAAAGAGGAGCAGCGTTCCCTGCCGGGATGGGATACCCCATACAAGCAGATATTTACCGCTAACGTCGTGCTGGACGGGCTGACGAAAATGAATGAGGCATCTACGCAAAACGCTGCGTATAAACAACTCAAAGGTGGTGCACTCTTTTATCGGTCTTTGGCTTTTTATCATCTGGCTCAGCAGTTTTCAAAGGCGTATAATCCACAAGGTGACAATAGTGCTGCCGGGATTGTTCTGCCTTTGAGGGCGGATGTGAACCAGAAGCTACCAAGGGCTATGATCAGTAAGACCTACGATCAGATCACCGGTGATTTACAACTCGCCGCAGGGCTGCTGCAAAGTGAGCCGGCCTATCTTTCAAGACCTGGTAAAGCAGCAGCATTTGCGCTTCTGTCCCGGGTTTATCTGGCCATGCAGGATTATGCTCAGTCGCTTTCTTTCGCTGAGCAGTGTTTGAGTTTAAAAGACGGACTGTTGGATTACAACACGCTTGCACCTTCGGCAAGTGCACCGTTTCCGCTCCCTTTCAGCACAGTGAATCCGGAAATTCTTTTTTTCTCTGAGATGTCGACATCGCTTCTGGGGAATCCGGCGGTACGTGTTGATTCTTCCTTGTTTAAAAGTTATCAGCAGGGCGATTTGAGAAAAACACTTTATTTTTCGGCAGCCCAAAACTTTAAAGGTAACTACACAGGTACGCTTTATCCGTTTTCGGGGATAAGCACGGATGAGGTATATCTGAATAAAGCCGAGTGCCTGGCAAGGCTCCGACAAACATCCCTGGCTATGGACGTGCTTAATAAATTGCTGGAGAAAAGGTGGACCAAAAAAGATTTCAAAGCGGTTTCTGCCAGCACGGCAGAGCAGGCGATTAAGCTTGTTTTGGACGAACGAAGAAAAGAGCTGGTCGGAAGAGGAATCCGTTGGACGGATTTGAAACGATTGAACCAGGATCCCAAGTATGCCGTAACACTGGCGCGAAACATAGCCGGAGAAAAAATTACACTTTTACCTAATGCTTCACAGTATCAATTTAAGATTCCCCTGGATCAGATCTCGTTCGGAACTGTTGAGCAGAATCCGTAGGGTAACACGGGAGAAGGTAATGTTTTTCGTACCGCTGCGTGGCAGCGGTACGAAAGTTGGATCAGATCAGCGAGGCATCACCTGATTGAGAGGAGATGACCGTACCGTTCTCATCACGGGTTTGAGAACACTCGTTGTCGGGATTTGCATCACAACGCAGCGTTTGGCCCGGCTGAACAGGTTGCCAGTTCTCAGGCTGACCTTCGGCTGCATTATTGTAAAAAACGGTGTTTGCTGCAGAGCCAGTATTGTGGGCAATGGCCATACCTCCGCCCAGCATCAGGGCAGCAAAAAACAGAAAATTGACTTTTAACGTTTTCATAAGGATAAAATTTAAGTGTTTTTAAATAAAAACGATTTATTGCTGCCTACTCTGTTTTCAGGTTTTCGGCAAAGGTATCCCTGGCGCAGATAGGGCAGTAGTTCGAACTGAGCCTGCCTGCGTCTTGTTGGTTATTTTACTGCGATCAAACTGTATCCAGTTTTCTTTGCAGTATAATGGCGGATATAGAAAGCACTAAAAAAAAGGCATTGAAAATAAAATGGAATTGAAAACTCATGCTTCTGAGCACGCCCCCGCAGCTGCAGGGAACCCTGTCAAAAACATTTAAAAGTACCAGTCCCATGTATCCCGTAAAAATCAGCATCAGCAGCGCCGATCCGTATAAGCCGGCAGTACGAGTTGCAGCCGCAACCAAAAGAAGGCTCACAATGATCTCGGTCAGTGGAATAAGCCACAGTAGTATTCCCACTGACCAGTCTGGCACAGACTGGTTGGAAAGCTGCCTTCGAAACTCACCGGTATCGAGTAGTTTGCTTGTTGCTGTATAAAAGAACAGGATAATCAGCATAGCGGTTATAATCTGTAAAATGCTTTTGTACGCAGAGCCGGAGCTATACATGACGATATGTTTTTAATTGTTTAAAAGGTCTTCGCGCCGGAAAACTTCAGGTTTATTTATTCCTATATGCTAATGGGCAAAATCAGATCTGTATCGGCTCAGGTTATATTCTTCTTTCTATATTTGACCGCGCCAGCTTAGATTTTATATTAACGATTATGTGTATACGTAATTCTTCTTCCAGCCTTTTTATGCCAGTTGTCGGTACGGTAGAATCAGACTACTAAGCAGTCGGCACATCGATATTGCTATATCTTCAAAGCAAGTTCCTGCGATGAGCAAAACAAAGTTCGCAAGTCATTCTTAGAATATTTGTTTGATTTTCCGACCAATTCTGTTCGATTTTCCGATGTGGGAATAAAAATAATGTCGAAAAGTATTTCACTGTTTTATTTATATATCCCTGATACCAGCTGCTTTCCCTGGCGGGAAGCCGTAGTATGATCTGAACTGCGTACTGAAGCTGGATGTGCTGTTGTAGCCCAGCCTCTCTGATACGATCAGTATGGATAATCTGTCCTGTTTCAAAAAAAGAAATGCCTGGCGCATTTTAATCTGATTGATATATCTTTTCAGTCCGATTCCAAAGTTATCTTTAAATGCCCTGCTGAGCGTATCGGGATGGATATGGAACTGTCTTGCTATTTCTGATGCGTGAGGTAAGGGGCCTTTTATGACCTGGTCATCCAGGTAGTGTTTCACCGACATGAGCTTTTCGAAAGCTTCTGTGAATGGCTTGCTGTTAAACCTGGCCAGATGCGCGCCATACGATTTGAGCAGATTGAGAAGGGCTATTTTCAGCGACATCGACCTTCGATCCGAGTATACAGCTGTTAGTTGCTGATACAGCTGATCAATACTGCTGAGTGTAAAAAACGGGAACGTATGGCAAAAGGGAGAGCCAATTCTGAAGTGAACCCCAACCCGAAAATCAGATGGGGCCATCTTTAAAAAGTTGCTCAGGTAATCGGTGTCAAAAATAAAGAGCATTCCGCAGCTGTAACCTCTGGAAAGAGTCATTTGATAGATTCCAGAAGGGACGTTGACCGCTCCATACTGACCAGCGGCCAGCGTTGAAAATCTGCCGCTCTCCTTGTCTTTACACACGATATTTCCCATCAGTCCATAGTAAAACAAGACCGACGGTTTCTTAAATTCTATATCGATCTCTTGATCCTGCCCGAGATTGATTTCAAATAGTTCCAGCATAAAATCATAGGCTATAAAACGCTGTCTGATGATATCACCTTCTGACCACTGCATGTGTTGTACATCTGCTTGTGGGACGAGGTAAAAGCTTCCTGGCGGTAATGTCCGTGTGGTGGCCACACCCGGAAGGATGGAAAAAGGAAGTTGAATCGAATAAATCGTTTTCATTGGCGTGAGTATTTAAAGACAATTGGTGCCTGTCTCGATAATGGAAATTATTGGTAGCTGAGTTTTTGATTGAAATGCTACTGGGAATGAATCTGAAAAATGTAGCGCTTTTATTTAAAAATCGGCTACATGCTGATATTTTTTATCAGATCTGTATTTTCAGTCCGTCTCGGTGATGATGATCCGTTTGCTGCACTTGTTGTAAATGGATAAGAGGCCATGCAGGTTTGGCAAATAACACAGCTTATCAGAAATCAGTACGCAAAAAGATTGCTGGCTTAAATACATATTTAAAAATGATTCACTATTTGGTTTTGAATCAAAACGAATGAAAGGTTAAGTCACTTTAAAGTAATTCAACAGCAAGTATGGGAGAATTAATAACTTTTCGGCACACGAAAACATTTATTGCGCGACTGGAGACAACTGATGGATTTTATTCACATAATTTAATTATGAAGGGATTTCGTTTTCAGTTAGATGACAATGATATCGTACTGATGGTAGACCTGACACTAAGTCTGACTTCGGAGCGGGACACGAACACTTATCAGGATGCGAAAAGCTTTTTGTCACGCATCGGCAATTTTTACAGAATTTGGTTGGATCCTCATTATTTTGAAAAAAAGCCAGGCTTTCTCAAATGGGTGAAAGGTTCGAATGCGGCAATTCTATTTAAACTGACGCCAAATGATCAGCCAGTAAGATTTCCGGTAAAACTTGAGGAGAATAACTCCTATGTTATTTTTCAGCATACGCAATCTCTGGCTTAAAAGCCGGATTTTTCCGATCAATTTAAATTCAGGCGGTCAGCAGCACTTGTCAGTCTATGCTCTGGATTGACAACAAGCAGGTCTGTGTCTTACTTCCATACAGCAGTCTTTCAACAGCAGTTTGTACAATTTTCAGCGAGACACTGATCTGAAATAAAATGATAGTTTATTTTAAACTGATCAGTTTAAAAATGTACTTTTGTGGTACTATGGGGAGAAACAAAGAATTTGATTACGAGCAGAAATTAGACATTGCACTGGAACTCTTCTGGACGCAGGGGTATCATGTGACTTCTATTACTGACCTAGAGAGTCATATGGGAATTAACAGGAGCAGTATTTATCCCACCTATGGCGATAAAAAAGAGTTGCTACTAAAATGCCTGACTAAATATCTGAAAGCAAAAGTGTCAGAATACGCAGCCATCTTAAACGGGAGAGAACCGGATGCCACTGAAATTTTAAGAAGAATATTTCGGTTGGCAGTAGATCAGAGCATCAAAGAGGAAAGGACATGTCTGGCGGTTAAAATTGCATCAGAACTAGCTCTGACTGATGAAGATGTAAGACGTTTGCTGGTTACTAATGAGAAAAAGATTGAGGAGATCTATTTTCAAACGTTAAAATCCGGGCAGCAGCAAGGATGTATTAAAATTGATATTGATACAAAGTCAACTGCTGATTTCTTTGCGTGCTCATCAGGCGCACTATTTAAAAATTATGCATTAAATAAAAACCGAAAGGCCATTTACGACATGATAGAAACTCTGATCCATTTGGTTAGAGTCTAAATAGGTAAAGCTCTTCAAAGAATAAATCAACCAATCATATTTTTTTAATCTTTTTTAAACTGATCAGTTTAATATGAATTTAAGTGTTAACAAAAAAATAGCGTACATCGGATGCCTGGGTGTTATCGGAATTATAAGTACAGAATTTGGTGTGATTGGCATCTTACCGCAGATAGCTGAACACTACAATATAACAATTGGAACCGCAGGGTATCTGTTGAGCTTATTCGCTCTAAACATTGCTGTTACAGGGCCATTCATGGTTTTATATGCCTCAAAATTTGACAAGAAAAAAATTATGATGTATGCTCTTGGACTGTTCTTAATTTCTAATTTTTTCTCGGTCTTCAGTCCTCCCTTCTGGCTGCTGATGATACTGAGGATACTACCGACGATTTTACATCCGGCATTTTTTTCGATGGTTATTGCCGCAGCGACAAAAGATTCTTCTTCTCAAATGCAGATGAGGTTAACCAGTATTATCATTGGTGGTATTTCTCTGGCCCAGGTGACGCTGATTCCTTTGACAACGTTTATTTCAAGTATTTACTCCTGGCAGCTGAGTTATGTTATTCAGGGTTTGATAATATTGATAACCCTGGTAATCATTTATAAGTTTTTGCCCTCTATGCCTAACAAAGAAGTCAAGTCCTTTAAGAATCAACTGAGCATACTCGCAAGGCCTGAGTTTATCGCCGGGACCGCTTTGAACCTGTTTCTAATAACCGCCTGGTTTTGTTCATACAGTTATTTTGCAGACTATCTTTCGAAAGAAAAAGGTTTAAGTGCACAGCAAATCAGCTATATGTTACTGTTATTCGGTGTGATGGGGGTAATTTCCAACTTCCTGGCTGGTCGTTTATTAGGAAAACATATGATCTGGACCACTCTATTTTTCATCACAGGTACGTTTTTAGTCCCTTTTGCATTTCAATATACGACAGGTTCACTGCTCAGTGTAGGCATCGTAGTCGGTTTTTGGGGAATTATGTACGGACCATGTTTTCTGATAGGAGTAGGGCATATGGTGTCAGCTGCACCTGATGCAAAAGAATTTGCAAATAGTCTGCAGACTTCTTTTGGAAATCTTGGTGTTTCACTGGGTGCTGCTTCCGGAGGATGGTTTATTAATCACTATGGTATCTCAATTACGCCTTGGGTTGGAATCGGGTTCGGTGTATTGGCACTTGTTATGATTTGTTGGAGGGCCTGGCTGGATAGGGGCGTTGATCCAACTATTGTGTCTGTATAAAATTCAATCCCTTTCCGCGGGCTTGCAATTAATCCGGAATTGCTTATCATTGATGGTCAGGAGTAGATTTTATTCCCTGTTTAAAGCCCGACGACAATCAGAAATAGATATCCCAGAAATGATCTTCCCTGTAAACTTTGTAGATAAAATCGGTGATACCATTCATGTAAACCTGCTGGTCGTCGTACATCGATAAATGACTGCCGCTGGCACAGTAGAGATAGGTTCCGTTCTTTACCTGTGAAGCCATCCATTTTACATGCTCAGGATCCATCAGATCATATTTCGCTCCGATCAGAAGGGTAGGGACCGTAATTTGTTTTAAGTCTGCACTCCGGTCCCAGTTGGATGGTTCTGCTGGGGTTGTAAAGGCATTGGACGCGCTATTGAAAGTATGAATAGAATCACTCTGCACTTTGAAAAAGCTTTCAATTACAGCCGGGTACTGACCGGGTGGCAGGCGGCAAACGTGCTTAGAATAGAATTCATTAAGTCGTTTCTGGTCTTGACTATTTTCAATATTTGGCCCGTTTTCTTGCTGACTGACCTGATTGATCGGTTGGGCAGCCGGCTGGGCTGAGATAAGCTGCATTGTGTAGTTGGAATATACTTTTGAGCTTGATACAGTATTGGAAAGGATCAGTGCTTTAAGATTCTTCTGGTATTTAAGTGCGTACTCGATGGCTAGCATACCTCCCCGGCCATGACCAAAAAGATAGAAATTGTCCTGATTCAGATTTAAAGCCAGCCGAAGCTGTTCAATTTCGTCAGTGCCCCGGGCCAGGCTGTACAGCGCGGTGTCTTTCAGATTTTCGGATCTCCCACTTCCTAAGGGATCGTAATAAATAAAGGAAATGGCTTTGCCGGGAAAATAGCTTTCCATGCACTGAAGATACTCATGGCTCAGGTCCGGCCCGCTGCCTAAAAGCAGAACTTTAATGCGGTCACTATGACCAATGGTTTTGGTCCACACCTTTAAACTTCCTTTTGGCGTGCTGATAGGGATGAGTCTGATGCCACCTGTTTTAACCAGTGAGCTGGTATCTTCGACGTATTTGTGCATCTTTGAAGCAAACCTGCGCTCATGAAGTTCCAGATTGCTGTAGCAGCTAGTCATTGCGGTCATACTGCCCAATAGCATCAGCAATGCTGATAATAAAGAAACATTTTTCATAGTAAAGTGGAGTAAGTGAGTACTTTAAGTTAATAAAAGTGACATATGATTTCAAGCCTGCTGTCGTTTTATTTGATGTAGGATCAAATAAAAATTCTTTTGTCTAAGAATAAATTTATTAAGTACAAAGAAGAGCACACCTTTTGAACATTTACCAGGAAGTTTTTCAACAGGTTTGTACCATTGAAATGATAAGCGGATTTGCAGAAATAAATTGTATATGAATAATCTTGGACCAAGAAAAAATACTAAACTTGGCATCCCTTTGACCTAAGCTGCAATCAACGCTGGGTTAAAAGAGCTGGCCTTAACTAATGGGCTGGTCTGCAATAAAATAGCCGAAGGGCACAAGATATCAAGACTGATAGCATATGAGTAAAGACAAACCAACAGCGCTGCACCTGGACGATCCAGAGTATGGAGAAATGTTAAGGCAGGCAATTAGCCAGATCCGCACGGCCCGTGTTTTAATTGCCAAACAGGTAAACAGCAGCACGCAATCTGTTTATTGGAATCTGGGAAGATTACTTTTCGAAAAACAATTGCAGGAAGGCTATGGCAGCGGCGTTGTGAAGCAATTATCCATAGACCTGAAAAGCGAGTTTCCGGATATGGGTTTGTCTCCGCGTAACCTTTGGAATATGAAACGCTTTTATGAGCGTTATTATCAGGCAGATACAATACTGCTACAAGCTGTAGCAGTATTGCCCTGGGGCCATAACTTACTATTGTTGGACAAGTTACAGTCGCAGGAAGCAGTCGGATTCTACGCTAACGAAACCCTGACAAAAGGCTGGTCACGAGATTTGCTGCTCAATGCCATTAAAATGGACAGCTATGGTCAGGCTCAGAAGCAAATCAAAACACACAATTTTGACCAGACACTTCCAGCGCCGCACGCTGATTATGCCAATGAAGTATTTAAAAGCACTTATAATCTGGGGTTTCTGGGTATTACAGAACCTGTCAAAGAGCTGGAATTAGAAAACAGGCTCATCGCCAAGATCAGATCCTTTATATTGGAACTGGGTAAAGGGTTCAGCTTTATCGGCAACCAGTACAGACTGGAATACAATGCCAAGGAATATTTTGTTGACATGCTTTTTTTTCACAGAGGCCTTCGCTCACTGGTAGCAGTCGAGCTTAAAATCGGAGGTTTTAAAGCGGAATATGTTGGAAAAATGAATCTATACCTGTCTCTTCTCGACCGGCTTGAAAAAAGCGAAAATGAAAACCCGTCTATCGGCATCATCCTGTGCGCGGATAAAGACCACCTGGATGTAGAAATAGCCCTGCAGGACATCAATAAACCCATAGGCGTGGCTGAATATCAGCTTTTATTACCCAAAGCGGAATTGCAATCCCTGATAATGAACGAATTAAACGCGGCTAAGTAGGAGGTTTGCGTACATTGTCAGATATAAGAAACCAGAGCTTAGAAGTAAGCTCTGGCAGATAGACGCTCAACAGACTACCCTGGTAACTAAGATAAATACCTGGCTACTGTGCTATATTTCCTTTACGCCATGATTTCAATGGTAGTAATAAACAGAATAAACGAAATTTAGTACGCAATGAAAAAGTAAATAATGCGGCGAAGTAGTACTGAATCAATAGAAAACAACTAAGGTACTCGCCGAAATTCTACCAGGCTTGAATTCATATCTATTCTATGTTTCAGCGTAAACTTTCGAAACTTATTTTTATTGTTAAGAATCAGTACCTTACCTTCTGGAGATATGAAGTACCTTATCAATATGCTCAAAAGCGTTCAGTGCTTTGTCCAGGTGCTCTTTGGTATGGGTTGCCATCAGACTCATCCGGATACGCGCATTCTTTTTAGCTACGGCCGGATAAAGGATTGGGTTGGTGTAAATGCCTGCTTTTAAAAGCATCGTTCCGGTGTCTGATGTTTTATGCGGATCGCCGATTTTAACCGGAATGATCGCTGACTGGGTGCTTCCTACATCAAGGCCCAGGCTAATCAGGCCGTTTTTAAAATAGGTGATGTTCTGCTCAAGCTCGGCTCTCCAGTGCGGCTCCTGATCGATCAGCTCGATTGCCTTGATCAGGCCAGCGGACGCCGGCGTGGAGGTAGCCGAGAAGATATGCTGGCGAGACTGAAATTTCAAGAAAGCGGCTACTTTGGGATCTGCAATCACATACCCGCCGAGTCCGGCAAAGGTTTTACTGAATGTGCCGGTGATAAAGTCTACCTTATCCAGCATGCCGTCAAGCTCCATGGCACCCCGGCCGCTCTGGCCCAGTACACCAATGCCATGCGCGTCATCGACCATCAGGTATGCTCCGTAGCGGTGAGTCAGCTCCCGGATCTTGTCAAGCGGGGCAATGTCTCCATCCTGTGAATACACGCCATCGATGATCACCATTTTGGTGCGGTAGCGCTCGCGGGCATCTTTCAGAATCCGCTCCAGCGATTCGATGTCATTATGCAGAAAGCTTTTCCGGTTGGTCAGAAGACAGCCTTCATAAACACTGGCGTGCACTGCTGTATCCACAATGGCAATATCTTCTTTTAATAAAAGGCTTTGCAACGAAGCGCTGTTGGCAGTATAGCCAGTCGTGTAGATCACAGCCGAATCACTGCTCCGTCCGAAAAAGGAGGCGATACTTTCTTCAAGCTGCTGGTGAAAGCTGAAGTGCCCGCCGATCAGCGGCGATGCGCCCGCGCCGGTACCGTAGTTTTCTATGGCGCCTATCACCGCCTTCTTTACCAGCGGATGCTGTGTGAAGCCCAGGTAATCATTGGAGACGAAACTCACATACCTTGCCGGTGATGCGCCGCTTTGCGGGGTGATCACATCCATCTCAGGTCCGCACCCGGACTGATTGATCAGACGGTAGTTCATGTGACCATTCTGTTTCATGAACCCTAAAAAGTCGTAAAATACTTCTGCTCTTGCAATCGCATCCAGACCGGGAATGTTTTCAAAATCCCGGAAGCTTGCTTTGGTAAAATCAATGTTCATAATCAGATCCGTTTATGTGAATGGTAAGTTGGGCTCAAACTAATGGTTGTTTTTTCCCGAATCGGCTACATAGAAAATTTTTTGATGGCGGTTTACAGCAAAGTCTGAGCATGGACGTTTAGCGGGACTAGGATACTCATCTTTCTTCGCGCTTTGAAAAGACATCTGTTTTGACTGAAATAGGGCCGATAGAAGCAGATTTTTATAGAAAACAGGTACTTAATCTGAGCGTAAGAGCGTTCGGTTTTAATTAAACAATTGTATTTCAAGTAGTTAATTTTAAACTAACGGAGCAGTTTTTTTGCCGCTACGTCCTAAAAGCAGTAGTGAGAAAAAAAATATTAATTTTTTTTCAGATGATAATCAAAGGGTTATCTAATAAAAAAGACAGGCGCAGCGGGGAGGCAAAAAAAACTGCGCTTTTACAGCGCTTCTGACAGCTTTTACTTTGTAGCCATCAATCAGGATCACTGGCGCAGATAAATGATTCTGGATTTAAAACCATAAACGATACAGTTTTATGTTTACGACTAGTCCCTGGGCCGTATATGTGTACGTGGCAGGCCCCGTAATCGCAGGTTATTACCTGTTTGTTGCCAGCCGGTTTTATGGCAGAGAAATCAAAGCGAAAATTACTGCCCGGCGCGCTTTAAGGATTAAGCCGGCATATGCTGCTCAGCAGGAAGATCCGGATGCAGAATCCGGGCCTGACGATACTGATGATGCACAGATGGAATACGAGCCAGATTCCGGATCAAAAAAGATCTTCCCGCCGGTAAGCCTTTGGCAAAACAGGGTCCTTGATGGCCAGCAGCAGAGTCTGACAGAGCACCTAACCTCTCTGATACAGGAAGCACATGAGAAAGATTACGACAAGCAGGAGCTGGTACTGCTGCTGCAGATGACCATAAGAGATTACCTGGATTTTGAAAGTACGCAGTTTCAGTCTGCAATCAATGATTGCATTCAGACTGAATGCGCAAAGTATGGCTCCATACACCTGGGTGAAGAGGATAAAGCGGCGATATGGAATAGGGTGTAGTGGGGCTGTGTGTTTGACCGGACCAGACTTTCCGCCACTCTGGCGGAAAGCTGCCGGCAAACCATGAGACAAGCATGTTCAACTTTTAAATATGTGTGGTATGAAAAGCAGGGTTATGATTTTAAAAGTCAAAAGAGGTTTGCTATTAACGGCAGCAGCTGCGCTGACAGCGGTGTCTGCATTCTCGCAGGACGGCGCGGCGGGCATCGAAGAAGCCAACACGCAGGTGCGCTCTTACTTTGAGCCGGGGACCAATCTGATGTATGCCATAGGGGCTGTGCTAGGACTTGTAGGTGCTGTAAAGGTATTTCAAAAATGGAATGCGGGAGATCAGGATACGGGCAAAGTAGCTGCCGCCTGGTTTGGAAGCTGTATTTTTCTGGTGGTGGTAGCTACCGTTTTGCAATCGTTCTTCGGATTGTAACAGCATCCATGGCGATGAAAAGATACATATCAGAAGGCCACTGACACAAGCCACCGGATTTATATCCACTGCCATCCCGGATGCACTTTACAAAGATGATTTCTTTGAGATAAAGTTTACTATGGGTAGGAACAAAGGGCTTTGCTGGCAAGCGGACTGATAAGTATGGGTCTGGCAAAGGGGCGGTGCTGTCCCTGCCAGATCTTAAATAACACCAGTGGTAAGCACGATATAATCAGAAGTAATTGGTATCAGAGGCTAACTGGTGGTAAATTATAGATTGACAATAACGAAATAGAAAATACGAATACTCCCGTCAGATCATCTGTACTTTGATAGATCGAGTGGTACGTATATCGTGAACCGGTATTGTAACGGGTGAAGTTCATTTCAGCTGAGAAGAACTAAAAAAAATAGGTTTTTTTTAAACCAGTTTAACCATGGCAACAAACCGCTATATAGTCAATAAAGGAGTCAATCAGAGCATTGTCTTCAAGGGCCTGAAAGCGCAGTATATCTGGTATATGGGAGGGGGCATGTTTGCGCTTCTGATCACTTACGCGGTAATGTATATGGCTGGGGTCAATACCTACATCAGTCTGGGACTAACGATTTGTCTGGGCGGTCTGCTGCTGATTGGAATCTATCATCTGAGCAGCACCTATGGTGAGCACGGACTGGTTAAGGCGCTTGCCAAACGAAGTATTCCTGTTATCGTTAAATCAGGTTCACGAAGGGTTTTTATAAGAAGGAAGCTGGCAGATGAATCTGTTAGCAAGTGAAGAAGGTATATGGATATGGTAAAATCAGTGTGAAGCATGGAAAAGTTGATTGATGATTTGTTTCCGATCCTGGATGTGGAAAACAGCTGCATCCTTTCCAAACAGGGTGATGTAACCGTTGTTTTTCAGGCAGAGCTTCCTGAGATATTCAGTCTGTCTGATAAGGATTACGATGCGCTGCACCAGAGCTGGGTGAAGGCTTTAAAGATGCTCCCATCGGGCAGTGTATTTCATAAACAGGATTATTTTATTGACAGCCGCTACAAAGCTGATTTCAGCGGGGATGATACCAGTTTTTTGTCTTTGGGCAGTGAGCGTTTTTTCAATGAACGGCCCTATCTGGACCATAGCTGTTATGTGATGCTTACCCGCAAGCCTAAAGGGCGCAGGGTATCGAGCTCTCTTTTTTCGAATCTGATCCGGCCTACGCTGGTGCCACAGGACACGCTGGATGCTACGACGCATCAGGATTTTATTGATTCGGCTGATCAGTTCAGAAGGGTTTTGCAGGACAGCGGATTTGTGAGTCTTAGGCAGCTGAGCGAAGATGAGATTTTAAGCCAGGCTAAAAAAGCCGGATTGATTGAAAGGTACTGTTATCTGGCCACTGCTCACAGCACTGCAATGATCCGGGACATGGAATTTAAAGACGGCATCAGAATAGGGGAGCAGTACTGCCAGCTTTACAGCCTGGCTGATGCGGCTGATATGCCGGGCCAGTGCGCTTCGGCGAATACCTACGAGAAATATTCGACAGACAAGACCAGGTTCAGTATCGGTTTTGCCTCGACACTCGGACAGCTGCTGTCGTGTAATCATATTTACAACCAATATGTATTTATTGACGACAGTGCCGCAGCGATCAAACGTCTGGAAAGCAAAAGACTCCGCCTTCAGTCGCTTTCGGTTTATGCCAGGGAGAATTCGCTGGCGCTGGATGCAGCCAACGAGTTTTTAAATGAAGCGATCAAAGAGCAGCGTCTGCCGGTCAAAGCGCATTTTAATGTGCTGGCCTGGACCGATAAGCGTGCTGAGATGCAGCAGATCAAAAGTATGGTCTCTTCTGCGCTTGCGCAGATCGATGCTTCGGTCAAACTGGAAACAACCGGTGCACCTCAGATCTTCTGGGCAGGTATACCGGGCAACGAAGCTGATTTTCCGATGAACGAAGCCTTTGATACTTTCACTGAACAGGCATGCTGCTTTCTTAATCTGGAAACCGGTTATGTCTCCTCGCTCAGTCCGGTGGGTATCAGGCTCGGCGACAGACTGACGGGAAAGCCCGTTCATGTCGATATCAGTGATGAGCCCATCCGGCAGGGAATCTGCACCAACCGCAATAAATTCATTCTGGGCCCTTCGGGTAGCGGAAAATCCTTTTTTACCAACCATATGGTCCGGTCTTACTATGAGCAGGGAGCGCATGTGGTGCTGGTCGACGTCGGGCATTCCTATAAGGGGCTGTGTGATCTGGTGGAAGGGTATTATTTCACCTATGACGAAAAGCATCCGATCCGCTTCAATCCGTTTTACATCGAGGACGGCTCAAAGCCGGACACCGAAAAAAAGGAAAGTATCAAGACCTTGCTTCTGGCGCTTTGGAAAAAAGATAACGAGGTTTTTAAAAGAAGTGAATACGTTGCGCTTTCCAATGCGCTGACACTGTACTATGAATATCTGCAGGCGCATCAAAAGGTTTTCGCATCCTTTGATTCCTTCTATGATTTTCTCAGAGATGTCTTTGTCAGCGTTCTGGACGATGATAAGGTCAAGGACAGGGATTTTGATGTTTCCAATTTTTTGTATGTGTTAAGGCCTTACTACAAAGGCGGTGAGTTTGATTATCTTTTGAATGCGAAAGAAAATCTGGATCTTCAGAATCAGCGCTTTATTGTCTTTGAGCTCGATGCTGTGAAAGATCATCCGATTCTTTTTCCGGTGATCACCATCATCATTATGGAGGTGTTTATCTCCAAGATGCGTAAGCTGAAAGGGATCAGGAAAATAATACTCATTGAAGAGGCGTGGAAAGCGATTGCCAAGGAAGGCATGGCTGAATACATCCGTTATCTTTTTAAAACGGTAAGAAAGTTCTTTGGTGAAGCGATTGTGGTCACCCAGGAAGTCGAGGATATTATCTCCTCGCCGGTGGTTAAACAGGCCATCATCAATAACTCTGACTGTAAGATTCTTTTGGACCAGAGCAAATACCAGAATAAGTTTGACCAGATCCAGGAGCTTTTAGGGCTTACAGAGAAAGAGAAAGCGCTGGTGTTGTCAGTCAACAAGGCCAACGATCCGCTCCGAAAATACAAAGAAGTATTTATCAGCCTGGGTGGTATGCGCTCAAAAGTTTACCGCACCGAGGTGAGCACCGAGGAGTATTTATGCTACACAACCGAAGAGACTGAAAAGATAAAGGTAAGTGAGTATGCAAAGAAATACAGAAGCGTAAAAAAAGGCATTACCGCGCTGGCAGATGAGCTTAGATCGACAAAAAAATGAGAAAGCAGATCCTATTCTATTTGATTCTGAGCCTGGCTGTTCTCACGCCGGTTCAGAGTGTGCAGGCGGCAAATCCCTGGGCAGCGGTCATCAAGGCGGCTATTAAAAAAGTGGTCAGAGCTGTCGATCTTCTCATACAGCGCAGGCAGAATGCGGTCATTAAACTCCAGAATGCACAGAAAGCGCTGGAAAATACGATGGCCAAACTGCATTTGGATGAGATTACGGACTGGGTCAAAAAGCAGCGGGATTTATATAAAGAATATTATGATGAGCTTAAAAAAGTCAAAGCGGTTATCTCCTATTATTTCCGCATCAAGCAGATCGCAGAAAAACAGGTGCAGATCGTGCAGCAGTATCAAAAAGCCTGGAAGCTGTTTCAGACCGACAAGCATTTCAGCTATGGGGAGCTTTTGTACATGCAGAAGGTGTACGCAGGTATGCTGGAAGAAACAGCTAAAAATGTCGATATGCTCTCACTTGTGGTTACCGCATTCTCTACGCAGATGAGTGATGTTAAAAGACTTGAAATGATCGGGCGCGTGGCTTCGCAGGTCGATAAGGTTCATGACGAGCTGGTCAGCTTTAACCGCCAGAACCAGCTGCTGAGTCTTTCCAGGGCCAGAAGCGAATTTGATGCCAGGGTGGTCAAAGAGCTCTACGGCATCCAGGATTAAATATAGACCCAGTACCGATGAGAACGACCATGATAACACTTGTTTTGCTGCTGTTGAGCAGTTGCTGCTTTGCGCAGAAGTTCAAAGAGTGGTTCCGGCAGAAAAAAACGCAGAAAGAGTATCTGATTGAGCAGATCGCGCATCTGAAACTGTATCTGGAGCTGACCGAAAAGGGCTACAAGATAGCCAAAGAAGGGCTCAGTGCGATTGGTGATATTAAAAGAGGGGAGTTTAAACTTCATACCAATAGGTTTGATTCACTCAGGATCGTAAGCGCGGCCGTAGGTGCGCATCCCCGCTTAAAACAGCTCACCGATCTTCATGGCCGCATCAACCGGGTCTGTGAGAACCTTGCTGGCGAGCTGGCCGGACAACAGGTATTTAGTCAAACTCAGCTTGACTATATCAAACAGGTACTTGGTCTGGTCTACGATGATTGTCAGGGAATCCTGTACGCAATGTTTGATGTGGCCAGAAGCGGCAACACTTCGATGACAGATGATGAAAGGATCAGAAGGATCGATCTGCTTTGTAATCAGATGCAGGATAACTATTTGTTTGCTGAATCCTTTGCTGAGCAGACAAGGCTTCTGGCCTCACAGGTTAAGACCGAGAAAACGGATGTTGATAACAGCCGCGCCTTGCACGGCATAAAGTAAGAAAGATATGAAAAGAACATTTTTAACTGTGCTGCTACTGAGTCTTCTGTTCGGAGCCGTTCCAGCGAAAGCCCAGACCGCCGAAGTGACTCAACTGGTGCTTAATATTGAGAAGCTCAATCAACTTCGTAAAATCTTAAAAGAGCTTAAAGCAGGTTACGAGATCCTTTTTAAAGGATACAGCACGATCCGGGATCTTTCCAAAGGTAATTTCAAACTGCACGAAGCTTTTCTGGACGGACTGCTGCAGGTGAGTCCGGCGGTGAAAAACTACGCACGGGTGCAAGATATCATCCAATGCCAGCTGGCAATCATCAAAGAGTATAAAGCAGCGTACGGTAAGCTCTCCTCTTCAGGCAGCTTCTCTGCCAGTGAGCTGGATTATATTTCTGGTGTTTACAGCAGGCTGGCCGCGAAGAGTTTGAAAAACCTGGATGCACTCACCATGGTTTTAACCGCGAAAAAACTCAGGGCTTCCGACGATGAAAGGCTCGGCGTTATTGACAGTATTCACGAAAATATGAGTGATCAGCTTTCTTTTCTACGGCATTTTAATTCAAATGCGGCACTGCTTGTCGCGCAACGAAACAGTGAGATAGCCGATACGGAGCTGAGCAGGAAGCTGTACGATTTAACACCATAAACTACCAAGCGTGTGAAAAAGAATCTTATGATCACCTTACTGGTGGTGCTGGTAATATTATGGCCTGAGGATTTGCAGGCTCAGGGTTATGAGCAGCAGATCCGGGGGCTGAACGGTGTGCTCGATGAGCTCTACAAAGAAATGCTGCCACTGTGCAGCAAGCTGATCAATGTCGGACGAGGGATAGCTGGTTTTGCGGCGATCTTTTATACCGGTAGCCGCGTCTGGCGGCACCTTGCAGCGGCAGAGCCCATTGATTTCTATCCGCTTTTTCGCCCTTTTGTGCTGGGGTTTGCCATTCTGATCTTTCCTTCTGTGATCGCGATGATCAACGGGATCCTTTCGCCGGCCGTGCGGGGTACAGCCGGTATGGTCAAAGACTCAGATAAAGCAATCGCGGTGCTTTTGAAAAAGAAGGAGGATGCAATTAAAAGCTCTGATTTCTGGCAGATGTATGTGGGCGATGATCAGAAAGGCAGCCGTGAGAAGTGGCTCAAATATACCTACGGTGATGATTATTCGGAAGGATTTGGAGAGGGGATAAGCAATGATATCAAATTTTACATGGCCAAGCAGTCCTACAACTTCCGCAATTCGATCAAAGCAGCACTCTCGGAAGTACTGCGGGTGATCTTTGAAGCAGCGGCCCTTTGCATCAACACAATCAGGACCTTTCAGCTGGTAGTGCTGGCCATTATAGGTCCGCTGGTATTTGGGATTGCTGTTTTTGATGGTTTCCAGCATACGCTGACAGCCTGGATTGCCCGCTACATCAACGTATTTCTGTGGCTTCCCGTAGCTAATATTTTCGGGGCGATAATCGGCAAAGTACAGGAAAAAATGATTGCCCTGGATATCCGGCAGGTTCAGGGCAGCGGAGATACTTTTTTCAGCGCCCATGACAGCGCGTATCTGATCTTTCTCATTATCGGCATTGTCGGATACTTCTCGGTCCCTTCGGTGGCTGGCTATATCATTCAGGCCGGTGGTGGTAACGCCCTGCTCAATAAAGTGACATCCGTTTTTGCTGCAACGGTCACCGCAGTGGGTAATAAGGCCTTTCCGGCCGGTGGCGGCTTTGGCCGCTACCCCAAACCCGAGCCCAAAGCTGAATCTAAATCCAAATCTTAACTATTAATGCCATGTTTTCAAAAGCGAACGATATTGAAAGAGCGTTCAGACACATCCGGATATTCACGCTGCTGATTGTAAGCGCCAGTTTTGTGTTCTGCTGTTTTGCCCTTTACAAAAGCTATCAGATCACTCAGGCCAGCCAGAGTAAGGTCTTTATTCTGGCAGATGGCAAGGTACTTGAAGCGTATGCCTCGGACCGAAGGGACAATATTCCTGTCGAGGCCAGAGACCACGTGGCGAGTTTTCACCGGTTTTTCTTTACGCTGGATCCCGATGAAAAAGCGATACAGGCTAATGTGGTCAAAGCGCTTTATCTGGCAGACGCCTCTGCAAAAAAGCAATATGACAATCTTCGGGAGTCGGGCTTTTACACCAGCATTATATCAGGCAATATCAGCCAGCAGGTCGTCATTGACAGTGTAGCGGTCGACACGAAAGTTTACCCTTATTACTTCCGCTGCACGGCTTCTCAGCAGATCATCCGGGCGACAAGCATCGTCACAAGAAGCCTTGTCACGGAAGGGTATCTGAGAACGGTTTCGAGGAGCGATCACAACCCACACGGATTTCTGATTGAGCGCTGGATGACACTGGAAAATAAGGATGTCAGCATCCGAAGCGCCGGAGTGAGTCCATTTTTTTAACCCTAAAATAAAGCTTATGTTTTACAACTTCAATGCGCATAAGTGCTCACAGCAGACCTTGCGCAAACATCCGAAAAAACCGGCGCAAAATACCGCCGGCCGCATCATTAACCGGCAGCGCCGTTGGGACGAGTTTACCGCTAATCATAAAGGAAGGTATTTAAAAATACTGATTAGACTCATGCTTGTGAACCTTGGGTGCGGCTGTGTGCTGCTTTGCATGTTTCTGATTGCAGGGGAGGAGCCCGCCAGCATACTGCCTACATACGATAAAATCTCCATGCCGCTGTTACCAGACCGGTTTAAACGCAAGGCAGATCCGGACCATTTGAAAGATTTTGAGCTTTACCTGGATAGTCTTCAAAAAGCCTTTCGCGCGGGCAGCATCAATTCTAATCAAACCTTAAACGACTGATACGATGGAAAAGACAGTTTATTCCGCCCGATTTTTACAGCAGCGAAAATTCTATATGATGCTTCCCGTGCTGGTTTTACCCTTTCTTACCCTGATCTACTGGGTACTGTTTGTAAAGGGAGCAAAAAAGCAGCCACAGGCAATCCAAAGTCAGGGGCTGATCATGAGTCTTCCCGATGCGGTGCTAAAGGAGGACCAGGCGCTTAACAAACTAAGCTTCTATGAGCGTGCAGCCGCTGATTCTGCAAAACTCGGTGAGCTGATCCGTAAAGACCCTTACCGCAGTGACAGCCCCGGGTATAAAGATTCGCTACAAACAGGTCATCTGGCAGGGCTTGGAGCTCCTTTTGCGGCTAAGAAGCAGCCGGTCAGCTACCGGGGCAAAACCTACACGGATGCAGGAGAAGTAAAGATTCTTAAAAAGCTAAAACAACTTGATGATGTGCTCAGTGAGACAAGCCAGCCTGAATTCAGCCAGGCGCAGGCCCGTAGCGAAAGTATGCATGCCAAAACAGAGCAGCCAGGTGAAACCAGCGAAGCAGTAAAAAAACTGGAAGCACTCATGAGCACGCTTCAGCAGCAGCCCTCAGCAGAGGACGTATATGAAGATCCGGAACTTAAAGAGCTCAGCGGGATGCTCGATAAAATCATTAGTATCCAAAATCCCGAGCTGGCCGCAGAGAAGATCAAAGGGCAGTCACAGGAAAGCAAAGGCCAGGTCTTTTCTGTCCGTGAGGCATCTGGCGAAGATCCGGTGAGTCTTTTGCCGGCAGATTCAAAGCAGGATTCTGCCGTAGCGGACGCGGTCAGTCAGATCCCTTTTGAGCAGAATGGTTTCTTTGGACTCGATGAGACTGTGACGGCTGCTGATCAGAATGCGACTGCTGCCGTGATCGCTCAGACCCAGACCGTAGTGAGCGGCGCTACGGTAAAGCTCAGACTGACACAGGATGTCTACATTGCCGGGACATTGATCCCAAAAGAAAGTTTTGTCTACGGAACTGCAACCTTAAATAATGAGCGGCTGGTGATCCGCATTGAATCCATCAGGCATGAGAACAATCTATTTCCGGTAAAACTGTCTGTTTATGATCTGGACGGGATTGCAGGAATTCATATTCCAGGTGCCATTACCCGTGATGTGGCCAAGCAGTCTTTGAGCCAGGACATACAGGGGATCAGCATTGGCAGTCTTGATCCTTCGCTAGGCGCGCAGGCCGCCAGCGCGGGCATCCAGACAGCGAAAACGCTGATGGGTAAAAAGACAAGACTGCTGCGGGTGACACTCAAAGCAGGTTACCAGGTGCTGCTGCGCGACGGTAATACTGGCAGTTAAGTACTGATTGAGCCATTTTAAAAACATTAAAATTAAAACATATGAAAAGTTCTATTCAATGGATCTTCCAGCTGATTTTTATATTAAAATCTGCACATGTATTTTCACAAAATGTAAATAGTCAGATGTATGCCGCTCAGCCCTATCCGCTTGAGCTGACCACAGCGAAGACCACGCACCTTGTTTTTCCGTATGATATTGTCAGTGTGGACAAGGGAAGCCGTGATATTCTGGCGCAGAAGGCCAAAGGGACCCGGAATATTCTGCGGGTCAAAGCCGCCAGAGCTGACTTTCAAAGCACGAGTCTGACGGTGATCACCTCCGATGGAAAACTTTACGGCTTTACGGTCGATTATGCCGCAGAGCCCCTGCAGCTGACTATGGAATTTTCCGGTGGTAGTTTTTCTCCGGGAGCCGCACTTGATATCTACCAGCCGAATCATGCTGTGCTAACAAGGATTGCGGGCAAGGTTCTCGCTCAAAAAAAGTCTGTACGTAGAATCAAAGACAAAAACGGCCGATCGGCACTTTCTTTGCATGGCATTTACACCGATCAGGACGTGATCTTCTGTCAGCTTGAAATGACAAACCAGTCGGCGATCAGCTATGGTATCGAAAGTCTGCGGTTTTTTATCCGGGATAAAAAAACAGCCAAACGCACCGCGGCGCAAGAGGTGGAGATCAAACCGCTGTATGTGAAAGGCGATACGGCTCTGATCGCGCCGGAATCGGCCCACGGGTTTGTATATGCCCTTCCCAAATTCACGATTCCTGATAAGAAGTATCTGGCCATTGAGGTGATGGAAAAAAACGGGGGGCGTCATCTTTGGCTGGATATCTCAAATAAGACCCTGGTCCTGGCAAAGCCGGTAGCAGAATAATAGTGCAGAACCTTTAAACAAATAAAATCATGAACCAGAAAAATTTTGATTATCTAAAAGACCAGATCAAGTATACAGGGTTTGGTGAAGGGCTGGAAAATCAGCTGAAAGAGAACATGAAAAGACAGGCGCCCGAATTCACCCTTCAGCACCAGAATACTTTCGGAAGGGATGAGACCACAACTGCGCTGCACTTTAAAAAATCGCCAAGCAGTGATATGTATTTTTTTAACAGCTATCTGGTTTCGCTCAAAAAGCAGGATCAAACCGAGAAGATGAACCAGTCTTTTTATGTTGAAAAAAATAATAACATAACCCTGAAGGAAGCATTTAATCTGATGCAGGGGCGGGCGGTCAACAAAGATCTGACCAACAAACAAGGTCAGCTTTACAACGCCTGGGTTCAGCTGGATTTTAAAAACACGGATAATAACGGCAATTATAAGCTTAAACAGTTTCATCAGAACTACGGCTTTGAGCTGGAAAAAGCGCTCAGTAAACTACCAATCAAAGAACTAGGCAATGAGCAGGATAAAGGCCGGCTGATCGAGTCACTCCAAAAGGGCAACCGCCAATCGGTGACATTCATCGAAAATGGCACCGAGCAGAAACGGATGATTGAAGCCAACCCACAGTTTAAATCCATTACCGTCTACGATGGTAATGCGCAGCGTATCCGACAGGACCTGAGCGAAAAACAAGCAGAAAAACAGACCGTTTCTCAAAACAAAAGTCAGCAGCTAAAGCCAGAAGCCAATGAAAACGATGCCACTTCGGTCAAAGCCGGAAAACGAAAGGGACTTTCAGTCAGCCAGTGAAACCAGCGAGCTGAGTGCGCTGGCTGGTTTTTTTAAAGCCATTGAAAAGGACCCACGCATCGGTAGCATGCATATCGGCGTGTATGCCTCGCTGCTTAATTACTGGAATTCGCAGGGAAGAGTCAGCCCGATCCGGGTGTTTAGTCATCAGATGATCGGGCTGGCCAAATTATCCTGCCGGGATACGTATTTTAAGTATGTGGGCGAGCTGAGCGAATATGGCTACATCCGGTATGAGCGCTCTTTTAACCGCAACAGGCCAAGTGAAATTTATTTCACTTGTGGAGAATGAGACGAAACGAGGTTAGAGATGAAGTAATCTAAACCACTGAAAAACGATGGATGAGTTTGAAAAGATAAATCCGTTTCATATTCTTGCTCAGCGCCTGACAAGGATCAAGCAGATGCTGTTCAGTTTGATGGAATACACCGATCTGAGTCCTGATCCCACCAAAGCACAGCAACCGGAACTTCTAAGTATCTCAGAAGCTGCCCGGTTTCTGGGACTAAGTAAACTGCTTTTATTGTCCTGACACGGCAGGCGGAGCAAAAAAATATGTTAGGATGAAGGAGTTCATTGTGTTATCCTCGATGAAAACCCCTTCCGCCTGAACATGCGCTCACCTGATAAATCTGATAAGAAATTAATGTATCCTGATTGCAAATTCATTGACGGATAATCGAACTTTTGGCAGCGAAGGAAGATAATCCTTAGCAGTATTTCGGTAATCCAAAGATATAATCACTGAAGTATTTTGCTCAGAGGCGGGAGGAGAAAAAGCCAAAGCTACAATAAAGAATCAATAGCTTTGGCGAGTCGAGAATCAGGCATATCGCCCTTCCAAAACTTCAATGAAGGCTTTGGCAGTAGGTCCAGCGGATAAAGGATTTTGTCCGGTTACCAACAGTCCGTCGACTTCCACGTGAGACGTAAAAGGTAACAATGCCGAATGAAAGTCGGCTCCGAGTTCTTTCAGGCGTGTTTCCAACTCATAGGGAACGTTTCCGCTTCTTGCAGTCAGTGTTTCTTCTGCATTGGTAAAACCTGCAACCCTTTTTCCGGTTAGAAAACCCGGTTGAAGTTCAGCGGCCTTGATCAACGCCGCTGGCCCGTGACAGACAGCGCCCACAGGTTTATCCATATTATAGTAATCCAGAATAATGCGGGCACTAATTTCGTTTTTAGCCAGATCCCATAACGGGCCATGACCACCAGGAAAAAAAACAGCATCAAAGGTACCAGGATCAATAGAATCCAGGGTGTGGGTTGTTGTAAATGCCAACTGGGCGGCCGAATCATCCTGAAACCTTCTATTGGAGGCGGTAATATTTTCGGTAAGCTCGCTGAGTGGATCCACCGGAGGCTTACCACCTTTTGGACTAGCCAGTGTTACCGAGTAGCCTTGGTCGATAAATTCGTAATAAGGGTCTGTAAACTCGCCGAGCCACACGCCGGTTTTACTATCTGTATTTTCCATGTCGCGGTGTGAAGTCAGGATCATCAGGATATTTTTCATAACTAACTATTTTGAGTTATTAATTGGATGAATGTTCAAGATTGTCCCGTTTAATACAATAATTGTTCCTTGGTACATTTAACCCTGATTGAAACCGGTTAAAAGTACTGAAGGCTTGCTGGTCGGCAAGCCTTCTTTTTTATTGCCTAAATTTATTCTGCTGAGGAATCTCTGATAACTCTATTTTAAGTTTAATCATTGCTCTAAGATCGCCATGTGCAGCTGATCCATCTTTCTGGGAATTAATATATCACTAACTCTTAATCGCATGTTTATAAGTGAAATTGATTGTAGGATTTGTCAGATCCCAGCTTGCAATTTCACTGTCAATCAAATCTGAGTGCTTTCTGCTAATGTCGCGCAGTGCATTGCCTACGGATTTTCTTAAATACTCACTTGGATCTGCTTTGTGCTGGCTGATCAGTTTAATGGCCAAGACGGGATTAGTTTTAAAAAAGGGCCTGTTTGTCCAGATACGGAGCCCTTCTATTACCGACCGTTTAACATTTGCATTTTTGCCAGCGAGCCATTGTTCGATGACGTGTAATGAATTTTCATAGCCGGTCGTCTGACAATAATGATCAAAGGCCTTGGCCAGCATTTCCTGCACCCGCCAGTTCTGGTCTTGCGAAACCTGTGTTTCCAGGATTTTTAAAGCGTGCGGATCGCCTGCAGCAAGTGCTCCCAGCATGTAGGTCCCCAACATGCGTACCTGATAAGTTTCATCACTAATAAACTGCATAGCCACATCGAAATGCTTTACGTTCTGGCTGCTCAAAATCTTATCACCAGCCTCTATGATATGTTTGAATCCATGTTCAATTTTTCTGATCTGATCCAGCAGGGGTTGTATATCCATACACGATTGTTTAACTCAAGTGATAAGTATGGCCAGCGAGCATTGAGTCATCTGACTTGCACTACTATCTGCATTCGCAGGTCATGTCATAGCGGTCGAGACCCTCACCATAAAAGTCTTTGGTAATAGCGGTCAGCTTAAAACCTATCTTTTCAAAAAATGGGTACGAATATTGACTGGTGTCCAGCATAATCTGAGCCTGTGGACTCAGTGACCATATTTTTTGCATTCTAAATTCGGCAGCTGTTTGCCGAAACCGTTTCCGTGATACGCGTGTGATACCATTCCCCAGGCCATACCGGCTTGCTTTCTTTCCGGATTCAGGTAAAATCCCCCACAACCCATTATTTTACCAGATGTTTCCAATACATAGTAATAAACTAGATTTTCAGAATGTTCATCTTTGATTTCTTTATCCAGCCATGTTTCAAATTGTGGCAATTCGCACGGATCGAAGAAATCCGGCATATTCGTTTTGAAAATTTCGATGCAATCAATCCGGTCTGATGCTGTGTATTCTCTAATATGTGTCATTTAACTTCTGAGTAATCAATCCATTTTATTTATGTCCTCTGGCGGATGTTGTTATTCTATTTGCAGGATCAGAATTTTATGTAGCATACGGTGAAAAAAGGATTTGTGCGTATTGTTTCGTGAAAGTGTCCTTAAACCATTTTTAGCAATGATCATACATATCCAATGCTTCTGCCAGACAAGTATTTATCCCTTTTAATCCACATACAGTCAATGTAAGCAAAATCGTTTCTTTTATTTCATCCCTGCTGGCTCCCAGTTTTTTTGCCATCGGCACGTGAAACAGAACGGCTGTCTGATCTCCCTGAGCTGCCTTAATACCCAGATAAATTAATTGTTTGGTTTTCGGATCAAGTGCTTTGGTATTCATGAGTGCTTCGACAAGGCCGTTGAAACCTGCAAAGACTTCCGGCGATTCTTTTTGAAAAACCTCGAATGGATTTTGTTTTTGCATTTTATTAATGGCTTGTATATCAATAAAAAAAAACTATGGGCAATTACTAATTGCTATCTGATAATGCCGCTGATGATGGTGTAAACTTAATTAGTGTTATGAAAAGAAATCATGACTTTTATCAACCTTCTCTATGATATTTTTTTTGTCAGCAGCAACTAAAAGAATTGCTCAGCCAGGGCCGGCTAGGTAGAGCTGGATGTATTTTGTTTATTTTGATAGCTTTAAGCCAAAATCATAATGCTGGTCAACAATTCGTCTCAGCATACCAATTTGTCCGCAGTGATACATGGTGTGTTTGATATTCCAGTCAATTGCTTCAAATTTTGTTGTTGCGATAGGATGGGGTGTGGGCGTGGGTTCCAATGGGCTGTTGAGTTCAGAATCAGATAGCCCTGTGAGAACGTCAATAGACTTTTGCTGCATAATTTTCAGATGCTGCAATAATTTCAATGAGTCTGTTTTTCCTACGAAAAGGATCGGTGCTGACACCGTAAATAGTTCACTATAATCCTTGATTGGAAGTTTTTGCAGAATATCCATCTGATGTCCTTTTATTACCATAATGGAATGGAAGTAATGACTGATGATCAAATGCCCAACCTGCCAGCTGATACTGGATTCAACCGTATCCGGAATGATTTCCCATTTTTCGAGCGGAATCGGCTCAATAAGCTTGTTTGTCCAATCATAAGCATTTGCAGTCTGGCTGATCAAAATTTCTTTTTCTGTCATCGGTGTAAGATTCTTAATTAACAACTGGTGGATTTAGCCTTATGGATTCTAACTTTTGGAAGTTGGGTGGAAAAACGGGTAAATAGCTCACTTCCAAGTTACTACCATGCGGTTAAGGGAGTAAAAATACAATTTCTTCCGAATCGTAAAATCTTTCTAAACGACCTGATTAATACCCGGGATCTTCACGACAAGATAACCTAGTAAGAAGCTGGCTATTACGCCAAGCGGTGCCACGATTAAGAATTTAACAGCCGGATCTACTCCCCAGTCTTTTAGCAGAAGCGATAGCACAATCAGTACAAGTGGATGCAGAATATATACAGCAAAGGCACAGCGTGACATTTTATTCATAAAATCAGAGTGTGTATTTAATCTATTTTTTCCAAAGGCGAGCAGTGCAGCCATCACGGAAATTCCCACAATCTGTTCCCAGAATGCATACAGCAGTGCGGCCACATGCCACCCACCAACAAACCATTCCAACGGTTGTCCAAATACAATTTTGAGAGAAAAAATAACCGGAAAGCCGATGAAAATCAAACAAAGAATGAAAATATTGAGCTTGCTGTAATGTTGCTGATCAATCTGCTGGATCCATTGGTTCTCTGCGGCAATTAATCCAAAAATAAACATGGCGATGTATTGCGGAAAATGTCCTAACTGAAAACCCAGCGGTTCTAAAACCCAGCCTACCGCAAAAATAGTTCTGGTCAAAAAAGTAACGAATCCAAGTACAGCAGCGAAAAGCAGAATTTGTGTAATGGATGGCAATGGCCGATTATTATGATGCAGCTTAGCGGTTTTGGTCCAAACGACGTAACACAGCGTGAATAGGAGCAGAGCGAGCACAAACCATAGCACACCTACATTAATCCAGCCATCATAATCTGAGAGAAACTGTACAAACGTAATATCATGCTTCTCTGCATAGCGGTAAACGAGAAAATTCATGACTGTTGCCTGGATTAAAGAATAATAAATCAAAGGAATTCCAAGTCTGAAAAACCGGTCTTTGATGAAAACCGCACTCCCTTTACGTTTTAGCGACGCCGGAATAAAAAGTGCAGAAAGAAAAAAGAAAAAGCCCATAAAAAAGGACTGGTTAACACTAACGGCCATTGTCATCGGAATGACTGCGCCCATCAATTCGGTTTTCTCAAAATAATACCAGCCTCTGGGGGGCGCCATAAGTTACCAGGGCATGATGTACAATTACCAGTGCAGTCAGCAGTACTTTCAGATAGTCAATGAAAACGATTTTGATTTTAGGATGCTGAGATTCCGAAGCTGAATGAGATAAGGGAGGAAGCATTTATTTCATGGTTATAGCTAAAAGTACAAATTACAAAACGCCAGCCAATTTTGACCAAGTCTTACGTATCGGCATGCTGCTGCGAATTTTATGAAAAGATGAATGTGTTTTTAAATGACCGGTTTGAGAAAGGAGAGGCTCCAAGAAGCAGCTTACCGATTCCGTAAGAAGTAGCTGATCAACTGAAAGTTTCCCTGCGCTACCTGTCAAACATGCTTTTGTTCAGCGGTCCGCACTAAGGCGGCATAATAAATGGCTTTAAAACGAGCTGCTTTAAGTTCTTCTAATAAGTGGATCTTATCCTACAATTCATTTACTCCTGCATTGTCTTGCCTATATGATCGACCGTGAGAAGGTTTGTTTTGATTTTCAGGTTAAATAGGCGTTGTTTGTAAATTTTCTTCTGTTTCACTTTCAATCTTTTTCAATCAGTTTGTAACAGTAGACTATAATTATATCAAGATCAGATCATTAACATACAAGAATATATTTCCATTTAATCAAAGCCATGATGTTAAAAAAAATTGTGTTTGGATGTCTTTTAGTAGTGACAGGTTGCAAAACCAATGATCCTACACCTGATAAAGATTTCGTTTTGAAATTTATAAAAGAAAATCCTGGACGTTCAAGCCTTAAGTTAGTGAGAAATGATACCCTATTTGCGTTGCACAACGGTGATAAAATGATGCCTTTGGCAAGTACGGCCAAAATTATTCTGGTAATTGAGTATGCAAGACAGGCCGCTGCCGGAGAAATTAATGCAGCTGAAATGGTTCCTGTCGCTGACTTAGAAAAGTTTAATGTTTCTGGTACGGATGGTGGTGCCCACGTAAACTGGCTTGCAGCCGTTTCTGCAAAAATAATAAATCAAAAAATAAGTATCAGGGAAATCACCAGGGGAATGATCCAGTTTAGCTCAAATGCTAACCAGGAATGGCTGCTTGCGAAACTGGGACCCGAAAAAGTGGAAGCTGAACTAAAACATTTAGGAGTTAAAAATCATGATAAAGTGTTTTATCTGGCTTCATCACTCTTTGTGGGCAAGGAGGCATTTCCGGGTTTAAAGGGTAAGTCGCTTGCCGAAAAGCTTCGTGGCATGAGTAATTCTGATTATCTAACTTTTATTAATTTGATTCATGAAAAATTGCTTGCAGAACCATCATACAAGTCTGATTTAGGAGACTTTGGTACGGATGTTCAAAAAGCTTGGTCAGACCGACTGACTGGTTCTACTGTAACTGAGTATGCAGGCATTTTGAAAAAAATCAATAACCGGAAATTTTTCAGTATCGAAGAGCAGAAGTACCTGGATGAAATAATGGAGTACCTATTGGAGAATCCTGCTAATTCGGAGGTATTTGAGCATATTGGAATAAAGGGAGGTTCAACGCTATTTGTTCTGACAAAGGCCGTTTATGCTACGGACAAAAAAGGCAACAAAGTTGAGTTTGCTTACTTCTTCAATGATCTTTCGAATGAAGAAAATAGTCGTTTGCAGGTTGGTATGAATTATTTTGATCAGAATATTTTATTAATGCCAACGTTTGTGCATGAAGTTAAGGAACAAATTCCCAATTGAATTGAGAAGATATTTTGTGCCCAACTGATAAATACAAAACCGAATCAGACTTTGCAAAAGTTAGTGAGAATTCAGGTGCTGATATTATTAATTAGAGATACAACCATCTCGTTATTGGTGAATAATAATTTTAATTGGCATTAACGGTTGACATTTAAAAACCATAGGATATGTTGAAGCCGAAGGAACACCTTATTTAACAGCTTGATCTCAGGAAAATGCGAGACGGAAGATTTGTAGCACAACATCGTGGTGGGCCATTAACAATGCAACAACATAATGATTTACTAGAGTGGGCTTCTCATTGTGTAAAACATGTATTAGTTCATGTTGGAGAACATTCAAACCCTTCTTTGCAAAAGATTTTGGATATTGGTGAAGCATGGAAGCACGGGAAAGCTTCTGTTGGTGATGCACGGAATGCTGCGTTTGCCGCTATTGCAATTGCCAATGAACTTAAAGATCCAGTAAAAATTTCCGTAACGCGTGCAGTCGGCCATGTAGTTGCTGTCGCTCATATGGCCGATCATTCTCTACGAGCAGTGGATTACGCCTTAAAGGCATTAAGCAAGGCTGATATACTTATAGAACGACAGTGGCAAAACGAGCAGCTACCAACTTCTATAAAATCGCTTGTATTAACAGCTCGGAAATGAAGATGTTATATCAACTTGCATGGTATCAACTTATACCAATATGTAGAATAACATAGGATCTGCATGGCCAGCAGCAAATTTCAGTCCGTGGCTACTTCTCCCATTTGTCGTTTAGTCCAGCGTACTTGAAAACGGTTGTTTGTTGAGATAGCCCATGCAAGATTACTTATTTGGGAAATTTGGGCTTTCTCAAATTTTAAATTGTCTGCGTTTTAGGGACACTCACGGTATTTGTCTATCTGAATTTGATAAATTTGTAGAATGGAAGCATTTATAAATTTCTTGTTGCAAATTGGAGTTCTGAATCAACAGCAGATTGACTTAATTATAAGCAAATCAATAAATATAGAACTCAAAAAGGGCGATTTTTTTTGGGAAGCAGGGAAAACTTCAAAATACGTGGGTTTTATTACGGCCGGAATTCTCCGTGTTTATTATTACAGCGATAAGGGAGAAGAAGTTACAAACTATTTTGTTGATGAAAATCATTGGCTTTCAGATTGGGATAATCCAGATAAAAGCGTCACACCTATCGCAAATCTACAAGCAATTACCCACTGCTCGTTTATTGTATTCTTAAAAAAAGATTGGAATGAATTATTACAAGCTATTTTTGAATTAAATGACATCATTCAAAAAATAATTATAAAGCATAAGTCAAAAAAACTGGAAAGAAGGAGTCCATTAATTTCAGAAGATACGACTGAACGATATCTGTCTTTCTTAGAACAGTATCCAAACATGGTCAATCGTATTCCTTTGTCCTATGTTGCATCATATCTAGGGATGAAACAACAATCATTAAGTAGAGTGAGAAAAAATATTCGCTGATCACTTTTTCACAAATGTGAAAAGATTTTATTTTTTGTTGAAGCAACTTTGCAATGTTAAAGTTTTAAATCAACATAAAAATGAAAAAAGTATTCATTACAGGAGCTAATAAGGGAATTGGCTTTGCAACAGCAAAACAACTTTTGCAGAAAGGATTTTATGTATATCTTGGTTGTCGCAGCCAGGAGCGAGGTCTACAGGCTTTGGAACAATTAAGGTCAGAAGGATTGACCAATGCCGAAGTTCTTCAAATTGACATTAGCAATGATGAGTCTGTAAAAAATGCCCGAACTGAACTTGGTAAAAAAGCAGAAAAAATTGACGTATTAATCAATAACGTAGGCATTACTGGAAATATGCCGCAAGATGCCCTGAGTGCAACAGTTTCAGAATTTGAGAAAGTTTTTGATACTAATTTATACGGAACGCTACGGGTCATTCAGTCATTTAAAGATTTATTGGTAAAATCTGAAGAACCACACATTATCAACATCAGTTCAAGTATAGGCTCGCTAACGCTTCACAGCGAAAGAAGTTGGAAATATTACGAAAATGCCAATCTTTTTATGGTTTATGCCGTTTCAAAAGCTGCACTTAATATGTATTCCATTTCGCTTGGCAACCAACTTCCAAAGTTCCGAGTTAATCTTATTGATCCGGGATTTATAAGAACCGACCTTACAAATAATCAAGGAAATGGAACACCTGATGAAGCTGCAAATACTATTGTGAAAACAATTTTAGATAAAAGTATACCAACAAGGAAATTTGTAAGCGAAGACAATAATTCTGAAACTCGAGAGTGCCCGTGGTAAGAATGTACGGAATATAAGGGTAAAAGAAAAGTGGTAAGGGAAGTTATTGATCTACTTTTAAAAAATTATCGTATTAAAAAAAATAAGCACCGGATTAATCTGATGCTTATTTTTTTTAATTCTTGCTACTTCAAAGATCAGATATAAAGTATTACGCCGTGCTACTGTTATGCTTATTTAACTAAAATAGAAACATTCATACTATAGGTATAGGATATAGATGCTGTCTGACTGACCAGGATTTGTCAGATTACAGCATGTGACCGCAAATACGGGTCTGGCGATCACTTTGTATTTGCGTCTTATGACCAACTGATAAAAACGAATTTCATCTTAAAATACCTGCTTAGCTTGCCATTAAGACGAAAGATAAATACACAACTCATCAAAGGAAAACAGCTTCATAATCTAAGGCTCTATTTATGGTTTACTAGTGAGGAAATGATACACAGAAAACAGGAAGAGCAATAACAAAAAGTGGTAAGAAGCCTGAATCTGATCACCAATATTGTCCTGGTATGGAACAAGGTTTGTGTCAAGGAAAATATAAAGCAATTACACCGGGAAAGATTAGTGATTGATGAAAATGACCACCCGGCGACCCGGTTTGGATTTATCTCTCCTGCTCCCTGTGCGCATATCAACCGGTTGGGAAAATACTCCTTTAACACAGATCCGGATCTTGGAGACAATGGTTTACGACCATTGAGAAAACCAAAACTAAACACTTTGCGGCCGCTGCTGCGGGTCACTAACGCCGTTTTTCACCGTCCGCGGCTGCGGCCCATTTGTAAAAAAAACCTGGAAACCATCCCCTTTATTAGTCTTTGTAAAGAGTACTTTTTCGTAAGCAAATTGACTTACCTGTTGGGTCACACAGCTTAGTTCATTGTTTTCCCTTGTTTAGAAGTATAGTACTTTGCTGAATAAGACCTGATGTGTTTCATCTCACTATTTCTGTAGGATTCGTAAAGCCGTGCAATATCTTCCTGCGAGCCGGCCACAAACGGACCATGAGCAACAATCGGGCTTTTTATTGGTTCGCCGGCATAGATTATAAATTTTACACCATCATTGCCAGCCTTATAAGTGATTTCACTACTCCCGTTTTGATCGATTTTGTTCAGCCAGGCTGACTGCCCCTTCCTGATTTCCCTATCTTCTACACGCATGCTTCCCTCTGTCACTATAACAAAACCGTTGTAAGAGGCCGGAATAATCTGTTTGGTTTCTGCATTTTTCGCTATACTGAAATCAACAATAATAATAGATGTGTTGCTCTGAAGTGGTGATGTCAGTCCGTATGCGCTGCCACTATAAACCCGTATTTCGTTGTCATCAGTTTTTATTAAGGGTACATTTTCTATATCGATAACCTGTAGGGAAGGTTCGGTGCATCGTTTCTCCGGGGGTAAGGCCACCCAAAGCTGCAGGACACGTGCTTGTATCCTTCCTTTGATTTCTTCGGTATGCACGACTCCTGTCCCCGAGTTCATTAGTTCCAAATTACCTTTTTGAGCTTCCTGACTGTTTCCCTCCAATATAAAGGTGTAGATTTCAACTCCTGCGTGCGGATGTGCGCCACCGGCAGCTTCTGTACCCGGCAGATCAAGGTGATCGTCCATCAAAACAATAAAAGGATCGGTAAACTCAAATCCCTGATTTCCCACAATTTGCGCAGTCTGGTGACCAGCACCAAGGAATCCCTGAGTGTAAGTAAGTGTCTTTACGTTTTCAATTCTCCGCTGTATCATTCGTTATTATTTTTTGACTGGCTATATTTTCCCTCGTCCAATTTGTTGTAATACATATAAGAAGCTGTAAGAATGGCAAAAAAGATGACGGGTTTAATCGTGTCACTTATCATATCGCCTAAGGCGACGTGCGCCACGAAGGCTGAAATAAGATTGATCGTAAATCCGGCATAAGCGAAATTCTTAAAAATCTTCGGAACAAAGGGGAGCAGCAGCGCCAAAGATCCCAGGATTTTAGCAACGGCCAGTTCAATCCGGAGATAATCTGGAATGCCCAGATGGCTCGCAAAACCAGCCTTCACGTCGGCATCTGTCAGGTACATATTGGCCGATGCGAGCATTGACACTGAAAAAATAGCAGTAGTAATCCAAAAAATTATCTTTTCTTTCTTCATGATAATCAACTTTATTTTGTTGATCCACAAAGTTATTAAGCCATTCACTACTTTTGTAATGAAGTAACAAAAAGTTACTGTAACTTAGAGGTAACCACCTATGTCTGGCAATTTAGAAATAACACACGAAGAGTGCACCAAACATTTAAGGGCTGTCCAGGATGCGATGTATGTTCTGAACGGCAAGTGGAAAATACCCATCATAACTACGCTGTTTTTTCATACGAAAAGACGGTTTTCAGATATTCGAAACGATGTGAAAGGAATATCCCACAAGATGTTGAGCAAAGAACTTAAAGAGTTAGAAACAAACAAGTTTATCAAAAGAACGGTGCTGAATACCAAGTCATTAGCCGTAGAATACGAATTGACTACTTACGGTCGAAAATTAGAAACTGTAATTATGGACTTAGCAAGATTTGGTATTGAACACCGTAAAGAGATTGTGAAAAGTTGACATGAGTTGAGATATTCTGCCTGTTACTGGCCATCTTTGAGACGCGAAACCGGTCCTTGGCTCAACGGTATCCATCTGGCTTTCTAAGCAGCCAAGACCTTAGTTGTGCTGTATATTGTCAAGCAGGTGTTGCTGGAATTTCATTAGTACACTGACTGTTAGAAGGTCCTTTCCGATAAATTAGCAGAATTGACTGGTATTCCTATAAATACAGCAATCGCTATTTTCGGAGTTAAAAGACGTAGATATAAAGCCGACGCCAGAACAATTTCTTACTATTACTGTGAGGGTGGATGTCTGGCCAGATGCAGGCCATGTTAATGTAAGTCCATAAAACGATCACATTCACATATAGGTCAACTAAATGGGTGCCGGCTAAAAGTTGGATCCTAATATAATGTTGGATTTTGTAACGGCTTGAAACTGTCTGAAAATTCGCTGGTATAATCGTAATATGATCGGTAAGCATCAAAGCCTCCTTTGCACTTCTTGACCGATGATTCGGATTTGATTAAATAGCGATAGAGCACGTTTAACTTCAATTAAAAAGCCTAGCCTAAGCGGCTATATGCAACTCAGTTTACTTGTGGAAATTCGGTAAAGCTACCGTCTGTTTTGGTGTTAAGATGATAAACCAACTTTTTCTTCCATGACCTGCATTCGCTTTCCTGATTTACATACAACACATCACTGGCCACAATTTGGTAAGGCTCATATAATACGTTGAGTCATTCTAAAAAGAGCCGTTTTGTTTACCGGGTTAACAGTAAGTCTTTTAAAGACAAAATCCTGCGGGCCGCGTATCATGGAAATGCATAACGTTCTAGGTTTTAATGGCGTCCAGACTTCCACAAATTGGCACATCATATACTTCTGGAATTAGCAGCATGGAGTCACAAATAGTAGCAAACATAGGAGCCAAGGTAGAACAGCGCAATCCGGTGTAAGAAGTTTTTTTAAAAGCCTTGCAGATTTTGTTGGCAAATAAATTATTGTACATTTGAAGTGACTGACTAAACAGTCACTAAATTATAAAAGCATGGAAACAAAAGAAATAGCAGAAAAATATTTCAGTGCAATGGTGGTCGGGAACTTCGATGAAATGGCCAAATTAAAAATGCCTGATTGTGTTTATTGGTTAAGTGGTGATGGATCCTGGCCGTTTGGAGGTTACCAATCACGAGAAAACCAGGCAAAATTATGGGGCACGGTAGCAGAACGATTCCCGGAGGGAATGAAAATGACGCTTCAATCTATCACGGCAGACCAGGAGCGGGCAGCCCTTTATGTTCATATTCGTGGAACGCGAAAGGATGGTCGTATTTACGAAAACAATGTGATGTTGCTTTTAACCTTTAAGGATGGCTTAATTAGCGGACTTTATGAATATTTGGATACAATTATGGTTAATGAACTATTCTGTGGCCCGATGGACGATATAAAGTTATAGTCAGTAATATTAGGAATGCAATCGGGGTATATATGTGTTTTTTATATTTCGATTGCATTCAAAATAATCTTATCTATGGATAAAAGGGAAAAACTACTTCAAACCGCATTGGAATTATTTGTATCACAAGGATTTAATGATACACCGACCAGTAAAATTGCAAAGCAGGCTGGGATAGCAACAGGGACTTTGTTTTATTTTTTTCCGACTAAAGATGACTTGATCATTTCACTCTACTTAAAATTAAAAGGACTGGCAGCAGAAAGTATAAATGCTGCATTGGCAGAAGTTAATTCAACAAAGGAAGCTATCAAGACGTATTACGAAGAATCGCTTAATTGGTCGCTGCGTAGTCCTAACGAGTTTTTGTTTCTGGCGCAATTCTCCAATTCTCCTTATCTGAAAAAAATTGGGGGCGATGTGATTTCGGCTCAGATAGCTCCTGTATTGCAACTTTTTAGTCTGGCTATCAAGGAGCAACAGATCGCTGACACGGATGTAAATTTATTGTACATTTTGATCAGTAATCAGGTATTTGGTGTAAATCAATACCTTTCGTCAAATAAATTCACCAGAAAAGAACAGCATAAAATCATAGAAGATACATTCTCTATGTTTTGGAAAATGATTGAACGCTGATGAGTAAAGAAAATAAGAAAATGAAAATAATAATTACGGGAGCCACAGGAATGATTGGGGAAGGCGTTTTGCTGGCTTCTCTTGATCACCCTGGTATTACCGAGGTATTGATGGTGAATAGAAGAGCTTCTCCGTTAATACATCACAAACTCTCTGAACTGATTGTAAAAGATTTTACAGATTTAGCTGCTCATAGAGAACAACTAACTGGCTATGATGGCTGTTTCTATTGCGCAGGGATAAGTTCCTTTGGTATGAGCGAGGTTAAATACAACCAGATCACTTTTTATACCACAATCATGTTTGCAAAGGAACTTGTCTTTTTGAATCCTGATATGGTTTTCTTTTACTTGTCGGGAGTTTATGCCGATAGTTCGGAAAATGGAAAAATAATGTGGGCAAGGATCAAAGGCAGGACAGAGAACGCATTAAATGAGCTACATTTTAAAGCTGCTTACAGCTTCCGGCCAGGATTTATCATTCCGTTGAAAGCGCAAAAGAACGTAAGGTTCATTTATAAAGGACTGGGGCTTATTTATCCTTTTGTTTTTCCTAAGCAAACTTTGACTTATAACGAGATAATATCTGCATTAATTCGAACACTGATACTTGGATACAACAAAAATATTTTGGAAATAAAAGATTTAAAATTAATTGTCAGACAGCTTGTGCTGGACAAATAAATTAGAAACGATAAAAGTCTATTTGTAAAGAGAACTGCTGGCCACCTTTTCGATCAGCCGGGTACATGGAGCGCAGGCTATGTACGTGGCATTTCTGTTTGAAAATGACTGGAAGTACTGGTGGCTTGATGGTGCTGTGACTTCAAAGTTAGCTACCCATTCAGAAGCACCCACCTATAAAATCGGACTACAAAGCCCTTTAAATAAAATTGCTTTCCTTCAGATGCTATTGGATGTATATAACAGGATTTCCATTCTTCATACCAGACTATTCTCGAAATACCTTTGAAGATGAAGCCGAGATTTTAGTATACGTAATCAATGCCCCAACAATTTGCTGTGCAAAAAGCGCCATGGGTTTCTTTCGCGTAGCAGATTGGATCGGGCGTATAATACCTGTATTCAAATCTCAGCGTCTTTATGATATTCAAGAATACTTGGAACGAAGAATGGAGATTCTGTTCTATTTTGATATTTTGGATCAATGAACCTATTTCCAAAACCTATAAGTGAGATCAAAAATGCGGGAATAATACCTTAGGATTGGATAAGCCATTGACTCTGGTCTCAAAGACATTGGAGGGATTCGCTCAAAGTATGAAACAAGATTTTCAAGCGATCCAAAACGCATTTAATTTACCCTGGTGTAACGGACCTGTTGAAGGTAATGTAAATAAACTTAAAACGATGAAAAGGAAAATGTATGGCCGTGCCGGTTTTGACTTGTTGAAAAGGAGACTGTTGCTAAATTCGGAATGACCACCAAAAGTGTGGATGAATCAATTTGCCACGGAATTAGGTAGTCAACTTCTCCGAAATCTCCACTCCGAAAGGATTCTGCACGGATTACAACGATTCGTTTTACCCTTCGATAGATATGAAAAACTGTTAATCATTTTCCGTAGCATATGAATAGCCGTTTGATAAAAAGAACAGGATTAATTTATTATATTTTCTTTCGCCCATTGTTCAATACCCATTGTTGAGATATTGTTTTGTGCATTAAATGTGGCAGACATTGGCCATGTTACACCAGGATGCGTAAAGACCAGCCGATAGCGATTGAAAATATTATCAGGTTCATTAGCCAGCTTTTCCTTTAAAAAAGGAACGCTCCAAAGAACGCGATCAAATTTAGTATCGAATAAGGCTTCCATTTTGTTGCAATTTCTTCAAATGAAACCGTATCACCTGCTACAAAAACAACCTGATCCAGTAGTTCTGGTTGATGAAATAAAATGGCAGCAGTCAGGTTACCTATATCTTCACAGGATGTGAGTGTAAGCGTGTGATTCCAGTTTCCCAGAGCATTGACTACTTTATTAGTAAGACTGATTACACCAAAATCTTCCCGAAACAAAAAACTGGTAATCATACCCGTAGAGACAATAATCCAGTGCGTTTTATTTTGAGAACGAAGTAAATCCCTGACATCCAATTGTTCATCAAATACCGGTTGTGCACTTCCTCTTCCAATTTTATCATAATCCGCTCCGAATTGCCACGGAATATACCGCCTTATGCCGGCTTGCAAGACTGCTTTCGTTATTTTTACCTGCATACCTGCACCGATGGAAAACCCGCTGCAGCAGATCACAGTATCGTATTTCGCAAAAATGGATGCCAGATTATCAATACTGTCCTTTACCAGATCCGCAGGTTCAACGGTAACGTTTTTCAACTTTGAATCTTGGGTAACCTGGCTTGTTCCAACTTTTGATCTTTGTACCAATGCACCGATATGCAAAGCATGGCTCTGCTGATAATTTTGTAAACTATTGATTACGGCTAATCCAACTTCGCCGGTGCCGATCACTAAAAATGAATTGTTCATACTTTTATTCTGGTTTAAAACAAAAGCAAAAGTATGCCCCTATGAAGGTTTTGTTGGTGCAAAAAAAACGTAAAAAGCTGCAAAAAAACTATTTGTTTCTATAAGTTACAGGAGTGAAGCCGGTGTTTTTTTGTAGAAATTGATAAAATGAGACGTCTCCTGAAAATCCAGGCACCAGGCAATTTCTTTGATGGAATAGGAAGAATGCCGCAGCATAATATTGGCTTCTACTACAATCCGCTCATGAATCAGATCCTGTGTCGTTTTCCCTGTAATCCTTTTAATCGCCACATTTAACCGGTCGACAGTTGTGTGTAACAACTTGGCAAAGTAGGAGGGGGACTTGTCAGTTAATGTAGTTGTCGTTGTAATATTACAAAATTCGTTTTCCAATGTATTGAAAAAAAGCTCATCCAAACTTTCTGCCGGTTTTATTTTAATATCTGAATCAAAATCCAGTTTTTGGGTGTAGTGAATAAGATCAAACACTTTATTGAGGATGAACTGCTCTTTAAAAGGATAAGTAGACTGATATTCCGTTTTAATCTCTTTTAAAATGCTAAGCAAATCCTGATGCGCTTTATCAGACAAACTTTTTACATAAATATCAGCGTCTTTAAAAACCGGCCAGTTGTTAAAAGATAATTTGTTTGTTCCCCTTAAAAAACCTTCTGTGAAAATACAATACTCTGCATTGAAATCTGGATCCGTTGTCGAAAAGCTGAATCTGGTTTTCGGGTCTGTAAAAACAATGTTCTTACCGGAAATCTGCAAGACGTTATCGTTCGAATGATAGGTTGCTTGCCCATCAAGTATTGAAATTTTATAAAATTGTTTACGCTGAAGATTTTCACAGGCCGAAAGATCTTTCCTGACGTCCTGCCATTGAAAGATATCAAAATGTCCCAAAAAGTTATTCGGTTCTAATACCTTATCATGAACAAGCTGGTCATAGAAAGTGTTGATCGATGTGTTATGCATAATGATCTTAATTTGACTACTATCATTGATTCCAATTTATTAAGAAACTAGGTTCTTCTAAATTAAAGGCTCTTTATAATTAATTAATGTAGTTGGCTTAACGTTTATTTCTGTGAGAACTGCAGTCGCGAAAGTATGGTTCAGGTGTTTTGTTGAAACTTGCGTTAAGACGATCATTTCGGCATAATCAGTGGGATAAAATTTCTATCTAATTTCATAAAATGCAGTTTTGGTATTGGACTGCCAAAATATGTATTCGATGATTGCTATTTGAAGATCTGATTTTTTATGGTAAGGGAATACATACCGGCCAGTCAGCTTTAATTTTCGTAATCGGGAAGAGCAATTTCCTGTTTTGGCGCTTTTTTCCCTTTTCCGAAAAGTCCTAAAAAACTTTTAGCCGGTTTGCTGCCTACCAAAGACACTAATCCGTTTAAAATGCCTACTCCGATTTTCGATTGTGGATAAACCAGCTTTGGTATTCCAGGTGGCAGCTTCTGGCATTGTTCCACGTACGGCCTCATTTTGACTTCATATGCCTCAAATGCTTCCTGGTAAGAATTCGCAATGGATAATTCTCCTGCTAATATGTAAGCTCCTGACATGGCCAGATCGGTTCCTTTACCGGCGATGGGTGTTGCACAATAGGCTGCATCACCGACAATGGCGACCCTGCCTTCACTCCATTTTTGCATCTTTACCTGGCTGATCCTATCAAAATAGAGATCCTTGGTTTTGCCAATTTCTTTGATCAGACGTTCTGACTCCCAGCCGCTACCCTTAATACGTTCGATCAGCGTTGTTTTCTGCTCTTCGAAGGACAGCGCCTTGTATTGATCTTCATTTGCTGTAAATGTAATGGAGGCCCTGGTAGTACCGTAATTATCAGGGCGTATCAAAAAAACAATTCCATTTTCGGCATTGCACCAACGTGCCCAGCTGCTGTCTGTTGACGCTTTGGCAATCGTGATATAAGCAGTATATAATCCCAGGTAGTTAAATTCGGGCTGGTTGCTGAATGCCAGTTTTCTTGTATGCGAACCGATTCCTTCGGCAGCAATCACCAGGTCAAATGTTTCAGTCTCGCCGCTTGAAAAGGTAACATTTACATAAGCTTCCGTTTGAGTAAGCTTTGTTATATAACTGTTAAACCGATAACCAATATCGTTTTTCGTGTGATCATAAAGAATCTGAACCAGATCGCCCCGCAGGATTTCCAATTCCTGGGTCATACTCAAAGCACTTTCTTTTGGAAATTCAGCTACCGTTTTGTTTTCCGTATTTACCCAGCGTAATCCGGCTTCTGTTGTGTTTTTGGCACGGATAATTTCTTCGATGCCCATTTTGCAGGCGATCTCCCGTGCAGGACCTTTGACGTCGATATTTTGGCCGCCCAGCCTGAGTTCAGCATCCTTTTCAGCAATAGTAACGTTAAAGCCATAGCGGTTGAGCCAGTAAGCAAGAGTAGGGCCGGCAATGCTGGCACCTGTGACTAAAATTTTTTTGTCTTTCATATCTAGATTGATGTGCTTGATCTTAATATTCCATTTGAAGGCCAGCACTTTTGTTTGAATATATGTTAGCCGATTTTGTATTCTTTCTGAAACCGGATGGAGATTGTCCTACTATTTTGGTAAACAATCGGATAAAATACTTATAATCACCATAGCCTAAGTTGAATGCGATCTCTTTGACCATTTTTGTGGTATACGTTAACTGTCTCTTCGCTTCACCAATTACCTCCTGTTGCAAAAGATAAGTAGCTGAATAGCCGGTTTGCGCCTTAACCGTATCATTTAAATGGCGGACGGAAATGTGCAGTAATGCTGCATATTCCGCTGGCCTTCTTAAATTTTTAAAATGCGATTTAATGAGGCCTTTATACTGCTGAACGATCTGCGCAGGTCTTGATGCAGAACGCTCAGCAGACGACTTCGGCAATAAATGTAAATTAGCAGCCTGGTAAAATAGTGCATTGATGAGCGCGTGCAGCATTTCGGTTTGAAAGGGTCCTGGATTTTTGTCTTCGGCTGCCTGATAAATAGAAAGAAGCAACTGATCAGTAAAAAGGAGCCCATCACTGCCTAGCGAAAATAAGGCAATTTCTTGTGCTGATTGCTCGGTAACGGCACGCGTCTTCATATCTAAATTCTTTCCGTCAACAAACATTACCCAACCGGAAATCTTCGTTGACTGGATACATTGGTGCACTTGTCCGGGCTGAACAAGCAATAAGGATGAGCGTTGCATGATAATTTCCTGCCCTTCCACCATCATGGTCATTTCACCGGATCTGAGAAGAAAAAGACCAAAGGAGTCATGACGGTGCGGATCAAAGGCTGTCGCTGCATTTTCAACCGGGACAAAGGATGCCAACATGGGTGATATAACCAGGCCATAGCTGCTCTTGGCCAATTCAAACAAGTGTATTTCGTCTTTGATCATAAACCGTTTAACCCATTATTACAAGTCAAAGGTAAAGCAATATTATACGTCTTTTGTCCAACAAAGTGCGGGAATGAGTGGACAGATGACGGATTAAACTGAATCTGGTAAAGAGCCTGATACGTTTGCCGAAAGAAGTCAATGCTCTGCTAAAAACCGTTAAGAAGTCCTGCCAGGATTATTCATATTTTTATTATGTAACCGCTTTTGGTGGGTTAAAAATTCGGTCGTTTTGTGTACTCTCAGGTCTATAACTTTATTCTACCATTTATATGAATGGTGTAAGTAGATCTAAGACAATCTTTTATATCTGTTTTTTGTACCTTGGGAATACAACGATGATTGTTGATTGATACTGGACGTCAAATGGAAGTAAAAACACACCTGCTGCACCCGGCCCTCTATGAATATGTACTTAACATATTGACGGTAGATTTGACGCTGATGGATGGAATTAGTGAGGTGGCGACACCCTTTCCGCCTTCGCCTTTTCAATCATTGATGTTTTATTGCAATGATCCTGTATCAATGGGCCGTCCCGGGTCAGCAAATTTTGAAACACAGCCACTTGTCCTGCTTACCGGGCCCCAACTTTCCCGTGTAAATGTCAAAGTGCACAAACGTCTCAGGTCGATACGCGTCGACTTTCTGCCGGGCGCCATGTACCGCATCTTGAATGTTCCCATGCACGAGTTGGCTGATGGCGGGTTTGACGCATTAGACTTTTTTGATGCCGAGATGCGAAGCGTCCATGAACGCTTACAAAATCTTTGCACCATGGAGGAAGGTAAAAATATAGTGGAAGAATTCCTTTTAAAAAGGATAATCGGTCTCAGCAAGGCGTTGCCCTTTGATGCTGCCATTCGCGCGCTCTTAATAACTAATGGTGCAATGTCTATTGAGAAGACAGCATCACTTTCCTGTCTGAGCTTAAAACAATTTGAAAGGACATGTAAAGAAAGAATAGGCATGAACCCAAAATTTTACGCCCGGATTTTAAGGTTTTCCAAAGCATACAGGCTTAGAGAAGATTTCCCACAAATCAGCTGGTTACAAATAGCGCACGAGGCAGGATACTTCGATCAAATGCACATGGTCAGGGACTTCAAGATCTTTGCCGGGGTAAATCCTTCTGTTATAGAGCAAGAACTGCTTTCGACTCCGCTGCGTATGCAAAAGGACATGCGTTACTAAGAAAATGTCGATTTTGTACTATGCACAGGCATGATTAGTCAGATAGATTTGTGACAAAAAGATCATGAAAACATCTCCTCCAAAATTACTTATCGCATTCTTTTTTCTAATATGCAATCATTTAAATGCGCAGTCTTATGAAGGCTTGACACATCTGAAGGGATTTAAAACAGATACTTATTTCAGTAGCGGTTCGGAAGCAAAGGCCAGGCGCATGGCGCAGCAACTCGATAATGTGCAAGCATTCTACGCCGAGATGCTACAATTTACGCCAACAGTGACCCTTCTAATACTCTCTCCGGGAGATTGGAAAAACTTCACCAAATTCCCTTTTTACGGTATGCCCCACTATACCAGCAATAAAACGCTGATCGTAGCTTCCGAAAACAATGATCATTGGAAAAGCATGGTTCCGGCTACTGACAAAATTCCAGCCGCATATGCCGGGCCCGTTAAAGAAGCCTATTCAGATAAGAATGGCGGGCTAAATATGGAGCCATTCTTTGACTTGCTGGCAATCCATGAATTAGGTCATGCCTATCATAACCAAGCCGGTTTGGTCATGCAGCGCAGGTGGATGGGCGAGTTGTTTCCAAACATTTTGCTTCATACTTACATTGCTGAAAAGGAGCCTGAGCTTTTGAATGCGCTGACTGCCTTCCCTAAAATGGTCGTTTCAACCACTGACAGGTCCTCATTAAAATATACCACGCTTCAAGAACTGGAAACGAATTATAATCAGATAGGCCCGAATTACCCACAAAACTATGGTTGGTATCAGTGCCGCTTGCATATTGCAGCCGGCGAAATCTATGACGCGAGCAAAACTGATGGCCTTAAAAGCATATGGAACACACTAAAGAACCAAAGGGAGATTTTAGATGATCTCGAACTGGCGGAATTACTTAGTGAAAAGGTGCATAAAAGCGTTGCAGATGTCCAGCTAAATTGGGACAAAGTAGATTCCAGGCCATAGCTAATAAGAAGACGAGTGTGCCACACTTAAGAAGCGAGTGAACCGATTGGTATCTTTTCATTTTGTTCAAAGGACGTAATAAGTACACCGGTAATCGAGACTACATGGTTGACAAGTATGAAGTTAGCTGGCACTATCCCGTCCCCAAAACGTCTTTTACCTTTTCCAATAACAAGGGGATAGATCCAAATATTCATTTGATCAATAGTTCATGGCGCAGCAAAGACTGGACCAGGTTGGTACTACCACGTACTTGCAAGTCAATACCATCGGTTAACTTAAGGTTTTTTACCTGCTCAATTGTATCTTCAATGAGCAGCACCGTATTTCCCAAACTGTATCGGTCAGTGAATTTGTCGCAATATATTTGTTGATTCGGTTAAACAAGTCAGCTGTGGAGTCATCTTTTAGCATTGGCCAGTGAGCCGCAAAAAATTCGCCCCCCCCCGGAACAGTTGTCGAACCATTTTTTAGAAGACTTACAGAAAATTGCTAAGATAATTGTTTAGATTTAGAAAAATGGAAAGGCCAGATAAGTGGTGAAACAATTGGTGACTCAACGTAATTCGTCCTCTGTGGTTCATTTAAACCGTGGTAAAAATGAACAGTTATTGATTGTTCTTAAATGGCGAAAAATTGCCGGCCATTGCCTTAAGGGCGCCTCATTGTTTAATAAACTTAGCCTGAGCAACCTAAAAATCTATACCTGAGCCGGAGACTTATCAATGAAAGTCAAAGTTCTAAATAAGGCTTGATACCAGCGAAACTGCATTGAAATTTAGTTGGAGAACGTGACGTGGCGCGTGAGGAATACTGCTTTGCTGGGAGCGGAGTCCAATGGTTAATCCAGTGCCTTTGTTCTGTTCAGGATAATACTTTTAATAAATGGGCGATTTTTATCTCCCCATTCGTTCATCTGCCTTAAAATATGCATCAGTGTTTCTCCACGCTTGGTAAGGTGATATTCGACCTTAGGTGGTAGCTGGTGATAAATTTTCTTTTCAATCATTTCGAATTCTTCCAGTTCCTTCAACTGCAGATTTAAAACCCGTTTGGTTGACTGCGGGATTTCACGGTGTAACTGGCTTGGGCGGTTTATGCCTAGTGAAATAGCAAGTAACAAATTTGGTTTCCATTTGCCGCCCAATATTTCTCTTGTCATCGCCAAGCCGCATTCGAGTGGCAGGGGTATTTTCTTTTCGTACATTTTCTTTTTTGTCTTAGGTACAAAAGTATGCATAGATTCAAAACAGGCATATAGGGGACAAAATTACCCCCGGAGGAATATTTTCTCTCTTGTTGCCTGCCTTGTTTACTGATGTCAACTTTGTAAGCAAAAACACCAGTGAGAAAATTGGAATATACGGAGTTATTCTCAGAATATTCTCTGATCAGATGTTTGGGTCGATAAACAGAATACCCGGAGCCTCACTTTAAAACAAAAGAAACATGAATCGTTCAAAAATAAGAGTTGGAATTGTTGGCCTGCAAGCGGGCAGGGGTTGGGCTGCCATTGCGCATCTGCCCGCTCTTGGTCAATTGGCTGATCAATATGAAATAGTGGGTGTCGTAAATTCCACTCTGGAAAGTTCGCGAGCTGCTGCCGAAGCCTGCCGGGTTCCACTGGCTTTCGGCAGCATTGAAGAAATGGCTTCATCGGATGGAGTGGATTTAATTGTTGTAACAGTCCGGGTCCCACTGCACTACGATGCCGTTAAGACCATACTTTCGCATGGAAAGCATGTTTATTGCGAGTGGCCACTTGGGCGCACCCTGGCAGAAGCAGAAGAATTAGCGGCAATGGCACGTCGAAGATCACTTATTGCTGTTGCAGGAACGCAAGCCCGCGTTTCAGCAGCCTTACGTAAAGTGGCCGACTTGATTAACAACGATAGTATCGGCTCCATTCTGTCGAGCAGCATACGGGGGTGGGCAACTGCCTGGGGGGATACGATCAGCGATACAAAAAATGAGGAATATTTACGAAAAGAACGGAATGGCGCCGACCTGTTGACAATTCCGTTCACTCATACACTTGCGGCAGCCTGCGATATATTAGGAGACATCAAGCACTTGTCCGCAACAGTTCATACACGATATCCAAAAGTTAAAGCCCTTGATACAGGCAAGTTTATAGATGCTGACGCTCCCGATTTCATCTCGGTAATTGCAAGTCTGAGTAACGGTGCCCCGCTTTCAATCAATTTCCAGGGTGGTCATCCGGTGAATGGTAATGCTTTCATTTGGGAGATAGAAGGATCAAAGGGGAAAATTGTCCTAAAAGCCGAAACCGGGTACACCCAGATGGCGGATTTTACAATCACCCATTATACTCCATCAAGCAAGCAGCCGGAGCTGATCAAAACAACTAATGCAGATAATGTCTTTGGACCCCATACTAACGTCAGAGCAATGTACAATAGAATCGCTAGCGATATTTTACACAGAACTAGCTCAGCCCCTTCGTTTGACGATGCCGTCATCTTGCACAAATTGATTGAGGACATTCGTCTTTCTTCTATCCAAAGGCAATGGGTAACTCCATCAACACGTAGCAGAAATCTGCCTGATGAAAAAACACAACGGTATATCTGATTAGCCTACCCACAATTTTTGCTTCTTTGGTTGCTGCATTTTATTCCGTCACACCGTAAGACCTCAGACGAGCTGCAGTCTCGCCTGGGTCTTCAACTGCAGCGTGCATTAATTAAAGCAATTTTGGGATATTTTGGCTTTAGAATCACTGCTGACGCTATTTCGCTTTGCGGATTTTCAAGCATAGCCAAATACTGCATTCCGCTAAACAGCCAGAAATGTTTTACCTTGATCGAAATGTCAAGGAGATTGGAAGGCCGATGTATATGCCGGTAATTTTCCAGATAAAATAATTGTACGCCTGTATTTGTCTGGCTAAAGTTTAAACATGTCAGAATAATCCGAAACGGATAATAAGAGTCAGATGAGGATACAGGTTTATAGAAACGATAACCAAGCTTTTTTCGGTTCAAATCAAGTGGACATTTCGGATTTTAATTCCACAACGCGGTGCTTCTACGCACCCGGTGTTGAACTTACTGGTTATTCGATTAGTGCTCAACCCTAACGATTTTAAGATTCGATAGAGAGGAATCAAATAAATTAGCGAGATTTACTTAACACGAACTCCAGAAAAACTGTGACCAAAGCTCTGGGATTATTTATTACGGTAGAATTTACCCCAGATCTTATGTCAAAAGAAATCATATCGTTTCCTGTCTCTAATTTTGTCAGCGTGCAGGGAGCCAAAGAGAATAACCTGAAAAATGTGGATCTTGAAATTCCCAGAGGTGCACTGGTCGTATTTACCGGTGTCTCGGGCTCGGGCAAATCATCACTAGCATTCGGGACCTTGTATGCTGAAGCACAGCGTCGCTACCTGGAATCGGTTTCTCCATATGCGAGACGGCTTTTTAATCAAATGTCCATTCCTCAGGTCGACAGTATAGAGGGCCTTCCTCCGGCTATCGCTTTGCAGCAGCAGCGGGGAGCGACCAGCACACGTTCCTCAGTGGGCAGCGTCACAACGATTTCAAATTTGATCAGGATGCTCTATTCGAGGGCAGGAGACTATCCTGCCGGTCAGTCGATCGTATATGCAGAATCGTTTTCACCAAATACCCCGGAAGGTGCCTGTCCGGAATGCCACGGCCTGGGGGTTGTCTATGAAGTGACAGAGCATTCGATGGTGCCCGATGATTCACTCTCGATCAGGGAAAAAGCCATCGCAGCATGGCCTACCGCCTGGCAAGGGCAGAACCTAAGGGAAATACTAATGACACTTGGTTACAATGTGGACATACCCTGGCGCGATCTGCCGAAGAAAGACAGGGACTGGATCTTGTTTACGGAGGAGCAGCCTGTTGTTCCGGTTTATTCCGGACTTACTATGGCGCAAGTTCAACAAGCTTTGGCGCGAAAAATGGAGCCCAGCTATATGGGTACATTTACCGGCGTTAAACGGTATGTGATGCAAACATTTGCGAATTCAACGAGTCAGGCGATGAAAAAGCGCGTGTCAAAATTTATGCTAAGCGCGCAATGTCCCGTCTGCCATGGAAAACGCCTGCGTCCTGAGCCTTTATCTGTGAAGTTTGCAGGGATGGACATTGCGGAATTTTATCAGTGCAGTATCAAGAATTTACGTGAGATAATATTTTCATCCGTAAAAGCCAAAAGTACCCACAGAGACCAAGAACATCCCGAAAAGGCTTTGGTTCTTCAACGGATAAGTCATGATCTGTTATCCCGCCTGGATGTACTCATCGATCTGGGACTGGGGTATCTGACCCTTGAAAGAAGTACCCCAACGCTTTCGCCCGGAGAGTTGCAGCGTCTAAGGCTTGGTACGCAGATACATTCCAATCTTTTTGGCGTGGTATATGTACTTGACGAGCCATCGGCAGGTCTTCATCCTGCCGACACACAGTCATTGCTCCGGGCCCTGGACTGGTTAAAGGTAGCCGGTAATTCGCTTTTTGTAGTCGAACATGAGGTCGAGATCATACGTCATGCAGACTGGATTGTCGATGTCGGACCGGGCGCGGGTGAAAAGGGTGGTGAAATACTTTACAGTGGTCCTCTTCAGGGATTGGAAAAGATCGACAGATCCGTTACAAGGCGATATCTGTTTAATATGGACCACAGCCAAAAGCCTGCAAGAGAGCCAAAAGAATGGTTGCGATTAAGGGACGTAAGCCGAAATAATTTAAAGAATGTCGATGCAGACTTTCCATTAGGCGTATTGACCAGCGTCACCGGCATATCAGGTTCGGGGAAGAGTAGTTTGATCAGTCAGGCGCTTGTAGAGCTTGTTCTAGAGAAATTAGGACACCAAATACCAGGCTCAGAGGATCAGGATGATAATCTTCTTCAGACAGAAAGCCCGAAAACAACGACGGGCTATATACTGGAAGGGATGAGTCATATCCGCAGGTTGATACCAGTAGATCAGAAACCCATAGGACGCACGCCCCGGTCGAACCTGGCAACCTACACAGGCTTGTTTGATCCTGTCCGTAAATTGTTTGCAAATACCAAAATGGCCAAGGGAAGAAAATATGACGCAGGTCGTTTTTCTTTTAATGTCGCAAAAGGACGTTGCCCGAACTGTGAAGGCGAGGGCTTTGTAATGGTTGAGCTTTTGTTTCTTCCCAGTGTTTATACGCCATGCCCAACCTGTCATGGAAGTCGTTACAATGAAAAGACGTTGGAAGTTACATATAATGACAAAAATATTGCCGATGTACTTGCCCTGACCGTCGATGAGGCATTTGACTTTTTTGAGTCCGAACCTCAAATCAACCGGGCGCTTGATGTCGTTCGTCAGGTTGGTCTGGGATATTTGCGTCTCGGACAACCGGCTACCGAGCTTTCGGGAGGGGAGGCGCAGCGAATCAAGCTGGCCACCGAGTTGCAAAGGGCTCAGCATGGTAATACGTTATATATTCTGGATGAGCCCACCACAGGACTGCACCCTTCCGATGTGGATAATTTACTTATCCAGCTCAATAAGTTGGTTGATCAGGGAAATACAGTTATTGTCATCGAACATGATATGCACGTCGTTGCAAACAGCGACTGGGTGATTGATGTCGGGCCGGGTGCCGGAGATGAAGGCGGTGAAATCGTTGTTTGCGGTTCGCCAGCAGCTGTTGCCAGTGAACCGGCAAGTCAAACGGGAAAGTATCTGGCAGGTCATTTTAAGATGAGTTATCCTTAATCTGCTTTTATACTACCGTTGCTTCTTCGTCCCTTGCTAGATTGTAAAGTCGGGTAAAACTTTTTCACCTCTTTTTTAGCAGGAATTTGAAACGCATTCATCTTGCGTCGTTTCCTGGAAGGTTCAGCCATTCTTGTGTATATAACTGATAATCAGATTTATATATAGAAAATTTCTTTATTAATTTTATAAGATTACTTGAAAAGTCCTGTTTAGTAACCATAACCGAATTCGAACCAAAACTTTTTGAGAAATATCCAAGACATGTCCAGACTGCAATTTTTTTGAGGTTTTAAAACGAAAAAAAACCACTTAGCTTGCGCTAAGAGGGCTTTTGTACCCCTGCCCGAACATTTGTCGAACCAATTTTTAAAAGGTTTAGAGAAAATGGCTAATTTGGTTTTCTGAACTTGCATCTCTACATGGAATAGACAAGAGATGTGTGGTTTTTGATATGATACACCACATGGGAAGTTGTATTCGAATTCCTGGCAGGGAAAACGATCCGAAAAAGTATCTTAGAGGTGAGAACCGTTATTGCAAAGGATTTTATTTGGATCCCTTTTTGGTATTATTCAGACAGCATAAAGGAAATTGGAAGATAGGCTATTCGCTATTACGGACGCGAAGATTCAGGTAGCCGCGCGTCCCGACTATCATTGAGATAAAAATGCCTTCCAATAAAAATATCTGACTCAAAGAAAGTTCTAAATTTAAGCATCATTTGAACACCTTGGGTCCATTCACGAAGGCAAATGGTTGCTCATGTTTCGAACAGGGGATCTGGCTACTTGTTGGTTCTTTAATTTCATTGATGCTACTAGTGAAAGGGACAGAAGGCCTGAAAAAAGCCAGAACAGGTCGGTGCCGGCGACATAATAATTCTCCTTTGCCCATGATATCCAGATCCAGTCAGTGGTGAGAATTCCATTTGTAATCGGTATAATAACCGAACATAGTCCGCCTACACACAAATACAGACGTGTGGATCCTGCTGGAGAATTCGGGTGCCTTGACCATATGATTCCGTGGCAGATTGACCATTAAGAAATTATTAGTCAGCAGGGGTTAAATTTCTACCAATCATTTGCTTAAGATGGTCAATCCCTACCGAAACGATATGTCCTGAATTTCCGAATTACGGTGGTCAGTGTCTCCGGATTTTCCATCCATGTGGCCCGGCATACGTTCGCTGCGACAGTAACATTGACCAACGGCGTACCTTTTGAAGCCGTTCGAAAATGCTTGGTCATAAATCATTGAGGCAAACTCAGCATTATGCCAGAATTGGAGATGCCAAAATCAGCGAAGATATGAAGTTGTTACAAAGTAAGCTGTAATTGAAATCGATTTCATTTACTTGGCCAGTCTTTCCGGAGAATAAGGTTTTATGGACTGGCAAATGTAAATAGCTTCAATAAAAATTTTCATTGAGCTAAAAGATCAATTCCTTTTAAATCTATACATAGTTAGCAACGTGTTTGGACCTCCGGCTTATTGTGATTTCAATGGAGCCAGTGAGTGGTAATGTTAAAAATATCAGGTGAATTATTAAGAAATGATAGACATAATTTACTGGACGCATATAGATTGTAACCGTTCATCATAGATATTAAAAATAATTATGTTTAATATCTATTCATTACTAATTAGTATATTATATTAAGTAGCTAATATTAGTTCTAATTAGAATATTTTCTTCCTAAATGATTTGCAATAAAGATACCTTTTTAATCAGTATATTTATTTGCTTAATAAAGAATATATATATTGTATAGCTTGTAAAATAATTGTTTTGTTAATATTTATTTTGCTATTTTTGTGCAAAGAAAATAATATAAAATATTAAGTATTTATTTATCTCTTTTTTCATTGTTAAAGTATATTAAGTAGTTTAATTGAAAAGTTTATATGATCCAGACTGATGCATTAATTAGCCTTTATAAAGATTGCCTGCTGAATAATGTCATCCCCTTTTGGATAAACAAATCAGGTGATGAGAAGTTTGGCGGGTACTTCTCATGCCTGGATCAGCAAGGTGAAATTTTTGATACCGATAAATTTATATGGCTGCAGTGCAGGCAAGTATGGTGTTTCTCAATGCTCTACAACCTTGTTGAGCAAAAGGAAGAATGGTTGAGTTTTGCTATTCAGGGAGCTTCATTTCTTGAACAACACGGAAGAGATAAAAATGGAAATTGGTATTTTTCACTAACCAGAGAAGGAGTGCCGCTTACACAACCACATAATATTTTTTCAGATTGCTTTGCTTGCATGGCTTTCGGACAGCTTTATAAAGCAACAGGAAATGAAGAACATGCCAAGATTGCAGTAGACACTTTTCACGGAATACTAAGAAGGAAGGATAATCCGAAGGGGGACTATGCTAAGGGCTATCCCGGAACAAGACCTCTTGAAGGTTTTGCATTGCCGATGATCCTTTGCAACCTGGTTTTGGAGATTGAGCATCTTTTAGATCCTGATTTAGTTGAAAAAATGATCCAGTCCGGGATTGATACAATAATGAATAAGTTTTACAGACCTGACTTTGGACTGATACTCGAAAGTGTAACACCGGATGGAGCGTTTTCAGATTCTTTCGAAGGGCGGCTGATAAATCCCGGGCACGGAATTGAAGCCATGTGGTTTATTATGGATCTGGCTGATAGAACAGGCAATAAGATGCTCGCTGAAAAGGCAAAAGATATCACGCTACAAATTCTTGAATACGGTTGGGATAGTAAGTATGGAGGAATTTTTTATTTTCTGGATATTAAAGGCCATCCACCGCAGCAACTCGAATGGGACCAGAAACTATGGTGGGTGCATGTAGAAACGCTTATCAGTTTGTTAAAGGGCTATTTGCACACTGGAGACGAACGATGCATGGAATGGTTTGAAAAAGTGCATGATTATACTTGGAGACATTTCCCGGATAAAGAAAATGCGGAATGGTTTGGGTATCTGAACCGACAGGGAGAAGTATTATTACCTTTAAAAGGGGGGAAATGGAAAGGGTGTTTCCACGTCCCGCGCGGGCTTTATCAATGCTGGAAAACACTTGAAGCCATCAATGCTAAAAAGGCGGAAGACATTGCATCCGGTATAACGATATAATATGGCAAATATTCCTGTTCAAAATATTAAGGTTTCGGGCACGACCCTGGGAAAGCAGAATTATACGCCTGCACTGATCACACTTGGTGTGTTGTATTTCATGATGGGTTTCATTACCTGTCTGAATGATACGCTGGTTCCATTTTTCAAAAAGGGTTTTACACTTTCCTATTCAGAGTCTTCTCTTGTCCAGTTTTACTTTTTTTTAACGTACGGTATTGCTTCCATCCCGGCCGGGAAAGTGGTCGAAAAGGTAGGGTATAAAAAAGGGATGGTGCTTGGTTTTGCCATTGCAGCCAGCGGTGCGTTGCTGTTTTTTCCGGCTTCTGTTTTGCATCAGTACACATTATTTCTGGCAGCCTTGTTTGTAGTTGCTATTGGAATCGTACTTTTACAAGTGGCTGCCAATCCATATATTACTATTTTAGGGCCTGCGAAAACGGCTTCTTCCCGGTTGACTTTGATACAGGGAGTAGGTTCACTAGGCACAACCGTTGCTCCTCTTTTTGGTGCCTATTTTATACTAACCCCGCTTCAAAGTGCTGCTTCCAGTGATGCCGTAAAATATCCTTACCTGGGTATTGCCGGATTGCTGATTGTGATTGCCTTGATTGTAAGCAGGTTGTCGCTGCCGGTTATTCGGTCGGTGGATGACGATGCGGAAGAAAGTGTGATATCCGCAGGAGGCATATTTTCATTTAGAAACCTGAACTTGGGCGTGATCGCTATTTTTGCTTATGTAGGAGCGGAAGTTTCAGTCGGGACTTTTTTGACGAATTACATCGCTGAGCTTTTGAAAATTACAGAAAGTGATGCAAACAGTTTTGTAGCTTTTTACTGGGGGAGTATGCTGGTTGGCCGGCTAATCGGTTCGATTTTGTTGAAATCGGTTAAAGCATCTGTTGTACTAAGCATTTGTGCAGCGGCAGCCGTTCTGTTGATTTTCATTTCGATAAGTTCAATGGGTTATTTTGCTGTATGGAGTATGATTGCAGTAGGTTTGTGCAACTCCATTATGTTTGCCATCATTTTTTCTCTTTCTGTAAACGGCCTGGGGAAATACACCACACAGGCTTCGGGGTTGCTGTCAACGGCCATTGCAGGAGGTGCCATTATCTCTTTTTGTCAAGGGCTTTTAATTGACAATTCCACCTGGACAGTGGCATTTATGCTGCCGGTTGCCTGTTACATCTACATCCTGTTTTACGGTCTGAACGGTTATAAATCAAAATTTAGCAGAGTATGAAAAGGATTGTTACTTCTACTTTTATTCTTTTGATTATCAATATCTTCATATGTGAAGCAAAAGATCCGGCATTGAGGCCAAAAATTCTGTTTATTCCATTGGATGCTCGTCCGCCTTGTCTTAAGATGACTGAAAAAATGGGCCTCATCGGTAATGCTGAGGTAATTTCTCCTCCCATGAAGATGCTGGGAAATTTTCAGGAGCCGGGACAGTCAACAGAAATTAACGCCTGGATTTTAAAACAGGATCTGCAATCGTTCGACGCTGCAATTGTAGTACTGGATATGATCGCTTATGGCGGATTGGTTGCATCCCGCAAGTTCCTGATCAAATCGCCGGACGCGTTGGCACGAATGGAAGTTTTAAAGCAGATCAGAAAACGTGCACCAAAGCTCAAAATTTATGGACAAAACGTAATCATGCGCCTTGCTCCTAATTCAGACGGAAAAAATGAAGTGTATCGTGAAAAACTACATACCTGGGCGAAGATTTCACCGGATACCGATGAGAAAGCAAAAGCAGAAATTTTGAAACTTGAACATGAAATTCCTGCGGAAGCACTAGCTGATTATAAAATGGCTCGCTTACGAAATTACAATACAAATTTGAAAGCCATTGATTTTGTTAAAAATGGTTTAATCGATTACCTGATTTTATCTCAGGATGATGCAACGCCAAAAGGCGTGCACCTGACAGACCGCCAGAACCTGATTGCAGAAGTGAACCGGCTTGGGCTTGCTGAAAAGATTGCTGTACAGCCGGGTGCGGACGAGGTTTCTATGCTGCTTTTGGCAAGGGTACTGAATAAGCATTTTAATTATTCACCAAAAATTAAAGCGGTTTATTCGTCTGATAAACTGCGAGTTACAACCATGCCTTTTGAAGATCGACCACTGGATGTAACGGTAAGTCATCATATTAAATCGACAGGTTCCCGGGAAGTTGAAAACGAAAATGAGGCGGATCTGCTTTTCTATGTTTTTCCTTCCCGGCACGAGGCAGGCATAGCTGAGAAATTTGCAAGTGAAATTGAGCAGAAGATCAAGGCTGGTAAACGCGTTATCGTAGCGGATATTGATCCCGTTGGTGATGTGCAGGGAGGGGACACAAAATTCACCGAAGCGCTGGAAAAACGTCATCTGTTTCCTGAACTAAGTGGCTATGCTTCCTGGAACACGGCCGGAAATACCATTGGAACTGCCCTTCCACACGGCATAATATTTTCTCTTGCCAAAGCAAAACTTTTGAAAAACGAATCTATTGCAAGTAAGGTTTGGACTGCACAAAACTGGTTTATGATCAACCGTGTCATGGATGATTACTATTATCATAATCTGGTCAGGGCAAAAGCCAATGCATTTCTGACCGGGACAAACAGGAAAGCAAGCTCGACTTTGATGTCTGATACGGATACTGAAAAGGTGGAAGGTTACAGCCTCGGGTTGCTGCAAATGCACCTCAATACATTTATGAAAAATTTCTTTGAGAAACCAGGTAACAGTTTGCAGCAAAAAGTAACGTGCGGTGAGCCTTCCGGCCTGCGTTTGGATCTGCCCTGGAACCGTACTTTCGAAGCCGATATTGATTTTAATATAACCTGCATTGCAGGAAATTAAAAAATATTATTCCTAAACCCTTTTACATTTTATCCTGAATCCGCGTGCCTTTTGGAGTTACATCCGGAAGTGAAACCTTTTATTAAACCCAATTATAAAATGATGCAACATTTTTCCAAACAACGGCGCCAGCTGGGCTGGTGGCTCATGATGCTTATCGCTATGTGCCAGCCATATCGGGCTGCTGCACAAAACGGAGACTTACGAGGTAAGGTGACAGAAAGTACCGGAGGAACATTGCCTGGCGTTACGGTACTGATCAAAGGCTCGTCGACAGGGACCACAACGGATGCTGAAGGAAATTATAAACTGGCGCTGAGCCAGCCCTCGGGAACGGTTGTATTTTCATTTATGGGCATGATCAGTCAGGATATCAATTTTACTGGTCCGGGTGAAGTCAACGTCTCGCTGGTATCGGACAGTAAAACGCTGAATGAGCTGGTGGTAGTTGGTTACGGAACACAGAAAAAAGTGAATCTGACGGGAGCAGTTTCTGTCATTGACGGAGAGCGTCTGACGAACAGGCAGGTGGCTTCCACTTCCCTTGCGCTGCAGGGCGCCGCTCCGGGCGTTACCATTACGCAGCAGTCGGGCGTACCCGGAGGTGATGCAGGAACAATACGTATAAGGGGGATCGGTTCTATAAACGCAGGTCAGAATCCACTTGTGCTGATTGATAACGTGGAGATGAGTCTGGATGCAATTGATCCTAATAATATTGAAAGTATATCCGTTCTGAAAGATGCTGCAGCCGCAGCGGTTTATGGTTCACGTGCTGCGAACGGGGTTATTCTGATTACCACCAAACGCGGTGCAAGCGGAATCAATGTGAGTTACAATGCTTATGTGTCGGACCAGAGTCCTACGGATTTGCCTGATAAAGTAAATGCGCTGGAACATATGAAATACTGGGACATTGCGCAGGCGAACAGTGGTTTGCCGGCAGCATTTACCCAGCAGATCGCTGCATATGAAGCATCCGGACCGAATAACTATACGATTTTTAATACCGATTGGAAAAAGCTGGTATTGACCGGAAGCGGATTGATGCACAATCATAATTTGAATGTTTCAGGAGGTACGGATCGTATCAAAATATATGCGTCCGGAAGTTTTCTTGATCAGAATGGTCTTACTGCCAATACCAATTACAAGCGAACGGATCTGCGTTTTAATACTGATGTTGCCCTGACAAAAAAGCTGTCTGCATCCATGGATCTTGTTTTGAATAAAAGCGATCGCTTATGGCCCGGCCAGTCTACGCCACAGTCCATTATCCGTCAAATGCTTGGTTTTCCTGCAACTGCTCCCGGTCGTTATGACGGCGGTGAATGGGGAGAAGGATGGTCCAATGCCAACCCGGCTGCGCAGGCTGAGGATGGTGGTTTCAGCAGAGGGATTACCAATTCCAGGATCATTAAAGGAACCGTGACTTACAAACCGATCGAGGCACTGGAACTTCTGGCAACTTATAGTTCGAATTTTTATACGACACATAGCAGGAATTTTACGGATCAGTACAAAATTTACGTTGCCGATGCTGCTAACAACACGCTTTTGTTAGCGAGACCATGGCCTGCCCTAAATTCGCTTTCGGATAACACATCAGAAAATACACAGAATCTTTTCCGTATTCAGGCCACATTTACCAAAACGTTGGGAAAACATAATTTCACGGCTTTGGGCGGTTTTACCACCGAAGATTTTGAAACTTCTAACGTAAATACATACCGTCAAAACCTGCTTTCTCCTGATCGTCCATACCTGGACAGCGGTGATCCGTTAGGACAAACCATCAGCGGCGGAATCAGCAAATATTCCATTGTATCGGCATACGGGCGTTTGAACTACAATTACAATGAAAAATATTTACTTGAAGTAAACGGACGGATGGACGCGTCATCCCGTTTCAGACAGGATAATTGGTGGAAACTGTTCCCTTCGGTTTCGGCAGGATGGAGAATGTCACAGGAAGGTTTCTGGTCTGGTATCAGCCATATTATCAATGATGCCAAAATACGTGCTTCATACGGAACCCTTGGTAACCAGAATCTGATCAGAAGCGGATCTTCAGATTACTATCCGACTTACTCTACATTCTATTCAGGGACGGCTTACAACTACTATTTCAACAATGTAGTAAATGCAGGTTATGCGCTGACAACAGCTGCCAACCCGAACATCAAATGGGAAACTTCAAAAATTCTGGATATTGGCGGTGATTTTGGTTTGCTTCGTAACCGCATGACAATCACGGTAGATTATTTTCGGCGTGATATTACGGATATATTACAGCTTGTTCCCATACCATCTTACGTGGGCCTTGCCTCTCCGTTTGTCAATGTGGGATCTATGCGTAACACGGGCTGGGAGTTGGGTATTGGCTGGAAAGACAAAATCAAAGATTTCAATTACCAGGCACAATTTAATATTTCAGATGTAAAGAATAAAGTACTTAAAAACGGCGGTACACCAATTATCAATGGAGCCAATATTCAGCAGGAAGGTTACGCATTGGATTCTTATTACGGGTACATTGCTGATGGCCTCTTTCAGACTCCGGAGGAGGTTAAAAATGCACCCTTTCATTATGGAAACACAGCTCCGGGAGACATCCGCTATCGTGACATCAGTGGGCCGGACGGTATTCCGGATAATAAAATTGACAGCTATGACCGGACCATTCTTGGTAATTACTTCCCGCGTTATGAGTACAGCTTCAATCTGGCTGCACAATACAAAGGTTTTGATGTGACCGCTTTCTTTCAGGGAGTAGGCAAAAAAGACAATTATCTGGCAGGAACAGGATCACAGCCTTTCTATTCTGCCAATTTCCAGGGTTCAATGTATGAGCATCAGAAAGATTTCTGGACGCCTGAAAACATGAATGCAGCTTATCCGCGTCTGACGGCCAATGCTATTCCCAACAACTATGTAACGTCTTCATATTGGGTACGTTCGGCATCTTACCTCCGTGTCAAAAACCTGGTTGTAGGATATACTTTGCCTAAAACTGTGAGCGGTAAGATCAAGATTAAATCTGCAAGAATTTACCTGAGCGGTCAGAACCTGGTAACATGGAGTAAATTCTTCCCTGGCTTTGATCCTGAACAGCGCGATACAGGCGGAGAATTCTATCCGATTATGAAAACCTACACTGTTGGTATCAATATTAATCTTTAAGAAAATGAAAATCTTATATATAGCAGGTCTCTGTCTTTCTTTACATCTTTTTTCAGGCTGTACCGATTATCTGGAAGAAGCACCTCTGGATGCACCGGCCACAGGGCAGTTTTTTAACAACCAGACAGAAATGAACGCAGCTTTAAATGCTGTTTACAAATCGGTCTACTGGAACACAGGTACCACACCATACCAGTCCGTGTTTGACGGTTGGACGGACATTGCTTTGCTGCGAGCCCCGGATCTGGGTGAGGGTAATTTTGATGTTTTTAATGCCAATTCAAAGAACATCTGGACCCTGGCCTATACCACAATTCAGCGTGCAAATACGATGATCGAGGGAATGGAGACCGGGAGGGCTAACGTACCTGCAGTAGTATACAACCGTATGCAGGCCGAGGCGAGATGTGTACGCGCATTTGCTTACTTTTACCTGGTCAATATGTTTGGCGATGTTCCGCTGATTACCAAACCACTGCTTCTTTCTGAATTTTATAACCAGAAACGTGTACCGAAAGCAGATGTGATCAAATTTATTTACGGTGAATTGGACACTGCTGCCACCGGGCTTGACTGGGCTCCTGGCGACCGGGGGCGGGTGAGCAAAGCAGTGGCTTTAGGATTGAAGGCCCGCACGGCATTTTATAACAAAGAATACAAAATTGCGGCTGATGCAGCTAAGCTGGTGATTGATGGCGCTGCTTTGGGCCTAAACCCTAAGTTTCAGGATTTGTTCACCAAAGCGGGGCAGACTCCGAATGCGGGAAAAGAAATTATGTTTGAAATCCTTTACACCGATGCCGATGCGAATGCGATCACGTACCTGCCTTTAGGAAGTATTTCAAGAGCTGCCGGCGGACAGTCCGGTCGTTTTCCGCAGCAGCGGCTGGTGGACATGTTTGAGGCAAAGGATGGAAAACGCATTGACGAATCAGCTGTGTATGATCCGAAAAACCCGCGTCTGAACAGAGATAATCGTTTGAAATACACGGTCGCCATTCCGGGCGATTCGATTTCGATGAACATGACTACTTTGGTATATGATATTTACAAAAGCACAACTTCTTTCAGAAATGCCGACGGGACTTGGTCAACCAAAGCCAACGCGGATTATGACAATGCTTACGGACCTTCCAAAAGTGGTGTAGGTTTGCTGCATGCAAAATATACGATGACGGCAGAAAATGCATTTTCAGCCAGGGTTAATTTTATTCTGATGCGTTATGCTGAAATTTTGCTGACTTACGCAGAATCAAAAATTGAGCTGAATGAAATCGATGCATCAGTTTTAAATGCCATCAATCTGGTTCGGAAAAGAGCAGGACAGCCCGATGCTGTTACAGGAGATCAGACCAAAATGCGTCAGCTGATTCGCCGGGAACGCACGGTTGAGCTTGCTATGGAAGGCTTCCGCTGGTTTGATATCCGTCGCTGGGATATTGCTTCCATAGTAATGCCGCAGAAGGTGATGGGTATCGCGAAGGATCCGGCGGTTGTACCTGCGAAACCAAATTTTAAACTTACCGCTATACATGATCTCAATAATATTCCGACTTATGCCGAAAGCGAAAGCGCACGAATGGTTAGAGAAATCCGTTACTGGTACCCAAAACTGAATCTTTTGCCCGTTCCGCAGTCGGAGCGTGACATCAATCCCGGACTTACACAAAATCCGGAGTGGTAAAATTCCGGAACTTAGTCGTCATAAGACCTGCCAGATTTGTAAAGCTGGCAGGTCTGTAATATTATACAGTAATTTGACTTATGAATCGTAGAAATTTCATTGAAAATCTGACATTGGGCAGCGGCGTTCTGGCCACGGCTTCATTAATAAATTCGCCTGCCACAGGACAGCCGGTAAAAAAGGAAGTGGTAAACGGGAAAACCATATTAACCGCCGACGTAGTCGTAGCAGGAGGTGGTCTTGGTGGCTGTGCGTCAGCAATGGTGGCTTTGAGAAATGATCTTTCTGTTATTCTGACAGAAGAAACGGACTGGATAGGTGGACAACTCAGCCAGCAGGGAGTTCCGCCGGACGAGCATCCATGGATAGAAACGCATGGAGCTACACAGCTTTACCGTGATTTCAGAAATGGTGTAAGAGATTATTATAAACGCAATTATCCGCTTACCGATGAGGCAAAGGCACGCAAGAATCTGAATCCCGGAGATGGCTCAGTCTCTAAACTTTGTCATGAACCAAGAGTTGCCGTTGCCGTGCTGAACGACATGTTTGCGCCTTACCTGAGTAACGGGAAACTGAAACTTCTTCTTGAACATAAAGTGACAGGAGCAGAGGCTAGAGAAAACCATGTTAAATCGCTGGAAGCAATAAGTTTAGAAAGTAAGCAAAAACTGATTTTATCGGCGCCGTACTTTGTGGATGCGACAGAACTTGGTGATCTGCTTCCGCTGACAGGTACCGAATTTGTAACAGGAGCAGAAGCGAAAAGTGAAACCGGAGAGTTGCATGCACCTGAAAAGTCAAACCCTGAAAATAACCAGGCGTTTACGGTTTGCTTTGCAATCGATTATGTTCCTGGTGAAAATCATGTGATTGAAAAGCCAAGGGAATATGAATTCTGGAAAAATTTTGTTCCTAAAATGTCAAAACCCTGGTCTGGGAAATTACTGGATCTTTCCTATTCTAACCCTAAAACCCTGGAACCAAAAATGCTGGGCTTTCATCCGGAAGGCATTAGTATGGGAGAGAAACTGAATCTGTGGAATTACAGAAGAATCATCAATAAAGAAAATTTTAAAAAAGGAACCTACCCGGGAGATGTTACGATTGTGAACTGGCCGCAGAATGATTATTTTCTGGGTGATCTGGTAGGAGCCAGTGACAAGGATTTTAATAAACATTTCGAACGTGGTAAACAATTGAGCCTTTCTCTTTTGTACTGGCTTCAGACTGAAGCCCCTCGTCCCGATGGCGGAAAAGGCTGGCCGGGAGTAAGGTTGAGAAAGGACATTATGGGCACCGAAGATGGACTGGCAAAATATCCCTACATCCGTGAATCACGAAGAATTAAAGCTGTTTTTACCATAAAAGAAGAGCATGTTGGCTCAGAAAACCGCGGGATGGTTACCGGTAAAAAAGAAGGAAATAAAGCAGCAGAATTTTACGACAGCGTTGGCGTGGGATATTATCATATTGATCTTCACCCAAGTACTGCCGGAGACAACTACATCGATTTTGGTTCGCTACCCTTTCAGATTCCGTTGGGAGCACTTTTGCCGCAAAGAATGGAGAATCTTCTTCCCGCAAATAAAAACATAGGTACTACACACATTACCAACGGTTGTTACCGTCTGCATCCGGTGGAATGGAGTATCGGTGAATCGGTTGGTTTGCTGATAAAATATGCTTTGGATAAAAAAGTAATTCCCAGAACAGTTCGTGAAAAGCAGAATCTTCTTACCGATTTTCAGAATTTCATCAGGAAACAAGGCATTGAAACGGAATGGCCGAAATAAATGAAAGTATATTATCAAATTAACTATGTTGTTGCGATTCGTCAGAACTTTCTAATTTATTTAAAGAAACAACATTTTGCTTTTGGAAATTGTAAGTAAAAAAAAAGGATTTAATTCCTTAAAGTAAGTAAGTTTGAAGGAATGATTAGTTATAGAAATATATGAGTCGGACGATTCGATTAGTGGGTGTAGGTGGTAAAAAGAGTGATCCCAAGAAAGTACTTCTAGGGCATTTTGCAAATAATGGAAATATGACAATTCCGGATCTGAGTAAGGATCTCGATGTGAGTGTGCCAAAGATCACTTCTTTGGTCAGCGAGCTTATTCAGGAAGGGCTTATTAAAGATTATGGAAAAATAGAATCAACCGGTGGAAGAAAGCCGAATCTTTACGGGATTGTACCGGATTCGGCTTTTTTTATTGGTGTGGATGTAAAGCAGAGCCATATTAATATCGGTTTGTCGGATCTGCAAAAAAACCTTCTACGGATATCTGAAAAGCTGCCTTTTAAATTGGATAATACGCAGGAGGCGCTGGAAGCACTTTGCGTGTACATCCAGGATTTTATAGCACAGCTTGAAGTTCCGGCAGAACGTGTTTTGGGGATTGGGCTTAATCTTTCCGGGCGGATCAATTATACTACCGGTCATAGTTACAGTTTTTTTCATTTTGATGAAAATCCGCTTGCAGGTGTCATTCAGGAACGGGTTGGCATACCTGTTTTTCTGGAAAATGATTCCCGCGCTATGGCTTATGGCGAGTTTTGCGCAGGTGCAGTGGAGGAAGAAAAAGACGTTCTTTTCCTGAATCTGGATTATGGGATAGGCGTTGGTATTCTTTTCGACGGACAGGTTTATTATGGTAAATCCGGTTATGCAGGAGAGGTCGGTCATATGCCGATTTTCGACAACGAACGTATTTGTCATTGCGGCAAAAAGGGTTGTCTGGAAACGGAGGCATCCGGCTGGGCGCTTACCCGTATGTTCAGAGAAAAACTGGCAGAAGGTTCGTCATCAGTGGTTACATCAGTGAAACGGATAAATCCCGAAGACATTACAATGGACGATATTATCGAAGCGGCACTGAATGATGACGTACTTGCTATCGAACTCATTGCCAGGGTGGGGGAGAATCTTGGAAGGGGTATTGCTGCATTGATCAACGTTTTAAATCCCGAACTGGTTGTACTGGGCGGAAGTCTGATTTCGACGGGCGATTATCTCTATTTACCAATCAAAACGGCTTTGAACAAATATTCACTCAGCCTGGTCAATAACGATTCACAACTAAAAATGTCGATACTGGGAGAACGTGCCGGCATTCTGGGCGCTTGTTTGCTGGTAAGAAACAGGTTGCTCGAAATTGAATAGTAAGAGTAATATATGCAAAACGGCCATCGATGTTCCAAAATGAATTTTATGTAGCATCTGTTACCCCATCAAATTTTTAGAAATGCAATATTAACAGAATGTTATTTCCTTGAAGTATTTTGTAATAAAAATCTGAATTACTGAAATTGCGTACATTACAGCTGCTAGACTTGCATGGTACAATTTCCGGACAGTATTTATACCGATGAAGAATTATTAACCTTGCTGCAGCAGGGTAGCAGGGATTCTTTTGAAATTTTGTATAAAAAATACTGGAAACAGCTTTTTAACTCCGCTTACAAAAGGCTGCAATCACGTGAAATTGTTGAGGAACTGGTACAGGACATCTTTGTAGATCTATGGTCCAAAAGGGAAATTATGCAGATAAATTCTTCCCTGCAGGCTTATCTTTTTACAGCCCTCCGATATAAATTGTTTAGCTACTTCCGGTCTCAGCTTATCAGAAAGCGCCACGTTGACTATATTCTTCATCATTCGGAAGGTTACGAGAATTTTGTTGAAGATCAGCTTTACTATGAAGAACTCGCCCATGCATTGGAAAAAAGCGTGGGAAATCTTCCTGAAAAATATCGGACCGTTTACCGGCTAAGCCGAAACGAGAACTTCACTTACAAAGAAATTGCCGCGCATCTCAACATCCCTATTGATACGGTTGAAAAGCAAATGGTAAAAGCGCTGAAATTGCTGCGGATACAACTGAAAGACTATGTCTGGGTAGCCGTTCTGTGCGCAGGGCTCAGTAATTAAATTTTACTTTTTTTTATTTTTAAGCTTCTCAATATCAGCTACATGTTATTTAAGTGGTCTTCAAAAGAAAATATTTCTCATTTTTTTTGGCGGTAGTATCCGGGTAAAGCGACTTAGCTTTTTGAAAACATTAACACAGCGAATTGAATGTCTAAGGAACGTTTACAGTATCTTCTTAATCAACATCAGGCAGGCTTAGCAACGCTTCAGGAAATCGCTGAGCTCGAAAGCTGGTATCTGGCTTTTGAAGAAAAGGAAGACTTTACCGATACGCTCAGTGAAAGCGCAAAGCTGGCGGTGGAAAAAACGTTGTTTAAAAAAATCAATTCAAAGATTGATGCTGAAGTTCACACAACTTTTGGATTTGAAAAGCCTGATGAAAAAATTACTTTCAAGAGCAGGCTTTTGGGAATTGCTGCTGCATTGACCGCCCTTTTACTAACTGGTTATGCTGTTTATCAGTTTTATCAAAAGCCAGAGCTGGTGCATCAGTCAACTGCATTTGGTGAAACGCGTACGGTAATTTTACCTGACGGTTCAACGGTAATTTTAAACGGAAACTCGGAGATCACATATCCTTCAAAATGGAATGACGGAGAGAGCCGGAATGTGTCGCTGGATGGAGAGGCCTATTTTCAGGTCATTCATACCAAAAATCACCGGAAATTTACAGTTAAAACCTCTGATGATTTCAGTGTGCAGGTACTTGGTACCAAATTCGTGCTTTCCAGGCGGAAAAGTGGTACACGGGTTGTTCTTAACGAAGGTAAAGTACAATGCAATCTGGGAGAAAATGAAAACGATACGCTTATTCTCCGGCCGGGAGAGTTGGTTGAGTTCAGTAAAAAGCCTTCACAGTATACACGCAAGCAGGTTAAGTCGTCGCTATACTCTGCCTGGAAAGATCATTTGTTGGTCTTTGATAATACCCCTTTAAAAGATGTAACGACTATTCTTGAAGAAACTTACGGGTTAGTTGTAAAAGCAGACCATCAGAAATTGCTGGAAAGAAAGATCTCCGGTTCAGTGCCGACGGGCAATATCAGGATCTTACTGGAAGGTATTTCTGAAACATGTAATGTAAAGGTCCGTCAGGAGGATAACAACATTTATATATCTGAAAACGACTAAATAACTTTTATCGGTTCAAACTGGAATACTGGCTATAAACATAGCCCTGCGTAAGCTTTGCCCAATTTTATCCCCAAACCATTCTTTGCTTTATGAAACATTATATTTACCGGTTTTGTATTTTAGTGCTGGTTATCTGTCCAGTTCTGGTGCAGGCCCAGCAAACTTCGCTGGAAGGTCTGGTGATCGACAAAAATCAGATCATGCAGAAAGCAGCGCCTCTGATTACGCTGCAATCTCAGATTCAGGAGCTGGAGAAGCAATTTTCTGTTTCGATTTTGTATAATTCGAAAATATTAAATGGCAAGAAGATTCAGGCCAGGAAAAATTTTACTTCGCTTGAAAAAGCACTGGAATATCTACTGATACCCAATGCACTGACTTATAAAAAACTTGATCAGAATTTTTATATAATTTCTGAACAGGAGAAATCAGGTGTGGAAACCAGGACAGTTGTACCGGCACAAGAGGTTTTACAAAATAATCCTGCATACAAATCTGCCAATATAGAAGGTTTGGCTTCCATCGGTTCGGCAAGAAATGTTGCACTGTATGCTGATATAACTGTAAAAGGTAAAGTAACCGATGCCGTAACGAAAACGGTACTTCCGGGAGCCAATGTGATGGTAAAAAATACACCAAACGGAACGACCACCGATGCGGATGGAAATTTTCAGTTAAGCAATGTAAAGGAGAGCGCGATACTGGTTTTTTCTTTTATCGGTTATGAACCTTTCGAAGCCGCTGTCAATGGCAGGCAAAAAATTGAGGTAGCACTGAATCCGTCGAATGAAACGCTGGAACAGGTGCTTGTAGTCGGTTATGCCGAGCAAAAGAAATCAACACTAACAGGTTCTGTGGCACAAATTACTTCGGATCAGATCAAACAAGCGCCTCCTTTGAATGTTTCGAACGTACTGGCGGGAAGGCTTCCGGGCGTGATTGTAACGCAATCGTACGGACGTCCCGGAGCAGATGACGCAGCCATTAATGTCAGGGGAATCAGTACAACGGGTAACAACTCACCGCTTGTTATTGTGGATGGGGTTGAAAGATCTTTTACCACGATGGATCCAAACGAGATCGCTAGTGTAAGCGTACTGAAAGATGCTGCTTCGGCTGCTGTGTACGGAGCACGTGCTGCAAATGGGGTTATTTTGGTTACAACCAAACGCGGAAAATCAGGCAAGCCGGTCATTACCTATGAGACAAACTTCTCGCTGAACAGCAACACCCGTTTTCCCAAATTTCTGAATGGTCCGGATTACATGTCGTGGTACAAAAAAGCAGAAGAGATGGATAACGAGTATCTGGTATCTCAGGGCAAAACGCCTTTTGCGCTGACCTATTCACAGGAAGAGATCAACCGCGTTAAAAGCGGGAGAGATACTTCAGGTTTTTATGGAGACACGGACTGGTACGGTTTGATGACCGATAACAGAAGCATAAGCCAGTATCACAACCTTTCGGTGTCCGGTGGTTCCGACAGAATACGTTATTTCAGTACTGTTGGATTCTGGGATCAGGATGGTGTGATGAACAATACGAATTATAAAAGATATAATGTGCGGGCCAATGTGGATGCAAAGATCAACGAGATCGTCTCAACGAAGCTGGATTTGAGCGTTCGTATGGAAGATCGTCTGCAACCTTCATTGGCACCAACCGATCAGAATTATCAGAACCCGTACGTGCTTGCTTCCAGGATGCAGCCTAATTTACCAATGTTTGGTCCGGGAGGTATGGCTGTGGGCGCAAACTCTGACGCAGGAGTGGGTAATCCGCTGGTCGCTATCAATGACATTGGTAACCGTACCGCGCAGACTTCAACCTTTAACGGCAATATCACTTTCAACGTAAAAATTCCCTGGGTAACCGGTCTCCAGTTGAAGGTGCTGGCAAGTTATGATAAAGGATTCACGGAATCGAAAACCTGGGTTTCGCCTTATACACTTGCAATACGCAACCGCACCGCAACTGGTTGGACCTGGACTACCGCACGTATGAGCGCTTACAGTGTCAACCAATTGTTACAGGATTATGCAGGAAGCAATCGAATTACTTTCCAGCCATCCATTACTTATGATAATTCCTTTAACAAACATGCCATCAGTGCGCTGCTTCTTTATGAGTATTCTGGTTATAAAACCAATGGCTTCGGAGCGCAGGCGCGTAATTTTGCTATTGACGATTTGAAAGAGATCAATTTTGGAAGTAAAGGAGTGGATGATCTCAGGGCAGCTTCAGGATCAAGTTCAGAAACAAAGCGTGCTGGATATGTAGGCCGTTTCGGGTATGGTTATGATGAAAAGTACCTCGTTGAACTTGCAGCGCGCTATGACGGTTCGGTTAATTTCCCGACTTCAAAAAGATGGGGTTTCTTTCCGTCTGCTTCTGTGGGCTGGGTGGTAAGCAAAGAATCGTTCTGGCAAGGTTTAGGCTCAGGAATCAATTTTCTTAAAGTCAGAGCTTCTGCCGGCAAAATGGGAAATGACCGGATTAATGCATTTCAATATCTGAACACTTTTCAGCTACGTCCGACTCCAATCGTCGCTATTGGAAATGCACTTACACCGTCTGTTTACAGCAATGCGCCGGCCAATCTTAATATTACCTGGGAAGAAGCTAATATGTATAACATTGGTCTGGAAACAAGTCTGTTTAACAGCAAACTGGGTATCGAAATTGATTACTTCTATAAGCTAACGAAAAACATACTTGATACGCAGAGCGGTGTTTTTGCACCGTCTGTGGGTGGAAATTTTCCGGGTACGGTCAACTCCCAGAAGGTTGATAACCGCGGAATTGACCTTCAGTTGAACTTTAATAAAAAGTATGAAAAATTCTCCTACAACATCGTCGGAAACTTTACGTATGCACACAACCGTATCCTGAAAATGAACGAGTCTGTAAATGCACCGGCAGACCAGAGAAGGGTGGGCCACAGTGTCGGATCCAAATTCGGATTTATGGTTGACGGATTGTACCAAACCCAGGAGGAAGTAAATACCGGGCCAAGTTTCCCTTACGGACCAGGTGCGCCGGGCTATGTAAAATACCGTGATCTGAACGGAGACGGAAAGATTTCTTTTGAACAGGATGTGGCTAAAATAGGGAAAAGCAATACACCGGAAATTATGTACGGATTAAACCTTCAGGCAGCTTACGGTATCTTTGATTTCTCAGCTTTGCTTCAGGGAGCAGCCAGATCCAACGTGATCCTGGCAGGTTTGTACAATACAGGCGTTCAGTCCAACACGGTTTATACGCAGACTTTTTCTGGAAACGGTAACAGTCCTTACTTCCTTGTGGAAGATGCATGGCGCCCTGATAATCCGGATGCAAAGTTTCCAAGACTGACGGCTAACAAAGCCGGTCTAACCAACCAGAACGGTTATATGAACTCGTTTTTTCTGCGTGATGGAGGATATTTGAGGCTCAAAACTTTACAGGTTGGCGTGTCGCTTAGTAAAGCATTTTTGAGCAAGATTAAGGTACAGGGATGGCGTTTTTACGTGGCAGGATCCAATCTGCTGACATGGGATAAAATAAAATATGCTGATCCTGAAACGCCAAGTGTAGTACAGGCCGGTTTCTATCCGCAGCAGCGTGTGATGTCCGTAGGTACCAACATCACTTTTTAATATCACGATATAAAGCATAAAAAAATGAAAAAGACAATCCTGTTTATAACGTGCTTCAGTGCCATGGTTTCGGCATTATTGGGTTTGCAGTCCTGCAACCTGGATGTTACGCCTACAGACCGGTACACCGATATTACCGTCTGGGGCGACGTGGAAAATGCGAAACTTTATCTGTATGATCAATACGCCGTGCTGAATACTTTTTCCTTCGGCCGCTTTCCGATCGGTTACAGCAATTCAACCGATGCGCTTACCGATCTGATCAAATTTACTTCCACACTGAGTGGAAACGGAACGGCTAACATGATCGCCTTCAACCCGTCAAGCATTACTGCGACAAGTCCCACGTTCGCTTACTGGGCTGATGGTTACAAGAATATTTTTGCGATCAATAACTTTCTGGACGGCACGCAGAAATACAATACATTCGCTGATAGCACGACAAAAAATCTGTATCATGCAGAGGCGCGTTTCCTGAGAGCCTATGTGTATTTATGGCTTGTTAAGCTGCATGGAAGTGTTATTCTGCTGGATAAACCGGTTTTCGATAACAACAATCCACGATCCAGCGAGGATGATTGCTGGAATTTCATTGCCAATGACCTGGCTTTCGCAGCCAAATATCTGCCGGAAACCCGCCCCACAGCAGAATCGGGTCGCGCCACGAAGGGAGCGGCATATGGACTTCTTGCACGCACTTGGTTGTATGCAGCATCCATTGCGGAATATGATAAAAAACAATTCAACAGTGATCCACTGACCGGCGTGCCGGAAACCAAAAAAACAGCCTATTACAAAAATGCAGCTGATGCCGCCGAGGCCGTTATAGCGATGGAAGGGAAAGGGATTTTTCAGCTGCTTCCAAAGTATTCCGATGTGTTTTATACCAAAAATAACAAAGAAATTATCCTTGGTTTTAGCTACGTACGTCCTTCGCTGACCCATACCATCGACAGAGATTTTTCCCCGCCTTCTGATATTCCGACCTATGGCGCTATGGGTGTACCTACCGCTGAACTGGCCGATGCTTTTGAAATGGTAGACGGACGAAAGTTCTCGTGGAATGATCCGACGATGGCAGCCAATCCATATTCCGACCGGGAATCCCGTTTTTATGCTACGATATTATATAACGGCGCCAGCTGGAAAGGCAGGCAGATCAATACGGCTACGGGTTTTGAAGGCTACGTTGACTACGGTACGCAAACCGAACCCAAGAAAACTGTGACAGGATATTACATTCGCAAATACCTGGATTCAACAAACACGGACGCGCTTAGAAACGCCAGCGATCAGCAATATAATGATATTCGTTATGCAGAGGTTTTATTGATTTATGCAGAAGCAGCTGCGAAAACGGGACAATTTGGAAAAGGGAAATCAGCACTTGATAAGGTCAGAAAAAGAGCCGGGTTGCCCGAATCCAAGGCTAAAAATGAAGAGGAACTGATGGCAGCCGTAGAGCATGAGCGTATTGTTGAACTGGCATTCGAAGGTCACCGGTACTGGGATTTGAGAAGGTGGCGTAAAGCACATATCGTGCTGGACAACATGCGGGTACACGGACATAAACCGGTTGCGGATGGTAAAGGTGGGTATACTTATCAGTTGGTTGACAGCGATAAACAAAACCGCTATTTCGCTTCCAATACCTATTACATCCCGCTGCCTGTTGCAGAAATTGTAAATAATCCAAAACTGACCCAGATTCAGGGCTGGTAATCATTCAAAATTATTATTCAAATGAAAAATATATTTTCTGTATTCCTGATCGCTGTCGTTTTTGTTTCCTGTGATTCTCCTGATCAAAGACCAAGAAACGATGATAACACACTTTCCGCTATTTGGGTGAATGTGCCCGGAGCAGATGAAAACAGTGCCCGCTACAATGGTGTTTTTAATGTTAGTAAGGACTCTGTGTTTATTCAGGTTCCATTTAAAACGACAAGTGGTATAGATATTAATTTAAAGAAACTGAAATTCCGTGGTTCTATTCCCTCAGATGCCACGGCGATTCCCGCTATGGGACTTATGGATATGAGCGCGCCTGTGAGAATTGATGTGATCTCAGGATTGCAGCATGTGAAGTCTTATATCATTAAAGTGACACAGAAATAATAGTAAAGCATTGGTTATTTGATGGATTACATACCCGGGTTCCGGCTCCGGGTTGTACTTAATTCTGATAATTTATCCTGCTCCAATTACATTTTCAGAATTTTACACAAAATGAAAAAAGTACTCGTCATATTCACCTTTTTAGGTTTTTTGATTTCAGAAGGTTTTGCTCAGCAAAATGACAAGTCACCTGAGCTGAACAACCCTAAATCATGGAGTTTGATCCTGATACCGGATACGCAGAATTATGTGAAATTTGAAAGAAATCAGCCCATTTTGGATATGATGATGAATTGGATAAAAGAGAATCGAAAAAAACTGAATACGGAGCTGGTTTTATGTGTGGGAGATCTGGTCGATCAGAATAACAACGCTTATCCCGACGTAATCAAGGGCGACCAGACAAGTACGCAGCAGTGGAAAGCCGTTTCACGTTCATTTGGCAAATTGGATCATCAGCTTCCTTACATTCTTTCGACCGGCAATCATGATTACGGTTTGAAAAATTCTGAAAACCGGTATACGCAGTTTAATTCCTATTTTCCGGTAGAAAGAAATCCGCTTACTTCGGCTTTGCTTGTCGAAATGGCACCGAATGCGTTTGGAATTCCTACATTGGAAAATGCCTGCTACGAATTCAAGTCGCGGCACGGGCAGAAGCTACTGATATTTTCACTTGAATTTGCACCAAGAAAAGCCATTATAGAATGGTGTAAAAAACTGAGCAGTCTACCGCAGTATGCCGATCATTATTGTATCGTACTTACCCATAGCTTCATCCGTTCTATGCTGAAAAACAATGTTCCGATTGATACCGAACCTTATCCGCTACCGGATGCTACTTACGGCGAACAATTATGGAAACAGCTTCTGTATCCTTCCGATAATCTGAGGCTGGTATTCTCGGGCCATGTAGCAGATACCGACGAACACAAAGGCCACGTCGGATTTCACAGAGAAAAAAATGCAGCTGGAAAAACGGTTACCCAAATGATGTTTAACGCCCAGCGCGAAGGAGGTGGCTGGAACGGAAACGGGGGCGACGGCTGGTTACGTATTCTTGAATTTTTGCCGGACGAAAAGACCGTTCAGGTAAAAACCTTCTCGCCGCTGTTTGCCCTTTCGCCTGCTATCTGGCATCTTTCCTGGCGGACAGAATCTTATGACCAATTCAGTTTTGACCTCAGATAAGACAAAAGGACAAGTTTGGCTATTTAGATTTTAGATCTGATAATCAAGCTATTTGTTGAATTTTACTTGTTTCCTATGAATATTTTTAAAAAATATCAGTCTTTCGGAATAGTAGCAGTTCTGGTTTCAGGTTTTGCAATTTCAGGTTTCTGTTTCTTTTCTGATAGGGATGAGTCTCAATCGGGAAAAGTAGCTAGTGGTCCGCTGACTATCTCGAAAGCCGTACTGAAAGATAAAATTAAAGGAGGCTGGGCCGGACAAACCATTGGCGTAACCTTTGGCTGGCCGACAGAATTTTTGTACCGCGGTACTTTCATCCAGGATTATCAGAAAATAGTATGGCACGATGATTACGTAACCGAAGCAATGCGCGTCTTCCCGGGACTGTTCGATGATGTTTACATGGATCTGACCTTCGTTGATGTATATGAACGTTATGGCCTATCAGCACCAGCAGATGCCTTTGCCTTGGCTTATGCCCGTTCGGGTTATGAGCTCTGGCATGCCAACCAGGCCGGGCGATACAACACGCTCCACGGAATTTCCGCATCAAAATCCGGACATTGGCTCAATAACCCGCATGCAGACGACATTGATTTTCAGATCGAATCCGATTTTGCAGGGTTGATGAGCCCGGGTATGCCCAATGCTGCGTCGGCGATTTCGGATAGAATCGGTCATATCATGAACTATGGCGATGGCTGGTACGGAGGTGTTTTTGTGTCCAATATGTACGCTCAGGCTTTTGTAAATGCCAATATAAATGAGGTAGTCAAAGAGGCATTGAAGGCTATTCCTAAACAAAGTAAATTTTACCAGTGTATTGCAGATGTTATCGCCTGGCACAAAAAATATCCCCGCGACTGGAAACAAACCTGGTTTGAAATTCAGAAAAAATGGGCAGAAGAAAGAGGTTGCCCCGAAGGTGTTTTTCAGCCGCTCAACATTGATGCAAAATTGAATGCGGCTTATGTCGTGCTGGGTTTGCTTTATGGTGAAGGCGATTTTACCAAAACGATGGAAATTTCAACACGGGCAGGCCAGGATTCGGATTGTAATCCGTCTTCGGCAGGAGGAATTCTGGGAACGATGATCGGGTATGACAAAATTCCTGCATACTGGCTTACCGCGTTACAAAAGGCTGAAAATACTAATTTTAGTTTTACCGATCTTTCTCTGAAGAAAGTATATGAGCTTAGTTTTAAGCATTCCCTGCTGAACATCGAAGCAAACCATGGCAAAGTCCATGACATGTTTGTGGAAATCCCAAAAGAACTGGTTAGAACAGTGGCCTTCGAAGAAAGTTTTGCAGGACATTATCCGAAAGAAACGGTTGCATGTAAGAAGGTAAGTTCGGAGAAATTGGAATTCACTTTTGATGGTATCGGATTTGTTTTGAAAGGTCATGCAAGAAGACAGAATAGTAGTGTTCCGGATTCATCTATTAAGGCAGAATTGATTATCGACGGACAAAAAATGGAAGAAATAGATCTTCCTACCAAACCAGCCATCCGCAGAACGGATCTTTGCTGGAGATATGGGTTATCAAAAGGGAAGCACCGGGTAAAATTGCAAATACTCGGACCTGATTCGGGATATGAACTGGTTTCAAATGATTTCCTGGTTTATGATGATATCGTTTCATCCCATTAAGAACATAACAATAAATCACAGTGCTGGCGACAGCTTGTAAGTTACTTAATAAATATAAATTTTATTTATGTGGTAGAAAGTAAAATAAAATATCAAGTTTTACTAATTTTACCATAGATATTCCTAAAACCTTAATCATACTACCTATTGACCTCATTTAAGCTATTCGGCGGTTTGTTTCTCACAGGTATTTTAGCATCCGCAACCGTGTTAAATCTTTTTACAGATAAAAAGTCCAGGCATACTTTCCCTGAAAACAAAGTTTATGTCCAATCTGATCAACAGGGTGTAATAAGGTATAAGAGAAAAGCAACTGCCGATACCTCTGCGCCGGACAGTAGCCGGTTTACGCACATGATGCTTGCGCAGGGACTGGATGAGCCAATGGAAATGGCTATTCTGCCCAATCTGAATGTAGTGATCGTTGAGCGGAAAGGAGCCGTAAAGCTTTATAATGAGAAAGAAAAACAGATCAAAACCATTGCACATTTTAATGTTTTCAGTGGTATAGAAGATGGGATGCTCGGCGTTGCGGCAGACCCTAATTTTGATAAAAATCATTGGCTCTATTTTTATTACGGCGTCGGGGGAAACAAAAATGTGAGTAATCTGGAGCGATATGAATTGGTAGATGGCCAGATAAATTTGGCTTCTAAAAAAGTATTGCTTGAAATTCCAACGCAGCGTACTTATTGTTGTCATTCAGCGGGTTATCTTACTTTTGGAGCTGATGGGTTGTTATATCTTTCAACCGGGGATAATACGAATGCAGAGGAAATTGAAGGCCACAATCCAACGGACGAACGCCCTGGCCGACAATTGTCGGACGGCCAGGCAACCACGGCAAACAGCAAAGATTACCGCGGCAAAATACTGAGAATTAAACCGGAGCCGGATGGTACTTATTCTATTCCGGATGGCAACCTTTTTCCCAAAGACGGCTCCATTGGTCATCCTGAAATATATGTAATGGGTTGCCGTAATCCGTTCCGTATGTCTGTGGACCCCAAAAATAATTTTGTATACTGGGGCGATGTGGGACCGGATACCAACGTTCCTGCGGAGGAGAATTTTTTAAGTTATGATGAAATCAATCAGGCGCGCAAGCCGGGATTCTTTGGTTATCCTTATTTTTTGGGTAATAACGAAGGATTTCCAAAATATGATTTTGATACAAAAAAAGAAGGTCCAAAGCAGGATCCGCTTCATCCTGTAAATAATTCCCCTAACAATACGGGTGTAAAAAACCTGCCTCCCGCGCAGCCCGCAATGATCTGGTATGGAAAAGGAGAATCAAAACGCTGGCCCATGGTAGGTAAAGGCGGGGCAAGTGCAATGGCAGGGCCTGTTTATTACAGCGATTTGTACCCGAATGCAAAATACAAATTACCGGCTTATTACGATGGGAAACTGTTTATCTATGAATGGATTCGGAAATGGATTATGGCCGTAACGCTGGATAAGGATGGTAATTACGTAAGAATGGAGCCTTTCCTGCCACATTTGAAAGTCGTTGCACCTATGGATATGAAGATAGCACCGGATGGAGCTATTTATATGCTTGCTTATGGCACCAACTGGTTTGCCAAAAATACGGATGCCGGTCTGATCCGTGTGGAATACTCTGAAGGAAACCGTAATCCGATTGCTGATATTCAGATTGATAAGCAATATGGAGCCGCTCCTATGACCGTTTTGCTATCGGCAGAGAAGTCAAAAGATTATGATCCGGGAGATCAGCTAACCTTTGAGTGGAAAATTGGAACAAAAAAATTGACGGGCCAGAAAGTAAAATATGTTTTTACAAAAACCGGTATCTATGACATTTCGCTCACCGTTTCTGATTCGCAAGATGGGAAAGGTGTTGCAACAGCACAGATTAAAGTAGGGAATACACCGCCTGTTGTATCGGTAACGAGTACTGCTAATAAGAGTTTTTATTGGGACAACACGGTTTTTGATTACAAAATAAATATAAAAGATGCAGAAGATAAAGTGATCGACAAGTCGCGCGTGACAGCTTCTTTCAACTATCTGGCTTTTGGGAAAGATCTGGCCTCGGCATTGTCAGGAGCAAGCCATGGCAATATCAAATATGCGGCAACCGAAAAACTGTATGCGTCTCTTGACTGCAAGGCTTGCCACACGATGGACACAAAGTCTATTGGACCCGCTTTGAAGGAGATTGCTAAACGTTATGCAGGAAAAGAAGGAACGGATCACAAACTTGCTGATAAAATTATCAAAGGTGGTAGCGGAAGCTGGGGAACTTATCCGATGCCGCCACATATGGATTTGCCCGAAAAAGACGCTATCGAAATTGCCAGATACATTCTTTCTCTTGGAGAACAAAAAGCACAGCTTCCGCTGAACGGCAGTTTCAAACTGACAGAGCACATTGGACAGGGCAAGGAAGGCGCATATGTACTGCAGGCGGATTATACCGATAAAGGTGCCAATGGCATCGAGCCGCTAAAAAGCAGTAGTCACCTGGTGTTACGCAATCCGCTTGTCCAGATGGAAGATTATGAAGAGGGTAGTGCCAATGTGGTTATTGCTACTTTAAATACCGGCTATGTTTCATCGATCTGGGGCAGAAACGGTAAATACGTGAGCTTCAAACAAATTGATTTTACGCATATTGCAAAAATTAAGATTCGTCTGCAGGAACAAGGAGTTGGTGGTCTGATCGAAGTGCGGCAAGGAAGTGATAAAGGTGCTGTAATTGGTAGTTTGTCCGTAAAGGCCGGCCAGCCCAAAGGTGTAAAAACAGACTGGAAGGAATTTGAAATTAGCCTGAAACCAATGACCGGCATCCATGATCTTTACTTTACCTTTTCAAACCCTGACAAAATTAAGACAGGTCTGTTTTTCCTGGATTGGATCTATTTTGAAAAAATGTTAAATGTAAAAAGTGAAATGTGACTCTGCGAGCGAGAGCTCACTGCCAAAGAAGCAGCATCTACCATTTTTCGTCTAACTATCTATTCCTGAAACTGAAATGAACAACTGCAACAGAAGAGAGTTTTTAAGAATGACGGCATTATCCGGAGCTGGTCTTAGTATAATCAGTGTTTCTGATACGTTCGGTTTTCAACCGGTCGCTGCTGAGGGGAGGCGGATTGGTATTATCGGACTGGATACTTCCCACAGTGAAGTCTTTACCAAAATGATTAATGCCGGTGGTGCGGAAATGGGTGGTTACAAAGTTGTAGCTGCTTATCCTCACGGAAGCAAGGATATTGCTTCGGCTTTGAAAATGAAGTCTGCCATTACAGACGCTGTCAGAAAAGAAGGTGTGGAAATTGTGGATTCTATTGAAGCACTGCTGGAAAAGGTAGATGTCGTTTTATTGGAAAGCAATGACGGACGACCGCATCTGGAGCAGGCGCTTCCCGTATTTAAAGCGGGTAAAAGAATATTTATTGATAAACCGATTGCTCCTTCATTAAGCGAGGCCAAAGCCATTTTTAAAGCTGCTCGGGAATACAATACACCGGTTTTTACATCCTCAGCACTGCGTTTTGATGCAAACGTCCGGAAAGTGGTTTTCGGTTCCATTGGTAAAGTTACCGGCGCCGACGTTTATACGCCTGCGGAAATTGATAAAAACCACATGGATCTGGCGTGGTATGCCATTCACGGTGTTGAAATGCTTTTTACTGTTATGGGACCCGGATGCAGGAAAGTTTCCAGAGTAAATCAGGAAGGAACTGATCTGGTAACCGGAGTGTGGGAAGATGGCCGTATTGGAACCGTTCGTGCCATACGAAAAGGTACTGCAGGTATTGCAGGAACCGCATTTGGCGAAAAGGGAATTGCCCAGTTAGGACCTTTCAGTAGCTATCAGCCCTTGATTTCAGAAATCATAACATTTTTTCAAACCGGGAAACCACCGGTAACTGCTGAGCAAACTTTAGAAATATTCACGTTTATTGATGCAGCTGATAAAAGTAAACGTAAAAACGGAGCAGCCATTTCGATGTAGTAAATCTATTTTTATCTTATGAAAAAAAATATCTTGTTGCTATTGTCAGCTTGTTTATTGCTGTTGTCAGCCGAAAGTTACGCTCAAAAGCAAAAAAGTAAAATCAAAGTAATCGCTCACAGAGGTGCATGGAAAAATACCGGTGCAACTGAAAATTCTATTGCTGCCTTGAAAGCGGCGATTAAAATGCGTTGTTACGGCAGTGAGTTTGATGTACATATGTCGTCAGATTCCGTTCTGTTTGTACATCACGATCATATCATTCAGGGGAAAAATATTGAGGAAACCGCGTCAACGGAGCTTTCGGTTTTAAAACTAGCAAACGGAGAAAATCTGCCAACACTGGTAGCTTACCTGAAAGCGGGTAAAAAGCAAAACAAAACAAGACTTATTCTGGAAGTAAAGCCTTCTTTGGTAAGCAAAGAACGATCAATGATTTTAGCAGAAAAGTGTGTTGATTTGGTCAAATCAATGGGTTTGGGGAAAATGACAGATTATATCAGTTTTGATTTTGACGTTTGTAAAAAAGTGAAAGCGCTGGCTCCCAGAGCGGAAGTAACTTACTTAAACGGAGAAAAATCACCGGAAGAAATTTCCTTAGCGGGCTTATCTGGCATTGATTATCCTTATCCGTCATTTCAAAAAAATCCTCAATGGATTAAACAAAGTCATGATCTGAAGCTGACCACAAACGTGTGGACAGTAAATGATAAGGCGATGATGGATTGGTTTATTGAAAAAAAAATCAATTATATAACCACAAACGAACCTGAGTTGCTCATGCAATTACTCCGTTAAGGCCAGTGCTGCTTAACTGAATTTTATGTAATTACCTACCATGTTTTTCCTTTATTCAATAAGTGGGAATATCAAATTCCGTTTAATTAGCGCCTTTTCTTTTCCTAATTGAATGCTGATGGCCATAAAAGTCATTTTTTGTTTCCAATTTTCAAAAGGCAATTTACTGCCCGATTTTATTCTTCGAATACGACGAAATTATACCAGAATATTAATGCCATTCTTGGGGCAAGAATATTATTTGTGAGCAAAATAACGCTGACCATACCTTGTCTCCGAGAAGCTATGTACTAATATTCATTTCCGTATATAAAGGCATATAGGCTAGCTCAGCTATCTTCAGGTACCGTCATTTCAGTACCGGTGATCGAAGATTTTCGTGGTCACCAGTTTTGGCAGCATCAATTTTCTGTCTTTAAACCTAACTATTGGTAGTGCTCTGGTGGTTGGTAATCAGATATCTCGATTTTTCTTAGATAAAGCAAGGATTAAATGTGCTAAAACACCGATTTTGCAACATTTCCAGCTTCTTCTGCAACATCTCTCTCCGTTATTCTCTGTATCAGACACTTACTTTACACTCAATAATAACTGTATTTTTTGCGGATAAAATTTAATCTAATTAAGTCTGATAAGGCTAGCTCGATTAGTATTTCAGACCCACTCTCTAAATCTTTTTTATATGCGTTTACTATTATTCTCAATCTTGTTTTTAAGTGCTTCTACGTGGCTGCGGGCGCAGCAGCTTTCCATTTCAGGACGCGTAACCGATGGCGGGCAGGCTCTGCCGGGAGTAAATATTTTGTTAAAGGGAACTTCAACCGGGACTTCCACGGACATTGAAGGAAAGTATACAATACAGGTTCCGTCAGGGGAGCAGATTCTTGTTTTCAGTTACATCGGCTACTTAAATAAAGAGGTTCCGGTTAACAACCAGACCGTAATTAATGTTGAGATGATCACCGACTCCAAAGCACTGAACGAAGTGGTTGTCGTAGGTTATGGTGAGCAGAACAGGAAGTCGCTTTCCACTGCAGTCAGCTCGGTTTCCTCAAAACAATTAAGCAACATTTCGGTAGCCAACCCTGCACAGGCACTCGCCGCGCAGGTATCCGGCGTGAACATCAGCCAGGCCGGTGGACAACCTGGTGCAGCCCCGGTAATACGGATTCGTGGTGTAGGTTCGCTGGGTGCCGGAAATTCTCCCTTGTACGTGGTGGATGGTTATCCGCTGGCAGGTGCTGATAATTTCAATCAGATCAACCCGGGTGATATACAATCCATCGAAGTTTTGAAAGACGCTGCAGCGGCGGCTATTTATGGTTCAAGAGGAGGTAATGGCGTCATTCTGGTCACAACCAAACGGGGTACGCCCGGTAAAACCAGGATCAGTTTCAACACGTATGCCGGTTTTCAGGATATATCCCGAAAAATTGCAGTGATGAACAACCAGCAGTTTATTGATTATTCCAAAGAGTCGGCTCTAAATGCAGGTCTGAAGTATTATGCTTTTTATGACGCTCCACCTACTGATCTTCCCCAAACTGACTGGCAGGATGAGATTTACCGCAAAGCTTTTATGGCCCAGCAGGAACTTTCGGCTTCGGGGGGCAGTGAAAAAATACGCTATCATATATCTGCTTCTTATTTAAAGCAGGATGGAATATTAAAATCCACCAGTTTTGAACGATATACCCTGCGTGCCAATCTCGAAGCTCAGGTTTCCAAACGTATTAAAGCTGGCCTGGTACTTGCTCCTTCACTTACCAATACGCGCTATCAGAATATTGCAGGAACCAATGATGCGGGTATTATTGCCGTAGGTACCGATCCGGTGGCAGCTGCTTTGGTTATGCCCTCACTTTTCCCTGAGAGATTGCCAAATGGTGATTTTGCCAATACCAATAATTATCCGCTTACGCAGGGTGCCAATTCTATTTCCCCTAACTTCCGTGGACCGACCGTACAGCTGGATCAGTATCAGGATCGCGGCAACAGTCCCCGGTTTTTGGGCAACACTTATGTAGAATGGGAGATTATTGAAGGGCTTAAAGTAAGAACAAGTTTTGGAACCGAATACAATACAGATACCCGTAACCAGTTTGTGCCGGCAACCATGCCATCCAACACGGCACCAACAGCCAATCTGAGCAATCCGCTTGCCAGTAACATTGCCGCGGCCAAGCGGATGAATACCGGTTCAAACTGGCTTTGGGAAAATACAGTGAACTATAACAAAGTGTTTGCCCAAGATCATTCATTTAATTTCCTGGCAGGATATACAGCCCAGTCGGCGGTGAGCTCCGGGAATGTTATCACCGGTGTAAATGGCAGTTTTGTGAATGATCTGATCACCAACATCAGTGGCGCGGGAAATACGGTAAGCACCAATGCATATTCCAAAAACAATCTGGTATCGCTGCTCGGGCGTGTCAATTACAGCTATAAAGACAAATATATGTTTTCAGCAGCTATCCGTAGAGACGGTTCCTCGCGTTTCGGATCCCGCAACCGGTATGCAACCTTTCCTTCCGTTTCGGCAGCCTGGCGTTTGTCAGAGGAGAACTTTATGAAAAATATCGTATGGATCAGCGATCTGAAAATAAGGGGAAGTTATGGCTTAACGGGTAATAACAACATCGGGAATTATTCTTCACAAAGTTATGCAACCCAGGCCAATTATGTTTTTGGTGCCGGATCCGGAGGAAGGGTTTACGGTTATGCGGCAACCAACATCGGCAACCAGTCGCTGACCTGGGAAACCAACCAACAATTTGATGCAGGTTTGGAGTTTGGTGTCTGGAAAGACCGTCTGTATTTGTCAGCAGACATTTACAAAAGGTTGACGACAGGACTTCTGAACAATCGCAACGTGCCCGCCCTGGTAGGAACTGCCGGCAGTGTGCTTGAAAATATCGGAAAGATTGAAAACAAAGGTTTTGAATTATCGATTACCTCCAGAAACGTCAGGGGACAAAATCTGAGCTGGACAACAAATGGTAACATCTCTTTTAATGCCAATAAAGTTGTTTCTTTGGTCAATGAAAAGCCTGTTTATTACAGCGCGGGTGGTTTTACAAACTATGTGATCATACAACCCGGACAGGCTTTGGGTGAATTTTACGGATACCGCCAGACTGGTGTTTTTAAAGATCAGGCAGAAGTGGACGCAGGTGCAGTCTGGGCCAGTGGTGGTTCAAAGCCGGGCGATATCAAGTATGAGGATATGAATCAGGATGGTAAAATTGATGCATCCGATCTTACTTACCTGGGAAATCCGCTGCCAAAATTTACTTACGGACTAACCAACACATTATCCTACAAAGGTTTTGACCTGAACATGATCCTGCAGGGTTCTCAGGGAAATAAGGTATGGGCACAGTGGCTTCGGACCGGCTATTTCTTTAACGGGAATGCCAACACGATCACCGATGTAGATAACCGCTGGAGATCGGCAACAGATACCGGCAATGGCTGGCAGCCGCGGGTGACTACTACACCTTCTGGAGGAGCAAACAACCCTTCAAGCCGTTACGTATATGATGCTTCGTTTTTACGTATTCGTACGCTCTCTGTTGGTTATACCCTTTCTTCTTCTCTTACCAAACGCTGGAATATTGAGCAGGCGAGAGTTTATGTGAGTGGGCAAAACCTTTACACCTTTACCAAATACATCGGTTATAACCCGGAAGCGAACGACAACGGGAATACGACAAGTCCGACCTATGGTTATGACTCAGCTTCTTACCCGTTGGCACGTACCATTACCGTAGGCATCAATCTGGGTTTTTAAATAAAATTTTGACAGCTATTTATGAAAAATATCGTTCTCTTTCTTATCATTTTAACAAGTGCCTTGTCTGCTTGCCAGGACAGTTTCCTTGAACTGACTGATCCTACTAAAATTCCAACAGACAAATTGTTCACTTCCGTATCGAATGTAACAGCCGCAGTGAACGGAGTTTACAGCCAGCTTGCACCGGTTTATAACAACAGCTATTTTGTGTTTGGTGAAATGGCATCCGACAATGCTTATGAACCGGTATCTGCCAATGCACGCTATTTCTTTACCATTTTTGGTGTGGAAGAAAACAATCCCAATTTACAAACGATGTGGACGGATTCGTACCGGTGTATCAGCCGTGCCAATATCGTACTGGAAAAGGCTGGTCAGGTAGCGATGGACACAACGCTGAAAAGCCGTTATCTGGGTGAAATGAAATTTATCCGTGCACTGAATTATTTTAATCTGGTACGTATCTGGGGAGCGGTGCCCCTGGTAACGCAAAATTTAAGTGACGACTACCAGCAGGCTTATGAATTTGGCCGTTCTTCGGTTGATCAGGTATATGCACAGATTGAAAAAGATCTGACTGAAGCAGCGCAGGTGCTTCCAGTAAGCTATCCGGCTGCTGATCTCGGACGTGCTACCCGAACTGCTGCAAAAGGGTTGCTGGGCAAGGTCTATATCACCCAAAAAAAATACCAGTTGGCTGCTGAGACATTCGGTGAGCTAGTGGAGGGAGCACCCACCGCAGGCAATCTGGCAAAAGTACACGGGTTGGTAAGCACTTCTTTTGAAGATGTTTTTTCCACCAGTAATGAAATGAACAAGGAAATTCTTTTCGCTGTCCGGTATATTTCGGGCGGCCTGGGTGTGGGGAGCGGTTTTGCCAGCAACTTTCTTCCAACCTATTCCGGTACTGACATTATCAAGGCAGGGCTTTCGGGCGGTCCGGTGGTTCGTCAGGATCTGGTCAATGCGTTCCCGGAGGGCGATCGCCGCAAAGCCGTTTCTGTTGGGTATTATACAAAAGGAAACAGCGCGTCAACCTCGGATTACTACACCCGCAAATACATTGTCAACGGCGCTCCTTTTGCCCGAAATGATGGTGATAATGACTGGATCGTGTTACGCTACGCAGATGTTTTACTACTTTATGCAGAAGCACTGAACGAAACGGATAAAAGTACGGAGGCGTTGCCGTACGTCAACATGGTCAGAGCACGTGCGGGCCTGACTGCTTTAACAGGTCTGAATCAATCTGCGTTAAGTCTGGCGATTGAAAACGAAAGACGGCTGGAACTTAGCTACGAAGGACACCGCTGGTTTGATCTGGTACGTACTGGCCGCTTACTCACGGTAATGAATGCGTTTTATCAAAAATACAAAGCCATTCCAAGTACCGCGCAAAACCCTAATAATGGACTTTTTGTAAACAGTGGAGGAAGCCAGGTTCAGGTACAGCCATTTCAGGTTTTGTTTCCGTTACCATTGGCAGAGCGGCAGTACAATCCTAAGCTAACACAGAACGAAGGATATTAAAAAGTAATACAGGAAGGGCGGTTATCAGTCCGCCCTTCTTTTTTCTCTCAATAACCAGTATTCCTAAATTTCGGGCAAATGAAAATACGTTATATCATCCTGATGACCCAGCTGCTATTTAGTACCGTGGTTTATTCACAGGTCAATTACTATGTTTCCGGATCGGGTTCGGATCAAAACGACGGACTGTCTATCAATGCACCCTGGAAAACGATTGACAAAGTCAATACAATGGCTGCTACTTTTCAGGCAGGAGACAGCATTTTATTCAGTAGGGGAGATGTTTTCCGAGGTGAAATCCTGCCGCAGCAATCGGGGACTCCTGCTGCCATGATCTCATATAGTGCATACGGAACCGGTGCAGCGCCGGTGATCAATGGTGCCAGCGTAGTAACCAACTGGACGGTCCACAATGGAAACGTATGGGTGGCAGATTACCAGGGTTCTCTCAGCAGCATGAACAACTTTTTTATTAATAATAAATCCAGCCAGATCGGGCGTTATCCCAATGCTGATGCAGTCAACCAGGGTTATCTGCGCATACAAGGCGGCAGCGGCAGTACGGTTTTGACAGATAATTCGCAGGATGGTAACGACTGGACCGGCGCTACGGCCGTCGTTAGGGTTAATCTATTTTTGCTGAATAAACCCATTGTCCAGTCGCATGTGGGTAGTACGTTTACTTTTGTTGCACCCGGCGTTGGAAATTACACGGTCAATGCCGGATACGGCTATTTTCTGCAAAATCATATCGCAACACTTGATCAGCAGGGAGAGTGGTATTTTGACAAAACCGGCCGGAAGCTTTATTTGTATTCAGAAACAGATCCCAACAGTTTTGTTACCGAAGCGCCGGCAAGCAATAACTGTTTTTCAGCAAGCGGCAAAAATTATCTGAATATTGAAAACCTGGCCTTTAAAAATGCAAACGAGTATGGTGTAAAAATAGACAGCACCGCAGGTTTTCTAACCCGGAATATCACAATCCGGAAATGTATCTTTACCAACAGCCATAATGCTTTGCTGGTAAACCGGGCTTTGCAGATAGCGGTTCTGGACAACGAGTTCAGAAGCACCAACAATAATGCCATCTTTCTTACGGCCAGGGAATCGGTATGTAGCCGAAACAAAATCATAAATACGGCTTTACGTGCAGGCATGGGCGAACCGGCCAATAATCAGTACAACGCCATTAACCTCGTCGGACGTGATGCGATTGCTTCTGACAATTACATCGACAGTGTGGGATACTGCGGTATCCGGTTTGAAGGAACCAGACTCCTGATAAAACATAATCAGGTTTCTAATTTTGCGATGGTAAAATGTGATATTGGAGGGATTTATACCTTTAAAGGATTCGCTCCCGCAACTTATGGATATGGCAATAACCGGGTGACAGGCAATATCGTCAGCAAGGCACAGCCCAATTTGTTTGGTACCACATCGCAGGTAGTCAATCCTAATTATGCAGTGGGTATTTATATGGATGGCAATAGTGCCGGTAATCTGGTAGATAGTAATACAGTTTACAAACTGGCAGGAGCAGGGCTGCTGCTGAATGTTACAACATCCGGCCATACCGTTCTCAGTAATACCTTTTTCGACAATATGGTTGGGTTTGGGTATTTTCCGGATGCTAAATCAGGTTCCAGAAATCACCGGGTTACCAAAAATATATTTTATTCTAAATCATTAAATCAGCAGGGCGGAGTCGTACAAACGGCCAATCAACATAACCTACCGTCTATTGGAACGATTGACAGTAATTATTACAGTAATCCATTTGAAAAAGACGCTGACTTTTTACAAACTATCACGACGGTGCCAAGTCCAAGGGTTATCCGGTCACAAAATCTTAGCCGGTGGAGGGCATTGTCCTACGATCTGCATGGTGTAGTAAGTAATATTTATCAGCCTCCTTTTACAATCCAGCAAACAGGCAGCAACCGGATCACGGTAAGCAACAATAGTCAGTTTGGCACAGGCCTCACAACGGGAAGTACGGCCTACACGATTTCGCCGGCATCAGGAACCAATGCACCTGCCTGGGACAACACTGGTCAATTGGATGGTGGATCACTTCGCCTGGCTATGGATGATACGACCATCACCAAATCGTCGCGGGCACTTATTAATATCGGTACGCTTACACAAGGAAAGTATTACAAACTTAGCTTTTCGGCCAAAGGCAGCGTGGACAGTGTACAGCTTCAAATAGCGCTTCTGGCAGCAGCTACTTCCAATTTCGGGGTTACTAAATTCAAAAGCGTAACACTTAGCAATTCCCGTAAGGAGGTTGAAATGCTGCTGAGCCCCAATTTTTCCAATAACAATACGGTCCTTAGCTTTGCGCTTTATGACCATCAAACCAGAGCCTGGATTGACAACATTGTTTTTAGTGAGCTGGAAATCAACGAAAATAACCCTGAAAACTACCTGCGCTTTGAAGTGAATACCGACAGTGTTAGCAAATCCGTGAGCCTGAATGGTCAGCAGTATACGGATTTACAAGGCACTGCGTATTCCGGTACATTTCTATTGCCTGCTTTCAGTTCCGTAATCCTGCAAAAACAGCCTGATTCCCCTTTGCCTGTTGAACTTGCTTACTTCTCGGTAAAACCTCAGCAATGTAACGCACTGCTTGAATGGCGTACTGCTGCTGAAAAAGATGTAGATCATTTTTTGGTTGAGCAGAGTATCGACGGCCGTAAGTACTGTGCTGCGGGCAAATTGTTGCCGGAGGCCAAAATATCAAATAACTATAAAACAGAGATTTCGCTGCTGGATGGAAACAATTACTTTAAGCTAAAAATAATTGATAAGGACGGTAGCTTTGCTTATAGTCAAATTGTTTCGGTTCGGAACGATTGTGCAGGTTCTGCAGCCGTGATTTTGTATCCTAATCCTGCGGGGGATTTTATCAACCTAAAATTTCCTGCTGCTATGCCATCTTCTTTACCTGTAAGTATATATGATGTAAACGGAAGGGTTGTTTTGCAAAATCCTGTACGATCACGAACAGGAGAGAACACAATACGTCTGCAGGTTGATTCCTTGATTCCAGGTAAGTATTTTATCAGGTCGCAAACAGAAAAAGGGACGTTAATTAAAGCTTTTGTAAAGTAAAATAGAAAATCCTGTCCCCAATATTAAGTCTGTGATGTAGGAAAGATAATATACAAAGCAAAGGCTACGAATTTTTACGTTCGTAGCCTTTGCTTTGTGTTTTGAAATGAATATCAGCTTTAAGTAAACATACAGAAATGGTTTAATAGCCCAGCTCAAAAAACTGTCTTAATGCATGGGCAGGCGATCCGGCAGATGAAATTTTTGCATGGCATCAGGATTTAAATCCACCGGAGAAACGCCTTTTGCTGGTAGTTCACCCATTAACACTTTTGCAACAGCAAGATGCATTTCGGGATTATTGGAGTATGCGTTGATGCACGTATTAACCCTTTCAAAATATTCGTTAGCGATGTAGGGGCTCCCGAAGGAAACTACAATCACTTTATTTTTAGGCATTGAATTGATTGCCCAGGCCGTCTGTGCCTGATCATCCCAGAACTGTAAAGGACCGAATGGTGCATGTGGTGTACGTACCGCGGCAAAAATGATCTTATCATATTGACTGGAGACGGTTTCCTGCCAGCCCTGTGTTTCATATAATAGTTCATGCTGAAAGTCAGTGTCAAATCCTTTCTCTTTAAGTATTTTCTGGAAGTTTTTTAATACCTCTAATCCGCCGTCACCACCTTTCCGGCTTTTGGGAGCCATGGCAACGATCAGAATTTTCTTACTGGTGACCGGGCTGATCGGCAGCACTTTTTCACGGTCTCTTACCAGTGTCACGGCCTGTTCACAAATGGCCGTGGCTGTGTTTACTGACAGACGTTTCTCCTCCCGCGTCATTTCCCTGATCAAAGCTGCACCCGGCTGCAGCAATCCAAAGCGCTTTTTCATCGTCCAGATCCTTTTTACGGCATCGTCCAGCCTGAGCATAGGTATTTGTCCACGGATAATCCTTGCTTCCAGTGTGTCCATAAAAGCATAAGATGGCCAAAGCAACACATCCACACCCGCCTCAAAACTGGCAATTTCGCCTTCCAGCTGTGTGGGGTACCAGCCTCTGAAGCCACCCATGGACATGGCGTCGGAGACGATCACACCGTTGAAGTGCATTTCATTTTTAAGCAGTTGTGTAAGCAGTTCCTTTGATAAAGTGGCCGGAGGATAAAATCCGTTCAGCTTTTCTTTCTGATAGGCTGGTAAAGTAATGTGGCCCGGCATGATAGCTGCTGCACCGCTGTCAATCAGCGACTGGAAAACTTTTCCGTGGTATTTTTTCCAGTCTTCCAGGCTGAGCATATTGGCGGTGGTTGTCAGATGCTGATCTCGGTAATCTACACCATCACCGGGAAAATGTTTGAGTGTAGCTGCCACTCCCTGATCCTGAAGACCTTTGATTTGACGGCTGAGCAGTCTTATGGTTTTGTCCGGATCATCGGATATACCACGGACGTTGACAATCGGGTTGAGTGGGTTCAGGTTCAGGTCGGCAACCGGATGAAGCACCCATTTAATGCCTAATGAAAGTGCTTCCCGCGCAAGGCTTGCGCCGTAATCATAGGTTAATGCAGGAGAGTTTGCAGCGCCTAATGCCATTTCACGGGGAAGCGAGGTCATGCCAGGCAGCGAGATTCCGTTCTCATAGTCCTGCTGGAATATCAGCGGCTGCCTGCTTGCTTTCTGATAAGCCTGTACAGACTTTTTTAAATGGCTTGTCCGGTCTTTTTCATCGATTCCCACAAATAATTTCCAACCCATAAAAAATCCTGTAACCGGATAACGTCTGAAAAATCCACTCAGGCTTCCGCCTCCCAGCTCCAATTCCATTTTTTGATCGGGCAGCATCAACATCGTTTGCCCAATCTTTTCGCGGAGGCTCATGCTTTTCCATGCGTCTGAACGGTCGGCAATCTGGCAATTCCCTTGCAGGATGGGCAGCAGTAGTCCAATCTGTATACATACTACAGTTCTGTAATTTTTTAACATAAAAAGATTAATTGGTGATAGGTGCTGTTTTTTTGTCAACAAACTGGTCCTCATTGGCTAAATCTCCGCCTTGGCTGCGGTTTGCCAGTCCACCCGTCGCTTTCCTGTCTGGCAAACTCCTGCGGTAAACATCTTTATACAAGCCGATTTTAGGGAAAAACTGATTCAGGTTTTGAATTTTGGTCAATATCAACGGGTTCTTCGTGCGCAAATCCATTTCCTGATAATTGTAAAAACCTGCACGCTTAACAGAATCTATAGGTACATTTCCCATAATCAATACATCGCCTCTTTGCGGGCTTACGAACGGGCCGCTATTGACGGTCACGTTATTCTGCATACGGCAGCCGTTAGGATATTCGGGATGCCATTCGGGTTGCAGGATATCGGCCCATAAGTTATGCTTTAAGCCAAATTGTGCGACTAATTTTTTGCCATAGGACTTCCATGGTTCCTTAATGGGGTTCATTTGCAGCAGACCTTTTTCATAAAACGAACCTACGGAATAACCTCTGTTAATTCCACGGTCATCAATATTCTGACTTTTACTGTTGATAATTAAATTGTTACGGGCGATGTTGTCATGACCGCCACCAAATTTGATGGCCTCGATCGCATCGTGGATGATATTGTTGTGAAACAGATCGCCGCTGTCGCCGTCATCGCAGTACAAGCCGTTGGAGCGGTTGATGTGGTGAATGAAGTTATACCGGAATATATTTCCATACGTAGACCAGCCTCCATAATTGTAAAAAGCCCCGTTATCGCTCTCCTGTAATGCGATGTTATGGGTTTCGTTGTATTCAAAAATACAGTTGTTGACTGAGTCGGTTCTTACTGCACTTTTGGGAAGATCATGAAGAAGGTTGTGGGAAACATTCACGCCCACACTGTTGCTGATCAAAATCCCTTCTGTGAAGCTTAGGTTACCGGTATGGTGAATATAATTATTAATCAGGCTGCTGGATGACGAAGTGAGCGTTTGCCTGTTTCCCTGAAGTATCATTTCAATACCAGCGGCACCTGTCTGAAAGATGGTATTGCTCTGTAACAAGTTATGATCGCCACCAGATACTTTAATTCCACTTCCGCCTACATTGTAGACGTTACAGCCGGAAATATTTATGTACCTGCTGTTTGTAAGGCGGATTCCGTTGGACAAACTACCATTGATCCATAAACCTATCAGGTGTACAAACTGCGTATTGTCCAGGTGAATGACGGGCCCGGTTTGTGCGGAAATGCTTAATTCTAGTTCATTTAAAGACTTTGGCGGAAAATAATAAATGTTTTGATCACGAATGTCAAGAGCCCATTCTCCCGGCATGTCTATTTCTTCGAGCGCATTGATCAGCTTCCAGTTTTCCCTGCCGCTTCCTACACGCCATAGCGGATCCGTACCGGCTATGGCTGAGTATTTGGAACCCATACCGCCGGGAGGCTGATCATGAAGTTGGATGCTGACAGAATCCATGCTCCGAACCCGTGATGTAACAGGGCCCCAGGGCACTCTCCAAAATCCTTTCAGCCAGAGCTCATGGCCCGACTGTAATGCATTTTGCCAGCGCGCCGAACGGCTTGCTTCGTCAAGATCCGGTTCGTTGGTGCTGTCGTGATCCTGCGGGTTTCCGCCACCGGCAAAATAAAACGAGGCCGTATCTTTTGCACCATTGGCTGTGGCCCAGCCGGGGTCATTTTTTTGTTGAACGATCTGTGTTGGATTTGGCCATTGGGAGATAGGTTGGCGCTGATTGTTGGCGAAAAGATCAATGGTCGGCCAGCCTTCCATTAAAGAGTTGATAGCAGAAAATTGCCTGGCCTGAGCAAGTCTGAGCGGCGTTACATCCAGTTCATATAGATCAGCCGCATTAACTTTGGGATGCAGACGTTTTCTTGCAGATGAACTTATCGGTTTCCAGTTTCCGGGATCCAGATGCAGCGCGCTGGATATAACCACTTTTTCACCCGGATAAGCGGCTATGGTAAAAGGTGCATTTTTACTTCCGGAATCCTCCGGTAATAATGAAAATGTTTTGGACAGATTATAATTTCCTCCTCTCAAAAAAATGGTAATCGCTTTCCTGAAATCCTTTGACTTGCGTAACTTTCTGGCTGCCTGTTTGGCTTTGACAAGCGTTGCAAATGGTTTTGCTCTGGTACCTATATTCCGATCGCTTCCTGATGGGGATACATAAAATACGTGAGCAGATTGTCCGCATGTCAGCAGCGGGAGTAGTAACAGCAAAGTTAAAAGCAAGCGAAATTGTACAGGCATATGAAAGGGGAATAGTCGATACAAATCAAAGGATTTATAACATCATCATTTAGCAGAGATGTTGCACAAGACGTCCTGTTTGTTGCAGATTGATGTTTTGCAACATGGAGCCATGTATTTGACCAGTCCGGCACAGCATTCTTTGACTGTGTACTGCAACTTTGTGATTTGAATCACACGCGTGTCCCTGATGAAACCTCCAAAAAAACAAAGCCTTGTTATACTGATTGCCGCCTATGCCACGCTGATAAGTCTGATGGTTTATCTGTTTCTGTTATTTTTATAAATAACCGTCATTTAATCAGGGTAGTTAAGCTTAAGGGAAGTCTTAACAAGTAAATTGACCTGTTAAGAATGAAAATTTGGACGCTGTTGCTGTGGGGAATTATCTTTGTTTTTGATCTCAAAGGCCAGGTTCTTTCAGAGACAAGCTCTAATTTTTCTGTGGAGGAAGGGCTTATATTCAGACGATACGGCAGTGCCGACGGTCTGCCCGACAACAGGGTAAGGTCTTTTTTACAGGACTCCCAGGGTTTCTTATGGATTGGGACCATGAATGGTCTGGCGCGATACGATGGTTATTCGTTTCGGAAATTTTACAAAAATAAAAATCTGCTTCCTGGCAATTGGATTAATGACCTGTGTGAGGATAAAAGCGGACTGATCTGGATTGCCACCCGGGAAGGCCTCGGCTGTTATGATCCTTTAACTGAAAGTTTCAGAAGCTACAAACATGATCCGAAGGACAGCACCACACTTTTCAGTAACCAGGTAAATACTGTAATGGTGGACGTGCTGCAAAAGCTGTGGATAGGTACGCCTCAGGGAGTAGCAGTATACAATCCCGCAACACATCATTTTACGACCTTGTCGTCTTTTCCGTTTAATCAGCCGGTACGTAAAATAATACGTTCTGAAGGTAATTTTCTTTGGATCGCTACGGATGCCGGGCCGATCAGGTACAACGCCAAAACCGGTGCTTACAAATTTTATCCTTTCCAGGCAAAACCCAATGCCTATGGCGACCGGTATTGGTCCATGATCGAATCTGAAAAGAATCTGTATTTATCGACTGGCGGAAACGGACTGCTGCGTTTGCCCTACTTGCCTGATATTAAGGAGTACGGGACAATGCAGACCATCCAGGCTGGAGGCGGTTTGAAGGATAAGCAGATTTTTGATCTTTGCAGATCTGGCGATGGTTCCTTCTGGCTGGCAACAGACGACGGGCTTGCTCATCTTGAAAATCCGGATAAACCCTCTGCGACTTTAAAATGGTATCGTAACAATTCCCGCAATGTCCAGAGCCTGAGTAATAAGATGGTGTACAAGCTTCTGATCGACAAAACCCAGGTGCTTTGGTGCGGCACCGAATCTGAGATCAGTCAACTGGATCTGAGCCTGTTGCCATTCCGGCATTATACTTTTCAATCAGCCCCAATGGCCGATCAGGTGCGGAGTATTGCAGCCGGTCCGGATCAGGCTATATGGCTGGGGATGGGGAAATCCGGTCTTTACCGCCATTCTTTGGCAAACGGAAAAACTACAAGTTATAAAATCAAACCTTCGCTGTCATTCTGGAATGAGCACCGCTCGCTGCTAACCAACAGGGATGGGGAACTTTGGGCCGGTACATTGGGCGGCGCTTTATACCAGGGAAATCAGCCATTTATTCCGGAAATGCTGGAAGGTAAAGCAGTTTTTTGTATACTGGAAGACCCGGATGGCGGGGTTTATTTTGGAACCAATCACGGACTTTTTTATCAAAAAACGGGTGGTAAAATCAGACCGGTTTCTCTTGGTTTAAAAGGTGCTGACTTTGTCAGGTCACTGCATAGAGATCACCAGGGATATATTTGGGTGGGTTTTGATAATGCCGGCCTGGGTAGGCTGGATCCCAACAGCGGTTTGTTCATCCGGTTATCAGCTACCAGCAATAATCTGTTGGGGAATGCTATCTATGCCCTTGCTGAATTTCCGGCAAATGTAATCTGGGCAGGTTCAGAATCTGGTTTGCATCAGTTGACAACGGACAGCTCAGGGCAAATTCTGTTAAAAACTTTTACCGAAAAACAAGGCTTACGTCATCCGTCGGTTAACAGTATTCAAATAGATCAGAACGGCTATTTATGGATTGGAACCCTCAAAGGATTACAGCGTTTCGATCCACGCCCGGGAAGTTTCCGTACTTATCTGACGACACCCGCGATCAGTTATAATGCAACGGCAAGTCTTTCCGGAAGTGAATTGCTAGTAGGGCTTAGCAATGGCTTTTTACGCTTTAACCCTTCGGATCTAAAACATGTAAATTCCCCGCCTGCTGTGCGGTTGACCGATTTTCGTCTTTTTAACGAATCTGTAAGTATTAGCCAGGTAAGCAATGGGGATACCATTCTGACCCGTTCATTGCCATATACCAGGGAAATTACTTTAAACTATAAAAACAATGATTTTACCCTGGGTTTTACAGCGCTTCATTATACCAATCCGCAGGGGAACGTATTTGCTTACCAGATGGAAGGGTTTGATGCCGGCTGGATCAACGTGGATGCAGAACACCGCTGGGCAACTTATACCAATTTGAACCCAGGCACTTATTATTTCAAGGTAAAAGCAGCCAACAGTTTTGGTGAATGGAATGCTAATCCAACCGTGGTGCGGATCAATATTCTGCCGCCACCCTGGAAAACCTGGTGGGCAATTATTATCTACGTTCTGCTCTTCAACGGCCTTCTGTTTGTAGTCATCCGGTATCTGCTGATCCAGGTTCGGCAGCGTGATGCGCTGGCTTTAGAACAGTCTGAAAAGCAACAGTTAAAAACACTTCACAAACTTAAAGTTGATTTTTACACCGACATTTCACACGAATTCAGAACGCCGCTTACATTGATGTCGGGTCCGATTGAGGACCTGATGACCGATCCTAAAATCCAGGGTAATACGCGTGAAAAAGTGGGCTTTTTACAGCGCAATAGTCGCAAACTGCTTGAACTGATCGATGAATTGATGACCTTCGAAAAGTTGGATCAGGGTCAGCTTCGCCTTCGTTTAAAGCAGCAGGATGTATCTGCTTTTGTCAGTGAAACAGCGAAAGATTTTGAGTTATTGGCTAAAAGAAAGGGCATTGGCTTTGAGCTCAGGCTTCCTGCTGTCCCGGTTTTGGCCTCATTTGATACCAGGCAAATGCAAAAGGTTCTGGGCAACCTGCTGTCGAATGCAATTAAATTTACACTGCCTGACGGACTTGTCACGGTGGAGGTAAAGACTTCCGGAAACGAGGATTTAGCGGATGGGGTTTGTATTGAAGTGCAGGATACCGGAAAAGGTATGAGTCCGCAGGAAATTAACCAGCTCTTTGAGCGTTTTTACCAGTCAGAGTCTTCTCAGGGCGGAACGGGTATAGGTCTGGCACTTTCTAAAAAACTGGTTGAGTTACATGGCGGACGCATTTCTGTACGCAGCATACCAAATCAGCTGACCTGCTTTGAAGTATGGCTGCCAATGACATTAAATATTGAAAATCAGCATGCTGAGGTTCCTTTGCTGAACCGTACATTACCTGGCGATACGCTGCCAGTTATGCCAATACGGCAAAGCCAGCTTGCCGAGATTTTACTGGTTGATGATAATGAAGAAATACTCGATTTTCTTGAAACAATCTTTGACGGACAATACCAAACCAGAAGGGCAGTTAACGGTAGCGATGCATTGGTTAAGATAAAAGAATCGGAACCTCAGCTGGTGATCAGTGATGTGATGATGCCGGAGATGGATGGAATGGAACTTTGTAAACAAATGAAATACGATCTGGCTACCTGTCACATCCCGCTTATTTTGCTGACCGCCCGCGTGGGGGTGGAAACAGAAATTGAAGGACTGGACCTGGGAGCTGATGGGTATCTGGCCAAGCCGTTTCATCCGGAGGTATTACGGGCTTTGGTGCGTTCGATGCTGGAGAATCGTCAGCGTATGATTCAGCGCTACGAAAAAAGCGATGAAATTATACCGCACGATCTGGCAAGAAACCCTTTGGACGAGGAATTTCTTAAAAAGGTGATTACCGGTATTGAAAGCAATTTAAGCAACGACGAATTTAGCGTTGAAGAGCTCAGCAAATATGTATGCATGAGCAGAAGCAATTTGTTCCGCAAACTCAAAGGGCTCACTGATCAGACGCCACTGGAATTCATTTACTTTATACGTTTAAAGCACGCCAGGGAGATGTTGCTGGAAAGAAAACACAGTATTGCGGATATTACGTATGAAGTAGGGTTTAAGAATCCATCCTCTTTTAGTAAGTCATTCCGCAAGCAATTTGGAAAGGCTCCCACTGACTATCTCCAGGATTTAGTGGCCCGGCAGAAAGCTGAATCTTTGCAATAAGAAATTAATTGGTGTAAAAATATGCTCTGAATACTGTTGATTGGACTTTTAGCTATGTATCTGCAACATCTCCTGTCTATACTTTTGTCTGTAAGCAGTTAATTTGCAATAGTTAAAATCACCAGGAAGTGCGTAACGGATGTCCGCAGTCTCTGGTTTCCTATCTGATAAACCATCAATTTATGCGTCGCTTAAAAAGTCTGTGTTTGGTTTTGCTGTTTTGTCCTGCACTCTGCCAGGCAGCTTTGGATTCTCTGGAAAATGCCCATTTGCTTCGGATTCGGGATGGCCTGCCATTTTTTTTTAAAAAAATCCTGTCCGGACAACCGGTTCATTTAGGTTACCTTGGCGGCAGTATTACCGAAGCTTCGCAAGGCTGGCGGGACCAGTCGCTGAACTGGCTGCAAAAGACTTATCCCCAGGCCAAATTTACAGGTATCAATGCGGGAATAGGAGGGACGGGTTCTGAACTGGGTGTTTTTCGCGTACAAAGCCAGGTACTCGACCGCAAACCTGATCTTGTTTTTGTAGAGTTTGCAGTTAACGATAATGGGAAAAATACAGAACAGATTTACAAAGCCATGGAAGGTATCGTTCGTAAAACCTGGCAGCAGAATCCGCAGACAGATATTTGTTTTGTATACACGGTGACAGCAGATATGGCTGTATTTTTCCAAAACGGAAAGCTGCCGGCATCAGCACTGGCCATGGAACAGATTGCCGAGCATTACGGAATACCAAGTGTGTGCCTGGGCCTTAAAGTGGCGGATCTTGCCAAAGAAGGCAAACTGATTTTTAAGGGAAAGCAGCAGGATTATCCAGACAAAATTGTTTTCTCTGCTGATAACGTACATCCTTATTCTGAAACCGGTCACCTGCTATACACACAGGCATTGAGTGAAGCTCTGGAGAAAGTGGCTTCCTATAAATCAAAAATAAAAACACATGTTTTACCTGTGCCTTACCGCCCTGATAACTGGCAACAGGCGCGGATGATACCGGTAAGCGAATTAAGCAAACAGGGGGAATGGAAGGAGCTGACGCCGCAAACGGATACGGTCGCCAATCTAGTCAAAAACAGATTTTCAGGACTATTAAAATCGACGCAGCCAGGAGATTATCTGGAAGTGAAAATGAAAGGGCAAATCTGCGGCTTATACGATGTAATGGGGCCGGGATGCGGACAATATTCGGTGGAAATTGACGGTGAGGAAAAGCAGTCGGTTTCGCGATTCGACGGATACAGCACTTATTACCGTGCTAACTTTTTTGTAATTCCGGTCACACCTGATCGTGTCCATACGATACGTTTTAGAGTTTCATCGCAAGGTCCGGACAAGGAGGCTATCCTGAAAACCAGAAATCAGATTATGGATGATCCGGCACGCTATGATAATGGTGACTGTTATGCCGGAAAGCTGTTAGTTGTTGGAGAATTGCTCCGCTGACGTTGAAGAACAAATACGTGCTAATTGCTATTTATGGCCAACGAAGTGACTGCCTGTTACGAAGCATCTTAGTTGAGCCGGGAATAAATTCTGTGGTAAGCCAGGCGGCGAATTTTGATAAAATGAGACGCTTTGTTCTGCTAGGATCAATTCCGGAAGTTGCATCTTCGTTTTGGGATTTACAGTTTGCGAAAATTATGTCAACTATTCCATTCCGCATCGGGAAGGACAAACTCCATTAGCCAAATGGCCCGCAAACATGATCGCAAATCACCAGCCAACGCTGCCCGCCGGATTGAACATGAAAGTAACTGCTGCTTGGTTTTACGGTGAGGTCTAGGAGAATTATGAAAAGAAAAGTATCTTTTTACTGACTTCGGGCGAAGGAAGCCGTGTCATAGCAGCCGCCTGGATGTCTGCTTTTCCTATAATGATTTTCTTCGTACAAACCTTTACCGGGCATTATCAAGATGCAATTTAACAGACAATAAATCTAACGACCTGTCCGATACCCGGCGGCTTTCTCTTTCAGTAAAATTTCTTCTAAGAGCGAAGTTAGAGTCTGGTCAGCCCAGGCGTATTGACGAGCAGGACAAGTTGTAATTTCATTGGTTCAAGTGCATAATTTGAATGACAACCAGATCACTTCATAGGATAAAAACCAGCTTAAAGCTCAAACTGAAAATCCCCGGGGCGTACTAATAATAGGATAGCCCAGGGATTTGTATATTGAAATAGGGTACACTTAGAACCTGCACGTAAGCGTTACGGAACCGTTCCTTGGTGCCCCGGGGAATAAACGCAGATAGTTTTGCGCACCCAGCCAGTAGTTTTTGTTAAACAAATTGCCTGCATTCACAGCAATCTGCATGTTACTGCGTCCCGGATTGTAATACAACGCAGCATCAAAAATTGTAAAGGCCGGGATGGTGAACGTGCGGTCAAACCATGGGAGCTTGTTTCCCTGATACTGCACGCCAAAGCCAACGCCCAGATCCTTCAGCGGGGAAGAAGCACCAAAATTGTACCGGGTCCATAGATTCTCGCTTTGCCTGGGTGTGTTTTGTTTTCGGGCGCCGATCAGACTTTCGTTCGCATCGTTGGTAATGATCGCGTCGATATAACTGTAAGATGCATTGATCTGCCAGTTAGGCGTAAACAAAATAATTCCACCACACGGGAAAGCGATGCTTACGCAGCCATTCTGGTAAACTGGAACAATACTACCGGAACAGGGAAAGTAACAGTTATTAATTTTTTGCGGTAGAAGGTATACTTCTGGTTTTAATTGGGGCTTGGTTGATGAGCGTGCATCCAACCTGGTCATCGGTTGAAATTACTGCCGCAGCTTGATGCTCGCAGTGTTATTGTCTAGTCTGATATCAACGTCAATGAGTTTTTTATCATTATTAACGCGATTCACCATCGTAAAAAGGGTACGAACTGTGCGTTCGCATAATTTATCATCAAAGCAGGATCTACTCACTGCATCTGTCAGGCTTGGTATGGCCTAAGTTACGAACGTTTCGGTTTTTCAATCCTACGGTTGGGACGCTGATTACTCCGTTTAGGTCAAAAAGCCGAAATCTTGCCAATTGAATGTACTATTTTTGATCTTGATAATTCAGACAGACTGCATTTGACCTTCGAAATATTATACAATTTTGTTTTATGAACATAGTAAGAAATACAATTTTTTCCGTACCTCTCTCTTATAATTTGACAGCCCTGATTCTCAGAGCAGGATTTGGTATACTGATGATACCCAGCCATGGCTATGCAAAGCTTACGCACTTTCAAGATTTTAAAACTGACTTTGTCGATTTTATGGGGCTGGGTATGGAAGTATCATTAGGTCTGGCGATTTTTGCCGAATTCTTCTGCTCTATATTAATCATCATCGGACTGGGCACACGTTTGGCAGTCATCCCTTTAATTTTCACAGCGCTGGTGATTCTTTCGGTACATAACTGGGAGTTGATTGGAGAACATGAACTTGCCACCGCATTCCTGATAGGTTATCTGGCCATTCTGATCTTAGGGTCCGGTGATTATAGTTTAGATGGTTTAATACGGAAAAAAACAACTTCGGCACCCAATCAATAGTTGTAATTTTAATGTGTAAAGATCCGGAGCTTAGTGACTGTAATACTATGCCCGATCCAAGATTATTTAGCAGGCTTTAAAAGAAACAAACACAAGCAACATGAACTTGATTAATAACCTGCTCTACTGCGCAGTTCTTCTGGCTATGCTTTGGAGTTGTGGTACAAAAGGGGAAACAACGGATAGCAAACAGCCGCTGAAAAAATTACCGGTAATAACTTTAAGAGACAGCAATGTAACAGTAACGTCGGATTTTCCGGCGCGTATAGAGGGCAGGGTTAATGTGGATATCCGTTCGCAGGCCGATGGGTATATTGAAAAAATATTTGTTGGGGAAGGTGATCAGGTAAGAGCCGGGCAGCCTTTATTTAAAATCGTCGACGCTTCCTATATACAGCAGCTGAACCTGGCAAAAGCCAATCTGGGTGCAGCCAAAGCAGCTTTAAAAAGTGCAGCACTGGAAGTAGAAAAATTCACAGAGCTAAGCAGAAGCGGGGTTACTTCTGATTTTCAGTTAAAAACAGCCAAAGCAGCTTATGAAGCTGCCGAAGCCAACGCGGCGTTACAATCTGCGTCGGTTCAGTCGGCTAAAATAAATCTGGACTTTACCCTCATCAAAGCACCTGTGAGTGGCTTTATAGGCAGAATTCCAAAGCGGGTGGGAAATCTGGTATCAAAGACGGATGTGCTGGCGATGACTACGCTGACGGATATCAGCGAAGTATACGCCTATTTTTCGATGACCGAAAAAGACTTCCTGACTTTTAATCAGCGGTATCCCAATAAAACACTGCCACAAATTCTGGCCGTTCTACCACCTGTTTCCTTGCAGCTGGCTGACGGAAATCATTACGATCAGACAGGGAAAATACAGATGGTAGATGGTCAGTTTGACAGCACTACCGGTGCGATCAGTCTTAGAGCGATGTTCAAAAATTCAAGATATGTACTCCGTTCCGGTAATACCGGGCGTGTGGCGCTTGGGCAGGTTCAGGAGCATGTACTGTTGGTTCCGGCACGTGCTACCGTGGACATGCAGGACAAGATTTTCACGTATCGTCTTAACGACAAAAATATTACCGAACGCGTGGCACTTACCGTTTCGGGAAAAAGCGGAGATTATTACCTGGTTAAAAAAGGCCAGGGTTTGCAAGGACTGCATGCAGCAGACCGCATTGTAGCCAGGGAAGCAGCCATGATCATAGAAGGCGAACAGATCGAGCCTGAAAAGTAAATCAAGAAAACCATGCTTAAAAATATCATTAACCGGCCCGTACTGGCGACGGTGATTTCCATTGTTCTCGTTCTTTTGGGTATTGTCAGTATTAACAGGCTCCCTATCACGCAGTTTCCTGACATTGCACCGCCTACGGTTTTTGTTTCGGGTTCATATCCCGGAGGAAACAGTGAAAGTGTGACCCGCTCGGTGATTACCCCTTTGGAAGAAGCTATCAATGGGGTGGAAAACATGCAGTACATGAGCTCAACGGCTGGTAGTGACGGATCTTTTTCAATCCAGATCGTTTTTCGTCTGGGCATCAATCCGGACCAGGCAGCTGTAAATATACAGAACCGCGTCGCTCAGGCCAACAGCCAGATTCCGGCAGAAGTAGTCCGGGCCGGCATCACTACCAGCAAGCAGCAGAATAGCAACATCATGTTTTTTAATTTGATGAGCCGCGATTCATCCAGATACGATGAAATTTTTCTGCAAAACTATGCAAAGATTAATCTGCTGCCAGGTCTGAAACGCATTCCGGGTATTGGGAACGTGCAGATTTTTGGTACCAAAGATTATGCAATGCGGATTTGGCTGGATCCTCAGAAATTAACAGTCAATAATCTTGTGCCCGGCGATGTACAGCAGGCTATTGATAACAGCAGCCTGGAAGCTTCGCCTGGCAAACTCGGCGAAGAATCCGGAGCGCCGATGCAGTATGTCATTAAGTATAAAGGAAAACTAAGTGAGCCGCAGGAATTTGAACGGATCGTCATTAAAGCAAAAGCGGACGGAGCCATGCTCAGGCTGCGCGATGTGGCTAAAATAGAGTTCGGTGCTGCTTTTTACGACAGCGATAACAAGCAGGACGGATTTCCGGCCGTGACACTGGCGATTCAGCAAACCAGCGGATCGAATGCGAATGAGATCGAAATTCAGGTCCGTAACAATCTGGCCGAACTAAGCAAGTCGTTTCCGAAAGGCGTAGAATACCACATCATCCAGAGCGTTAAGGAGCGACTCGACAAATCGATTGACCAGGTAAAGAAAACACTTCTTGAAGCATTCGTTCTGGTATTTATTGTTGTATTTATTTTCTTGCAGGATTTTCGGTCCACGCTTATTCCTGCCATTGCCGTTCCGGTAGCCATTCTGGGTACATTTTTCTTTTTGCAGATTATCGGCTTCACCATCAATGTGCTGACGCTTTTTGCGCTCGTACTCGCCATAGGCATTGTAGTTGACGATGCCATTGTGGTGGTCGAAGCGGTTCATGCCAAAATGAAGGGCACTAAGCTCAGCGCTAAGCAGGCAACGGTTTCTGCCATGCAGGAAATTACGGGTGCAGTGATTTCGATTACTTTGGTCATGTCGGCTGTGTTTCTGCCCATCGGGTTCATGGACGGTCCTGCGGGGATATTTTATAAGCAATTTGCTTTTACGTTAGCCATAGCAATTTTGATTTCTGCATTAAATGCCCTGACGCTGAGCCCGGCTTTGTGTGCGCTGTTTCTAAAAAGCGGGCATGAAGAAGCAGATGCTGATACAGGATTAAAACAGCGTTTTTTTACTTCATTCAATGTAGGTTTCGGTAGGCTGACGGATAAGTACATACACAGTGTCCGGTTTTTAATTTCAAAATGGCCTCTCAGCCTGGCCGGACTGGCTTTGATAAGCGGTCTTGCTTTCTGGCTGATGGCCAGCGCGCCAAAAGAATTTGTTCCTAATGAGGACGACCGTTTTATCACCTATGCACTCGCACTGCCGGCAGGAAACAACCTGAAATTCACCACAGCGGTCATTTCTAAAATTGACAAAGCTTTGGGTAAAATGCCCGAAGTAGAGATGGTTTCGAGTATTTCAGGATTTAATCTGCTCAGCAACAGTTCTGGGCCATCGTATGCACTTGGATTTATCCGTTTGAAACCCAGTGAAGAAAGAGGCGAAATCCAGGATATGAACCAGGTGATCGAAGCGATGAATGAGCGGCTGACAAATGTGAAGGAAGGGGAGCTTAGCCTTTTCCGCTCACCACCTGTGGAAGGGTTTGGCAGCGTGAGCGGTGCGGAGCTGGTTTTGCAGGACCGGGCAGGGGGCAAACTGGACAAATTCAGCCAGACAGCCAATACACTGATCGAAGCCCTCAATAAGCAACCTGCTGTCTCTTCTGCTTTCACGACATTTAGAAGTGATTTTCCACAGTTTGAAGTACTGGTTGATGAAGATAAGACCTATCAGCTTGGCACTACGCCAAAAGATGTGATGAACACTTTACAACTTTTTTATGGTGGCGCACAAGCCAGTGATTTTGTCAGATTCGGTAAGTTTTATAGGGTGAATATCAAAGCAGAAGGGCAGTATCGTATGGATGAAGAGTCCTTGGATCAGGTCTTTGTGAAAAGTAATTCAGGCGCTATGATTCCGGTTGGCACACTGGTGAAATTAAAGAAGGTATACGGCCCCGAGGTTGTTAACCGTTATAATCTTTTCAATAGCATAACCATCAATATACTGCCTGCCGCAGGTTTTAGCACAAGCCAGGCGATGGAGGCAGGCGAAAAGCTGATTTCTGAAAAACTGCCGTCAGGGTACGGATATGAATGGAGCGGACTGAGCCGCGAGGAGAAAAAATCGGGCAGTCAGATGATTTTCATTTTCGGGCTTTGCATACTCTTTACTTACTTTCTTCTGGCTGCCCAGTATGAAAGCTACATTTTGCCGCTCGCCGTTATTTTCTCGATCCCAACCGGAATTCTTGGCGTATATCTGGCAATCGGAGCCGCGGGAATAACCAACAATATTTATGTGCAGGTTGGGTTGATCATGCTCGTTGGGCTGCTTGCAAAAAATGCAATCCTGATCGTTGAATTCGCTTTAAAGGCCAGACATGACGGTGAGGAACTGCACACAGCAGCTTTGCAGGGAGCCAGACAAAGGTTAAGGCCGATTCTTATGACTTCCATGGCTTTTGTGGCAGGACTGATTCCGCTGATGTTTGCCAGTGGTCCGTCGGCAGTAGGGAACCGTTCCATCAGCACGAGTGCAGCCGGTGGTATGATTTCAGGTGTACTGCTTGGCGTTTTGATTGTACCGGTATTATTTGTGGTTTTTCAAAAAATGCAGGAAAGAATTAGCGGTAAGATAGATCCACAGACACAGCCACATACATTATAATTTAGATATGAAAATACAATTCCTTTTGTTTTTATTGGTGCTTGCTGCAGGTGGTTGCCGCGTAGGAAAAGATTATCAGCGGCCAGAGCTGGTACTGCCTGACCAGTTTAGAACTACGCAGAGTACTGACACCACGCTAAGCCAGGTCCCTGATGTAAAGTCTTTTTTCAAAGATGTAAATTTACAGACGCTGATCGATACAGCCATTTTGCAAAACAATGATCTGAGCATTGCGGTTAAAAATATAGAATCAGCACAAGCTGTTCTAAAAAAAGTCCGGTTGAATTACCTGCCTGATCTCAGCGCACAGATCACAGCGAACCAGAATACTTCTTCCGCAAATAGTCTGGCCGGGATTGGTAATGAACAGTTCATTGGCTCGCGGAGTGTAAAGGATTTCAGTGCGTCATTGGGCCTTAGCTGGGAAATTGATATCTGGGGCAGGATCAGAAGAGAAAAACAAGAAGCCCTTGCCATGCTTTTGCAGATGCAGGAAGTCCGCAGGGCGGTCCAAACCCAGTTGGTTGCAGATGTTGCCAACGGTTATTATAATCTTTTGATGCTAGACCGGCAGCTGGATATTGCGGTTCAAAGCAGGCAGCTTAGTGATAGTACGCTTGCTATCATAAACGCTCAATACAAGGTAGGAGAAGCCAATCTGCTTTCCATCCGGCAGGCCAGCGCTCAGCTGGAATTAACCGCGCAGTTAATCCCTCAAATACAGCAAAGTATTCAGGTGCAGGAAAATGCACTAAGCCTGCTATGTGGCAATTATGCGCATCATATTATTCGTCAACCCATTCAGCAAGAGGCTATTTTGGAAATTTCTGATGAGGCTTATGATGTGTCTATGCTGGCTGTCAGACCCGATGTGCATGCGGCGGAGCTGGCCCTTGAGGCTGCGAATGCCCGCGTCGGAATCGCCAAGGCACAAATGTACCCGGCCCTGAGCATAACAGCCAGTGGTGGTTTGAATTCCTTTAAAGCTTCTAATTGGCTGAGCATTCCCGGAGCACTTTTCGGCTCTGTAGCCGGCGGGCTGACGCAGCCTGTCTTTCAGCGGCGAATTCTTAAAACCAGATATGAACAGGCTGTCATTGAAAGAGAAAAGGCAGTTATTACATTCAAGCAAGCGGTTTTGCAAGGGTATACAGAAGTATCTGACGCCTTGATCATAAGCCAGAGCCTTAATGAACAGCTTCTGGCAGCAGAAAGAAGACAGCAGGCTTTGCAAGAAGGCATCGGTGCTGCAAGTGTTATGTTCAAAAACGGAATGGTGAATTACCTTGAAGTATTAACGGTAGAAAATAGTTACTTGCAGACGCGTTTGAACCTGGCACAGCTGGCCCGGGAGAAATCAGGAGCTGTTATAGAAGTTTATCGTGCCCTGGGTGGCGGGTGGAAATAAGTAGCTTACTTTATAATAAATTCAGAACAGAAACATCACATGGAACCAGAAAACCCGAAGCCTAACCGGCGTTTAAGACTCATGCTCATCCCGGTTGTGATGCTTTTGATCTATTTGCTTTCCTATCTGATGGATCCTGATAATGCTTTCTGGATATGCTCCATCAAAGGCGGAACCAAAGAGCTGATTATTGAGATCTTTCTGGATCTTGCCTTAAGCTGGGCCATTATTGAAACCAGCACTGGTATTGCGTATAGGTTGGAAAAGAAATTTCCCTGGTCAGAATCTTCTCTGATGCGGTTTATAATGCAAACGGTTCTGATCATCATATCCGTGGCAACGCTGTTGTATCTGCAGGATATTATTTTTACGTTAATTTATGGCGATAAAAATTTCTCAGCTCAGGAGCGGCTTGGGATCTGGCAGTTTTTCATGGTCACCTTATTGGTGTCTGTAATGGTGAGTGCGGTTCATACGGGCTATTTTCTGTTGGAAAGATGGAAAATATCTATGTCGGAAGCCTCAGATCTTCAGATCAAATCACTGGAATTTAAAGAAATTGCGATGCAGGCCGAACTTCAGTCATTGAAATTGCAGCTGGATCCGCATTTTATGTTCAATAATTTCAGCACGCTTTCTGAGCTGATTAATGAAAATACGCAGACTGCTACTTTGTTCTTGGAAAATCTTTCGCGGGTATACCGTTACATGATTCAGAATCTGAAAAAAGATCTGGTGACAGTAAAAGATGAGATCACCTTTGTGAATGCCTATGTGTTTTTGATTGCCATCAGGCACGGCGAAAACGTCCGTGTCCATATTGATCTTGAAGATTCCCTGATGACTGGGTTTATACCACCTATCACGATTCAGTTGCTGATTGAAAATGCGATCAAGCATAATATCGCTACGGCGCAAAAACCTTTGATGATCCACATCTTTTCTGTGGATCAAAGCAGTATTACGGTTACCAACAATATTCAGCTGATCACACATATTTTGCCGTCAACGAGTTTAGGCCTTCAAAACATAGAGGACCGATACCGCCTGCTGTCAGGCAGGCTTCCTGAAATTATCAGAACTTCGGATCAGTTTAGTGTGGTCATACCTGTGATTGATATATAAAGTTCTCAATATGAAGATACTGATCATAGAAGACGAAAAACACAATGCAGCGCGTTTGCAGCGGATTGTGGAAGAAATTAATACATCTTATCAGATAGTCGCTGTTCTGCAAACAGTCAGTTCTACTGTGGAATGGCTGAATGCACATGCTGCTGCCGACGTGATACTGATGGATGTCCGCCTGGCAGATGGGCTTTGCTTTGAGATTTTTGCGCAGACAAAGGTTGTAAGCCCGGTTATTTTTACAACGGCTTATGATGAATACGCCGTACGGGCATTTAAGGTTAGTGGCATCGATTATCTTTTAAAACCGATTGAAAAACAGGAGCTGATTGCGGCTTTGGATAAAGTTAAGCCCAGGGCTGCGGGCTTCGGGCCTGATGCTGGTTTGACCGAACTACTTAAAGTTTTCAAAGAGCATAACACGGTTTACCGCAGGCGCTTTCTGATCCCGAGTTTTGATGGATATAAAACCATCGGGGTGGAAGAGATCGATTTAGTATATTCTGAATTCAAGGTAACACATCTTTTGTTGAAAAACGGATCCAAAGAGATCGTCTCACAAAGCATGGAAGATATGGAAGATGAGTTGGATCCGGAAACATTTTTCAGGGCCAACCGTCAGATTATAGTCAATGTAAATTGTATTAAGAGCATTCAAAATGATTCCAATGGAAAGCTTCGGATCTTATTGAAAAGAAACTTTGATACAGAAATATTGGTAAGTCGGGAAAAAGCTCCGGTATTTAAAGGCTGGCTGGACCGGTAGTGTAAGCTTCTCTAAAAATAGGACGGTGAAGAATCATAGAATTTGGGAGTGTACGCTGAACTGTGTCAGGATTTGATTTGCGGAGATTCAGCCTCCGAGAAAAAACTCGCGTTCAGCCTGTAATCGCTCTCCAAATTTAATGTACAATTGAGACATCGTCAAGCCCCAATTATGGATTGACATTGTCCATTTTTTGGAAAGATCTCTTACGACTAGATAAACCAGTTTAAGCAGTGCCTGATCAGAAGTAAAAGCTCGGCACCGGCCGCCCGGCTTTTGTTTTCGTCACTTTCCGGATTTGGCGGTGCATTCCTTCGATCGCGTTGGTCGTATAAGTAACCTTTCTTATTTCAAAAGTAAATTCAAAAAAGGTGGACAAATTCACCCAGTTACCCATCCAGGATTTGACTGACAGGGGATACTTCTTCCCCGCGCGGCGGCCGCCCATTTGTCGCCGAATTCAAGGAGCTTCTCGTAAGCCTGTTCCTGATTAACTGCTTTGTAAACAGGCTTTAAGTCGGCAATGACAGCTTTTTTATCTTTCTCTGGCACGTAACGCATGCTCGTACGGATTTGCGGGGTCGCCCGGCGATGAATAATACAAAGCTGGATTTTGGTTTTTGGAAATACGGCCTCTATGGCCTCAGGAAATCTCTTTAAACCATCAATACAGGCGATAAGAATATCTTCAACGCCTCGTTGCTTTAGATCCGTTAAGACAGACAGCCGCCGGGCGGCCCCGCAAAACTGAGCCCCTTCATATTCAGAAAGATAAATTCCAATTAGATCTTTTTTTCCTTCTCGGTTTATACCCAATATGTTATAAATCGCACGTGACTCAACTGTGCCGTTATCCCGGACTTTGTAGTGCATGCAGTCCAGAAAAACAAAGGGATAAACTGCTTCTAAGGGCCTATTACGCCATTCATTCATCAGCGGAATTATCGCCCGGCGACCCGGCTTGTCAGTGATATGAGAAATCTCAGTAGCAGATATTTCCATTGCATACATTTCCTTGACATACTCCGAAATGTTGCGGATACTTATACCGCGTGCGTACATTGCAATTACCTTATCTTCAAGCTCTTCGGTAATGATCAATTGCCGCTTAGGCAGGGTTTTAGGCTCAAAGGTGCCCTGGCGGTCACGGCTGCTTTCAATCTCTAAATGACCTGATTGAAGGCTACGAACGGTCTTTTTGTTTTACCGTTTTTACGGTTATTCTGCCCAGCAGCTTTACTTTCCTCGAGGTGGTTGTTCAGCTCACCTTCCAGCATGGATTCCAGAAGATGTTTTAACATTGGAGCGAATACCCCGTCGGTACACCCATTTTTTTGCCGTCATAGAGACCTTGCATCGCTTCTTCTTTGAAGCGTTCGAACCGGGTCGCCGGGCGATCGAAGGATTCGTTTGTCTTCATTGTGTCTATAAGTCAAAGTAAATTTACTTATTTTCCCCTTTATAAAATTAAAAGGTTACACAGTTTAGTTTACAGTCTCTCCGTAATTCTACATTTCAGCTTAAAGTCTCAAAAACGTACGGTTATGGCAAAAGTCAACAAAGTCCTACACTAATACCAACCACTTCAGCTAATATTAACAATGACTAGAGGCCTCTCTTATTTATTAATTATATTTCTTTTATTGGGATGTACAAAGGAGAATGAAGAGACCTATACGATTAAAATTGAAGGAAAGCCCGTCAACCTAGTTTATAGATTTCACCTAAAGCATGGAAGCATCAAATGGTCATATAAGGGAGAAATAAATGGAAAAGTTGGGATATGTATTTCGGGTTGCTCAAGTATTGTACAGGATCAGTTTACCGCTACATGTCCACAAACCGAAGTATTATCTGGTAAATTTAATATACTTCATCCTGTTACTGGATATGACGAGGAGCTTGTTGAAGGTCGGGAAAAATGTTTCATTTTTGTTGCTGAAAAAGGTACCAGGGGGTCAGTACAAATCACATTTAAGGAAAGTTCAAGAAATGGGAATATAGAAAATTAATAAGCTTTTACCTTTTTTAATTTAAATCCTGCAATTAGTTTAGTTGCAGGATTTTTTGCATAAATATCAACAATTTTGAGAGTTAGCAAGTACTATCCGAAAACGATATCCAAAATGATGATAATTTATTGATCGTAAGTGCATATACGAAAATGGTTATAATTTAAAATTAGTCTCAAAAAACAAAAGTATAACCGAGAAATCTGTCATCTACTCGGATGCACTCAGTGGATCACTGCAAGTCTGGAGTTTTCTTCACGGGCTTACATCCTTGTATTTAAAGAATCAGCTTTTTGATTATTGTGAGTCTGATCAGCAAAACTTGTACTCTATTTATCAGGCCTGGAGCGCGTACATAGGACGCATTCAAGATCGCTGAAATTTATGAATTAAATCACATGTATAAGGGTTGTTATTGCCTACTACTAATTATGCAAAATCACATTTTCAGAAACTTCATTACTTATAAAACCGGATTTTTTAAAAAGCACGGATGGTTTGGGTTACGAAATATTTTTTTAAATGATAATTTCTCTTGTATCTCAAACATTATAAGAAGAATAGATCCTGATAACCCTTAATCACAGAAAAGTCATTGTAGATATGTCTCTTTCGGTTGATTAAAGAATTTAATGAAAAATGCTTGTATGTATTTAAAAAAAAGGCCTTGAAACTATCGTTTTCAAGACCTTGACTGCAGGAATATTGAACTGATCCGTAAGAATTTTACTTCGTCGGATTAGGTGCGATAAGCTGCACCTGCATGTACCCGCCGCCGTCAAGAGCGAGTCCTTTTTTGAAACTATCCGCTCCGCCGGCAGGATCAAACTCGTAGATGAATGCTTCTTTCCCAACAGAACTTATACCAGTGTAATATTTATTGTTAAACACCAGTGGAGACCGCACCATACCAACCGGGCTGAGTGGTGTATTCATTACCGTTACCGTTTTGGTATTAAGGTTTAGCTTCACCACCTGTGCGACATCATTGAGGCGGTCTCTCACCGATGTCATTTTGTTCTCATATTGCACCGTCCCGAAAGCAATTCCGTTTCCAACGTAGTTCATCCCCATCAGACACGCTTCATTCTCGACGCCGACAGCTGTTGTTACATCAAAGAAGTAGGTAGGATCGAATTCAGCAGTTCCTTTTTTGATTCTGAGCACACCCGACTTACCACCATTACCTGTCCAGTATTTTCCGGAACTTACCACGAAGTAGTGATTACCTTCTTCGTCCTTATCTACCGTATGCAGATAGTCGTATCCAACACTTCCATTGGTAAGGTTGGTGCTGATCACTTTCATATTGTTCATCGCCGGGTAGTCAAAAACCAGTGCTTTGGTTCCTTCCACTACATAAGCTCTTGTGGAAGCGTTGTAGAAATAGCCTCCTAATATGAATTTACCATTGTCGACAAATCCACGTCCAAGATAAAAGGTTACATCAGGTTTTGCCGCATCGTACGGAACAGTCAATGTTCCTTTGTCGATTACCGAGAAATCAGCCACTCGTATTCTCGCCCAGCCAACCTGTCCTTTGTTTGCGTCCAGGCCTCCCAATACGAGTAAAGTGTTGTCGTCTACCACATTCAAAGATTGAAAATAGTTCGGAACAATTCCGTCAGTCAGGATATAGGATTTTTGAGCAATTGTACCGTCTGTTTTCATTTCATACTGGATGAATTTTTTTTCAGGAAGGTTCATCTGGTAAACGTATTGCTTATGCCAAAGGTAGCGGGATCCCTGTGCTTCAAGTCCGTTTCCTTTAAAGGTAAGTTTACCTTCCGTCAACGAACGAACAGGCGCAATGTACTGCTCCGAGCCGGTTGCCCAGGCAGATATGGTGAAATGCTGTTCTGCCGGCGTTATTTCTTCGGTTTCATTGCTGTCGTCTTTGCAGGAGAAAAGACCAAAGCTGACGATGGAAAACAGTATCCAGAAATTAATTATGCTTCTTTTCATTTTTGTTAAGTTATTAATTATGTAAAAAGTACCTGATATTCAAGCTTATAAATCTTCCTGGCTTTTGCAGCAGGAAGTTGTCGTAAACCTGCCGGTCGAAAATATTCCGGCATTCCAGGCTCACATTCATGCTGTTTTGAAGCATGGTGTAGGTAAGTCCCGTATTTTGAAGAAATTGTGTTGGAATTTTCTTTTTGGTGGAGCGGTTACCCAGGCTCGGCCAGCTCAGGAAGAAGCCCTGTACGTAGTCGGTGCCTGCATAGAAACTCAGATCACCATGGCCACCGAAAGCAGATGGGTATTTCAGACGTACCTCACCGTTGGCCATCAGTGACGGCATGTTTTTCATTCTGTCGTTGTAAACCAGGTTTACAGCTCCATTGGAAGTAAATCGCTGCCTGTTACGAACGTCCTGGTAAGTCACAGCTCCGTTTATTTCCAGCCATTTTTTGTGGGCATAACGAATTGAAAAGTCGCCGCCCATGCTGCGCAGTTTATCAATGTTCTCATACCGCGACGTTCCATAAAGGTCACCTTCCCCAAGCCAGATCAGGTCGCGGGTGTTGCGAAAAAAGAAACCAAGCTCGTAGCTCCATTTGTCTTGGTCTGTGCGGAACGACTGGGAAATTCCGGTATTGAAATTGCTGCTTCTTTCCGGTCTCAATCCCGGCGCGTTCAGGATCGTATTGCCATTACCTAGCAGCTCTACACCGTCAGGCATGCGCGTTGTGTTTTCAAAGGACAGCTTCACAAGCGTACCGGTATTGACCTGGTACTTTGACCCGAAACCTGCTCCCCATTTATTGCTTTCCGACAAGTAAGGAATCAGCTCCTTCTGCTGCCCGCCGTTGTAATTGTAAACATTGGTCCGGGCAGCGTATCCAAAGTTTTTAACAAAAAACATACTGGTTAATTTCTCATCCCAAAACATCGTTTGGTAGGACAATGCAGCTACATGCCGGTTCACATGCTGTGGTTCACGGAAGGGAATTGCCCATTCTGCAGTAGCCAGCGCGTCACTGCCGGTTCGGCTGGTTCCATTATACGAAAAACTCGCTGCCAATGAATGGTGAGGATTTAATGCATAAGAACTGTTGGCGATAAGCATCGCATTGCGATCTTCGAACTGGTATTCCGATTTTTGAGCTCTGATACCATTCAGCTCGCCGGCAGTTCGTCCGATGATGGTTTGTGCCCAATTGTACTTCCGTGAACTTGTATCGGTGGTTTGCGCTTCCAGCCGGTTGAGCACTCCGTACACATCTACACTCAAACCCTTCGGGTTTTTCTTAGAATATCGTATGGAAGGAGCCAGAAGCTTTTCAGCGTAGCGTACTTCGCCGTAAACAAAAGCCATGGTACGACCGGTCTGGATTCCCTTTTCCATGTTGGAAGCAATAATACCGAGCATCAGTGCATCTGCCCAGGGTTTGTTGGTGATGCCTACTTCGGCTTTCACATTCAATGCCCTGAAATCATCGTTAAAACGTCTGTACTTTTGGCCAGCGATGGGTTTTCCGTATTCGTCTGCTACTTCAACGGTATTGCCCCATACTTTGTAGTTGTTATCTGAATAACGGTAGGAGCTGCCGAGCTGAAAAGTGAGTCCGTGTTGTTGCCTCCATTTGCCGGAAAGTTCGGCTTTATGCGTTTGAAAAGAACCGATACTATATGACACATCAAGATAGTTTCGCAGGTCCTTACGTGTGATCAGGTTGATGGAACCGCCAAGCGCATCGCCGCTCAATTCGATGGGCGTTACGCCTTTGTACACCTCAATACGGTCAAGTGAATTGACAGGGAAATTTTGCAGACTATAACCCGCACCATAAGCCTCCATGGGCACACCATCGACAAAGAACCGGACAGATTTCCCCGACAATCCGTGAATGGAATAGTTAAATTCCGATCCCATTCCACCGGTTTCCCTCACCCTGATACCCGGCATGGCGTCCAGCAGACGGTTAATTTCCAGATTGCGCCCCGCCACTGCTTTCAGATCCAATACATCCACAGCAAAAACCCGCTCTTTCACCTCCGTAAGCTCAGTTTTTCCCGTTACGGTTACCTCCCGCAAATCACGAAGGTCAGCAGAAAGTGTATAGCTCTGTTCAGTATCAGACGCTAAAACCAGCTCGATTTTTCGGGATTTAAAACCCATACTGCTGATGGTAAACGTGTGCTTCCCGGGTTTTATCGGTACGGAAAAGCTCCCGTTCATATCGGTAATTACATTATGGTTGGTTGATGTAAAAACCACAGCGGCTCCGGTAATAGGCGTACGGGATTCGTCGACCACCAGGCCGGAAAACAGAACCGTTTGCTGAGCACAAACCTGCCCGGTTATAAACATGCAGATGGCGCAGATCGCAGCAATATATTTTAAAAATTTATTCACAAATGGCATGTAAAAATTTAGCTTAAACAGAAAGAATCAGGATGCGTTCGATGCAGATCTTACTGAACCGGCCTGACTTTTACCCGATTTTCTTTTACCAAATCCTTTTCGGTTCCACCACACAATAAAACCGGTAACCGGAAGTGAAGCACCGATCAGCGAACAAAGGAAAGTCAGTACTTTACCGGGCATTCCCAATATGGTTCCGATATGGATATCATAATTCATTCTTCTCATTTTTGCACCGGCGGAGGAGGCTTCGAAACTTTTATCGAAAACTTCAAAAAAGTCGAGTTTTTCCAACGTATGGCGATCGAAAGTATGTCGGGCCACGTCGTAAAACCTACCAGGTGCCGGATAGGTACGTATACTGATGGTAGACTTCGGCTGCGTGGAATCCGGAAAGGCATAGAAAAATCCTCCTGCTGACTGATTTTCTTTGATCATTCGTGCCCAGGTCAGATCCAGTGCCTGGCTGTAAGTATAATGTTTGCCCTGCTGAGAGGGATCGGAGCTTACCCGTTTCCATTCGGGCTCGGAATCTCCTCCCGATGTAACCCAATACAACCCTTTACTATACCAGGGGAGTCCGTAAACCATGCCCGACAGCGCGAGTGCAAGCAAGATCAGAAGCGAATAAAAGCCCAGTACATTGTGCAGGTCCACATTAATTCGCTTCCAGCCCGCTTTCCATTTGATATTAAAACTCTTATGGCGTGCATTACGCGTCCATTTTGCAGGATACCACCAGATCAACCCGGAAGTCAGCAACAATACGAAAACGAGCGTTCCGTAGTTTACCAGAGGCTGGCCAATATCCTTTGGAAGCCATAGGTGCTGATGCCCTTCCAATATCCATTCAAAAAATCCGGTTTCGCCTTTCTGATAGGTTTTACTTCCCTGAAAACGACCTGAATAAGGGTTCAAAAATAGGGTATGCCGTTCCGGGTCCCGCTCTGTACCAATCCCCACTCGTATGGCCGTTCCCTGTTGGTAGTATGCGTATGATGCAGATTTTTCGGGATATTGCCGGTTTGCAATTTCGAGTACTTTCGATGGAACCAACACGGGTTCATTGCGTCTTTCGGCACGGATTGCCGGTTCTGTGAGGTACATGATTTCCTCATTGAAAACCCATATAGCCGCAGTAATACAAACCACGAAAACGACAATGCCCGATGCAAGTCCCAGCCAGAGATGAAGCCACTCATTGGCCTTCCGAAATGTTGATTTTTTCCCGCGCCTGGCAGATATCTTTTCTATTGATTCAATTTCAGAACTTATCATATTTCTTATTTCAAGCCGGAGTTTCCCGCGTTCAGTTTGTTTCTAAAGAGCGATCAGCCCGCTCATAAATTCGGCATGGGTGTACACCAATCCTTTTCTGACTGATCCGGTGGCGCCGTCGTAGGTGTACAATGCATTCTCTCCGTTTTCCGCGTTGATAGCTATTATCACTTTTCCGTTTTTAAGGCGGTCGATGGCTCTGCGCGGATATTTGCTCAGCGGAATGTTCAGCTTTTTCAATGATTGCGTTTTTAGATCAACTTCATAATAACTGATCACAAATCCTTGTTGATAGTCTCTGTAAGCTTTAATGAGGCTGTTTTCGAAAATTTGAACAATTACTTTATCGCCTCCGGCATAAATCATCCCGCCCGAATGGTTTCCTTTAAGTTTCGATGTCAGGTTTAGGAAATAGTCATTATCGAATTCCGTTTGCCTTGCTTTTATGCGGACAATGCCGGATGGGAGCGATTCATTTCCCCCCCAATAATTGGCATTAGAAGAAATAAGATATAAATCGCCATTCTCCGCAATAGCATGTGAAGAAACCACACTGTAACCCAAACAAGCAGTTTTACTCGTTGAAATCGTCTTTTCATAAGACATGTCTGAGGCATTAAAAATGGCTACATTTGCCTTTCCGTACGCATGATTCTGCTCATCTGCATGTATGTACGGCACCAGAATTTTGCCATCCTTTAAAATATAGCTGCTTGGTGAAGCCACGCTTCCGGGTGTAACAGGCAGGCGGATCTTACCGCGGTGCTCTTCTGTCATATCTTCTGTATTGATGATCTGATAAGAATAAAGGCTGTCTTTTGTTTGCCTTGGTGCCGTGCTTACCAACAAGCGTTTATCATCAAGAAAGACGGATATAGGACCGCCTAAAAGACCTGTGTTTGCCACGGAGCCTTCCGCTTGTAATTTGTTCTGATTATCAACTGAATATTTTGTCAGTTTATCTTTTGAGTTTAAAAAAACATAACCTGATTTCGCTGTCACAAGCACGCTGTTAGGGAAATCAGGTATACTATGGGAATCCTTGATGTCAGCTGTGCCGGAATCCGGATCCGCTACCACATGAAAAGGATAGCTCCCTTGAGACGGAACGCTCAGCGATAAAATAATACGGGAACCCTGTTGATCAGATATGCTTTCATCTTCACTTCTGTTGCAGGAAAATGTCGCAAAAACGGAAAGAATCAAAAAAAATAAGGTTGTCTTTTGCATGTTCACTGTCAGATATCCAATATTTCCAGAGCCCTTTGCTGCAAAGGAAGCGGCAGGTCAAAGATTCGTTCTTCTTCCACCACTACCAATTCGTCCGATTTGTAGTGGTATTGAAAAGCAACATAACGTTGGTCCTTGCGTACTCTGAGCATCATGGATTGATTGGGATTTTCGGTACTGGCACAGTTCAGGTTGAGCTTCATGTTTACATCATTTTCTGAATTGTTTGCAATGTGGACATGGCCACAAAACACAAGATTGCCCGTCCTGTTACCAATAGTATTATTGATAATGGCCGCCCCATGCGGAGGAAGCCTGAATTGCAGACCGTTTGCGCTGAATGCTTCATAGCTTGCAGAATTATTCCGGTATTCAAAATCGTCGGAAATACGATTCCAAATTATACCGCCTATGGTAAATAAGGCAATAGAAGCGGCAGCTATATATCTTACCCAGGAATTGAGCGGTGGCGTCACTGCCGTCCGGATATGCGTTCTGATGCCGAGCCACGACTTGCTCAGGAGCAAATTTTCGTTAACAACCGGTTGGCTGAGCCATTGCATTACGCGTTCAATTTCTTCGGGTGTGCATTGTCCGGCAAAATATTTATCCAGTAAATCCTTGTCCATGGTGTGATGGTTTACTAATAAGTAACCTGCAAAAGGATTTAGTCCCAACGGACTTTGAATTTTTTTACGCGGCCAGCAAAAATAGGGCAAGCAGACTATCGATATTTCGACGTAGGAAGCCGAGGGCTCTGGTGAGGTGATTTTTTACCGTTTTTTCGGAGAGTAATAATTCCCGGGAGATTTCATCGGTTTTTAGTCCTTCGCTGCGGCTCATATTGTAGACTTTTCGGCATTGGTCGGGAAGTTTTGCAACCAGCTCGTTAACCTTATTTTTTAAGTCATTGTAGTCGATATGCAGGTTCGTGCTATCGTCCCAGGCATCACTTCCTGCCAGCACATCGTCTTTTACAACACGAAAACGCGTAAGGCTTCGCTCATGGTTGAAGTACTGATACTTGGCAGACCGGTATAGATAATTCTCCCAGGATCCGCTGACAGACAATGTTAAACGGCGATCCCAGATTGAGCAGAAAATGTCCTGAACCATATCGGCAGCGAGCGTGTCATCTTTGCAGAGTGCGTAGGAAACCCGAAGCACGAAAGGTGCATATTGTTTGTAAAGTTTTTCAAAGTCTTTTTCGCTTATAACTGTCGCCTGCAGGGCGTTTTTTTTCGGAGCATTTGATTGCAGGTCGGTCATTGCTGAGTGAGAAAGAAGGTGATCGGGCTGTAAAGAAACTTAATTTAATTAGAATAATTACAAACTAATCAATTCAAGCTTCAAATTTTTTTAGAAAATGGTTGAGTTTTACCCTTATTTTAGGATAGATTTAGTCCCAATCCGCGATGAAGATCGTAATCTGTATTTATTCCTGTTTCATTTGCTTATTCATCATTCCCAGAAACCTTATCATAGATAAACGAGACTGACTTGTGTTAAAAAAATTGCCATAAATTATTAATTTATGGATCAACTTAATGGATTACGCATGCAACATCAACAGTAAACCATGGGCCATATGATAGTCGAAACTTATCGGGGCAAACTTAATATTGCCAATTTTAAGATGGTTTCCGGATCACGTAATCACCTTTTCGGATGTCTACTTTTCGAATAGGATCTTGGTGATATACTATGCTAATTCTGCCAATTTAAGCATTGAAGCAGCTAAATCATCGGTAGTCTTTGTTATCATAGCGCCATGCATTTTTTATATAAGAACGTCTTTTTTCGGTAAGGTTCGAAATTCTAACAGCTTACAAAATTTGATGACCGGGCAGAAATTCATCAGATATAATTCCATAATCTTGCGTTTTAATAAACCCGTTTTGTGCTATTGGGTATACTTACTAAAATATTGACTATCATAGCTTTGTGGCTCAATATCGAGCTGTTTTAACACAATTCCCAATGTTGTATTACAGCAAAATGTTTAGTAAAATACATTAGCTAGGGGAAAACCTTGAAACAGATGCGAAAAAGTAGTAAGATTCTAGCATTAAGTTTAGCGGCAAATTTGGATCTTTAATGTAGTATTTCCGACAACCTATTTTAGCATACGTATGCAGCATTACGAGAAAATAGCAACAACCATCCTTTCTACAGCCATTCATCGTGGAGCTGAGAAAAGTACCTGCCCTTCTGAAATTGCACGCTTGCTATTTCCTGATGACTGGCGTGAGCATATGAAAGACGTACTCGACGCAGCAATCGATTTGCATAACAAAGGTAGCATAGTAATAACTCAAAAGGATATGCCTATTAATGTTAAGGATTTCCAGGGACCAGTCCGCATTAAAATCATCTCAGATATATGAGTGTAATTAAATCAACCAAATAGGTTCTATTTGGTTTGACCTCTGACCTCCACCCGGAAAACTGGACAATTAAAAACTAGAGAAAATCGGGCGATTTTGATAATTTAACCATCAGAAAAATCGCTTATGAAAAAGACCGCAGCGGCGGCCGCAAAATTCACAGAAGCGCAGCCGGGTGGCCAGTGCCATCATTTTTGCGCTGCGCCAGGCAGACACCAGCGTCCCAGTGGCAGAAGTTTGCCGGAAAATGGGTGTTAGCGAAGCTACCTATTATAACTGGAAAAAGAAGTGTGCCGGTCTTGGTGTTCCGGAGCTTCGGAAGCTTCGACAGTTAGAAGAGGAAAACCAAAAGTTAAAACAGCTCGTAGCAGAGTGGCCCGCCACCGCGGTTGAGCCTTGACAAACAGATGTTACAGGATGTTCTCAAAAAAAAGCTCTAAGGCCGGCCCAGAAACGGATGCTGGCCGCCAGCTTAATGAAAAATTATCGGGTTGCCGTCATGCGAGCATGTTCGGTCGTTTGCTTACAAAGATCCTGTTGCCGGGCGGCCGGTGCCGTATTATAAACCGCATCGTCGTGACGATTCTGCTATTCGTCATCGAATTAAGGAAATTGCCCAAGTGCGAATTCGTTATGGGTATCAAAGAATTCATGTTTTGCTTAAACGAGAAGGTTGGAGGGACAATCATAAAAGGGTGTACAGAGTTTACAAAGAAGAAGGATTAAACTTGCGTAGCAAGTGTCCGAGACGAAGCAGAGCTGCTTCACAACGACTTGACAGGCCACATTTGTCCAGTATTCATCAAAGCTGGAGTATGGATTTTGTGGCAGATCAGCTCTTTGACGGGCGAAAAATTCGGGCTTTAACTGTAGCGGTCCGCCGCGCGGTCGATAAATTTAGTCGGCAATGCCTGGCTATTTATGTCGGACAATCGCTGAAGGGAGAGGATGTTGTCGCTGTGATGAATCAGATAAAACCTGTAAATTTAACCGTACCTAACCGGATTCAGGTTGACAATGGTGCTGAATTTATTTCCAAAGCGTTGGACAAATGGTCTTATGATAACAGCGTAACGCTCGACTTTTCAAGACCTGGGAAGCCGACAGATAACCCTTTTATTGTGTCCTTTCACGGTAGCTTTAGAGCGGCCGCCGCGCGGATGAATGCTTAAATGCACATTGGTTTTTATCACTTGAAGACGCACAGGAAAAAATTGAAACTTGGCGACAGGAGTATAACAGTTTCAGGCCCCACAGTTCATTATGAAATTTAACCGCAGCCGCGGACGGCTCCAGACGAGATCGTAATGCGTGTAAAAAAAGAGGAAATACAAGCCTGATTTTCCAGTTTTGACTGTCCAAGAATTGGGAGGCCCTCAAATTGGGAGGCCCTCACAATGTTCGATGCCAGAAAATGCTTCTGCAAAATTCAAAGTTTTATTCCAATCAATCAATTGTTCGTCAAAGTCAAGAAACACGATTCCTGTTAAAATCCCAATCCAAAAACCAGATAATTTTTTCAAAAGCTGCCTGTTAAAATCATCCCAGTAGACCGCTTCGAACCAGTACAAGTATAATAATTCGGATTTAAGATAAATGAACAAATGCTTCAGGACGTCAAAAAAAAGCTTTGAGGACCTTAATCATAATTGAAAGAGTTGTATGTTAGTCCATCCATTATTTAACAATGAGGCAATTAGTATCTACAATCATGGCCGTTTAAATCCAGTTAGGCTCGTTATCTTCAACTTACTTACATTCATTTTTTCCATTTATTATAGTATGCTAACTTACCAGGAGAACTGTGAATTCACTTATTCCTGAGCATCAGGGATCACAAAAACACGAATCATAAATAGTCAAATCTGATCTATAACAAAATTGTGAAATTAAATAAAGGTACAGCAACGGCCGATGGTTATATTACCGTCGTTTCTGGAAAGTATTTTCCCTTGGAGGATGATTGGTATAAAACATTTGATATTAAACAAGATCAGGGCACAACACAAATGTAAGTGCCCTGGTATGATAAAGTTGCTATCTCACTTAATTTTTTACAAATTTGTAAATGCTTGCTTTTCCTCTTTGATCGGTGATATTAATGATATACATCCCGTTCGAAATATAAAAAGGGTTCTAACGTCACTGGTCTAGGAAGATGACTTTTCTATATCTTTCGTGGATGATTATGGGATTATATCTTGAATGCCTAATGTCATGTTTTGGCCCCTTTTCAAAACTGACATTTACTCGGCTTTTACTTCCTTTATAGTATATATGGCATTGGAAGCACGTGGAAATCCGACATAGGGATACAGCTGCACCATGGCAGAGATAAGGGTCTCTTTGTCATTTCCCACTTTCATGTTGCCAGACACATGGGAGGACATCTGCCCTTCTGTGCCGCCTAACGTCGCCAATGCGCAAAAGATCATCAGTTCCCGGGTTTTGATGTCAAGCCCTTTCCTGGTATAAAAATCCCCGAAGCATGACTCAGTCAAAAGTGTTGGAATGGCATTTCCCAGATCGCCGGGCAAGTCCTGCATGCTGCTTTTTATGCCGTCACCATACAGCGGTGCCTGTTTTTCCAAACCTTTTTCCAGCCGGTCTGCTTCCGTGATTGTGCCCTGGGTTTCCAAAGGAACTTTGATGCCCCTTTGTTCAAAAACCTTATTTATAACTTCCATCGCATTCAGGACCTTTGGAAAACCAATGAAGGGTGCACATTGATAAATTACCTCGCGGATTTCAATGGGCGTCACCCCGACGTTGAGTGCGGCTTGGGTGTGCGGGGTAAGCTGGGGCAAAGTTTGATTGGTCGCAAGGGCGGTAATAGTAATTAGTTCCCGGGTTTTGTCATCCAGGTTGCCAATGTAAAATACTTCGCCGAAAATGACACCTTGAAGTATGGTTAATAGCTCCGGGTCTGTTTTGCTGGAAGTGATATCCTGCGGGAAAAGTTCTTTATATTTTTTGGCTGCCCTTTCTGTCCTGCTGTTTTCCATCGTTTTTTTATTTTGTGGTGGTGCCGTGGTTTGTGCCAGTACCGGTGATAAGGTGAGTGCAAGAATCATGCATATCAATAAGATGTATTTCATAGCGGCCCTGGTTTATGATTAATTATCGGATAGCCTAAAATCCACTGGTGATTTTCCTACCTGCGCTTTAAAGAGCCGGGTAAAATGGGAAGGATATTTAAAGCCGATTTCGTAGGCAATCTCACTAATGGTTTTACTGCTGCCGAGGACGCGCTCTTTTGCGATGTTGATAAGCTTTTCCTGAATGTGTTGGTGGGCGGACTTGCCGGTTTCTTTTTTGACCAGGTCGGCAAAGTAGTTGGCCGACAAGCTGAATTTTTCCGCAAAAAACCGCACAGATGGCAGCCCTACGATTTGCGGGGCATCCGAATTGAAAAAATCATCCAGCACGCTTTCAAACCGGGTCAGGATATCTTTGTGGATGTTGTCGCGTGTAATAAACTGGCGGTCGTAAAACCGGACACAATAATTTAAAAACAACTCAATGTTGCTAACGACCAGTGTTTTGCTATGTTTGTCAATGGCATGCTCCAATTCATACCGGATTTTGGAAAAGCACTCCAAAACAACGGTCCGTTCAGGCTCTGAAAGGTGGAGGGCTTCATTGACATCATATGAGAAAAAACCGTAGTCTTTAATCGAGCGGCCAAGAGAAGTGCCGCGGATCAGGTCGGGATGAAACAGCAAAACCCATCCGGTCGGCTGAAACATTTTTTCATCGTCATCAAATCCGAATACCTGCCCTGGTGCTATAAACAGCAGTGTCCCATCCTGATAATCGTAATGGCTGCGGCCGTATTTGAGCTCCTGGCATTTCACCTCTTTTAGAAAGATAATGTAAAGCTCCGAGATGAAACGAGCGCCTTTGATCGGGCTGGATTTGGATTGGTCCAGTACGCTTACGAGTGGGTGAAGGGTCCGCTGGCCTCTCTGGGTATTGAACTGGGAAACGCTTTCCAGTTTGAAGATTTCGCTCATTGCTTTTTTGTTTTCCTGTTTCAAAAGTACATGTTGGTTTCTATACCAATCACATACCAAGCTGGTGATCCGTAAAAGTGGTAAACATTGCAGTAAAATATATAAGCCTGCATCCGTCAAATGGTCAGACATTTGCCTTATACTATTTAACCAGTAATCATGAAAGCAAAACAGCTAGCCCTTGTACTGATCCTTACGCTTTTGACATGCAACATCCAGGCGCAGCAAAAAACGGATAGTTTGGGTAAAAAAACAGAAAAGAAATACCAGGCCAAACCGCCCAAAACGCAGCCTTTCGGTAAAGAAGCATTTGGGGCGTCAAAATCCACGACACTCCGCTGGCTGGGTATGGCAGGGTTTCTGATCAATAGCCGGGGCACCACGCTGATGGTTGACCCGCTGCTTCAGGGTTTTGATATGCCGATTTTGATTGATTTTCCGATCCAACCCAAAGACGTACCAAGTTTGGACGCAGTCCTGGTAACCCATGCAGATAACGATCATTTCAGTATCGCGACCAATAAAGATCTGGTGGGAGTAACCAAAGCCTTTCATTCCACGGCCTATGTGGATTCGCTGATGAAAAATATGTCATGGCCATCTTTTGGGCATGATATCGGGGATGTTTTCAAGGTAAACGACATAAGCGTGAAGCTTACCCCGGCCGATCACGCCTACCAAAATGCCTACCCAAGGCCAGGCCAGCGCCATTTTAAAAATGAGGATGCGTGCGGCTTTATGATCCAGACGCCTGATGGCACAATCTGGGCCCCGGGCGATTCGCGTTTGATGGATGAGCACCTGCATCTTCCCGCGCCGGATGCCATCCTGTTTGATTTTTCTGCCAGCGAGTGGCATTTTACACTTGCCGGCGCAATTAAACTGGCAAACGCCTATCCGGATACTCCGCTGCTGCTTTCTCACTGGGGCTCAGTGGACGCACCCGACTTCTCACCATTCAACGGTGACCCGAAAAGCCTTTATGATAAGGTTGTAAACCCAAAGCGGATTATTGTTTTAGCACCTGGTCAGCCCTATACACTCAGGAAACTAAGGAAATAATGGCGGGATTGAATATATACAACGGTACCATTTGACATTCAGATACTTAAAATACTGCGCATGAACAAACTTTGGTGGATTTCCGCTGCACTACTTGTGTTTTTATCGGTTGTGTCGTGTGTTACAGAACATAAAGGCAATAGCGCCGTCAGCCTTAGCAGTGCGGCAGCAGCAAGAAATAAAAAGGCCAATGAGACTTTACTGAAAGCGTTCCAGACAGGGGACGTCAGTGCACTGGACGGTACTATTGCGCCTGACTTTGTGAACCATGCAGGGGAAAGAATAGGTGTTGATAGTTTAAAGGTGGGTATTGTCAGGTTTCATGCCCGTTTCAAGCCAGATAGAATGGAAATAAAAAGGCAGCTAATGGATGGGGAGTATTTCAGTGATTGGATCAGATATGTTGGAAGTGATTCATCCATGGTCATTGAGGGTATAGAGATGACCAGGTATGCTAACGGGAAAGCAATGGAGCATTGGTTTTTTCCCGGGGGCACTCCTAGAAGAAGGTAAGCATTATTCTAGCCTGAGAAAGAGATGCTGAATTATTAGCCTGCATCGACGCAGGCACGGCATGATCGGCGAGTTGGTTATTAAACGAGCCAGTAAGATTTCTGTTGAATGCGAAATAAAAAACAAGCATATGGAAAATGAAAACGGATCTGCTGGCATCACGCGCCGCGAAATGCTTGCAGGCACCGCAGTAGCCGTTACAGCGCTGGCCATTACCAGGGTAACAGGATTAGAAGCGGCTCCGGCTAGCCCGATTGTCACCCCGGTTGAATCGGCAGGCGTGTCTTTCAATGTTAACGGCAAAGCTGTTGATTTGGAAATGGATACCCGTACCACGTTACTGGACGTGCTCCGTGAACACCTGCATTTAACCGGCACAAAAAAAGGATGTGATCATGGTCAGTGCGGGGCGTGCACCGTGCTTGTAAACGGAAGGCGCATTAATTCCTGTTTGTCACTGGCATTGCAGCACCAGGACGATTCCATCATCACAATCGAAGGAATTGGTACACCTGAAAACCTTCATCCGATGCAGTCTGCATTCATCAAGCATGATGGCTACCAATGCGGATATTGTACGCCTGGTCAGATCTGCTCGGCAGTGGCCGTATTGGAAGAAATAAAAGCAGGGGTGCCCAGCCATGTGAGCACCGAGCTAATGGGGCCGATGGAATTCACCAATGCTGAGTTCCGTGAAAGAATGAGCGGGAACATCTGCCGCTGCGGGGCCTATTCCAACATTGCCCAGGCTGCCGCAGAAGTCGCTGGGGTAACGGGCTAAGAGGCTCCCCGGCCAATTCTTTTCACATCTGAACTGAACCAATATGAAACCATTCACATATGAACGTGCTGAAACACCAGCCCAGGCTGCTGCTGCTGCAAGCAAACCAGGCGCTAAATTTCTGGCCGGTGGTACCAACCTGCTTGACCTGATGAAATTGCAGATCGAGACGCCCACCCACCTGATTGACATTGGAAGGATCGGGCTCGACAAAATTGAACCTACACCAGATGGTGGCCTTCGGATCGGAGCGCTGGTGCGTAATACAGACCTGGCAGCTGACCCGCGGGTGAGAACAGAGTATGCCATTTTATCCAGGGCGCTGCTTGCCGGTGCGTCAGGGCAGCTTCGCAATAAAGCAACCACATCTGGTAATCTTTTGCAGCGTACGCGCTGCCCATATTTTTACGATACCAACCAGCCATGTAACAAGCGTTCGCCTGGCAGTGGATGCTCGGCCATTGCTGGGTTTAGCCGCCAGCTTGCTGTAATTGGAAGCAGTGATGCCTGCATTGCCACGCACCCCAGTGATATGGCTGTGGCAATGATGGCCCTTGATGCGTTGATCGAAACCGTAAAACCAGATGGTAAGACCCGCGGGATACCAATTTCGGAATTCTACCGGCTACCCGGTAAGACCCCGCATTTGGAAACTACCCTGGAAAAAAATGAGCTGATTACTTCGGTGCTGCTGCCAGCGCCGTTAGGGGGAATCCATGTTTACCATAAAGTGCGGGACCGGGCTTCTTATGCCTTTGCACTTGTTTCGGTAGGTGCGATCCTTTTAAAGGATGGCAGTGGAAAGATCGCCCTGGGCGGGGTTGCCCCAAGGCCCTGGCGTAATGTTTCGGCTGAAAAATTGATCCAGACCGGCGCAAAGGAATTTACTTCCAGGCTATTGGAAGGTGCCAGACCGACACAGGAAAATGCATTCAAGCTGTCACTTGTGCAGCGTACCATTGAAGGGGTTTTAACAGAAAACAGGAGCTGATATGAAATTTGAAAAACCTGCGGGCATTAACCCGATTGACCAGCTCAAAGTCGTCGGCAAACCGACAGACCGCATTGAAGGTCCATTAAAAACAACAGGCACCGCAAAATATGCCTACGAACATAATCAGGAAGTGGCTAATCCAGCCTACGGATATATCCTAGGTTCTGCAATTGCCAAAGGGACAATCACGCGGATTGACCAGTCTGCAGCGAAGGCAGCACCTGGCATACTGGCTATTGTTACCGCTGCGAGCGCCGGGCCGCTGAAGGCGGGGAAATTCTATGTCAGTCGCTTTTTGGCGGGGCCTCAGATCGACCATTACCATCAGGCGGTTGCTATTGTGGTTGCAGAAACCTTTGAACAGGCGCGCTATGCAGGTTCACTTCTGAAAATTGATTACAAAATCTCAAAAGGTTCTTTTGACCTTGACGCCCTCAAAGATTCTGCCCAAACCCCGCCGCCGGCTGAGTTTGGCCCGCCGCCACAAACCATGATCGGCAATTTTGAAGGTGCTTTCAAAACAGCACAGGTCAAATTGGATCAGACTTACTCTACACCCGACCAGGCGCATGCGATGATGGAGCCGCATGCAACCATTGCCAAATGGGAAGGGGAGAAACTCACCTGCTGGTGCTCGATCCAGCAGATGAACTGGGGCGTGCGGGACCTGGCCATTATCCTTGGGATACCCAAAGAAAATATCCGGCTGATCGCTTCTTATATAGGTGGTGGTTTTGGCGGAAAGGGAACCGTGCTGGCAGATCTGGTTGCAGCCAGTCTGGCAGCGCGGGCAGCAGGGCGGCCTGTGAAGCTCGCCCTGCAACGGCCATTGATGTTCAATAACACCATTCACCGTCCCAAAACCATTCAGCGTATCCGGATTGGTGCTGACTCGGATGGCAAAATCACAGCTATTGGTCATGAAAGCTGGTCGGGCAACCTGCAAGGCGGCAGGACAGAACCGGCTACGGCGTCCACTCGAATCCTATATGCAGGTGCAAACCGATTGACCCGCTTGAAACTGGCTGTTTTGGACCTGGCAGAAGGGAATGCCATGCGGGCCCCGGGAGAAGCCCCTGGGATGATGGCCCTTGAAATTGCCATGGACGAAATGGCGGAAAAATTAAATATAGACCCGGTTGAATTCCGCATCAAGAACGATACGCAGGAAGATCCCGAAAAGCCGGGACGAAAATTCTCGACCCGTAAACTTGTCGAGTGCCTGCAAACAGGGGCTGAGAAGTTTGGCTGGAACAGTAGGAATGCAAAGCCTGGAAGTATAAAAGACGGTCAATGGCTCATTGGAATGGGTGTTGCTTCGGCAGTCCGTGGAGCGCCTGTTACCAAGTCGGCTGCCCGTGTACGGCTTAACAGCAGTGGCATCATTACGGTTGAAACTGATATGACTGACCTGGGAACAGGCACATACACCATTATCGCGCAGACAGCTGCCGAAATGATGGGCGTCGGGCTGGATAAAGTTGTGGTAAAACTCGGTGATTCCTCATTTCCAGAATCTGCTGGTTCGGGCGGTCAGTGGGGCGCTGCTTCATCCACTTCGGGTGTGTATGCCGCCTGCGTTAAACTTAGGGAAGCAGTAGCAAGCCAGCTTGGATTGGAGGCGGAAAAAGCGCAGTTCGCTGACGGTAGGGTAAGTGCGGGTGATCGCAGCTTTTCGCTGGGCGATGCTGCAAGAAATGGTGAATTGGTCGCCCAGGATGAGATGACTTACGGCGAGCTTTCAAAAGAATACGCCCAGACCACCTTTGGTGCCCATTTTGTTGAAGTGGCAGTCCATGCATATACCTTCGAAATCCGGGTAAGACGAATGCTCGCAGTTTGTCACGCTGGACGGATTCTGAACCCAAAAGCAGCGCGCAGCCAGGTGATTGGGGCAATGACTATGGGCGTGGGCGCTGCATTGATGGAAGAAATGGTGGTTGACAAAAACATAGGCTTCTTTGTAAATCATGACCTGGCAGGCTATGAGGTCCCTGTCCATGCTGATATACCTTACCAGGAAGTTGTCCTTTTGGAAGATATTGACCCCACTATGTCTCCGATGAAAGCCAAAGGCATTGGTGAATTGGGTTTATGTGGCGTTGCATCGGCAGTTGCCAACGCTGTCTACAATGCCACAGGGATAAGGGTGCGTGACTACCCGATTACGCTGGATAAGTTATTGAAAAACAATGTTTAAGGTTAAACAAAAATTTGCCAATCTATCCTAAAATGAATTTATTAAAAATCAATAATATGAAATCGAGCAGGTGGACTTTTCAAGTCCTGCTGCTAGTAACTTCTGTTTTTTTAGCAGAAATCACCTTTGGACAGCAGCAGAAAGACAGAACCTGGTCGGTCTATAAGGCAGATGCTGGTAGTTCCAACTACTCACCTTTGGATCAGATAAAAGTTTCAAATGTCACGCAGTTAAAACCCGCCTGGACATTGGCTATCAAAGACAATGCGGAAGGGACCCGGCCCAGCCAGTGCAACCCCATTATTGTCGATGGGATCATGTATGCGACGTCTGCCAGTCAGCGGGCTTATGCTGTTGATGCGGCGACGGGTAAACAGCTCTGGTCTTTTGATCCTTTCAATGGCAAAGAAAGTGGCGGTGAAGTAAACCGTGGGCTAACTTACTGGGAAAAAGAAGCTAGGACCGGTGCACCGGATAGGCGTATCCTGTTTACAGCCAACAACCATCTTTTTGCATTGGATGCTGCTACTGGCAAGCCGATTACCTCATTTGGCAAAGCGGGCAAAGTGGATATGAGGATCGGGCTTAGGGATAATAGCAAAGACATCTATGTTTCGTCAACATCCCCGGGAATCATTTATAAGGATCTGATCATCATGGGTTGCCGCGTGCCAGATGTGTATGGCGCGCAACCCGTTTACATCAGGGCATACAGCTGCCTGACAGGAAAGCTTGTGTGGACGTTTCATACTGTTCCACTGCCAGGCGAACCTGGCTATGAAACCTGGTCGAAAGATGCGTATAAAGTGGTAGGTGGTGTCAACAACTGGGCAGGCATGAGCCTGGATCAAAACAGAGGGATGGTTTTTCTTGCGCTGGGTTCGCCTTCCTATGATTTTTATGGAACCGACCGGAAAGGGGAAAACCTGTATGGCAACTGCGTGCTGGCACTTGATGCGGCCAGTGGAAAACACATTTGGCATTTTCAGACGGTGCATCACGACCTGTGGGACTACGATCTTCCCGCACCACCAAACCTTGTTACGATCAAACGTGACGGACCCGACGGTCTGCCCCGAAACATAGATGCGGTTGCACAGATTACCAAACAGGGATTTGTATTCGTCTTTGACAGGGAAACTGGAAAACCGTTATATAATATTGGAGAAAGAAAAGTGCCTGCTTCCAATCTTCCCGGGGAACGCGCGTCACCCACACAGCCCTTCCCGGTTAAGCCAAAACCTTTTGCGCGCCAGTGGATCACCGAGGCAGACTTAACCAGTTATTCACCTGCTGATCATGATTCGCTCGTAGCTAAATTCAGGTCTATGCGCTATGAAGGACTTTATACGCCGCCTGATCTGAAAGGAACGCTGCAATTGCCAGGTACACGCGGTGGCGGGGAATGGGGTGGAGCGGCGTTTGATCCGGCAACGAATTTTTTATACATCAAATCAAATGATGCGCCCGATATCATAACGATAATCAAAGGAGATCAAACGAAAGCAAGCAGTGAATCAACTGCCAGATCCAGTGTTTCAAGCCAGCTAGGCACAACAGAGCGCAACGCACATGCTGACCAGTATCTGAATTCTACAGGTTATAAAACCTGGAAAGATCCAAGTGGTAATCCAGCCATCACCCCGCCGTGGGGAACGCTGCATGCGCTGAATCTTTCCACGGGTGAATATGAGTGGCAAATCCCATTGGGTAACGACGAAGGACGCCAGGCAAAAGGCGCACCTGAAACCGGTCAGGAAGGTAAAGCCGGACCCATCGTAACAGCTGGTGGTTTGGTATTCATCAGTGGAACGGATGACAAAAAGCTTCGTGCCTTTAACAAATCTACAGGTAAACTACTTTGGCATACGACATTGCCTGCACTTGCCAATGCTACCGCATGCAGCTATCAAGTTAATGGAAAACAATTTGTCGCACTCTCAGTTGGAGGGACTATTGAAAATCCCTCTGGATATTTGATGGCATTTGCATTGCCTTAATAGATTCTGGATTAGAATGATTGCTTTGCTGAAAACCAATAAACTTAGAAGCCAAGTCAAGATGATCACGCTTTTTGCTTAATATATATATTATCTATTAGAGACCAATTCCCAATTATTCGGTGGTATAATCGTAAACTCATCAGTTAACATAAACTTCCCACTTGGTCGGCGTGAGTGGGTTAAATTACTCGCAAAAATTGCTATCAGGCACCTTAAAAGTTACTTCAAGTATGAGGTGGAAATACAAGTAAGCGGTAATATGTATTTGGGCCAGGGCCTGCTACCTTGCAGATGGATATATGCACCGCACGTACTATTTTTTTAACAACTTGTGCCTTGTATGTGTGGTCAGCTCCGAAGGAATCATTTTCATTATTTGAAGTCATAAATATCTGTATCAATACCGTTGAAAAGCCTGATGCCGCTTCCTAAAAAACAGGGGCAATGTGAACAAAGAACTCATCAACAAGTCTTGCTTTCAAAAATTGCTGGATGGTATTTGTCCCGCCCTGTATCCTGATATCTTTCCCATTTGTTGATTGTTTTGCTTTATCCAACGCACTTTGTACACATCGTTAATGAAATAAAACTGTCGTCGTCCCTTTCTGTACCCACGGCGCCCGTATTTCGGTGGTAAGAACATAAACGTCCGCTTTGTATAAATCCTCCTTCCAAATTACCTCTCCTTCGTCAAACATCCGTTTACCCTATATGCCATAAATTAAAATCCGCTACTGATAAGATAATAAAATCCAGCCTTTTCAACGATATATCGGAAAGGAGTATATTTTAGTTAAACATAAAAGGGTGTCTCAGTATTTGATAAGACACCCTTTTACGAGTTAATTCTACCATTGCTTTGTCGTTCCGGCCGGTTACATCCTCATTTGCGGATCAAAAACCACACGCATGCAATTGTCTTCTTTTTTGGTGAACATATCGTATCCTTGTTGTCCCTGATCCAAGCCCATCTTATGAGTTACCAAAAACGATGGGTCAACATCACCGTTTTGTACATGATCAAGTAAAGCCGGGATGTATTTTGGCCCGTGCATTTGTCCCATTCTGAAAGTAAGGGCCTTGTTCATCGCCGCACCCATGGGTATCTTGTCTGCAAAGCCGCTGTAAACACCAACAATGGAAATTGTACCACCTTTGCGGCAAGCCATAATGGCATCCCGCAATACAAGTGGCCGGTCATTTTCAATTCTTGCCCACTGTTTGGCTTTGTCGTATGCGTAACCAATGCCGGACCCCGATGCTTCCATTCCTACGGCGTCAATACAACAGTCAGGACCGCGGCCTCCGGTTAGATCTTTTAACGCTTCCAAAATCTCCAATTCTGTGAAATTGAGGGTTTCTGCCTTGCTTTTTTCTTTGGCTACCCCAAGCCGGTATGGCTCGCGATCAATTGCTATTACTCTTTCAGCGCCCATCAGCCATGCACTTTGCATCGCCATTTGCCCTACACCGCCTGCTCCCCATACTGCTACTACGCTCCCTGGTTTGATATTCGCCATATCAGCGGCCATGTACCCGGTTGGAAAGGCATCCGAGCAAAAAATCACCGAATCATCCGGCAATCCGTCCGGCACTTTGAAAGCACCATTGTCGGCAAAAGGAACCCGAATGTATTGTGCATGACTTCCCGCATATCCGCCGAAAGCATGGGTATAACCAAATATACCAGCCATGGTATCTCCGTATAACTTCTCGGGCATGTAGGCATTTGGGTTTGAATTATCGCAAAGCGAGTACGACTGCTCATTGCAATAATGACATTCGCCGCAGGCAATGACAGAAGCCACCACCACGCGGTCACCCTTGACGAACTTTTTGACATCACGGCCAGTTTCTACGACCTCGCCCATAAACTCATGTCCAAGCACGTCGCCAGCCTTAACGGTTGGGATAAAGCCGTTAATGATATGCAGGTCCGATCCGCATACTGAGGACAATGTTACGCGCACGATCATGTCCTTTGGGCTGATGATTTCAGGATCGGGCACGTTTTCCACCCGCAGGTCCTTTACACTATTATAACATAGGGCTTTCATATTCTTTCTCTATTTTATCGTGAGTAGTATCGTTAAATGTCAGCTGCTTCCCCGAGGGCTGTGCTTCACTTACAGGGATTTCGCCTGTCTCCATGAGCCTTTTAAAGCGCCGCAAATCTTCCTTTACCATTTGTTTAAATGCTGGATTGAAAACTTTTGCAATGGTGGTGCCGATAGCCCCAGCTGGCGGTAAATATTTAATGATCACATAAATCTCCGTTCCCTGGTTACCAGGTGCATCTTTAAATAAAACCTCTCCTGAATTGTCAACTGCTGCGTTGGGAACCGATCGCCAGCTTAGTTTTTCATTTTCTATCTCCTCAACAATTTCTGCGTCCCAGGAAATCCTGCCAACACCACCTGGGACCGGCGCAACCCAATGAGATCTTCTTTCGTCAGTCTGACTTACCGATTCAATATGCTGCATGAAATTGGGCAAATTTTCAAGTTTGCGCCAATACTGGTAAACTTCCGCTCTTGGCTTGTTAATGGTCAGGCTTTTAGTGATTTCTGATGAATTGACCGGCCGCTTTGCTGAATTCTTTTGTACGAGATTGTTAACAGGACAATAGCCCGAAGCGCCTCTTTCAAATAGGGCTGCACCAGCGGCTCCCAGCAGCAGGCCAGGCATCGAAAATTTTCGCAATCCGAGATACATCAGCGCAAGGCCCGCGGAGGCCGATACGATCCGCTCCGTAGAGCCGACATTGATGTAAGAGGAACCCGTCGGCAGCGGTTTGATCACAATGCGATCGATGAATTCAGATGAAGTGATTTTGATTGTTGCCATTGCTTTTAATTTAAGTACATGGAAAGTGCAATACTGCAGCGGCTTTGCGCCGATGATCAGATCGGTACTAATCCGGCGATTACTGCATTAATTAAATCTCAGGACGGGCCTTCGTAAAACATTGTTCCAGAAAAGTTGAAATCGGCACCTGTTTTATATTGTAAAAGGCGTTGACTGTAAGGGTGTTAATTACGAGTTTGAAGCTTGTTGTAAGTAGACAAAATTCCCCGTATTGTGGTTGAAAAGTACATGAAATCATCTAGTCTGATATTATAGTTGACAAGAGATCTCACCTGGTTTTCAGGGTATTTATTTCAGGTAATATCAGAAGTCATAGTTGTATTGTGTGAGAATCTGACGAGTTTACTGGTTTTGCTTGTGCTTAGGCTACTAGCTAGCATTAGGCAAAGGCTGACAAAAATACCCTTTCAAATCCTGATCGAGGAACAGTTATCATCATAGCAAAACTTTGAATTAGGTGATCCGCAGATTCTGCCAGGATTTTTGATCTTGCTGAAGTGGAGAATGTTAAAGATTTCCAGGAAGGTAATGTCTTGGCAACTGTTTATATCCCGCGACTTCCTGAGGCTTAGTAATGGATAGCATATTGAACGTTGCAAAGTGGTGACCGTTTTATGCTTGAGAAACATATGTCTTTGCATGATTAAAGTGACAGTGTTCAATAATAATTTGATGCAAATACGACGAGCTGGGTTTACGCGATCAATGCAAATACAACATTCAAATTTTCTGAAAGTTTTCACTTGTAGGATCTTTTGTAGGATCTTTGAATTATCTGTTAACATGGATAACCAAGAAAGGAAAAGATCCACATTTTTATTACCTCTAATCTGTTAGTAAGAAAGGCCGGAATGTCAAACGGAGTTGCACACAGCTCGCGTGCTTTTATTCTGACGTGACAATATGGGAAGTATAATCTTTCAGCGTCTGGACTTATAAACCTTTTGATCAGCCAAGATATGCAATTCGATCAAATTTAGGGCTTTCACTTGTGATCCAGTTATATCTGTTTATTGCTTGCCTTGGAACTAATATCAAAAATTTACTTTGAAAGTTATAGAACTAAGGTTTCTGTGAGGTTCAGGTTGTAACCGCTTCGGGCAGTCTTAAAATTCGCTGGTTTTTCTGAGCTGTGCTGATTGTTTGCCAATACACCACTCACATACTCAAATCGGCCTATTGACAGTACTGGAATTGCAACCTTTTGTTGGATGAATTTACTAGGCAATATTTTTTCCATCTTCCTGGGGAATCTTCCATTCCCCAGACCCCTTGGAACCTATATTTAATTGATGTGCTTGAGGCACCCCAATTAAATATAGGCTTGATTTACTTCTTCGATTTAGTCCATCAGGCTGCTTTTTTCTTGTTTAGTATCGTCTCTTCAAAGTTCAGAGGGCTCAAATATCCTAGTGAAGAGTGTCTTCTTTTTCTATTGTACCACACCTCAATAAATTCAAAAATTGCCAGTTTTGCCTCTTTCTTACTTTTAAATTCTTAATGATAAACCATTTCTGTTTTCAGCGTTTTAAAGAAGCTTTCAGCTGGTGCATTGTCCCAACAGTCCCCTTTTCGACCGCCCGGCGGCTCGGTCATACTTTGGCTGACAGGTAGGCCAACCAACTGCTTACGGAACTCTCTGCACGCGTATTGAACGCCTCTGTCCGAGTGAAATAGTAACGGTTTTTTATTGGATAGCATTTTAAAGCCATTTTGAAAGCCGCTACGCTGGTATCTTCGGCTCTCATTGTCTCACTCAACGCCCAACCCTCCACCTTACGATTTGCAAGATCAAGTATTGCTGTTAGATAGACCCGGCCTTCACCTGTCTTTATGTAGGTCAGATCCGACACGCATTTTTCTCCAAGACCATCTGCTGTAAAATCTCTATTTAAATGATTTTCAGATACTTGGTAAATATGATTGCTATCAGTAGTTTGTGCCCGGTATTTCTTTCGGACAATACTTTACAGACCTATTTTTCTCATTACTCTGACTATCCGTGGGCGCGATACCCGGAAACCTTTTGCTTGCAATTCCACTGTAACGCGCGGACTACCGTAGCATCCTTTACTTTCTTCATAAACTTCGCGGACATGAAGAGATAATTCTAGGTGTTCCTGCCCACGTTTACCTACTGACTCTTTTAGCCAATAATAATAGCTGCTAACGCTCTCGCCGAGCATTTTACACATCTTTGCCACCGGATAGATTCCTTGATTACTTCTATAAATCGGAATCGTTCCGTTCGCCCCTGGAAAAGATGCGTACTTCCTTTTTTAATATCTCGTGTTCAAGTTTTACCTCCCGAAGCTCTCTTTCCAATTGCCGGATGCGTTTTTGCTCCTCTGCCAAACCCTCAGCTTTTTCTCGAAAATCATGTTTATTAAAATTTGCGCGCCTTTTACTGATACGCCCTGCATCAAGCCCGAGCTCAGCCGCTGCCGCACTCACCGAGCCCTTAGCTTCTGACAGTTCCACTGCCATCCTTTTGAAAAATTCGTCAAACACCCACGGTCCGCCGCGCGGTCGTTTTCTCATAGTCAAATTTAGTTGAAAAATTAAATCTGCCTATTTCTGCCTCCAAACAAATGTAGCAACGTCCCACACCCTTTTATGCTCTCGTTCTAAAGAACACCATATGTCAAAATTCTTCTTATTAAATCTCATGCCTGATCATATTTCACCACTTATAAACGGCCTTATTTTGCTCTTGTCTGTTTCAGATAAGCTATTGTAAAAATCTTTCATTGTAGATTTAATATAAGACATTTTGACTACTCTGATGATCTTAGGGGCATTTTCATTATCGCTCGCTCTTACCATGATCCCTAATAATTGCCCATCTGAGTTAAAGACGCCCCCTCCGCTCATACCAGCTATTGCCTGCGCTTCTACAAAAAATTCGGCACTCGAATTATAAGCAATATCTCCTTCGGCATCTCCGGCACTCTTCAATTTTTGGATGGCTTGCGTAGCTTCTGTATCTGATAATATTTTACCAGAAGTAACTGCTCCATTGGGATAGTTGGTCTTATCCTGAGGATAGCCAACTGCAATTACTTTTTCACCTGCAATAGAGGTATTCCATGTTTGATTTGCTCTTGTACGGTTTTCGGGATCATATAGCTGTAATGGTGCAGATGTTTTAATAAGCTCAGGATATTTGGGCAACGGTCCTTGCTCAGCCTTTTGATTATCGATGATGCCCAAATAAAAATCCTCTATAGGTAATAGGGTCTTATTGGTGGCACCAGAAGAAATATTAAAATGCATGAGAGGAAAATCTGCTATCAGCGTATTGCCTAAGGCTATGCTTCCGTTAATTGGAGGAATTTGTGAAGTTTCGAAAATGCCAAGGTTTTCCGATGATAAATCAAGGAATTGGGCATTTCGGGAATTCCATCCAGATATGTTATAAACATGATTAGCACTTATATACAAACCCAAGCCATAATCGTTTTTTCTACTCCATATGGATTTTGACCCTGCGCCACGTCTTCCAACGCTTCCCCTTACCTTGTTGAGCAGGTTGATCAGATTTTGGTCGTTACCATTTAGTATTTCTTCAATTTTGGGGACGTGCAGATCACTTCTTGGAACAATTGGATTATTTCGTTTGCATGATTGGAATGATGTTCCAAAGATTATTAATAAAACTGATAATACTGTTTTTACTTGCATAACATAATGAGCTTAGAAAGGGTAAAAGTATTTGATATGGTTGACTCTCAAATTCCGCCTGTCTTTTTCGTGAATTTTGTTTTTCACAAAAATGCTGTCCGCTTTTCTCATAGTCAATCCTGGCAGCTTCCTGAAATTCGAAGAATAAAAAAGGTTTTGTCTTTTGTAGAAGTCAAAAAACCATAGACTTGAATTACTTATAACAGAAAGGGGCTTCAGATATAGATGTATACCTATTGCCATGGAATAGCTAAGCAGTTTTTTTCAAATTGACATTGCAAGAGATATCTGAAAAGGATTTCCTCTATACTGCTTTGTTCCGACATGGTCTGGTTTAATAAATATTCAGTAAGCATCAAGAAGAGCATGTTCCGGTTTGCTTAAAACGGATTAAATTAAATAGAACGGCGAAAAACCCTCACGACTTTCGTGTAAAGGATTTCTAGGCCTTAATCCCGGTTGTAAGACCCCAAGCCCCTAGTTGGTTACCTCGCTCCTTAAGGATTGCATAGGATTCATTAAGGCCGCTTTGATGGCTTGAAAGCTTATCGTGAACAGGGCTATGATCAGGTACTCGGATGGGAATGCCGCTTTTCCTTATTTATGAAGAATCTAAGTGCTCTGAACTAGAGGATAACCCTTTGAACATATAATTCGCAATATTCTAATTATGATTTCTTTCGAATAGACAGAATTTTAATCCGATTCGTGGCTTGACTGCAACTATCTGGACTGGCTGATTCGTAGCGTATCCAAACTGAGGCCGGACATGAGTTTGGGTTTTCGTAATCGGATGAATTTGAGTTACTAATTAAATAGCTATCAGCGATAATTTTAATTCAAATCCCTCGCTACTACAGCCTTTGCCCCAGTTACCCGGAGATCACATATCCTTTTATAATAGCTTCAATTTCACCTGGCTTGATGTCAGCGCCTTTTTTGCAGCCTAGCAGCAAATGCAACAGTACCATTATAGTAAGTGCTTGTCTCATAAGTGAAAGTCCATTTCTCAATAAGACCCTAAAACTTACACATTAGTTGGAACACTATTTCTTAGTATACATCTTTCAGGAAGAGGGAGAATTCGGAACCATTGACCCCTGCAATTCAGTTTAAACTGATCATACTATGTCAGACAAAATTGACTAGGATATCACCTTTAATCGTAGAAAATTGATGACAAGAACAGGAGACGAAGACGGTAATGATTTTGCCACGGAACTGGGTGGTCAAGCGAACCGAATTCTTTAGTACAATTGTATCATCCTTTTAGATTGACCAAACTGAAATCTTCCGCTTACGGTAGAGCTCCGCTAAACTTCCTTCGAACTCGATGACGAATATCTTTAGAAGTATTGAGGATGATCTATGATTATTGAATTTGAAAAGGATCGCCAGGAAAGAGAATAACTACAAGCGAAACAAATTTCAGAGCAAAGCGGAGAGCTATTTCACATTTTACAGTATGAGTGATGGTCGTACGCTGGATGAGTCACAAGCAAACAAGAATATCCGGGTTTTCTTTAATCAATTTGAAAGTGCTGGATTCGTGAAGCAACTACTATAGATGGATTGGACGGAATTGAAATTGTATATTTATAAATAGCATGTCAATTTCGGTAATAGATGTGTATCGTTCTGAAAGCCTTAGAATAAACGAAATTTACACTGAGGATACTTCTTACCTCTCTTGAAACTGTCACTAATGGGTCTGATAGGCTGTAAATTTCAATTTTGGACTGGTTTGAAACACTCATTGCTTTGTTTGTGATACCTTATATTTTCGGTGATCATCGCCGAAAATATAAGGTAGTGTTAAATTATTTAAATTGTTTAGATTTGTTTAATCGGAGATCATCGCCGATTTTATTTAAATAGGTAAATCATTCCACTTGATTCCAACAGAAGTAAAGAGGTATATCCCTTCCTTCCTTAGGGTGCACTGTCACCTGGGCGTGGCTGCAATCTCACGATTTGTCGGGTCATGCAATCGATAATCTCATAAAAAGCAAGCAATTTACAAGCTTAAAAAATGGTGTTTATAAGCGTGAAAGATCCAGTGTAGCATGGGGGGATGTCGTTTATTTTCTTCAAAGAAATGATGCTACGGATCTAACCATTGGAGGTATAACCGCATTACAACTTTTAAAACTTTCCCATTATCTGTCGTTTTCCGACAAAAGGATTGTCCAGTTGTATGGTCAGGATCCGTTGCTCACCTGGGCTAATCGTGTCACTTATGATTCCTTTTTTCAGAAAGGTAACGCCAGTGATTTGCTAGGACGGGCAACGGATCCATTGTTAGCGAAACAAATTGTTAGCGAAACAAATGAATCAATTTACGAGGACATTTGACTGGAAAGACACCCGCGAGGGGCTGAGGACATTAACCACGGAAAGAGCTATCTGGTTGGAAGCAAATTTTCTGTAGTCAGGTGATTGCGTACTTTTTGGCTAATTTCAATCAAAAATATTACCTTGGAAGAAATTATTTGTAAAATTTTTTGGGTTGCATATTCTTGCTTTTTTTGGGTTATTACGTGTCCCTTATTTGTCCCTAGTTTATTATAAGTGATTGTTAATCAGTATCTTTTAAGTTTTGTATCGGGAAATAAATGCCCAAAGTAATAACAAATAACGCCAATAAAAATTTATAAAAGTTTGAAAATTAGCCAATTAGGTAAATTTTTCGAACCTTTTGTTTTTAAAGTTTTGCCTTAATATTGAAATTTTTGTCCCTCAGGATTAGAAGATCTTGAGGGTAACAGATAGGAGAGAGGTCGCTTCCCTCTTGGCGCTTATCAGTTCCAACATTAGGATAACAAGGATCTGCGAGCATTGCGGCCGGGAATTTACCGCCAAAACGACAGTTATAGATTCTGCCTTAGTTTTAGGGTGCTCTGTTAAGGAATTTCAACTTATCTGAAAGAATCTCACCTAACGATACTCATCGCGAACTTATGTTTCTGGATGAGTATCGAAAATTGGGTAATAAGAAGTATGAGTCAGATGTAATCAAAAAAGCTTTCTTGTTTTCAGTATTAACCGGTTTGAGGTTGTATGGTATTAATACACTTGTGTGTATCAAAACGGACAACGAGATATTGATATTTAGCCAAGTTTAACCTGACCTTCCTTCCATTTTAGTAAATGACCAAAGTCATGTCTTGTCATGATTGGAACGCTTGCTGCAAACCTTAATGCTGTGCGAATGTGTCTTATAATGTGATTATTTATTTTTCATTTTTTTAATCTCTATAAGATAATTTTCATAGCTCGAATATGGCTCATTGGTGCGACCATTTGACTTTAAGTAGATAAAGCCGTTTATATTATCAAGAATGACGTTGAAATGACTTAAGATCTGGTTTCCAAAAAGGCTTGGCCTGCCGCCAGGTTTTTCCGGATCAGCGGCATTGGTGACAACATCCCTGAAGCGGACTCCGGCTATGGTGGCGTCAAGCCGCACGATTTTTCGTCCATTGATGATCGTAAGTGGCAGAAGTTCTTGCCAATGGCCATCCTTCGAAGTAAAGTCCTCTCCTATAAGCATACTTCCATCCCTTCCAGTGTCAAATAGAAACCAAAAGCTGTAATTTTTTCCGTTGTGTTTGATTTCTGCCTCAAATTTCGGCCGGTTTTGCTCGTAGACGACGGGCAGCTTGGTGTACCCTGCAACTTTGTCGGGCAATTTTTTGTGTATGATAAATTCCTTCTGGTCATAGTTTATCTCTATGACATGGTTTCTGAAAAATCCGTTTCCTACAATCAAGTCTTCGTAGGGTTTCATATTTCCAACCTCTGTAAGCGGAACACCGCTCCAGTTCAGGCTGCCAATGCTTAGATGGTTGCCAGTACTTGTCCTTTCTTTATTTACTCCTTCAGTATTGCTCACGATGGTATGGCCGGAGAATGCAAGGTCCAGTTTCTCAGAAGCGTTTCTGTTTACTACGCTGGTCCCTGCGCCTAGATCGAATTGGACCTTTGCTTCTTTTCCGTTGATAATGCCATATAGAAAAATCTTTGAGCCGATCATTTCAAAGGGGATCCTGGCAGGGTACTGATCATGGGTTTCCATCGTCGGAAGATCAGGTGGCAGGGCAGATACAATTTGTACTATACAGCTGTCTTTTGCATTTAAAAGGACAGTAAATGTGTAGGTTTTTCCTGGTTTGGTATGGAAGATGAGCTGATCCTTGTCTGTTTTGAAACGCACCGTACCTTTTCTGTACGGAACGTTTACATAATAGATGTCCGGATCTGCCTTCGGGTCCAGTTTCCAGTCCATGTGGACATTCTCGCCGTCGTCAATTGTTGCTTTTTCGTTTGAGGCTTTGATAACTGTTTTCTTGCCTTGAGCCCTGATGCTGTGCAAGGACAAAGCGATTAGCGCGGACAGTGTGAAGATGACGAGGCGTAGCGCGCGGACATTTATTTTTCGGGTGATGTTGTTGTTCATATTGGCTAATTTTTCCACAAAGAAATGTAGGTTCTCGGTAAGACCTGAATTTTTTCCCCGTCAATAAGCCGTCAATAAGCCGCCAATAAGCCGCCAACATGCCGCCAGAGCTAAAAAATGAGAATACGGGGGTAAATCTGTGACAATTGACCATTGTTGATCTTGACAGCATTCGTCAGGATGTTGGTCGTGTTCCCGATGAGCCAGGCTAAGGGTAAAAGCATTGTTTGGCTACTCGGGACCCCGTACCAGTCGTTGAGCATCAGAACAAAGACCAAAAAAAGGATGGCGATAAGCGTCCAGATGATTTGGATAGAAACCAGTTGCCGAGTAGCGGGACTGTTTTGCTTTTTTGCAAGTATAATGATTAACGGAACGAAAAGATTTAGCGGGGGCAGAATTAGAAATAGGAGGGACGAAAGGTTAATCAACTTGATCCATTTCAGGTTTTCGCTTTGATTTGCTGGTGTATCCCGAAGCTCTGCCTCGCTGACACCGAGCGATTTTGCAAGGGCTTTGAGGGTATATCCGGAAGGAACCTGTCCAGCTTCGATCCGCTGGATCGTTCTGACGGAAACGCCAGATTGCTCCGATAATTCGTCTTGGGTCAGATTGAGTTTTTCTCTAAGCAGTAGTACATTAGCCATATTGTCAAAAGATACTTTTATTGCGCAATAGGCAAAGATATAAGTTTCCTCCTCTCTCTTGGACAGTACGAAAATTCTTATTTGTCAGGCATTCTTTTGAACTTAAAGTTTGTTATTTCTTTGATCACAGAACTTCGTGACCAAGCACCTCGGGTAGAATTGAAATGTAAAATATGAAATCTGCTAGATTCAACCTTACACCTAAATATTTCAGCGATCTGATCAGAGCACATACCGGTCGTTCCGCACAACATCAAATTTATGACAAACTGATAGAAGCCGGAAAAGAAAGATTATCCGTAAAATATTATCAGTCAGCTAAATTGGCTTTCTGCTCGGCTTTAAGCACTCGCAGTCTTTCTGCAGACTTTTTAAATTAAATACCAACTTTACGCCATAAGAATATCCGAGGTATGTTGAACTTATCCAACTTCTAAAAACCAAAAACGGCAGTAACCCACGCCACTGCCGTTTTTGTCAAATCTGTTGCAACTACAATAACTCACCCATCCCGAACACAGTCAATCCTTTGGCAAATTGTTCGGCCATTGCTTTGTTTGCCGCTTCAATGTACTGACCGGTGATGGGGTCAACCACGGTGCGTAGTGGCCGGGTGCCCTTTGACGTGTCGATTAGTTTTACAATGGCGTCGGCCACGTCCTGCGGGTTGGGGTTTTTAGCCTGCATCTCTCCGCCCACTGCGGCCATCATTTTGTTTGGTATATCGGCAATAGCGCCGTACCCTTCAGATACGCCCTGATCCGATGCGGGGTTGTTCTTTTGCTGCATTTCGGTTGGGAAAGCGCCCGGCTCCACAATGGCTACATCAATGCCTAAACGCTTTACTTCATAATGCAGTCCTTCGCTTATTCCTTCCAGCGCAAACTTGGAGGCCGCATAAATGGTCGCAAAAGGAAAGGATACCCGCCCAAAGCCGCTGGTCACATTGATGATCAGTCCGTCGGCCTGTTTCCGCATAGCGGGCAATACCTGTTTGATCAGTCTCCAGGGCGCATAAACGTTGATATCAAAAGTGGTATGCAAATCGTCGGTGGTAAAGCTCTCAGCCACACCGGTCATGCTGTAACCGGCATTATTTACCAGTACATCAATAGTGCCTTCTTTGGCCAAAACGGCATCAACGGCCTGCTTTACGCTCTGCTCGTCTGTCAGGTTAACGTCCAAAACACTTATATTTTCTATGGACGAAAGGGCCTGGGCTTTATCGGCATTACGGCCCTGTGTATCGCGCATCGTGGCATATACCTGATGCCCTAAGGCCGCTATACTGTGGGCGGTAAGCCAGCCAAAACCACTATTTGTTCCTGTTATCAATACGATCTTTTTGCTCATCTTTTTTATTTTTAATGAATAAGCAAAGGTTGAAAAATGCAACAAGAAAATTTTTATCATTTGGTAAAAAGCGCCTCTAACGGATATTACGTCGTATACGGCTGAGCGATTGTTGGGTAACGCCCAGGTATGAGGCCACGTAGGAAAGCGGGATGCGGTTGACCAGGTTGGGGAACGCCTCAATGAACGACAAGTAACGTGTAGTGGCGTCTTCTGAAACCAGCGGACTGCGCCGTTCCATGGCCAGTGTAAGGCATTTTTTTACCATGTTGGCTTTCATCATCTCCCAGCCGACAATGGTGTTCGATATCTCGTCCCAGCTCTTTTTGTTGAAAACCAGTACCTTGCAGTCAGTAACGGCCTGTACATATTCAGAAGCCACAATCTGCAATTCGAATTTTTGATTATCTACTACAAAATTGCCTTCGTCCACAAAATAATTGGTGATTTCTTCGCCCCTGTTGTTATAATAGCAAAAGCGGAATACACCTTCCAACACGAACCCCACATACCGCGGAACCTTCCCGGCTTCTGAGAGGTAGTCGTCTTTTTTTAATTCGAGAATTTCAACCTTGCTTTGCAAAAACTCGATCTGCTGTTTGTTTAGATTGCCAAATTGCAGAATTAGATTTATCATCGCTTCCATCATGTAAAGATAGTACACAGTCCAAAGCCCTCACTTACCATATGGTAAAAAATAGGGTGAGACGAACACGGGCGCTCAAAGCTCGCACGAAGTTCGGAAGCCTTGTGTAATATGACTCAAACGCGGGATTGACCTAAACTGGATGCCGATACGGTGACAACTGTCAAATTGTTAGATAAAGGTAGCGGACTGATTTATAGTGTTTGAAAAACATTTGAAAATCAGACTGCAATAATTACCAACCTGACTACTTTTCATAGAACGACAATCAGGAATTATGTACTGAAGTTTAAAACAGGTTTAGAAACAATTCAAAAAATGATGCAAAAAAGACAATAAGGAAATAGCTGATTCGAAGTTTCCGTACCAGATTTTGGCTGTATGGGTTTAAACTTCTTTGACGGCAAAGGTCTTTATAAAAAGTTGCCATCAAGCTACTTCACAATGCATTTGAAAAAGGTGTTACATTTTTTGATACCGCAGAAGCCTATGGATCTTACACCAATGTACAAATTGTGGAAAAGGATTGCAGCCTTATAAAGAAGATGTTTTAATAACAACAAAGTCGGTTGTAAGATGCCAGACCAACAACAGGTTTAGAAAGCAGACCAGAAACTGTCCCTTCCCAAATGCACCCACATTATACCCGCATTGTTGATCATAAAGTGAAGTGCCCTGCCTAAAGCAACAATTTTTCAAAAAAAGAATCAATGGAAAGTGATTCATCAAATCCATTGTTTCCAATTCTACGTTGGCAGTGCCTTCAAGATTCCTTTTTGCTTTTTCTGTGTCTCTTCCAGGGCCAATTACTTTAGCGCCGACAGACATCAGTTTTTCGTCGTTTCTAAACCTATACCTGTATTGGCACCCGTGATGATGGCTATTTTGCCAGTCAGGCTGATACCTGTGATTACATCACTTGTTGTAGATTTTCGTTGAAGCCAGAACCCGTTGGTTTCTGTAAGGTTACCTGATAATTGTTGTGTTCCATGTATTTTAATTCAAAATGTTATGCTGGAACAAAAGTAGGGTACATGCGATCAGGCATCTTTGTTTAACCGTCCGAATATGTTTTGTTTAAAAGGCCAGGTTTTAACGGATGTGGTTTAAATTGCTGAACCACGGTTGGATATAGAAGGCATAAAAGATATTGATGGTAAAACTCAATGGGGCAGGTAATGTTTTAGTCAGTTTACACGGGAAATTTTGCAGATCTTAAAAGCTTTCTGATCCTAAAACACAGTGGTATGTGGTTTCAACAGCGATATGTCTTGCTTTTGAAAGTTTTAATATCAAAAACAGATTGATGAAAAGGTTTATGAACGACCGGGTATGCTTATATCGTTGATAGTCTGTTGTCAGCAGAAGGCGCTAAAAAAGGTTAGAAGATTGAATATTAGTTTTTCTGCCGCTTGACGGTACACAGGAAAAAACAGAAGGTTTGGGTAAAGCATAAAAACTTTAGGCCGCGATGTTAATTTGGAAATTTAACCGTAGCCGCAGCCGGCTCCTTACGAGATCGTGATGCGGGTCAAAAAAGAGGAAAATGCCGACCGATTTTCCAGTTCTACCTGTCCAAAAATTAGTAAGCTCTTATTAGCTAATAAATTATGACATCTTGGAATTAAGAAAGATGATTACCAACTAAACCAAAAAGCTCCTTAAAATTTAAGTCAGAAAAAACCGTTACCCGCTCGTGCCCCAGACCTACAAATGTGACCATGATCATGTTATATTTGGATAACGATGCCTGGTTAAGTAAACGTTTTATTTGAGACTTCAATCTATCGTTTGATGTGATTGAAATAAGAAAAGTATAGGTCTTTAAAAGGTGACATTTTGATAAGACGAAAAATTTCGTCTCAGCATCAGGAATTGTGTCGAAATCCAATAAGATTTGCTCGTCACAAGAGGACAGCAATGCAAAAAGACTTTCTTTTTGATTCTGAGTTAAAAGTCCAAGTTCGGATTTCATTGCGATATTGTTCTGATAATAATTACTTCACTTTTTGTTCACTTCAAAGACTGGATTTATCTGGTTCATTTACGAATTAAGAGAACAGATGTATTCCAGCTTTTATTTATTCTACTCTTGTCCAGTTTTCAGTAAATGTCAAAAAAAACCATTGTACTTTCATTTCCAGTTCTGTCCCATCCTTATCAATAATAAACTGGCACTTGTATGTTTTGTTTTTTCTGAAATCTATTACGGTGCCCTCGAAGATTCTTGATGTTTTCGCCACAAGTTCCCAGGCAATAATTTTATTGTTGTTCTGTGGGTAATTCAGACTGCTTATCTGTTTTCCTGTGAGTGTTTTACCGGTCTGAAAAAATTCTATAGTATCCTTTTCAGGTGTAAGCCATTTGCTGACTAAATCGGCCTGCTGCGCGCGGATACTGATACTACATAATAAAAGCACGATCGTGCAAATGAGAAAATACCATCTCATAGGTTAATGAAATTAATTATTAGACGGCTGCCGACCTTTAAAGGGTTATTTTGATATTAACAAGTACACTGATACCACTCAGGTTCGGACTTGGATTTTTGGGAAGGTTCGTGACGGTGAATGTCTTGGCCTCCAAAAGAAGTATGACCGACTTAGAAAGGTAATAATTGACACCTGCCCCGGCATTCCAATGCATTTTTATTGCCGAATTGGTTTTATAATCCAGGGTGTTTGTACTGACATCGTACACGGTGGCCGGAACAAAAACAAGCGACGGACCTGAGCCTGCATAAACGAATGGCTGCCATTTTTTGACCTTATATTGATAACCCAATCCCAGTCCTACATTAATGCTGTTGGTCGTAGAGTTTATGTCTGAATTTACGGGTCCTGCAACTGCTTTATATCGAAAACCGGCAGATACGTCTCCGACCTCCAGCCGAAAGAACAGGTGCTTCTTGTAATTGAACTGTACCGAAGTTGTTGAACTTACGCCGATAAGAAATCTTTTATCATCGACTTGGCGAAAAGGAGCGAACAGGCCAATCGAACCGCCAAAGTCCAATACCCATTTGGGATCTGAATGAGTACTATCACTTTGCGCTCTAACTCGTATTGACGCTGCTGCCCAGAACAAGGAAACAAATAGCAATATACTTGGCTTAATGGGATAGTGCTGAGTTTTTTCTGGCATCGTTTTCTTGGTTGAAACTGTTTTGTTCAAAAGATTTTTCTTTCGTTACCTGAGGTTATCAGATGCTGCACTCTTTGTCATCCCGCTCAAATTCCTCAGCTCAGCCATTGCCAACACGTTTGACAATTGCGCGCTGTACAAATCGGTTTCGGCATCGGCCAGTTGCGACATAGTTTCCAGCAAAGCTGTTTTAATATCCAGCCCACTGGCCTGTTTATCCTGCTGTTCTTTGAGCGCTTCTTTGCGAAAACTCACCAGTTTTTCGCTTACCTCGATCAGCGCAGCTGACTGTTTTACTTTTCTGATGGCTTTTTCAACATCGATATCCTTCTGTCGCTTGGTATATGCGATATTTTCTTCGGCCTGTTTTAGCTGAAATTGTCGTTGATTTTGAAGTTCTTTATTAGAAAAAAGATCCTTTATGTTCCATTTCAGACTCAGGCCCACATAAGGGCTGTTGCCGGGTAATACCGGACTTCCCTGCTGGACGTAATAACCGGCAACCAGACCAAAATCGGGCAGATTATTTTGTTTTGCAGCTTTAAGCGCCAGCATGGCTTTCCATTTGTTCAGACGAGCAATCTCCATGTCAGGATTTTCAAACGCGGCGTTTTTATATGTTTCCAGGGAATGACTTGTGGTGCTGGTTAGCTCAGGCTCTTGTAATTTTAATGTTTCTGCATCCAGACCTGTGAGCCTGGCAAGCTCTGCGAGATAGTCTTGTTTTTGGAAGTCCAGTTTTAATATGTTTTGATCCTGCGCGGCAATCTCTGCGCGAAGTCCTGCCAGACTTACGCCTGTGGTTTTACCTGCCAGCAGCGAGCCCTGTATATCGTACATTCTCGCCTGGGCCAGTTCCAGTTTCGCTTTTGCCGCAGCAGTTTGTTTTTGGGTAATGATCGCTCCATAGTAAAGCTGCTCGACGCCCAGTTGAAGTTGTAAAGCCGTTTTTTCCTGTTCTTTTTTACTCAGCATAATCTCGGTTTCATCAATCGATAATCCCGTTTTCAACTTGAATTGCTGTGTAATAGGCTGATAAACATTCAGCCCGATGTTGTAGGTGGATTTGCTTCCAATGGTGAACTTGCTGGCATCTGATGGTAACAGTTGCGTAGCCCCTGTGCCTGTTGTCACAGAACCAATTGTTCCTGCGGGTATGGTTATTTGAGGCAACATAAAATTGTACTGATAACTTCCATCCAGCGTAACAGACGGATATCTTTTTATTTTATCCTCTTTAAGTTTGCTCATTTTTTCCTGCACCTGATACGCTCTGATCGAAGGCAGGTGGCTGTTGTGATTTGCCGAATCTATCAATTGTTGCAGCGAATAACCCGGAGTGGTCTGAGCCCAAACAGGTGAGAAGCCCAAAAGAAAGAAGACCGATAGCAGTAAACTGCCTTTTATGTTAAGCATCATGTGCAGCATTATTTTTTGAGCTTTTTAGAATGTCTTTTTTATCCTTGTCTTTAATTAATCCGATGTACATTACCGGCACGGTAAGAAGTGCCATGACCATGCTCCAAACCACACCAAAAGCCAGTACGCTTGCCAATGGTGCCCACATAGGCGATTTCGAAATAATCATCGGCAGTACCCCGACGGCAGCTGCCATGGCAGTAAGGAAAATCGGGCGGAGCCTGCGTTTGGCCGCTTCGATCGCAGCGGTTTTTATATCCATCCCGTGCGAGAGAAGGATGTTGGTATAATCCACCAGAATAATGGCGTTTCTAACCACGATGCCCGAAAGTGATATCAGGCCAATGAAGGCGGTAAAGCTGAAATTATTACCCGTAACGGCCAGGCCAAGTATGGCGCCAAACAAACTCAAAGGAATGGTGGCCATGATGATAAGGACCTCTTTAACATTTTTAAACTGAAACAGCAGAATGAAAAATATCAGCGCCAAACTTATTGATAATGCCGTGTACATATCGCTTTCTACTTCCTGTTTTCCACCTTCCTCTCCGCCGTATTCGATGTGGTATCCACTGGGCAATTTCAGCTTTTCAATCGCTGGTTTTACTTCTTCAAGCAGCTGTGCAGGCAAGATGTCTGCTTTGGTTTCACTTTGTATCGTCAGTGCTTTCACGCCGTTTCGGTGCATGATTTTTCCACTTTGCCACTGTGGGGAAAGATCGGCTATCTGTCTTAACGGGAGCTGTGTTCCGGTAACTGCCGATGTGAGGTATACGTTCTGAATATCGCCTGTATTTCTACGCACATTCTCATCCAGCCTGAGCACAATGTTGACAGCGTCCTGACCTTCATAGATCGTAGATATAGGCGCTCCGCTGAACCCTGTGGAAACGGCCTGGGCGATGTCGTCGGTTGTAAAACCCAGACGGGCAGCTTCAGGTTTTTGGGTGATCTGTATGGCATAATAATCCTCAGCAAAATCACTGCGCACCAAACGGCTGCCTTGTGCCCTGGCCAGGATATCCCTTATCTTGGAACCTATATTTTTTAACGCTATGATTTCATCCCCAATAATGCGGACCTCAATAGGCGCCTTCAAATCGGTTCCCTGCTGCATGAGCTTTACAAAAAAGGTACCGTCGGTGCTGAGCCTTTTGACCTTTTCCGTCAGATCTTTCGCCATTTCTTCGGTGGTTTTATCAGTGGTGGTATTAACCAGGATCAAGGCGTAATTGCTGGCAGGGACCTCAGGAGAGAAATTATAGTAGAATCTGGGCGCAGATGTCCCGCTAAAAGTAGCGTAGGATAGTACCCGTTTGTCACCTTTTACCAAAATTTCGGCTTTTAAAATGGCCGCATTGGTTTTTTCAAGTTTAGTACCCGTAGGCATCCAAAGCTCGATCACAAACTGGTTGCGTTCAGCCGCCGGGAAAAACAGCTCACGCACACCAAACTTAAATACCACCCCTGTAAGCAGTACGAATATAACACTGGTCGAAACGGTTAGTTTAGGATGATTGATACACCAGGCCAGGGCCGCGTCATACCCATCCTGCATGTAGGTAAGCACTGATTTTTTTTCTGTCTGTTGATGCAGGCCTTCCGCGGTTTCTGTATGCGGATGAAGTCCCTTTTTTATAAATGTATAACAAAGCAGCGGTGTAAGAAACAAGGCTACAAAGTAGGAGCAGATCAGCGCAACGGCGACTGTGATGGGCAAAGTAAAAATGAACTCACCTGTCGACCCTTTAATCAATATCATCGGCATAAAGGAGGCGATAATGGTAACTGTCGCAGCCAGTACCGGGATCAGCAGATCGCTTGCGCTTCGCCATGCGGCTGTCCAGCGGTCAATCCCCTCGTCGAGAAGTTCCACATAGTTGTCTGCGATCACAATGGCATCATCAACCACCATACCCAGTACAAGAATAAGCCCTGCCAGTGAAACCTGATGCAGTTCAATGCCCAGCGTGTTTAAAATGGCGAAGGTCAGCGCGACGGTCATCGGGATTGCCATGGCCGCTACCGATGCAATCCGGAAAGGAAGCAGCAAAACAACCACAACAATAACTGAGAGTATGGCCAGGAAAAACTCTTTGATAAAATGTGATATATTTTCATCAACCAATGTAGGCTGCGATACCAGTGTAGTGATTTTTATGTTGGAAGGTGTCAGTTTCCGGGTCTGCTCAATTTTGTTTTCAACCGCTTTGCCAAAATCTACAATGTTGTTGCCTTCATGCATTTGTACCGACAGTAGCAGGGCCTTGCTGCCGTTAACGGTAATGATACTTTCGGGCTCGGCATAATCTCTTTTTAAGGTTGCAACATCGCCGAGTTTTACCGGTGAGCCCTCAGAAGAGGCACCGATGATCTGTCCAGCCAGCTGGCTTTCGGTCTGGAAATACCCATTGGTATGCAAGGGCGCTTTGCTGCTGGCTGTTTTTAATTCACCCGATGAGATGATGGTGTTTTGCGATTGCAGCACCTGAGCCACCTGTCCGATATTGAGCCCGTATTGCAAGAGTTTTCCAGAGGTAGATGACACGACGATTTCCTCTTTCTGTTCACCAATACGTTTCACTTTGGAAGCCTCTTTAAGCGTCCGGATCTGATCTTCAAGCTTTTGGGCATAGGCTTTCAACTGCTCATAGCTGGCGCCAGTGCTTTCCAGGGCAACCACGAGTGCCTCGGTGTCGCCAAAATCGGAATCGACAAAAGGGCCCTGCACGCCTTGCGGCAGATCAACCGCCTTGGAAACCAGCAGCTGATGTTTCAGTTTGTTCCAAAAAATATCGGGCTGTTTTACATTTTCGGTGAGCTCGACGTTAATCACCACACTGCCGTCTTTGGAGGTAGAGTAGGTTTTGACCTTGTCGACTTCTTCATATTGAAAAAGATATTGTTCAAGTTTTTTGGTCACCTGCTCTTCGACCTGTGTGGAGGATGCGCCGGGAAATGATGCGATCACAAGGCCGGTCCTGATTGTGATTTTGGGGTCCTCACGGCGGGGCATATGCAGCAGTGCGTGAATACCGACCGCAAAAAACATCAATAAAACCGCCAGTGTGAGTTGTTTGTATTTAAGTGCTGCTTCTATCAGATTCATAGGAGTGGTTATTTTTCTATGGTGATGACTGAACCGTCAGAAACTTTGGTCTGGCCAGATGTAATGACCTGTTCTCCCGCCGATAAACCCGAGATGATTTCTATTTTGTTGGCAAACATTCTTCCCAGAGATACTTTTCTTTTGAAAGCTTTCTGGCTGGACGGATCGACCACGTACACGCTGGTCTGGTTCCCCGGATCGCTGATGATACACTCCGGCGGAAGTTGAATACCGCTCTTTTTGGTGCTGAGTGCCATTTTGGCTTCTGCGATCATGCCGGGTCTGATCAGAAGGCCGGCATTGTCTACCAGGATTTTAATGGTAAAGGCCCGCGATGCGGCATCGGCCACAGCACCCACTTCCGCTATTTTTCCTTTGAAGATTTTGTCAAGGGCAGCAATGTTTACTTCCGCTGACTGCCCGATATGTAATCCTGCTAATTCGCCTTCCGGCACAAATGCGACCACCTTCACTTTTCTGATGTCGGAGACTGTAAACAGAGGTGCTCCTGCGTTGATAATCTCACCTTCCTGGGTTTGTTTGTCAAGCAGAACACCGCTGATAGGCGCGACCAATTTTGTGTCGCTAAGGTGCTTGGCTTCCAGTTTTTGTTGTACCTGGGCTTTTTGCAGGGAAAATCCGGTTTTGGAAAAATCGCTTTCGCTCAGACTTCCCCGCGTATGCAGCAGTTTCAGGCGGTCGTATTCATCAGCCGCCTCAAGTAGCTGTACATCGGCAAGCTGCTTGTTAAGATCATAATTTACCGGATCAAGGCTGGCTATCAGCTGTCCTTTTGCCACAAATTGCCCTGTTTTAAAGGCGATTTGACTGACTTTGCCTGGCACCATAAAACCCAGCTTCACCGTTGTTTCTCCTTCAATGTTTCCGCTGAATGAAATTTCACCAGCCTGGGGGCGACTGGTTACTACTTCGGTTTTTACGGCAATGGTGCTATCCTGTTCTTTGCCCTCTTCTGCTTTGTAATGATTACTGCAGGCCGTAAAAAGTAGTGCTGCGGCCAGCGCAAAAAACAGGTTTATGGAGGTATGCTGTTTCATTGTCATTTGTTTTCGGTTTGATATTATCCTGATGCAAATGTGAAAAGGCTGCCTTTGTATTTTTTTGAAACCTTACTGAGTTAGCGAAAAACGGGACTGAATTTCTATTGTAGAGAACTGAGATGAAAGCGGATGCAACGGTGGTGTAGGTATTAGAAGCAAATTCAACTCCTGACCGAAGGCTCTGCACCGTTTTAGAAGCCATGCCGGGTATACCGCAGAAAAATCTTAAAGCCAAAGTGTTTACGCTGCTTTCCAATCTTCAATACAGCAGATACTGAATTGAATCTGATAATTTCTAAAAGATCATGGCTTGTCAATGCTTCAAGGCGTTCGATAAATAAAGTTTCTGGTTATGCTATTATTTCTGAGACATTAACTAATACGCAGTCTTATTGGGAGCCTGTTTTTCGTAGTTCAGTGCTGAATTTCGCCAATTCGGTATTTAAATAAGACCAATTCACCGATTAAGGTGACACCTTGCAGCTATTAAAAAAGCATAAGGCAAAATTTTACAAATGAAAAATTATCTTTTATTAACTGTGGTCATTTTTTCAGGTTGCAACACTTTTGCTCAGACTGATACGTTGTCCGACACCAGGAAATTTATATTTGAGTTTGGAGGCTCTGTTGGCATATTTCTTCCGGTTTCTTTGGAGAAAGAAAAAATTGAAAATGCCAGTAAGTATACAGGCTCTAATGCTGTTACCTACTTACAGCTGACTTACAAATCCAATTATTTTGCCAAAGTTCAATATGGTCAGAGCTCTGTTGCGTATAAATCCCAGGTGGCCAGTGCAGGTTCGATGCTTGGTATTGATTCAAAAGTCAATACAAACAACATTGGCATTAATTTCGGTTATCAGCGCACTTTCGGGAGATGGCAACCCTATGTGATGGGCGGAGCTGGGATTGCACTGGTTGACGTGCCGACCGTTAGCTATGATATGCAGGCATCTCAAAATGTTTTTAGCACCAAATCAAAATCGTTTACGACCGTAACCATCGGCACGGGAGTGAATTATAAGGTGGGGAAATATTTTGTTCCTTTCATTGAAGGCCAGCTTTCGGCATTGCCGAATCCGTCGCAGTTATCGCTTACCCATTTAAGCGGTGTCAGTATGCTGATTGGAATCAAAGCGTCCTTATTTTAAACGTTGACTGGCGTGCTTAACCGTTTGTTCCCTAACTTTATCCAATGAACAGTGCTCATTACAGATCATTCAGAATTTATGGGTATCCGGGTTTTGGTCTGATTCTTTATCTGATCATGATTTTGATAAACCCATACGAGCGTTCGGTTGGAAACTGGAAACTATTGTCCAGATTTGACCTGGCCTTTGATATGTTAGTCAACGTAGGTTATGCGGCTGCTATTTTCGAAACAGGTATCCAGCTGACTTTATTACTAAATAAAAAGTTTTCCTGGGAAGGTCGTGTCAGAACCAGGTTTGTTGTACAGTCAGTACTCCACGTTGGGATCATTACATGCATCTTAGTGCTTTTTTTTCAGATCAGTTTTCCTGCCCGGTTTCAATATGATCAGCTAGGTTTCCAACAATCGATTATTTTAGGTATTATCTTTTCACTACTGGTGACAACGGTTTTTACCCTGGAGTATTATTTTTACAAGTGGAACGACAGTCGTATGGAGGTTTCAGAAACCAGAAAAAACGCGATACAGGCTCAGCTTGACGCGCTCAAATTGCAGCTGGATCCTCATTTCCTGTTTAATAATCTTAGCACGCTTACTTCTCTGATCGAAGAAGATCAGAAGCTTGCCGTGGATTACGTGATTAGTCTGTCCTCTATATACCGTTACATGCTAAGTAACAGGGTGCAAAACATCATCCTGGTCAGCGAAGAACTTGAATTTATTAGAGCGTATCTGTTCTTGTACCGGATACGGTACGCAGATGCGATCAGTATTGTGATGCCACAGCTGAATTCCTATGCAGATAAAGGTATTGCACCTTTAACCCTGCAGCTGCTGGTAGAAAATGCGATCAAGCATAATTTATTTTCCCGAAAGCTACCGCTGTTGATTGAGATTTATTTTGATGATGGCTACATCGTTGTTCGTAATAACAGGACCCCAAAGCAAGAGGGCGGAACTGGAAGTCGGATGGGCTTGAAAAATATTTCAGAGCGTTACATTTTGCTTGGACACATAGAGCCGTTGGTGCTTGAAACAGATGAATATTTTATAGTGAAAGTACCCTTGTTAGATTTATAATACAAAAAGATATGCTGCGTGTTTTAATCATAGAAGACGAGTTGCCTAATGCGAACCGGCTAAGAAAAATGTTGTCTGCAATCGACAAGGATATCATCGTTCTGGCTCACTTAGAGACTGTCCTGGATAGCGTAGCATGGCTTAAAGCTAATCCCGATCCCGATCTGATATGCATGGATATTCGCCTTACGGATGGCCTTAGCTTTGAGATATTCAATCAGGTTGAAATACGTTCGCAGGTAATTTTTATTACAGCCTATGATGAATATGCCTTGAAAGCGTTTGAGGTAAACGGGATTGATTACCTTTTAAAACCGGTTCAATCAGCAAAATTAGAGAATAGTGTTCACAAGGTTCGAAAGATTCTGGGCGGAAATGATCAATCGATGCTGCTTGAGACATTGAGAAAAATACATTCTCGTGAAACCGTGTACCGTTCCCGTTTTCTGGTGAGCTACCGCGACATGTACGTCATGATTACAACAGGTGAGATTGCATACTTTAATTCAGAGAATAAAATTACTTTTTTGATAACACATACGGCCAAACGTTACGTGGTTGACCAGACTTTGGAAGAGCTTGAACAGGAATTAAACCCGGTAGAATTTTTCAGGGTCAGCCGCCAGTTTATTGTCTCGGTTAAATCGATCGCCCATATACACCAATCCTTTAATGGCAAACTCAAAGTTGAACTGAAACCGGCAACCGAAGAGGGTATTCTTACAAGCCGGGAAAAAGCTGTTGGGCTCAAAAACTGGCTGAATAATTCCTTTTGACAAGCAGACTTATGCTACTTGTTACAGTACTGCTTTGTGCAAGGCTAATGAGAATTTTATAAGATTTAAAACGCCAAGAGTAAATTTTGTTACCAGTTACTCTATAAGTAAACGTGAATTGACAGGAATTGTCGGACCGGCTAACTTTTCGCTAAATGAAACATGCGGCATGCTGATAGAAGGTTTTGATAGTCCACCGGTGATAATGATGCCATACAATGCACCTTACTATCAAAATCTGATTGAACATGTTGGTATTAAAAAAATGGTTGATTTGATCGCATTTAGATTTGGCGAAACTGGTTATGACGACAGGTCGGTTCGTTTACTAACTCAACTGCAAGAGCGATTGAAGCGGAACAGTATAACCATCAGAAAGGTGGACATGACGAACTTTATGGCGGAAACGGAAAAGATCAGAGAAGTTTATAACAAAGCCTGGGATAAGAATTCTGGCTTTGTTCCGATGACTGCTCATGAGTTTAATCATACGGCCAAAGAGATGAAAATGATTGTTGATCCTGATTTTCTACAATTAGCGGAACAGAATGGAAAAATTGTTGGCTTTGCCCTGGCCATTCCAGATTTTAATCAGGTGTTTGCCAAGATTAAAAGAGGCAGGCTTTTGCCCTGGGGCATTTTCAAGCTTCTTTGGTATAAACGAAAAGTCAATGGCATCCGTATTATTCTTCTTGGAGTGATAGACGAATATCGTAAGATGGGAATCGAAGCTTGTTTATATGGCCGAATTATTGAAGAATATCGAAAGAAAAACTATAAATATGCAGAAGCTTCCTGGACCTTAGAACACAATGATCTAATCAATCATGCCATTCTGGCAATAAAAGGCGACCCGTATAAAAAGTATCGTTTATTTCAAGGCAAGCTCATACAAAAATCTGATTTTAAAGATGGTAAACATTTTACGGAAAATTTAGAATAATAAAATGGCTGTCGCCAAATTCATTAGGGATGCATATACTAATTGTTAATTCCATGTGTCGTTATTTAGTAAATGCTATTTTATCTTGCTGCAATTATTGTCCGGGAGCAATAGGCATCCTTCTTTTCGGCCGTAAATGGCAGAAAAGCTTTCAACACACTGAGTTATGCATAATTCTTTAAGCGTTGTTTATTCCATAACAAGCCAGTTCCCCTTAGGATATCTTCCAAGTTAGTTTACTGAGATTTCCAGTATCGCTTACAAAATAGTTAATCATATTATAGGCCACTAAAACCCGACCCAAAACGGCAAGCCAAGCTGGAAAGCAAACGCTTGCTTAGAATATTTATAATGATATCTGCTTGCTTAGCTTCGTGAAAACAAAACTTGATGCGATCGTAATAAAAGCGAGTGTAATAAAGGTATAGTGGAAAGACTGTGACAGATCAACATCAAGTGCGCCAGAGCTGAAAAATGAGAGGATAAGACTTGAAACAGAAATCCCGAAACTTACAGAAAGCTGCTGTGATATAACAAGCATCGTGTTCCCGCCGCTTGCTGAACTTTCATCAAGGTCGGAGAGTGTGACGGTGTTCATTGCAGACATTTGGATAGAAGTGAAAGATCCATACAGCACCATTAGTAATATGTAATAGCCCAAGGGGGTATTTTTGTCTACAAAACCCAGTACGACCAGACAGAGTCCCAGCAAAATTGTGTTGGTTATCAGTACTGTCCTGTAACCTAATGTATTTATAATATTAACAATAAATGGCTTAATCGCTATGTTTGCCAGTGCCGAGGGAAGCAGCAGCAAGCCCGACAGGGATGGTGAATAGCCAAAGCTGGTTTGAAGCATAAGCGGAAGCAGCAGCGGCAGGCCGCCAATACCGAGCCTGGTGATCAGGCTTCCTGATAGCCCTACCTTCAGGCTGTTGATGTTGAGGAGCCTGAGGTCTATCAGTGGTTTTTCGGTTTTCTTGAAATGCCGGTAGTAAAATAATGAAAGCATGCCGAACAGAAACAGCAGTCCCAGGATAACCGTAATGTGATTGTAGCCGGCGCCGGCGAGTTCAAGGACCATGGATATGGCGATCAGCGCCAGGCTGAAATAAACAAGTCCCCTAAAGTCAAACCTCCCAACAGCGTGTTTAAAATTGGGCATGATGCGGTAAGCCAGAGAAATACCTACAATTCCAAATGGAATATTTACTAAAAATATCCAGTGCCAGGATAAATATTCTGATAGGAAGCCGCCGAGGCTTGGCCCGACCACCATGCCTAGCAGGCCGAACACCGTAATGAAATTCATTGTCTTTAGCAGTTCAGCACGCGGAAATTGGTATAGAATGGCCAGACGGGCAACGGGTACCATCATGGAAGCACCGATCGCTTGTAAAACTCTTGAAAGATTAAAAGTCAGTAAGTCCACAGAAAGGGCGCAGCATAAAGAGCCGGAGATAAACATGCTGACAGCAACGATAAACATTGACCGTGTGCCGAATCTGTCTGAAAGCCAGCCGGATAGCGGAATGAATAAAGCAAGCGTGAGGGTATAGATCACAATAACCGAATGCATTTGGGTCGGTGAATATTGCATATCTCTCGCTATGGATGGAAGCGAGGTGTTAAGTATGGTCCCATCTAAAGACTGAATAAACATAGCAACAGCAGTCACCCAAGGTAATAAATGGGCTGCTGTATCTTCTTTCTTGTCCTGAATTACATTTTGCATTGGTTAGATCTGTTGAAATTGTTAGTCCGATCTTATAAAAAACCATTCTCAGCCAAAATCGCTTTGGTTTATTTCAGACAAAACTCAAATGGATTTTCTGCTTTTACCCCGTTATTTTATCTCAAATCCTGGCTCATCTTGCGATTAAAACTGCAATAATAGCGATCAAATTTTCGCCACCGTCAAATCGCTGGCAGAAGCAGCTTTAGCGGTGAGCCATTGCCTTGATGAAAATGGTCCAGACCGGCAACCGATTTACAGCGTTGAATATTTTTTGGGCATCAAACCAAAATGCTCCTCAAAAACTCTTGAAAAGTGGCTCAGATTTGTAAACCCAAGCTGATGGCCAACCTCAGATACTGTCAGCCTTTTGTCTTTAAGCATTTGGGCGGCTTTTTGCATTCGACCCGCCTGAAAATATTCAAAAACGCCTTTGCCGAATGTCTGCTTAAAGAGCCTTCGTAATTTCGGTTCACTCATGCCAGCCTCCCGGGCGAGCGAAGCGATCTGGGGTGGTTTGTCAAAACCTGCTTGTAAATGGGACTTGACCGCGTAGATGGCTTTAATGTCATTGATGTGCATAGCGCTGATCGGGCCTGTTTCACGCTGCATCAGAATTGTGAAAATATGGCATAACAATTCTTCACATTTCAGTTTATAGTATAAGCTCTCGACGATTTCCGGAACAGGCTGCCGCAAAATGTCGCTGGCGCAGTTAATTATTTCAGGGGAGATACCGGTCTCGAACACGAAATTTTCACGGGCCTCTAAAACTCGGGCTACCACCGGATGATCAATTTGTCCAAACAGCGCAAACAAATGCTGTCTGGACACAGCAATTGTGACACTTCCAAAAATCGTGTTAGAAGGCATCTCCATGATGGTGGAAACCGCATGCCGGCAGATCAAAATATTCGCAGGTTCCGATACTAATTGTCCGTTCTGGTTTTCCATGGAAGGAAAAACGCCGCTTAACATAAAGATCACGTCTTCCTGTCGTTCTGCCAGTTCGTTTGTCCTCTCAATAAAAACATCCTCATTCAGGTGGTAATTCCGAATCATCATGCGGAGGCTGCTTCCCCATGAAAATCCGGTAAGAAATCCTGACCCTTTATCCGGAGGTATATTTATGAAACGACCAACGACCTCTGCACCGATTGCCCTGGCAAATTCCTGGGAAATCCCAGATCCCCTGTCTGTAATTGATATTTTCATTTACGACTATTTAATGAGCATTTCGGGCTATTTTATACATCAAAGTAATGATAATTTTGTCGTAGTAAAAAAAATTAAGCGAAAGGACATGTTATTACAAAATAAGAAAGTAGCAATTATAGGTGCTGGTCCTGGTGGCCTGACACTTGCCCGCCTCTTACAGCAACAAGGCGTTGATGTTAAAGTTTACGAAAGAGACAGGGATCAAAATGTACGGCAACAAGGCGCTACTCTTGACCTGCACTACGAATCTGGATTAAAAGCATTGCGGGAAGCCGGGCTTATTAAAGAATTTCAACAAAGTTTCAGGCCCGGGAGCGAAAGAGTTACCATTGTGGACAACAGGCTGGAAGTGCATTATTCGGAGCGCGACAATGAACCTCTCCAGGATCTGAATTCTATTTATGCAAGGCCGGAAATCGACCGTGGTCCTCTCCGCGATTTACTGATCGCCTCCCTGAATCCCAATACGGTTGTATGGAATTCAAAGTTTGTCGAACTGAAAAAAAGTGGCAGTGGCTGGGAACTGGTCTTTGCCGCAGGCGACACTGCCTACGCGGACTTTGTGATTGCTTCGGACGGGGCAAATTCCAAAGTCAGAAAATACATCACGCCTATTGAACGTATATATTCAGGAGTTACCATTGTCGAGGGTAACATTTATAACGCGGCTGTTCATGCACCTCGTTTGTGGAACCTTACCAATGGCGGAAAGATTTTTGCACATTGGAATGGTAAGACAATTATTTTGAGTGCGAAAGGCGAAGGCTCACTTTCATTTTATACGATTACCGAAGAATCACAGGATTTAGAAAAAGCTGCATATATTGATTTTTCAAATAAGGAGCAGGTATTTACCTGGTTCAAACAGCGTTTTTTTGATTGGAGTACTGATTGGCATGAAATATTTTCAACAAATGACGCCTATTTTATTGCACGCCCCCAATATTATTTTCCAAAAGACCAGACCTGGGAGACGGTGGCAAATTTAACCGTGATTGGTGATGCGGCACACCAGACACCACCCTCCGGAGACGGCGTAAATCAGGCAATGCTCGATGCTTTGGAATTTTACGAAACAATGTGTCTGGAAAACTTTACCACGCTGGATGAAGCACTCGCATCATTCGAGAAAAAAATGCTTGCCAGGACTTCTGTGGCCACAGAGGAAGCCTTACAACTGATCCGGGCAATGCTCTCGAAAGACAGTCTGCAGTGGATCCTTGCTTTTTTTACAGAAAATAAAGCACTTTAGGAAACGAAGCAACGTTAGTTACAAGCGTTTAACGGTTCATAAAACAGCGACGGAAAGGGTGGTTTTTTAGAATTTGCTATATTCATCCGTGGCCAGGAAATGAAAATTACAAAGCACTTATATAAGGCATCAGTCTGAATATGAAACGTTAAACGCTGCCAACCATATTAACCTCAAAAACCAGGAAGATAAGAGTGTCAAGCCTTACAAAAAGTGTTTTGATACATTATTTTTCCATGCTAAGAATAAGGCCAACCATCATCTGAATAATCTTTTCTTTATTTAGCGGAAGAACATTACTTACGATCGCATAACCTTCTGCATAGGGCACAAGCAGACTAACGATTGCTTCAGGATCCCTGGAAAACGACGAAATCAGTCCTATTAACCACAGGCAATAATTTTTATAATAAGCTTCTACCGCTGTTTCCAGTTCTTTATTTCTGGATGATAAAGTCCATATTTCCTGAAACATCATAATCTTATCACTGGACTTGCCAACTACCAGTAACATATTTAACAGTTTTTCCAGAAGAACCTCTGTCGAAGGTGTACTTTGAGCAGATAGAAGATTGACAGCATCTGTTACTTCGTCCTGGCAGCTTTCAAAGTAATATTTGACCGTAGCAATCATCAGCAAATCCTTGTCTCTGTAGTAATACTGTAAATTACTCAGGGACAGATTTGCGAGTTTGGCCACTTTTCTCATCGAAAGATTTTCAGCTCCTTCTTTGCTTAGTATGGTTATGGTTGCCTGGAGAATTTCATTTAACCGCTCCTTTTTTCTATCCATTTTTCTGGTAAAAGTAAAAATAAAAAATTTATGTTGGTTATTTTAGGTCAAATGACCTACATTTGTATTTAGGTCGAGTGACCTAAAATTGATCTTAAAAATAGCAACATGGAATCAAAGAGAAAACGGGTGTTAATAGTGGGAGGTTATGGTATGGTTGGAAGCAGCATCGCACGACTTATCAGAAAGCGGTTTCAAAATAGTGTAGAGCTTATTCTGGCTGGTAGAAATCCTCAAAGCGGGGAGGAGTTGGCAAACGCGTTGACTTATGCAAAAACCGCGTACTTAAATCTGGATGAGGGCTTTGATCTGAGTCTTTATGGGAAAGTTGATCTAATCATTACTTCTGTTGAGGATCACCGCAATATCATCAGGGAAGCAGCCATCTCACATGGAATTGCAAATATTTATATTACAGAAGTGGCCGAAGAAATTTCTCCTACAATGTTTCTCGCACTGCATAGAACAATTACTGCACCAATCGTTTTTGCAGGTCATTGGCAGGCGGGAGTAATGGTGTTTGTTACAAAATATCTGTGTGGGAGGTTCAGGCATATTACAAGGATCGAAACTGCCGGATTGTTTGATGAACGGGATCCAATCGGGCCGATGGTAGCCAGCCAGGTGGAAGGTTTTGTTGGGAGGGCATTGCTTCGTGAGGAGGGTAAATGGCGTTTCGTTGATGCAAAGGCTTATAGCAGGGAAATCATGACGCCGCATCCTACCCCGGTAATTGGTTATCCGATGAGCTCACTTGATGTCCCGAGCATTGCAGCTTTTACAGGCGCTGCAAATATTCGGTTCGATTTTGCAACTGGCAAATCCATCGGAACGCACAATGGTTTAGCCGCCTCGCATGACTTATACATTGATATTGAGGGTGTCTTGTTGTCAGGGGAGACGACGAAGCTGCGCACGATAGTGTCTGATCCCGGAGGCAATTCACACCTGACTGCTGTCGGCGTAATTTTGTTGACTGAGGCGATATTATATTCCGGAGAAGAATCTGACGCAAGAATAGGCGGCCTATACCTTCCCGAAACCCTGGTATCATCAGACGGAATTTTAGACCGCCTGGCGGAATTTGGTATCAACTTCACAGAAGCAAATCATTAAGTAAACTTTAACTACCTGCTGATCCTAAAAACATGACAGAACGATGGAATTATCAAAAATACTGATCATTGTATCCCATCCCGATCTTAACAATTCTATTGTTAACAAACGATGGATCGGGGAGCTTAGAAAATATCCCGAACAATATGTTATTCATGACCTGTACGCCGCTTATCCGAACGGCAAGATCGATGTTGATAGCGAGCACAAACTTCTGGATGGATTTGACAGAATCATTTTCCAGTTCCCTTTTTTCTGGTTTAATTGCCCGCCATTGTTGAAACAATGGCTTGATGAAGTATTAATTTATGGCTGGGCTTTTGGCTCGGCTGGTGAATATAAACTGCGTGACAAAAAAATTGCTTTGGCGATCAGTACGGGGATAGATGAGGAAGGTTACCAGCCGATGGGCAAATACAAATACACAATGAAACAATTGCTGGCTCCCTTTGAGTTGACTTTCAACTATATCATGGCTGATTACCGTCCAGCGTTTATTTGGTATGGACTGGAATTTCAAGGGACAACGGAACGTATCGACAACAGCGCGATAAAATATCTGGATTACCTGGCATCGTTTTGACGCAGTTGAATTTTGAACCAGCATTTGATACAGTCTTAGTTAGCCGGCAGATCTTTCAGAAATGCAACTAAAGATCATTTATTCGTGTCTGAATTAAAAATTATCCGCAAAAATGAAAACATACTGCTTAGTATTGATTTTTCTGACGTTTTGCTTTGTCATTTCAGCCTGTAACGAATGCTCTGACACTGGTGATGCTGCGATAACGCCACCACTTAGGTTTTCTATCGTTGACAGCGCCGGCAAAAATCTTGTCGATAAAACTCAATCTCACTATTCAGCTGACACCATCAGGCTTTTCGATCTCGAAGAAAAGCAATGGATTGTTTTAAGCAGGGAGTACTTGCCTCTGGCCGGTGGTTTCGTCTTTTCTGGGGATTTTCGAAAAAATAGACGCGGAAAATCTTCTCTTTTACTTCAATTGAATAGTGTTGATTCTGATACACTCGATGCCTGGTATAGACTGATCAACGACAAATGCGCATCGGTCTACGAATTCACACGCTTTGAGCATAACGGGCAGGAGCTAGTGAAATCACCTCAAACTCCGGCGTTACTACTTATCCCAAAATCAAAATAGTCTGTAGCAATGCTTTAATGTATTGTCTATGAGTAAACCCAATATATATTAATTGCGGAAACACAACACAAGTGCCCAAACCGATTCTGGGAAAATTTACGGGTTGTACTACGAGGGCTCGATTTCGCGCTGTTTAACAAAACGTCAGAGCGGTTAAAATTGAAATGGATTTTCTACTTATCCAGAGTGAATTCTGAGAAATAAGAAGCTCCTGATCGATCGTCTGATTTCAATATTATTCATAAACCGATGGAAATGCCGGCGGATTTGATTGCCAGGATGCATTGTTTAATTATAAAATGGAAATAATTTAAACTCGCCTATTTCAGATCCACCGGCGCATCTATTGTAAAATAATACAAAACTGGATTTATTGGCCTTGGATTGCCTGCGCACAACCACATGCTATATAAAGGTAATAGATTTTTGATATGACCCGGGTTGAGCTGATAATGATTTTGAAATAGGACTTCCATAAAAAATAGTTTGGCAAAGCGCAGCAAAAATAAAAAGGTCAGTCCGGGAGAATCCATGTTAGGATTTCAGCCAGACGGCATAAAAGATGTTCTCACAAAGCGATATAAGTGAGAATCATATAATTGAATACCTGACTGGTTCCTAAAACGATCTTTTTTCATACAAAACCAGTCTTAAACATCATCAGTTACCGTTATGTTGGCAGCTACTGAGTCGCGATGCATATTACCCCAGTCAGACATCGAGGCCAGGACAGGTCTCAGCGTTTCACCAAGGGCCGTAAGGCGGTACTCCACTCGTGGCGGGACTTCCGGATATACCTGGCGCTCAACTATTCCATCCTTTTCCAGTTCGCGCAATTGAGCTACCAGCATCCGTTCTGATATACCTTCAATGTTACGGTTCAGTTCTCCATAACGCATCGTTCGATTGGACAGCCTGCAGAGAATTGCCGGTTTCCATCTGCCCCCAATCACACCTAAGGCATAAGCCATCCCACAACTATCTATGATTTGCTTTTCATTAAAAGCATTGGTGGAGTTCTCTTTTCTCATTTCTTACTATTTTGTAAGTACCTAACAATTTTAGCAGTACCGTGCGAATATAACGTTAATATAAGAGATTTGGTGCTTTAATAAATCAAAGAATCAAATGAAAAAGTTAGAGAATAAAGTAGCCCTTGTGACTGGCGGCAGTCGTGGCATCGGCGCAGCAATCAGTAAACAATTAGCAGCAGAGGGGGCCACTGTGCTCTTCACCTATTCCAATGCAACAGAAAAGGCAAATGCGGTAGTGGCCCAGATCCAGGAGGAAGGAGGGAAGGCATTTGCGATCCGGGCCGATAGTTCCGATAGCGTGCAAATCACTGATATGATAAACGCTGCCGTCACACAGTATGGCCATATCGATATACTTGTAAGTAATGCAGGCATTTATATCGGCAAGGCATTCGAGGACCACACGCTTGACGATTACGAGCGTATTATGTCCATTAATGTGCGTGCCGTTTACCTGGCCGCGCATGCGGTGGCAAAACAGATGCCCGCTGGTGGACGGATCATCACCATCGGAAGCAACATGGCCGACAGTTCATTAGGCCCGCAAACAACTTTGTACAGTATGAGCAAATCAGCTTTACAGGGCTTCACACGTGGATTAGCCCGGGACCTTGGTCCAGGAGGCATCACCGTAAATCTGGTTCAACCCGGGCCGATTGATACGGATATGAATCCCTCCAATTCGGATCTTGCAGTATACCTGAAGAGCAGGATGGCCATCCCGCAATACGGAACCGGAGAAGATATCGCCGGGCTGGTGTCTTTCCTGGCGGGTGATGAAGGAAAGTACATTACAGGCTCTGTCTTGACCATCGACGGCGGTTTAAACGCCTGACCGGTTATGATGTATAATTTGTTAAAGAGCCGGGCTGCTTTCAAGCAGCCCGGCTTCATTTGGGTCAGGTACAATTCAGGATAACTCTATATCCAATTCAATCCTGCGATTACGGATCGGTTGCTCGTGCATTTCAAGAAAAATGTTACCGAAATTGAAGTACTTAAAGAATATCTGCAGCTACATATCCGAAGATAAATATAGTCTTTCCGCAATAGCATTAATTATTATTCCTGCTCAGTTAAACGACTGTCTGAAAGCAAGCGGAGACAGGTTTGTTTTGGTTTTGAACAGGCGGCTAAAAGACTGTGGGTATTCAAACCCGAGTTCGAAAGCAATTTCAGAGACAGACAAGCTGGTCGTGGAAAGCTTTTCCTTCGCTGTTTCAATGACTTTTTCCTGGATATGGTGCTGCGCATTTTCTCCTGTCAACGCGCGTAACATATCGCTGAGATAACTTGCAGACATGCCAAGATTGTCGGCAAGCATCTGAACAGTTGGAACTCCGCTTTCAGAAGCGCGGCCATCCTTGAAATAATTGTCCAGCATATCTTCTATTTTTTGAAGCAGATTATTATTGGCTGGTTTTCTGGTGATAAACTGCCGCCCGTAAAATCGGGTAATATAGTTTAGCAGCAGTTCAATCTGGCAGATCAGTACATCCTGACTAAAATGATCAATCCTGCTGTTAAGCTCTTCTTCGATGATGTTAAAAACAGTAAAAATCGCACTGCGTTCCTTGTCCGACAGATGTAAAGCCTCATTGGCGGCGTAGGAAAAGAAGTTATATTGTTTTATAGCACTTGCCAGTGGGTGCGAAAGAAAAAAGTCAGGGTGAACAAGGAGCAAATATCCCGAGCTGGAATTGCCGGTGGGACTTTCGAAAATTTGGCCTGGTGCGGTGAAAACCAGGCCACCTTCGCCGAAGTCGTAGAAATTTTGTCCGTATTTGGCCCGCCCGCAAACGTCTGTCTTATAAGCAATTTTATAAAAAGGCAAAACAATCGATGGCGGAAGTGCACCAGGGTTGATCTTCATCTCCTTGATATTGATAAAACTAACCATCGGGTGCAAGGGCTTGGGAAGGCCGAACACCCGATGAAAGTCGGTCAGTGATTCAAACCTGTATAGGGCTGGAGCGTCTGTTTTCATAATGCAAAGATATTCAACTTTAACGGGATATGAGCTTACCAGGGCGTTACACCTGTTTCCGGATTATGATCTTCGCTGAAAAATTGCCCGGTCGGCCCGTCGTTGCCGATCATTGCATATTTGGCAATCCTTTCTCCGCCTTCCTGAACTGTTCCAGTGCCTCTGTGGCCGTTGAAGTCGGTTGCCACAAATCCAGGGCAGACCGCATTAACCTTGAACGGCGTATCTCTCAGCTCGTAAGCCAGGTCAATCGTGTACATATTCATTGCAGCTTTGGAAGCAGGGTATACGGCTGCCTTGTGGCTATAATATTTCCAGGTCGGATCGGAGTTCAGCGTTAAAGAGCAGCCACTCGAAGATACATTCACAATGCGCGGCTCCGGTGCGTTGCGCAGCAGGTCAATGAAAGCCTGCGTTACCCTTACTACGCCGTAAACATTGGTATCGAAAACTTTTTTAAATTGATCAATATCTGCATCCAGGGCCGACTGTGGCATTGAACCACTGATTCCTGCGTTGTTGATCAGCGCATCGAGCGTCTGGGTTTTCGCTCCGATGCTGGCGCGTGCGGCCAGTACTGAAGCGTCATCTGTGACATCCAGCTGAACGGCTTCTACGTGATGCAGGCCTTCTGCTTTTAACCTATCAACTGCTTCGAGGCCGTTTGATAATTTGCGGCTTGCCAGGTATACATAATATCCCTGGATGAGGAGCAGACGGGCTGTTTCAAAACCAACGCCTTTGTTAGCTCCGGTGATCAGTACTTTTTTCATAATTAATCGTTTTTGTTGTGATAAGTTAATGCGAACTCTTTTGCGAAGTCAGCCAGCTTTGTTTTACCCAGCTCTGGTTGGTTGCGGTAGTAATCTTCGTACAATGTCCCGCTTTGTTGTGCTGCCTGCATTTGAACCATACCGCTGGCAATCCATTCGTTCATGCCGGCATCCAGCATTTGCTGAAGCATGGTTTCACCCGGGATGATCTCCCATTTGAGATCGGGCATACCAATGGCTTCACCTATCGTTTTTGCAATTTCATTGGGCGAAACTTCATCACTTGCCAGATAATGAACGGACCTCCCTGCGAAAGGTTTTTCCATTTCCAAAGCAATAGTTGCAGCGATATCTATCGGTGAAACCCAGGGTTCTTTGCGGTCACCTCCATACGTTTGAATGATGGCCGATTTCGATTTGATTGAAGGTAAATACCTGTAAAGATTTGTGTAGAAACCTACAGGCCGCATGAATTTAATCGCCACTGACTCCGGAAGCTGATTCAAGATTGTCTCGACTGTATTGTGCAGATACAGGCTGCCGATGCCCTCGTTGGTATGGGCTCCGATGCTGCTTAAATGTACAATCTGCTTCACGCCGGAACGTTCTGCGGCTTGCTTGTAATTGTTTCCGATCCTGGTGAAAGCAGCAACAAAGTCTGCGTTTTTATCAAATATGTTGCCGATCCCTTCCCATGCTTCCATCAGATAGATGATGTCGGCGCCCGTGAACGTCTCTGTCAAGAAGCCGGGATCTTGAATCGTACCGATCGCTGCTTTAGCGCCCAGCGCTTCGATGGCTTCCCGCCGTTCAGTTTTACTGCTTATGATAGTCAGGGAATGCTTTTTCCTGATTAATTCTTCTGCCAGGAGTTTGCTGATATTACCCAATGAACCAGTGATTACAATATTCATGTTGTTCTGTTTTTTTGTTATGCAAAGTTGCGCAACTGTCAAAAAGCAGATCTAACAGTATCAGGGGATGTTATAACATTATTGAGAATGATACCGCAATTTTACCAGCATCAGGCCTTGCAGTGTTGTTCAAAGCAGCGTTAACCCTGGTGATATTTTTCAAAATGAAATTCAGTAATGAATTTTCGTGCGTTATTTCTTAATACATTTCGCTTATATTCAAATGGCAATAACGCCATCGGCGGCAACGGATATTTCGGCAGAACAATTAGTCTATAAGCAGGCAGATGGCTATATGATTTTCAATAAATGTTATCATTCAGCATATTAAATGGAGGAATTTATCACTTTTATCAAAACAATCATCTGGATCGATGAGCTTGACCTCCAGCTGGTGCTTTCCAAATGCAGAGAAAGGGAAGTGCCAAAAGGGAAAATGATTCTGAGGAAAGGACAGATAGCAAATCAGTATTTTTTCATTGCCTCCGGCGGAGTGCGTTATTTTTATCATCTGAATGACCAGGAAATGACTACCTGGGTGACTTTTAAAAATGAATTTTTTACAGAGATTTCAAGTCTCAATCCGCAAAAGCCGTCGCGTTTTAACATTGAAGCCATCGAAGACAGCAGGCTTGTGGTGATCGATAAAAAAGATATGGATTTTTTATATAGCCACGTTCCGGTTTGGGAAGAGTTTGGCAGGAAGATCTGGGAAGAAGTGTCTGTCAGAATGATCGACCAAATTCTCAAGTTTCAGACAATGTCGGCAGAGGAGCGTTATCTGGAATTTATGAATAACCCGGAATTTCTCCAGAAGGTGCCTGTCAAGCAGTTGGCCGCCGTGCTTGGGATTACCCCAAACGCATTGAGCCGAATCAGAAAAAACGTCCGTTGATTTCACTATCTACCACTTGGTAGTTTTCAGCTTTCACCTGCGGTCTACCTTTGAGTCTCGAAAACTTAAACGATGATTCTGATGGAGGAAATAACAACCATGGTGAGACAACAATACGATGACGAAGAACTGATCAAAAGTTTTCCCGGCTTTACGAATCACTATGTAAATGTCAATGGCGTAAACCTGCATTACGTCGCGTGTGGGAACGGAGCCCCTTTGGTTTGTTTACCGGGATGGCCGCAAACCTGGTATTCTTATCATCCGGTGGCCGCTGCGCTTGCAGAAAATTTCCGGGTGATCATTGTCGATATCAGAGGCATGGGCAGTTCTGAAAAACCCATTTCAGGATATGACAAGAAAACCATGGCGGCGGATATACTGGCACTTTGTCAGCACCTGGAATTGCAGAAAGTGCATATGATGGGTCATGATATTGGTGGTATGGTAGCGATGAGTTTTGCATTTAATTACCCTGAATGCGTAGAAAAGCTGATTGTGCTGGATGGCATGCATCCGGGAGAGGGCATGATGCAAATGCCGCTGATCCCCGCAGCAGGATCGTTTTCAGACAAAATGGATACCCAAATGCCTTATGCCTGGTGGATGGGATTTAACCAGGTCAAAGGATTGCCTGAAAAGATTCTTCAGGGTCGTTTTGGATTCTTGCTCGACTGGCTTTTTGAGTACGTTATGGTAGACCCGGCTATAATGAGCACGTTTGAACGCCAGGTATATGAAGCAGCATACAACGATCCCGAAAGCATCCGGGCCTCGAACGCCTGGTATCAAACATTTACACAAGATATTAATGACGGTAAAAGTTACGGGCAGCTCAAAATGCCCGTACTAGGAATCGGCAGTAATGTAAGTTATAACTACATGAAGATGGGCTTGCCCTATATGGCTGAAAATGCAAAAGTGATTGGGATTTTAGATAGCGGTCATTATATGTTTGAAGAAAAGCCCATGCAGGTAGTGGCCGCTGTAGGCGCATTTCTGAAATCATAAACCTGAAAAGTAGTTAAAAATGAAAAATAAAATTTTAGTGGCCGGGGCGACCGGCAATCTGGGGACCAGAATTTGCCGGGAATTGATCCTGCGAAATACGGATGTGATTGCGCTGGTGCGTCCTGAGGCAGATTCCGAAAAAATTGAAATTCTCACAGACATGGGCGTCAGAGTATTGAAAGCGGATTTGACCGATATTGAGTCAATCGCAAATGCCTGTTTTGGAGTTGACTGTGTGGTTTCTGCACTGGCCGGGCTTGGCGATGTCATTGTGGATATGCAGAAAAGACTTTTGGATGGTGCGCTGAAGGCGGGTGTTCCCCGGTTTATCCCTTCCGACTTTTGCACAGATTATACCGACCTTGTACCAGGCGAAAACAGAAATTTTGATCTGAGAAGAGCATTCAGAACGTACGTCGACGCCATGCCTGTCAAAGCAACTTCGATATTCAATGGTGCTTTCGCAGATATATTAAAGTATAATACGCCCGTTCTGAATTTGAAAGACAAAAGTATCGGTTATTACGGAGACAATGCTGCATGGAAACTGGATTTTACGACCATGGATGAAACCGCTGCTTTCACTGCCGAAGCGTCACTGGACGACAGCACGCCGAGGAATCTTCAAATTGCGAGTTTTCAGATCAGCCCGAATGAATTATGGGAAGCTGTTAAATCGATAACTGGTCATGAGTTCAGCATGTACAAAAAATCCAGTCTGGATGAATTTGCACAGTTCATCAAAAAGCAAAGGGCGGAAAATCCGTCGGGTGAAAATGAATTGTATGCCAAATGGCAGCAGGCACAATATATGTATTCCATGTTTAGTACGCAGCATCTTGATTTAGCGAATGACCGTTACGAAAATCTTAATTGGACAACCGGATTGGCCTACATAAAATCTTTTATCATCCCCCACGCAGATTGAATATCCTGAGCTTTTGTTTTTAGCTTGGTCTGACCATCTTTAGGATCCCGATGGTACTGAAAATGTCATTTGCTGCGAACTAAATTGTTTCGGCTTGCCTTGATAGGATAACTATTGACCGGTTCAGGCCGGCATTGGACGAATGATCTGCCAGCGTGACTTGTATAAAGGCAGCGGCTGATAGAAAGATCGGGGTTTACATCAATCAGACAAGTTATATGGAAGGCAAAATTAATGGTATACTAGAATCTGCGTTATACTTTCCGGACGTCAAAAGCGCAAGTGAATTCTACTGCGAATTATTTGGATTCGAAGTTCTGTTGAACTCGGACCGTCTGGCGGCGTTGCGTGTAGGAGGCAAACAGGTGTTGCTTTTATTCAAGGAGGAAAGTTCTGTTCATGAAATTGAGCTTCCAACCGGCGGCATAATTCCACCCCACGATGGCAAGGGCCCAGTTCATATCGCTTTCTCAATCGACCGGGGTTCGGAAGAATTCTGGAGAGAACGTTTGACCAGCCGGAACATCACCATCGAAAGTGAAGTTTCCTTCAATCAGGGATATAGTTTGTATTTCCGTGACACAAACATGCACCTGGTGGAACTCGCAACACCGGGTATCTGGAACGGCCTTGATGTGTAATGAAATGAATTGATATAGATTTTTGGCTCATAATAGTGCCGGGTATGAAGCAGACAACGCTATACAAATTAGGCTATTTTTACAAAAGACAGCTTATGAAAAAGCTACGGGTATCGTTCGTATTGGGAGCGATGCGATGGATTGAAAAATAATAGTGTTTTTTCAACCCTGACACATCATTCCAGCTTCCTGATACGCTAAACCCCTGCCGTATCTCAGCCGGTAGGGGTTATCATTGATGAAGCATTTAGGTACTTTATTTTATTATGAAACCTCTTTGAAATAGGAAACTTCGCCGTCCATGGACACCATCAGGATTGTTTCTTTTCCGTCTTTGGCAACGGTTACGAAATAATGGTCAGCATCATCAAATTGGATACCGTAGAACAACATGTTCGTATCGTTCGCTTCATTGTCGTCAAACTTGATCACCGCGCCGGTAACGTAGTCTTTGTACCGGTTTTTTATTTCTTTCTGGGCATTGGAGGGCAGGTCGGTGAATTTTTTGCTTGAAGTGGTTCCGACAAGGCGGGAATCATAATCATAGTACGCGGTCATGGACTGTCCGTTTTTCGAAAAGCTTACTTCGTCAAACTGCGCGCCTCTCACCCAGCTCACATCACTGGCGTCGTCAAAATCCCTGGAGAAATTATCTTTTGCACGTGAGCTCACCTCATTTCCGTCCAGTTTTCTCAGGGCTTTATGCACCGCTTTTTTCTCAGCTTTTTGCTCTCTTTTCATCTCTTTTGCCACAGACTGAGCCTCAACCTGCAAAGTTGCTATGGTCATAAGTGTTACGATTGCGGATGCGATTAACTTTTTCATTTTGTCAATTATTTTAAGTGATGAATCATTCGATAGGTCAAAACTAACCTGCATCGAAAAATCCTGAAACGACAAATAGTCAGAAAGGCAAAACTTGTCGGTAAACTGTCTCAAAGTCTCGTTTTAATTCTTTTCTTTGCAGGTATTCCAGGACTTTTTGCGTACCCTCAATGTATATGAACTGCCTTATCATCGACGATAACATCATAGCAAGAACGACTTTAAAACAATTGGTGAAGAAAGATCCGGATTTGATTCTGGCCGGAGAATGTGCAGACGCCATGGAAGCTTACCAGAAGATCATGGCAGAGCCGGTTGACCTGCTTTTGCTTGATATTGAAATGGAGGGAATGACGGGGATAGAATTGGTGAGAAGTCTGGGTACCAAAAATCCCGTGATCATCTTTACGACATCTAAGAAAGATTATGCGGCAGAAGCCTTTGAGTTAAACGTCGCAGACTATATTACCAAGCCGGTAACAACGATCCGGTTTCTTCAGGCCGTCGGGAAAGCGAAGGAAATTTTTAAAAGTAAAAAACAGGAGATCAGATCAGAGGACGATTCTTTTCTCTTCATCCGCGATTCGAATATTGTACGGAGACTCAAAATCGATGACATCCTTTTCGCGGAAGCCATGGGTGATTACGTTAAATTATATACTTCGGACAAATTCTATGCGATTCATTCACCCCTGAAAGAAGTTGAAAGCAAATTGCCTGACACCAGGTTTTTAAGGGTACACCGTTCGTTCATTATTCAGGTTGGTAAGATCGATACCATCGAAGGTGGAACGCTCATCATCAACAAACAAATGGTTCCGGTAGCCGATACCTACCGCGCTGCATTAAATCAGCGTTTGAAAATTCTCTAGATTCAACGATTGTTTTGGCCGGCTTGGCGATTGAATGATCCTTTCTGTCTTTAATCTGTTGTGTGAGGCACTGGTCCTGTGTTATTTTAAGTAAAACAATTCAAATTCCGCTTCTTTTCAGGGGAGCTTACCGCCAGGATATGAGAATCAGAACGCTCATTTATTATATCACAACAGGTTTTGTCATTGGCGTTATCGCTCTTGTCGCAGTGCAGTATATCACCAGTGCAAACGTGCGTGAGCTAATAACTACGAATGAAAATCTTCTTAAGGAATACAGATTGAGCAACGCGTTGGTCGGCCTGCAGAAAGACCTCCTGTTACTTGACAATAATATGAAAGGCGCGCTCTTGCCGGGCGATTCAGCCAGGATCCGGGATTTTCGTATCAGTGTTAAAAAAGTAGGGCAGGATTTAAGAATACTCGAAAATGCAAGCGGTTCGGATACATCGCTACACGAAATGATTGAACTGCAGCGCCTGGTGTCCCGCAAGCTGGAAGCAAGCCAGTCGCTGGTTGATCATTTTTACCGCATAGGTACAACAGATAAGGAAATCCAGTCCGAAAAAAATGAAGCGACAAAATTCACTGAAGTAATTATAGATCTGACCCACCAAATAGATAGCAGCGGCAAGCAGACCATGGCTGAAAAAATCAAGCTTGTTGACAGAAGCGGGCAACGGGTGCTTAACTGGAATTTTTACATCATTGTCTTGGTCTTGATACTATTGACAGCTGTATTTCTCGTCATCATTGGAAGAATGAAGAAACAGGCCGGGCTGATCGCCCAGCTGAATAGAAGTGAGAAAAAGCTGAAAGAGGCTGCGTTAATCAAAGAGAACTTTTTGGCGAACATGAGCCACGAAATCAGGACCCCGCTGAACGCTATCCTCGGCTACACCAATTTATTACAAAGAAAAAACCTTGACGACGATTCGAGACTGCATGTTACAACCGTTCAGCAATCTGGCGAAACACTATTAGCCATCGTCAATGACATTCTGGATCTGTCAAAAATAGAATCCGGCATGATGAGAATTGAAGAAGCGCCATTTTATCTGAGCGAACTGGTAAATTCGGTTGCGGCCATGTTTCATCATAAAATAGAAGAAAAAGGCCTGAAGCTGAGCGTTTTATGTTCCGCCGAATCGCCTGATCGTCTTGTCGGAGACGCAACCCGGCTCACGCAAATACTTGTTAATCTGATCGGGAATGCCGTGAAATTTACCAGCGAAGGTGAAATTAAACTTGACATTAAAAAATCGAAAAGTGGCACGGATCGGATCAGCGTTGTTTTTACGATTACTGATACGGGGATTGGAATCGGGGAGGATAAGCTGGAGACCATTTTTGAGCGGTTCAGACAGGCGGAAGATTCTACCAGCCGTAAATTTGGCGGGACTGGTCTTGGGCTTGCGATCGTAAGAGACCTTGTCTATTTGCAGAACGGGGAGATCGATGTTAAAAGTAAACCGGGGGTGGGGACATCGGTCGAATTTTCGATACGTTATAAGTTTGCTGAAGTCGAAAATATGGAAAGGCAAAGAGACGTAATCCAGCCATATCCGGAGCATTTTAACAATTTAAATGTATTGATCGTTGAAGATAATGTGATAAACCAGGGACTGATGAAACATATCATGCAGGAATGGCAAGTCAAACATAAGGTTGCAGATAATGGCACGACAGCCATTCAAATGTTAGAGCAATACGATTTTGATCTGGTATTTATGGATATTCAGATGCCCGGGATGGATGGTTATACCGCGACAGCTGAAATCCGAAACGTTCTGAAAAGCAGTGTTCCCATTGTTGCCATGACGGCCCATGCGATGCAGGGTGAGCGTGAAAAGTGCTTGCGGTCGGGTATGAACGAACACATATCGAAGCCAGTAAGGGAAAATGATTTGTGGAGGATATTTTCACTATTTTTTGGAAAAGACGCGTCTGCTTCCAATAGCGATCATTTCGAAGTGATAGATCTAACATACATGAAGGAGATCAGCAACGGCGATACAGCGTACGAAAAAATGGTTACAGAACAGTTCCTCACGCTGGTTCCGCTAGAAATCGATGCTTTAAAATCTGCATTGCTGGTTAAGGACTTTGTACGGATCCAACAAATAGCGCACAGCATGAAAACTAGCATTTCGATCATGGGATTGGATTGTTTGATAGCTGAAGATTTGGATATGCTGGACCGTGCTGATCAGAATACCGCAGATTTTCCGGCGATCATAGGGCATGTGTCTGATGTGTGTACCAAATCGCTGTCAGAGGCAAAATTGTTATACAGCCGTTTTTAAGTTTCACCAACTGATATTTTTACAAGACCATGAAGTCATTCTCACTTTTACTGCTTTTTTCGCTTACCATCCGTTTTGCCAATAGCCAGCCTTCCGCTATTCTTAATGACCATTTCATTCAGCAGCTATACCACACCGAGTCTTACCTGGCCCGGAAAGATCAGGTGGCCAGGGAGTTTGCAAATGCGAAACCCGGCAATTGGGGTGAGTTTGTTAAAGGCGTTGATGAAGATCTTGTTACGAACAGTAAAATTCTGGCGCTTACATTTGACGCTTGTGGCGGACCACATGGAAGCGGATTCGATGCGGAGTTGATAAGTTTTCTGCGAAAAGAAAAGATCCCGGCTACGTTATTCTGCTCCGGAAAATGGATCGATGCCAATTACAATATATTTCTGGAACTTAGCCAGGACAAGCTTTTTGAAATTGAAAACCATGGTTTCAATCACAAGCCCTGTTCCGTTGATGGAGAAAGCGAATATGGGATAAAAGGCACTGCCGACGTTCCTGATGCTTTTGATGAAATCGAAGCGAATGAACGTAAGATTGAAAAGATTACCGGACGGCGGCCTTCGTTCTTCCGGTCGTCGACTGCCTTTACGGACGAAGCTTGCGCCAAAATAGCCAGACAACTAGCTGTGACCATGGTCAGTTTCGATGTCCTTTCCGGAGATGCGGTACCTTTTGCCCCGGTGAATATCATCGGGGAGAGCGTACTAAAACATGTAAAACCAGGTGCATTGGTAATCATGCATTTCAACCATCCCGAATGGAATACCTATGAAGCCCTTGTAAAAATAATTCCTGTCTTAAAACAGCGTGGCTATTCCTTCGCGCAACTTCAGGATTATCCGTTGAAAGGAAAATAATCAAACCAGCCTCTTATGAAATCCCCCTTCGTTTTTCTTAAACAAAAAGGTATGCCCTATATCCGTGAAAATGCCAGAATAGTCGGGCAGTACATTTTTACACTTTTTTTCATTGCTCTCGGGATCTGGTTTATCAGGCATGAAGAAACGGAACTACATCAGGTAAAAATTATTATTTCTACGTCAAGCTGGGAATGGTTGATAGCCGGTATTCTTTTGGCTGTGGTGTATATTTTTTTGCAGGGCCTTATGTATGTGGAATCCTTTGCTGCAATCGGCAGTAAGGTATCACTTGACGATTCAGTCATCCTTTTTCTAAAACGAAACTTCGTCAGTGTTTTTCTTCCCGCAGGCGGGATTTCCTCACTCGCATTTTTCGCTGGAGGTATTGAAAGTAAGGGTGTCAACAGATCCCAGATCAATTTCGCATCTTCCCTTTATGCATTTGTCGGCATTCTTTCCGTGGTCATCGTGGCGATTCCTGCGTTTTTGCTGGCCATTCTGCAAGGCAATATCGGGTCTGGTGAATGGACCGCTCTGGCCAGTATTTTAGTGTTGGTTGCCCTGATCTGCATCCTTTTCCGATCTATCATTTCTGAGGGCTTGATTTATAAAAAGCTTGTTCATTATATCCCTGCCGCAGAGGTGTATCTTGAAAGTTTCAGAAACAATCAGATTGACCGCAAACGTTTCGCGGTCATTATTTTGTACAGCGTCCTGATCGAGCTGACCGGCATTGCCCATGTCTACATAGCGATGCTTGCGCTGCGGCTAGAGCCCTCACTTTTTGCCGCGGTAATGAGTTATATCGTCGCGGTTATTTTCCTCATCGTGTCCCCATTTCTTCGTGGACTGGGCGCAATTGAAGTTTCCATGAGTTATATTCTCGTTCGATTCGGGTTCAATGACGCCGCTGCCATATCCATTACTTTTTTCTACCGTTTTCTTGAATTCTGGCTTCCGTTACTTGCAGGCGCTTTGACCTTTCTGCTTAAGATCAACAGATTACTGATGCGGATTTTTCCTGCACTGCTTTTGCTGCTTCTTGGCATTGTTAATATCATTTCTGTATTAACACCGGCCATAAGTCAGCGCCTGCAGTTTCTTAAAGATTTTTTACCGCTTGGTGCCATTACCGTTTCCAATTATTTTGTGCTGATCACTGGATTGTTCTTATTGGTAACTGCGGCCTTTATGTTAAAAGGCTTGCGGATGGCCTGGTATTTTGCCTTGCTGCTATGTATGCTTTCAGTCGTGGGAAACATAACAAAAGCCATCGATTATGAGGAAGCGATATTTGCCTTCGGAATAATCGTTGTCCTTTTTATTTCAAGAAAAGAATACTATATCAAAAATAACCGCCGTCTGGGTATTATTGGCTTACAGACAACAATGCTGAGTTGTTCTGCAGTATTTGTCTACGGTTGTATCGGCTTCTATTTTTTAGACGAAAAGCATTTTAATATTAATTTCAACTGGGCGGAATCGGTTCGTTATACATTTCAGAATTTCTTTTTAATTGGGAGCAGCAATCTTGTTGCTCAGGATGCCTTTGCCAGAGATTTTCTTTATTCACTTAACATAAGCGGAATATTGAGCCTTGGTTTTCTGATTTACACACTCGTCCGGCCTTATCTGGTGAAAGCAACGGTCGAAGCGGAAGATCTGGAATGGGCGCGTACACAATTGACCCGCTATGGCAGCTCAGCCATGGACTACTTCAAGGTGTATCACGACAAGCTGATTTTTCGTCCGGACAATAGTGAGTCCTTCGTATCGTACCGACTGGCAGGGAATTTTGCTGTAGCACTCGAATGCCCCGTTGGACCGGAAGATGAGAAAAAAAGCTGTATCGAAGCTTTCGATACGTTTTGTTACGAAAGCGGTTTGAAAAGTATTTACTATCGCGTTCCGGAAGAAAGTCTTGAACTGTTTAAGTATAAAAAGAAACTCTTCCTGGGTCAGGAGGGTGTCATGGATCTGACTAAGTTTTCGTTGGAAGGAGGTTCCAGAAAATCGATCAGGAATGCCTTGAAAAAAGTATCGGAAAAAGGTTTCTACGCTAAAACCTATCCTGCGCCGGTTGCTGACGATTTGCTGGACCAGGTGAAGAAGGTTTCAGATGAATGGCTTCAAGATACAGAAAGATCCGAAATCGTATTTTCGCAGGGCATGTTTGTGAGGGAAGAGCTTCGTGAGCAAACCATCATCACTGTAGAAAGCAGCGACGGCAATATTGTTGCTTTCATTAACATCATTCCCGATTATGCTGCCGGAGAGGGCACTTTTGACCTCATTCGTAAAACCAGGGATGCACCCAACGGGATTATCGACTTTATAACGGTAGCCATGTTCAATTACTTTAAAGAGCAGGGATATAGCACATGTAACCTCGGGTTTGCACCATTGTCGGGTATCTCTGACCCTCGGAATTTCCCTGAAAGGTCTATGAAATTTGCGTATGAGAAAATCCGCGCCTTCTCACATTACAAGGGTCTGCGCGACTTTAAGGAAAAATTCTCACCTGTCTGGTATAATAAATATCTGATTTACGATCAGGATTTTGATCTGATGAAAGTGCCGGCAGTACTCACGGAAGTGATTAAGCCTTAACCATTCTATAAAACCAGTGACTGGCACATATGAAAACATCACGACAGCTGCTATTGGCCATTTTTTTCGTTGCTCAGGTTGGAGCGGCGAGGGCTGTTGCCACGATAACTTACGGCCCCTTTGGAAAGGTTGCCGTTTATTTTCCTGCTAAAAAACCTACTTCAGTTGCTTTATTCGTTTCAGGAAACGCAGGCTGGGAGTCGGGTGTTATCAGCATGGCGAAAAATATTGCCGGCCAGGGCGCATTAGTGCTTGGAATTGATGCCCTAAGCTATAAGAAATCGTTAGCGAAATCAATATCTGGTTGCTTATATCCAGCGGCTGACTTCGAGGATTTGAGTATGATGATCCAGAAAAAGTACAACTTTCCGGAATACTTAAAGCCCATACTGATCGGATATGCTTACGGAGCAACTCTAATTTATGGTATTCTTGCGCAGGCACCGGCTAATACATTCAAAGGAGGTATTGCGCTGGAATTTTGTCCCGAGTTTGAAAGTACCAAACCTCTTTGTAAAGGCGCAGGATTATCTATGCATGCAATGAGCGGTAGCAAGGCCTATTACCTGGACCGAACAGACGCTTTATCGGCGCCCTTTATTGTATTCAATGGCGGGCAGGATCGGAAATATTCTTATCAGCAGACAACGGATTATTTCAAGGATCTTCCAATGGCTGAACTCGTTTCAATGCCGAACCTGGGGCATGGTATCGATGTAAATGCCAAGTGGATTCAGGGATTTAAGACTGCGTACCAGAAGATCCTGGCCGCGCCTTCATTCAGCCAACGCAAAGAGCAACAGAACAAGTTGCTAATGGCCGGGAAAGTCGTGCCTTTGCCCGGGAGTTTACCTTTGACATTGGTGCCTTCTTCCCAGACGAATGATCTGCCGCTTGTATTTTTCATTTCAGGTGACGGAGGCTGGACGAGTTTTGATCAGTCACTGTCCGAAAGCATTTCTGAGAAAGGCCTGCCCGTCATCGGACTGGACGCACAAAAATATTTCTGGAGACGAAAAACGCCTGAACAGTCAACTGCTGATGTCAGCAAAGCGATTACGCATTATATGCAGCAATGGAATAAAACTTCCTTCATTCTCATGGGTTTTTCTTTTGGCGCTTCGGTAGTACCCTTTATAGCAACAAGACTGGCACCGGACCTGAAAAGCAGGATCAGGAAAGTCGTATCACTGTCACCTGACGAAAATGCAGACTTCGAAATTCATATTTCGGATATGCTGAACTTCGGCAGAAACACAGGCCATTTCGATGTCCTTTCTGAACTCATTAAAATAAAAGAATTAAAACCAATATGCATCTTTGGGCAGGATGAGCATAATGGTCTTGAAGAAAAACTGCTCGGTAAACAAATTAAATCGATCACGCTTCCCGGCGGACATCACTATGATAATAATTATAGCGGGATTACAAAGATCATCGTCGAAAGTATTAAACCCTAGACAGATATTTCTCCAGGGACTGAAAAAAACTATAAAAGCTAGCGAATTAAGGATTTTAATGATGCCCGCGCAGCGGCCAGCCGAACACATGTTTCTTCATGCGTCTGATTCAACTGGCTGGCTATTTCCTCCAGCGAATACCGTTCGACTACGTGCATATTGAAAATGATACGATCCAATTCAGGCAACCTGCTTAACATCCGGATTGTATTCTGTTGTTCTGATGTAACAGGATCCGTTCCATATTCCGGCATGTACAAAACAGCGTCAGTATATGCCGGATTTTTAGACTGGTGATAGTGACCGATTATGCAGGCGATAATAATTTTCCGAAGATGATCTTCGACAGAGACGACCGGATCAGGTCGATCAGGTTTTGTGAAAAATATATAGATACTTTCGTTTAAGAGTTCGACGGCCAGATTCCTGTTTTCCGCATAACGCAAACAGATTTTTAAGCCGAATGCGTGGAAGCGCATATAGAAAATCTTTTGAGACGCGCGATCACCGTTGCGGCTCTTCCGGATTAGTGTTTGTAATTCACCGAAATCAGTCATTGCATGTAATTTGAATTACCACGTCTTTTTACCGAAACATTCTGGTATACTGAGTATTAAAAAGGAGAGGTGTTATTCATTCTTTTGGGAAATACACTGAGTCATTAAATATCCGGGAGTGATAATCAAACCATGTGACTTATAGCCTTTGGGACTTCATCACAGATGGTCGTAGGAGCACTTTACCGGTGTTTTAATAACCAGTTTCGAGGCTTCTGGTATCGCCTGTTACCGTTCACTTTTAAATCCTTTTTCATTGATCAGCTGGCATTGCATCACAATACCAGGGATATTTAACTACTTTTGGTACTTCAAAAGTAATCCGCTCGTTAGCTACTGACAAGAGGGCACCAGAAAGTCCGCTACTTACCTGGAAGTAACCGTTATTGAAACACAGTATATTAGATGGGAAATAAATTTGAAAAATGTGCATCGCAATCGGATTGTCCTATCCGTTCGGTATTGGACAGGTTTGGGGACAAATGGTCGATGCTCGCGATCCTGATTTTAGGCGAAGTTGAAAAGCTCCGGTTCAACGAGCTACATAAAGCAATTGGAGACATTTCGCAAAAAATGCTGACGGTTACGCTCCGAACGCTCGAAGCGGACGGCCTCGTATGCCGGACAGTTTTTCCCGAAATTCCTCCAAAAGTAGAGTACAATTTGACCGAGCGGGGCAGGTCACTTTTGCCACATCTGCACAGCCTTTCTGCCTGGGCAACGGAAAATATGCCAGCAATCAAAGAATCCAGAGCCTCTGTGCTTTGATCCCGACCAAATAGCATAAGGCAAGCCACAAGCATTTCAGAAACTACTCTCAATAGCTGCCTGTCTATCATCATGGCATCCGGATATGTATGCCCTTGGGAACAGCGCCACGACTTTCCCTTCATCTAAAAATTTCAGTCTTTAAATTATTAAATGACAATGATCATCAGATCATGCCAGGCAAATTTTGTGTGCTTTTGCCGCAACCCATACCCGCACCAGACAAACATTTTGCCAGATTTTGGAGTAAGCGTGGCATTTATTCACATCTGTTTGACGGATAGATTCTCAACTGCTTATCGAATAAATACTATCGATTATAGCTTCTGGTTGTTGTATTAAATCAAGTTTGCCGAATTACAGTTCTTCATTTGCTAAACAGTGTTTAACGCCCTATATTTGGCGCAGTGATATGATTTAAACACAAGAAATCTCAGCGATAAATATGATTTTTTTGTAATTAATGGTTACAAGAAATTTTTATATTATAGTCGATATTCTATGATTCTTAGAAAATATTTTCCGCCACTTTTATCGGTATTTATCATAACCTGTTTTCTCGGGTTCATTGCCTATTTCTCAACAGGCATCCCACAGGCAGATGATTATCCGATGATGTTCCAGTTTCTGGATAAATGGGATATGGCTTTTTCGTTCAGGGATAAATATACCCTGCTGACTGAGCAGTTCCTGGATCACAGGATGCTCGCTATGAAATTAACAGTGTTATCTGTTAAAGGGATTTTTGGAAAAATGAATATCAACGCCGTCAATGCGGTAGGTGTGGTCATCTGGCTAAGTACTGTTTACATTTTATACAGAGCATTTAAAGCGTCGGGATATACACTTTTGGCTTTCTTGCCAATTCTTTTGCTTACGCTTCATCCCGGTTTTGGCTTTGATGGTTTGCTTTGGGCGGCAACCTGGATGGCATTTCCCTGGGTGATTTTTTTCTGTCTCACTTCATTTTATTGTCTTGTTTTTCATGAAAAAAAGATAGCTTTTATCCTGGCGCTTGCGTTATCTTGTTTCGCCATGTTCTCGCATGGAAATGGTATTTTATGTTGTCTGATCGGTTTTATGGTTTTGATCGCACAGAAAAAATACCGTCTCTCGGGTGTCTGGGCAGGTATCTCTGCGTGTTGCCTTTTACTGTTTTTTTATCATTACAAATCAGGCGGCACCAGTGAAACGTCACCCTTGATCAATGTAATCGAGCGGCCTCTGTATGTGATTTTTTCCATCGGCGCATTTACGGGAGGTTCAATGTATTTCCCTGATATTGAGGTGACCGATCTGTCTGTTAACAACCTGCCTGCAATCATTTTTGGTCTGCTGATCAGTTTGCTGATTCTGTCCGTTGCTTTCTATACGTTCCTGGTCAGAAGCTTTTTTCGGGATAATTACGGTTCCAGATTTCAAACCGATAAGTTGTTATTATTTCTGAGTGCTATTGGAATTTTTATTATCGCCACTGCGGTCATGATCAGCTGTGTCAGAACTTCCTCTGAGGTACTTCATGGTTTCGCTGCCAGATATCATTTTTATTCCGCACTGCTGATCTCAGTTACCTTCATGTTATTGACAGCATTTCTTCCATCGCGGATCAGCAAGGCCGGTTATAACCTGGCAGCTATATTTTTGGGACTGACATACTGCGCGGGCCAGTATTGGTATCAAACCGTAGAGGTTGCCGACCATGTGAGGATCTATGAGGCAGGGCTGTACAATTCAAGAAATAACGGGCAGTGGGTTTTGTATAAAGATGCCAGATTTTGGGAGCGTGGGGTTAACAAGTATTCAAACGAACACATCTGGCCTCATGGTTCTGAAAATTACAGCTTTCCAAAAGTGCAGTTAATTCCGGAACAGGTGGCCGGTTTAATCCATCCCTCGATGCTTTCCGGTGATAATCACCTGAATATTGTCAACGGCGAAAATACGATATCAGTATGGGTAAAAGGCTCTTCATTCCAGATACCTGCCATCTCGGACAATGTCGATGGAGTTTATGTCAACCTGGTCTCAAAAAACAAGTCTTTTCTTTATCCATTACGTCCGGAAAGAGCGGGGTTAAGACAATTTGTTAAAACCGGTGTCTACTACAAACCCGATTTAAAAATTCATCTTCAAAAAAAATGGTTTGCACCGGGCATCTACCGGCTTAACATTTTTGTTAGAAAAAATGGTAAAAAGTGGATGCTCAATACAAACCGCGTAGTTGAAATTCGCCAATATCCTTTTGAGGTCTAGCCGGATGACTATTTCCGCCTCACATAGATCTCCGTTATTTCCTGGTCAACATGAAGGCTGTCAATTTTTTCAATTCCGGTCTGGATCAACGAATCGTTACTGATCCGGAGGTTGAAACTGAAATCCCTGTTCTCCCATCCGCGGTAATTGCAATATTCCAGGTGTTCGGAATAACGATCTCCTTCAAGCTTGTAACTCCCGCTTCCTGCATCGAAAACGGCAGAATCACCTGTAAGTCCGTCTGTATTGTGCTTGAAAAATGCAAAAGTGTCGTTATTGAAAATTTTGATCATTTCCTGGTTTTTGACCGGAAACGTCACGATCGTATCAGTCTTCGTAATCGTTCTGGCAGAGACCAGTTTCCAGGTCCCTGATATAGGTGAGGCCTTGTTTTCATAACTGTTGTCTTTTTGTTCACAGCTCGTAAAAGCGATCGCAAGCAGGGCAGTAACTAACTTAATTTTCATAGGGTTCAGATTTCAATTGGATATGATCATGTTGTGTCAATAGCGACCAGGTCTACATATGCCCTGCCGGCAATTTTTCCATTTAAAATTTAAAAGCAAACTTACAGGGCAGATATCAGTATTTTTCTAAAAAATGGGGTTTAGTCATTTAACCATACCATCGTCAAAACGAAAAATAATATTCAAATACCACGTAAAGTATGAATAAATATTGCAAAAATACAATTCTGTCCGCAGCGCGGAAATTATTTTTTTTAACGCTGATCCTGATTATTTCCACTGCGTCGGCGCCGGGCAGAATAACCTGGGTCGCAATCGGTGATTCCATTACCTATCTCAATGATCATCCGGATGAAACGGGCAGCCGGATCTCAAAGGGTTACATGACGCTGATCACCGAAAAGTATAATCATATCGACTATCTCAATCAAGGCCATAATGGTTGGACAGCAATCAACATCGCCGACAAAATCGAGTCAATCGGACTTGAAAAGGCGGATGTGTACACCGTATTTTTAGGAACAAATGACTGGTGGCAGGGGAAGACTTTGGGAGATATTTCAAATTACAAAGATAATACGGGCTCGGACACTTATTATGGCGCGTTTCGTATCATAACGGATAAGCTTAAAAGCCTGAACAGGAAAGCAAAGGTCATCCTGATCACGCCATTGCAGCGGGGCGATTTTGTTTATATCAACAATGCAAAAAACAATGCGTACGGATCGTACAGGAAAAAAAAGGAGCAGGAGCTGGAACAGTTTGCAAACGCAGTCATTGAAATTGGCAAAACAGAAAAATATCCGGTCGTCGATCTTTATCATGAAAGTGGAATCACGCCGGAAAATGTGGTAAATTTTAAACGTTTAAAAGACCCTCAGGCAGGTGGCTATCAAAATTACACTTATCCGGGTTATACCGCGGTCCCCTACGATCCGGCGAATGATGAGTATCCTTATCCGCCAGACGCGATCAATATGACCTACGACGGACTGCATCCGTCCGACAAAGGGTACAAAATAATCGCCGATATGCTGACCCGGAAATGGAAAGGACTGAAATAATATTTGTAGGTTCTTAAAATTAGATCAAAAAAATACCCCTGATCAGCGCTTTGGCTATCAGGGGTATTTTTTTGTCGTATCAATATCAATAATAGGCAAGTTCCAGAATGATCGGTGACGCTGTTTCCTCGATACCGTCCACATTAATGTAGCCGCGAGTGATCGTTATTTTTTTCGGATAACCATTCGCCAGATATTCATATACATAAGTGGAAGTTACACCTTTGTTATCTTTGTTGTAAATCACCTCACGCGCAGGATTGTTCGGGCTCACGGCATAATTCGAAAAATCCCCTTCCCAGTCCACACCCAGGTCGAAAAATGGATTTGGGTGGGTGTCATAGGTAAACTCGACCTTGTCTTTCTGGCCCGGCTGTGATTTTAAAACCTTGTAAGTCTGCGCAACATTACTTTCACCATTTCTGACGTAGGTTACAACGTAACCATCTCCACTTGAAGACGCAGCCACCTGCTGGGTGATAAATCCTTTTTTGTCAAACTTATACGATTTTGTCAGCGTTTCTGAAGTAAGAAAATTTTGTTCAGTCACTTCCCTTGTTGAATCCGATTTTGCCGGAGCATACTGGATGGTACTCCTTGGATCCTGCTTGTCGGATACATATTCTGTTTCAGGAGTGAACTGGGCCACCAGTATTTCTGCTTTCTGAGGCTCGGCGCCATTTCTTGTAAAAATACCTGACTGGAAAAACCTAGGTTTAGAAAATGCAACGTATTTTTTGTATCCGCTGAGATATCCTTTTGCATAAGAATATTCGATTAGCAATTTCCCGTTACGTGTAACATTTTTAAGTTTAACGCCGACCGTATCGGTACTGAATTGCGATTGGTATTTCATCGCCACCACCGGATCAGGTTCGTTTGCGTTGGAATTGCATGAGATGGCCGCCAATAATACTGCTAAATAGAAAAAATTTTTCATGCCTGCTTTCGTTTTTGATTTCCTGAAAAAATGGTCTGATTAAACTTATTTGTATTGATGATCTTGAGGGTAAGTTTCTTTCAAATAAATTTTAAGTAGGAAGGTCAATCACTGAAACCGGCGTCTTGTCGGTAAGAACGCAAAAGTTGCATGCAAGTAGCTAAAATAATTCTACTTGTCATAATTATTTGTTCTACATTTTGATTTTTGACCTGGTATCGTCCGCAGGCAGGTCTTTTTACCGGAATAGATTTTAACTATTAAGCTATAAGATTAATCGATTGGGATTATTTTTTTCTATCTTATAACTTTATTGCCCTATACGAAGCAGTGGGTATATACGAGCATAGTTTTAATCATGAAATAAGAAAATGGAAAAAGAATCAAACGACATCAGTAAATGCCCGTTTCATAATGGCAGTATGCAGCATAATGTAGGTGGTGGCGGCACAAGGAACCGTGATTGGTGGCCAAACCAGCTGAAGCTGAATATTCTTCGCCAGCATTCGTCATTATCTAACCCAATGGCGGAAGATTTTAATTATGCAGAAGCGTTTAAAAGCCTCGATCTGGATGCTGTAAAGCAGGATCTTCATGCACTTATGACGGATTCTCAGGATTGGTGGCCAGCAGATTTCGGACATTACGGGCCCTTGTTTATCCGTATGGCCTGGCATAGCGCCGGTACGTACCGGGTAGGAGACGGGCGCGGAGGGGCAGGATCCGGACAGCAGCGCTTTGCTCCGTTAAACAGCTGGCCTGACAATGTGAGCCTGGACAAAGCACGCCGCCTCCTTTGGCCGATCAAGCAAAAATATGGTCGTAAAATCTCATGGGCCGATCTTATGATTCTGACAGGGAACGTGGCATTGGAGTCTATGGGCTTCAAAACGTTTGGTTTTGCAGGTGGCCGAGCAGATGTGTGGGAGCCGGACGAGGACGTCTATTGGGGATCTGAAACTACCTGGCTTGGAAATGATCACCGTTATGCAGATGGTTCACCGGGGGTCAGTGATGACGGCGTGCTGGTTTCAGATGAAGATCCTGGTCGCAACATCCACAACCGCAACCTGGAAAAACCTCTTGGTGCCGCACATATGGGGCTTATCTACGTTAATCCGGAAGGACCTGACGGAAATCCGGACCCTGTGGCAGCAGCCAGAGATATACGTGAGACCTTCGGCCGCATGGCTATGAACGACGAAGAAACGGTCGCGCTTATCGCAGGTGGCCATAGCTTTGGGAAAACACATGGTGCCGCACCCTCAGACCACGTAGGGAAGGAGCCCGAAGGTGCTGATCTGGAATCTCAAGGTTTTGGATGGAGCAATAGTTATGGTTCTGGTAAAGGTGCTGACACCATTACCAGTGGACTGGAAGTAATCTGGACGTCGACACCAACGCAGTGGAGTAATAATTTCTTCGAGAACCTTTTCAATTTTGACTGGGAGCTCACCAAAAGTCCCGCAGGTGCACACCAGTGGATCGCGAAAAATGCAGAACATATTATTCCTGATGCATATGACAGCTCAAAAAAGCATGCGCCGACGATGCTTACTACCGACGTTGCGTTAAGGTTTGATCCGGCTTACGAAAAAATTTCACGCCGCTTCCTGGAAAATCCTGAGGAATTTGCTGATGCTTTTGCACGCGCCTGGTTCAAACTGACGCACCGTGACATGGGTCCGCGTGAGCGGTACCTTGGCCCCGATGTGCCGCAGGAGGTGTTGATCTGGCAAGATCCGATTCCTGCCTTGGATCATGCGCTGATCGACGACAGTGATATAGCATCGTTGAAGTCAACAATATCAGGTTCAGGATTAACCGTTCCGGAGCTCGTTTCCACTGCATGGGCTTCTGCTTCCACGTTCCGTGGTTCCGACAAACGGGGTGGTGCCAACGGTGCCCGTATCCGGTTGTCTCCTCAGAAAGACTGGAAAGCGAATAACCCTGTACGACTGCAAAAAGTACTGACTATTTTGCAGGGTATTCAGAACGATTTTAATAATTCCCAAACTTACGGTAAAAAGGTTTCGTTGGCAGACTTAATCGTACTGGCAGGAATTGCCGGCGTTGAAAAAGCTGCTCAGGATGCAGGGCATGCTATTTCGGTTCCGTTTACGCCGGGTCGTATGGATGCTACTCAGGAGCAAACTGATGTAGAATCCGTATCATTCCTGGAACCGGCTGCCGATGGTTTCCGTAACTACAAGAAACCACGGTTGTCGGTATCGACAGAAGAGCTGCTGATTGATAAAGCACAGCTTCTAACCCTGACAGCACCAGAGTTAACCGTTCTGGTAGGTGGATTACGGGCATTGGACGCAAATTTTGACGGCTCAAAAAATGGAATATTAACACAGCGTCCAGGACAGCTGACAAACGATTTCTTCGTGAATCTGTTGGATATGAACACAGCCTGGAAGGCGATCTCTGATGACAAGGAATCCTATCTCGGAACTGATCGTGGAACTGGCCAGCCTAAGTGGACTGCCTCCCGTGCAGATCTTGTATTTGGATCCAATGCGGAGTTGCGTTCCATTGCTGAGGTTTATGCCAGTGCTGATGCGCAGGAAAAGTTCGTAAAAGACTTTGCAAAAGCCTGGGACAAGGTTATGAATCTGGATCGGTTTGATCTTGTATAATCACTAAATGTTTTAATAGTAAAGGGTCGCATAACGTGACCCTTTACTTTTTATATAACGTCATTGTCAGACATTTATACTGACGGACAGACTTATGCTCATCACTGAATCATTTTACCATTTACCTTCACATCAACCAGTTTAAAATCTTCCACGACTTTTTTATCGAACAGAGCATTTTTTGCAATGATATTCAGGTTGTCAAATTTAAACCGCGTCAGCTTATCATATTCGCCCGGACTGACATCGAAAAACACCTGACATGTAAGGTTTATATTTTTCAGACTGATATGATCACAGTATGATATGGGAACATCCTTTCTTCCTTTAAGGTCGAAGAACTGCTTCCAGGGTTTTACGTAGATCAGGCTATATGCGTTTCCGTCAATATTTTCAACACTGACAAATTCATATTTCTGCGGGGTATCAGGCCTCATTTTTAACCATAAGACACGCATTGCATTGGTGATATGACAGTTACGCATCACAATATTCTTATTATGAATGGCCTCGCTGCCGCATGTTAAAGCAGCATGACAAAAGCCAAATTCACAGTCTTCAATAATCACATTGGTATTTTCACCATTGCCTGGATCTTTGTCGGCATATGGACCTTTGCCGCCTTTCAAAGCGATGGCATCATCATTGACTGCCAGATAACAGCCTTTGATCAAAACATTGCTGCACACATCCAGATCGATGGCGTCGGTGCTCGGTGCTTTGACTGGCTCATGCGGCGCTGTGATGCGAACATGCAGGATCTTGATGTTGTTGCACTGATAATAATGGCTGGTCCAGAAGCCTGAGTTCTGAAGTGTCACATCCTGAATTTGCACATCATTACTTTTCCAGATAAACACAAGCCGCGGACGGGAAACCTCAAGATTTGTACAGTTTGGGTTTTCTTTTCTTCTTTGCCAGAATGCCTTCCAATAATTCAAGCCGTTGCCGTCAATAGTACCCTGGCCAGAGATCGTAAACCCGTTCACGCCATATGCGTTGACAAGCGCCGGAAAATAATCCAGACTCTGACCTTCCATGCGCGAAGCCATCTTGGGATAATCCGAGATATTGTCGGATCCTTTCAGCGTGGCGCCGGGCGATAAGTAAAGATGGGTACCTGGTTTGAAAAATAACGCTCCGCTTTTAAAAACGCCCTTTGGAATAACAATTGCTCCGCCCCCCTGTTTTTCCGCCAGATCAATGACGTTTTGAATAGCTGTGGTTTGAACTAGATTACTGTCATTCAAAACATTATATTCTGTGATAAGAAACGGTTTGCCCAAGTCTTTTAATTTTACCTTTGTGCTGTCGCTGAACCATAAGGGTATTTTAGTTCCGTCGGGAAAGTCGGGCGATTTCGTTCGCTGAGCGAAAGTAAATAATGAAATGAGGACAAGATAGGGAGTAAGGAAGAAAAACTTTGACATGATAGAAATGAGATTGATATCAATGCCAAATTGCAACTATTTTTCGATTTTATCCAAAACAGAAAATATTGCAGATGCCTTTGAAGCAAATCAATTCTCAATTTTTTCTACTGTGGTGCGCGTGATCAGATACCGGTGGTGTAATTGGACAGAAAGTTTTCATATATTGTAATCAGAACGAAACGTCAGTAACATTGATAAGGTTATGAAATGGCTTGTGTTTATTTTACTCTTTCCCTTTTATAGTTCTACACGGTCGTGGGACATATTGAAAAACGAGTGGCGTAAATTAACATCAGCATGAGCAAGCGTCTTAAATATAAAATTGTTGTATCGCTGACCTTGGCGATTGGTCTGGGAAGTGGAATATATAGTTTTCTGATTACAGGAAACTGGGCTGGGTTATTTTTAATGCCGGTAGGTAGCCTGATGATGGTTTTTCGTTTTTTCTACATGAAAAAACACCGGCAGAACCATAACGATATTCACCTGAAATTTTAAGCATTACCATACAGCTTTCGTCTATTTAGCTGTTGAGAAAATTTTTTAAAGATGACATGAAAAAGTGAAGCCGGCGCAAGCCGGCTTCACTTATATCCTGCGTATTGAATTCCTCCGTCACGTTATCAGTATTCGCCTCAACTTACCGGCACTTCTTGTGCGGGAATATTGGTTGCCGGATTTTTCGGCAGTGTCACGATTAATACCCCGTCAATATAGGACGCGTTGATAGCGTCGGTCAGGACTTTGCCATTTAGTTGAAACGCACGTTCAAAAGAACCCAATTCATATTCCTGATAACTGAATGAAGTTGCACTTTGCTGTTCTTGCGGAGTGGTGTAAGCAATAGTCAGGATATCTTCGCTAACCGAAATTTTGAAATTGTTTTTACTTAACCCGGCGGCGTAAAGCGATATGACAAACGCCTCTTTGCTTTCCTGGATATTAGCTGCTTTTTGATTCCCTGAATGCCCGCCAAAAAATTTTTCGAATCTGCCCTTGCGGCTGAAATGTTCTGCAAATTTCTCTTTGAAACCATGGCCGCATCCGCGGTTATTATATTTAAAATGGTGTTCTGACCGGGGATCTGATTTTGTTTGATTATACATGATTTTTTTATTTTAATCTGAAAGAATAATTTGTTGTTTTTTATCGCACCCAACACAGGGCGATTCATTGCGGCGGCCTGTTAGTTGATCGGAACGATTGTGGCTGCTTTTCTATAATTTGAAACCTCAACCGGCTGGCTGGCCATAGCATAGTAACCATTCACCGGAGAAATTCCATTGTGAAAACCGGGCATCTCATCGAAGCGGGATGGTCGGTGTCTGGCATCAAACAGCAGGCGTTTAACCAGTAACACTGTTCCGGATATAAACACTAATGCGAGTAAAATCTTAAATAAAATGGTAACGGCCAATGCTGCCAGACCTACAATGAAAGTGGCCCCTACGAGTCTTGGGAATATAAAACGAGCTCTGTTTCTCATGATTTAAAATATTGATTTAGATGAACTGATATTTTACTTTAACTGATTTTTAGGGTAGACGCAGGGCTGAAAATTTTACTTTAAGAAATTCGAAATTTTTTTCAGGGAGTGCTTCATGAAAGTAGAGCAGGGATTGCGAAGGCCGACAGTGCGACTGTCGATCTTGGCATGCTTTTATCACTTGATTGATAAAATAATCAGCATTGCTATGAAAGCTAAATTTCAACAAACCACAAAATCATTATCTCCGGCTGCGGTCGTAGCGGGTGTCATACTGGCAGCCGCCTATGGGTTTGCAGCGTCCGTGTTACTTACCCCGATGTCTGGTAAAACGACACGTTTTCGTCTCAAACATTTTCTTGATAAAAGACCTGGGCGCAGATATAATGGCGATCTGTTTAAAAATGAACACGGATTAGTTAATATCGATTAACGCAATTTCATCAGCAAATAAAAAGTGCCCCCGAAAGTAAGATGCTTGTCGGGGGCACTCTGTTTTATAAAGGATCGGCTTTTGACGCTTTTTAGACGGGTAATCTGTTGTAGTCAAGCCAGAACCGGCATAAGGTTTGGAAGAGTGACCTGAGTTCTTCCGGATCCGTTGGTTTAGCAAAAAATGAGTTTGCTCCCGCCTGATAACATTCGATGATATCCTCAGTTGAGCCCTGGCTTGACATCATGACGACAGGAAATGATTTCCAGGAAACCTTTTCATTATCAGGGGTTTGCCGGAGCAGTCGCAGCAGGTCCGAACCTTTAATGAGCGGCATTTTCAGATCCAGTACGATTAATCCCGGAAGGCTGCCCTTATATCCTGCATCCGCCTGTAATATAAGTAGTTCGTAAAGCTCCTTTGCGCCGTGGAAAAGCCGTATCGGATACGAAGGAAGAAACTTATTAAAAATATTTTGAATGATAAACCGATGATCTTCGGAATCATCCACCAGGTATAGTTCTCTTGAATTTTTCATAGCGTTTGTGAGTTTGCCCCTGATGGGAAAAAATCATTCCATAATTACCTTTTGCCCGTAGATGATATGGTCATCGATTCGTGGTATAACTTTTTGGATATACGCATTTAGGATTTGCCATGTAATGTTTTGTTAACAGTTCAGAAAAAACCAGCTACCATGCTTGCTTACATTATTAACTAACTTAAAATTATGATGAACGCCGAGGTGTCTCCCAACAAGTACAAGATATTTGAAGAAAAAATATTTCCGGACAAAGTTGGGCGAAATTCAAGAGAGATTTACATCGTTGACGACAGTCCGGACTATAGAGTGCTGACCCGAAAAATGTTCAAAGAGTATTTGCCGGAATACAAATTGCAGGTTTTCGAAAGGGGACAGGCGCTCTATCAGCATCTGATGCTTGTTTCGGCAGACACATACAAAGGAAATTTGCCCGGACTGATCCTTTTAGACTTACAAATGCCTGGTATTGATGGATATAATCTGTTAAAATTAATCAGGCAGAGGCTCAATACGAAGAACGTTCCCTGGAAAACTTTACCTGTCATCATTCTCACCAGTGAAGCCAGCAACGAACAGGTTGTAAATTGCTACAACATAGGAGCGACCTCTGTGATCACAAAACCTTTGGATTTTGATGAACAGAAGGAAATGTTCAAAGTGATGTGTGATTATTGGTTAAGATATAATCTCACGAACTGATTATATGTTTTAAGATCCGCTAAATCATTTTACCACCTAAGAATGCGGTAGTAGAATGTGATGTGCGATAGTGGAGCATAATCCACATTTTGGGGTGTGCTCCAATTTTAGTTACCTTCAAGGACATTTCGGAAACATTTTAAACGACAGCATCATCAAGCATTTGGCCAAGTTAGCTAGCGGTATAAGGTAATATTTGTGACCGTTACTTGACAAAGCTATTTTGTTACTGACTTTTTTCGGTGTAAGAATTTTCCGACAACGCCATGCTCTGAAATCAGACATATTTTATGTTCTTTTCTTTAAATTCCTGTTTCCGCTGCAAGTGATTTTAATAGAGCATTATCATAACAATATATTTAGTGCTCGTTTTTCGCTGCGTTTACCCTTTTCTTTTGTTAGTAAATGAATGTCAGAAAGGCGGTCATAAAGCCGCATTACCAGATACTTGACGGTCTTCGTGGCGTTGCAGCCATTATCGTCGTATTTTTTCAACTAGCCGAGACATTTGGAAGCGCCGGTTTGATTACGTCCTCGTTTATTTTTATGTTGCCTGGGTAAGCAATCACAAAGGCATTACGATCTGGCAGGCGTGGCCGGTTTCATTGCTTACCTTGTCAGCGCGGTTGTGTTGGCTTATGCAAGTTTAGAGCTGTTCGATGAGCCGGTCAGGACCTGGCTGCGAAACAGGATTAGTCAACAAAGCGGAAAAACTGAAAATAATACCGATGAAAATACAGCACAAACTTACCCTCACTTCCTCTCTCGTATTTGGCCTTGTTTTTACAATGGCATCGGTTCTTATTTACCTGAATTTTACCAGATCAGCAGAAAGTATATTCTTCGCAGAGCTGTCCAGAACGGCTTCACTGACGGCCATGTTTTATCTGGAAGAAGATGAGCTGAGTACGAAAGAGTTCAAGCCCATTGAAAAGAAATTTATCGCTTCAACGGTTAACCAGGAAATCCGGCTTTACGACAAAGCGGGCCAGATCCATTATGGAGAAGCGGATCCGGATACGAATATTACCAGCAAGATCCTCAAAACGATCCGGGCTAAAAGCCAGTATAACTTCAAGGTAGGTAACGCCTTTTATTATGCCATTTACTACCGCGATAATCAGGGGTCGTTCAGCATCATTATCAAAGCTAAAAATCCTGCACTGGAAGCACAGGAAACGGAGCTGGTCAGGATACTGGTGATCGCGCTCCTCATAGGTATTTTTGTCATTGTAGCACTCAGTTATTCACTTTCAAAGTATGCCTATTCGCCTGTCCGTAATATGATCGACCAGGTGAAACTGGTAGACATGACCGGCAAAAATCACCAGCTTACTTACCAAAAAACGAGTGATGAACTTGAAGATCTTTTCAAGGAATTTAATTCCATGCTTGAAAAAGTATATCAGAATATTCAGATTCAGAAAAACTTTATCAGCCATGCTTCCCATGAATTGAAAAGCCCCCTGGCTTCGATCGTAGGCAACCTGGAAGTGCTGTTACAAAAGGACAGGGACATACTTGAATACAAAAATGTTAACCGGCATGTCTTAAAGGATGCAGAACGGCTGGAAAAGGTTTTGCAGAATCTGCTTGTTCTTGCCGGGCTTGATCACCGGGATCATGCCATGATTAAGGAGGAGCGATTTGATGAAATTCTGTGGGAGGTGCTTGATCAGATCGCCAAGGAATATCCCCTTAGTAAAATCAGTGTAAACTGGCAGCTGCCGGAAGACAGCGGTGAGATGCTGATTTATGCGTGCGTGTATACACAAATGTACATAGCCCTGTATAACCTGATCGAAAATGCTGTTAAGTTTTCAGATTTAAAGCCGGTTAACGTATCGCTTCGACACCTTGACGGGCGGCTGGTAGTTGAGATCAGCGACGAGGGGATCGGGATTGATCCATCGGAGCTCAAATACATTACCGAGCCGTTTTACCGGGGCCAAAACGTTTCCAGAACCAGTGGAAATGGGCTAGGGATGGCTATTGCTTCAAAAATTTTAGAAAATCACGACATAAAAATGAGCATCGAGTCCAAACTGGGCATAGGTACAGTGATTACATTGCTGTTCTAATCTACTTTTAATGTTGGTCTCATCTACCTCTAATCTGACTCAAAGATTACCTTAATGTTGCGAACCTAATTTTGTGCCTTCATCAAATATAATTTTGTGAAGGCATTTATTTTATCCGGTTTCATTCTCGTCTTTTTTAGTTCATTTGGGCATAGCCGCCCCGCTGCTGATGATACACTTCGAATTTCCCAAAAAGAAGCAGAAGGTCAATTTCTGAATAATAATCTGGAACTTCTGTCTCAGAAATTAAGCATCAGGCAGGCGGAAGCACAGATCATTCAGGCAAGATTATGGCCCAATCCTGAATTCAGTATCGATGAACTGAACTTATGGGCTACAAAGAATCAGTTGTCATCTGGCGAAACCATCCCGCCGCTGTTTGGGAATTTTGGGAAGAACCGGGAATTCACAGCGGAATTGACACAGGTTTTTGAGACGGCAGGAAAACGCCGCAAACGCATTGCTCTTGAATCTGTTTCCCGTGACATTGCCACGGAATTTTTCGCCGAGATCATCCGGAACCTGAAAACAGACCTGCGTAAAAATCTTTTCGAACTATCATTTCATCAATCGTTTCTATCCGTGCTTTTGGCGCAGGAGGACGCGCTTCGAACCATGCTCGTATCGTTCGAAAACCAATATGCCAGAGGAAATTTAAATAAACCTGAGTTATTCCGATTAAAGGCGTTGAAACTCGAATTGGGCCAGCAGATCATCGAGGCAAGAGAACAGGTTCACGCAGCGCAAAAAGAATTGTCTGTTCTGTTAAATCTGCCTTCCGCATCGTATCTGGTGGTAGAAAGTACTAACCCACCCGATTTGATCAGCCTAAAATCATTGTCACTCGCCAAGCTGATCGAAACAGCAAGAACAGGCCGCCCTGATGCCAGGATTAGTTTTCTTCAGCAAAATTGGGCGGAAAAAAAATATGATCTGGAATATGCACTGCGGAGACCTGATCTGACCTTTGGGATGAACTACGACCGGGGCGGGAACTTCCTGTTAAATTTCTTTGGGTTTGGTTTCAAAACGGATCTTCCTGTTTTTAACCGGAACCAGGGAAATATTCTGGAAAGTAAAATTGGTATCGACAAGTCAAAGCTGGAATCAGACCAGAAAGTGAGGAGCATCGAAGCAGAAGTAACCCAGGCTTTCCGGGATCTGCAAAAACATTTAAATGCTTACCAGGATCTGGACCCCGATTACGATCAGGATCTTGACCAGGTATTTCAAACATATTCACGTTATTTTTCCGATAGAGAAATCAACATGGTTGAATATCTCGATTTTTTTGAGGCTTACATCTCGAACAAGAAAACAATACTCCTTACACATAAACAGCTGCAAGACAGCCGTGAAGCCTTAACGTTCGTAACGGGCAGCGAGCTTCAGTAATATTTTTGAATTTATCCTTATCTAAACTATGTCAATATCAATCCGCTGTTTATTCATACTGTCTTCGGTGGCCATAAGCCTGGGTTCCTGTGGACCAGAGACAGAAAAAACTCCCGAAAAACAATCCGATTCCGTACCGGCAATGCCCGCAGAAGTATCCACGATGACCGCTAAACTTGAAGAGATCACACAGTCTATCCGTTTGAATGGCCAGATTGAATACAATCCAAACCAGGTCGTCCATTATGCCAGTCTTGTCAACGGTATCATCACTAAAACATTTTTTTCTCTTGGCGACAAGGTAAAAAAAGGACAGGTATTGGCTGAGTTGCGAAGCAGTGAACTGAGCGACCTAAACGCCCAGGTATCAACACTTCAGGCGCAGCTGACAGTTGCCAACAGAAAGCTGTCGATCGCAGAGTCAATGTTTGCAGACAAGGTTTCGTCCGAAAAAGACCTTTTTGAAGCGCAGAGTGAGGTAGCGATCTTGAAAACCGATATTGAAAAGGTCAATGCCAATCTGTCCCTTTATAACGCCAGTGCTGAAAAAGGAGTGTTTCAGATCAAGGCTCCGGTCAGCGGCTATGTTGTGGAAAATAATATCTCAGGAGGAACTCAAATCAACGGAAACGATGCGCATCTTTTTACGATATCCGACCTGTCGGACGTGTGGGTTACCACTAATGTGTATGCTGTGGATCTTCCGTTTGTTCAGAAAGGTATGTCCGCCGTCATAAAATCCAAAGCATACCCGGACGAAACTTTCGAAGGGGTAATATCAGAAATTTCTCAGGTCTTTGATCCGCAGGAGCGTGTCCTGAAAGCCCGGATACGAATGCCCAACAAAGATCTGAAACTAAAACCCGGACTTGCCATTGAAGCTGTCGTCAGGAAAAATCAGGGTGGAAAAGCGATCGGTATACCGGTTGGAGCCATGATCTTTCATAACAACGAAAACTATGTCCTGATCAAAAAAGCGGATAATTCACTGGAACCAAGAAAAGTTACTGTCGACGTGCAGGACAATGACCGGGCATTCTTTAAAAATGGAATCGAAGCCGGTGAAAAAGTGGTGATTAAAAATCAGCTTCTGCTTTTTTCTGATGCGGTTAGTTCTGAAAAATAAAATTCTTACATGCAAAAGTTAACCCAAAATATCGTCGCCTTTTCCCTGAGAAATACGATGATCATATTTTTTTTGACAGCTGTGCTGGCTGTCGTTGGCGTTGTGAGTTATATCAACACGCCAATTGAGGCATTTCCGGATGTAACCAATACGCGGGCAAGGATCATTACGCAATGGCCCGGCAGGAGTGCGGAAGAGATCGAGAAATTTATTACTCTTCCGGTAATGAAGGAAATGAATACGATTCCTAAAAAATCAGAAGTAAGGTCCATCTCACTTTTCGGTTTGTCGGTTGTCACTGTTTTGTTTGAAGACAAGGTAGAAGATTTTTACGCCCAGCAGTATGCCTCCACCAGGCTTCGAAACATTGATCTGCCTAAGGGAGCTGAGGCAGAAATTGAACCTCCCTATGGTGCAACAGGGGAGATTTTCAGGTATGTGCTTAAAAGCGAGCGGCCGGTAAAAGAACTTACTGCCTTGCAGGAATGGGTGATTGAGCGGGAGCTGGTTGCAGTGCCTGGGGTTGCCAATGTTGCAAGCTTTGGTGGCGAAGAAAAAATTTATGAGGTGCGTGTAAACCCTGCTTTACTGGCGCAATATAATCTAACGCCGTTAGATGTGTATGAAGCAGTCGAAAAAAGCAACATCAATGTGGGCGGCGACGTCATTCAAAAAGGTGATCAGGCTTATGTTGTGCGTGGTGTGGGGCTTTTGGAAAGTACACATGATATCGAGAATATTCTGATCAATGTAAAAGGATCTACGCCGGTTTTGGTCAAACAGGTTGCAGAAGTAAATATTACTGCAAAACCACGTCTTGGTCAGGTGGGTCTTGGAGAGGACAAAGATTTGGTTGAAGGAATTGTGGTGATGCTCAGAGGCGAAAATCCAAGTGAAGTGATTGAGAAACTTCAGAAGACCATTGACGAGCTGAACAACAGGATCTTGCCGGACGATGTCAAAATTGTTCCTGTTATCGACAGGACCGAGCTGGTTGATGCAACGGTTAACACAGTAACCCATAACCTTGCTGAAGGAATCGTGCTGGTTTCAGTTATCGTCTTTATCTTTCTTTTTAACTGGCGTACAACGGTCACCGTTGCACTTGTAATTCCGCTGTCGTTTCTGTTCGCCATAACCATGCTGCGTATCCAGGGACTTCCGGCAAATCTAATATCGCTGGGTGCAATCGATTTTGGGTTGCTGCTTGAGGGAACAATGGTGATTGTTGAAAAAATTTATGTTGATCTGGAAAAAAGCTCACTTAGGCTGGGTGCGGACAGGTTCAACAAAATGTCAAAGCTGGGCCTGATGAAGCGCAGCGTTAAAAATGTGGCATCTCATATTTTCTTTGCCCAGATCATTCTGATCGTAGCCTTGTTACCTATATTTTCATTTCAAAAAGTTGAAGGCAAAATGTTTACACCGTTGGCATTCACGCTGGGTTATGCATTGGTTGGTTCTTTGATCCTAAGTCTGACTTTTGTCCCGGCCATGTGCAAAGTGCTTTTGAAACGCAATGTTACGGAGACGAGTAATCCCGTGGTCAATTTTTTTAGAAATAATATTTTTAGATTATATCTGTGGAGTGATCGTAACAAGCGATTGGTCCTGGCCGGTTTCATCGCATTATTTGTGTTATGTGTCGTCAGGTTTATGAGCTACGGGACTGAGTTCATTCCAAAGCTTAATGAAGGTGCGATTTATGTTCGAGCAACGCTGCCAAACAGTATCAACCTTGAACAGTCGGTAGCGACAGGCAACGCACTTCGTGATACCCTGCGCTCGTTTCAGGAGGTCAAATTTGTAATGAGCCAGACTGGGCGGCCGAATGATGGCACGGATCCGACCGGATTTTTTAACAATGAATTTCACATTCAGCTTAAACCGGAAAATGAATGGAAAAGACCGATTCAAAAGGACGCGCTGTTAGCTGAAATGAAGGCCGTACTGGCCTCTTTTCCCGGGATCAGCTTCGGGTTCAGTCAGCCTATTCAGGATAATGTTGAAGAATATGTGGCCGGCGTAAAGAGTTCGCTGGTTGTGAAAATATTTGGTAACGACCTGGCAGATATGGAAACAAAGGCGGATAGCGTTGCTCAGAATCTGCAAAAAGTACATGGTGTTTCAGATGTGCTGGTATATAGGAATATCGGTATCCCCGAACTGGCAATCCGTCTGGATGAAGCCCGAATGGCCCGGCATGGTGTTTCAATGGCCGATGCGCAGGCTGTGATCGAGATGACGATTGGTGGAAAAGCAGCATCTGTTTTTTATGAAAATGACCGCATGTTCGATATCAGTATCCGTTTTCAGGAAGCTTACCGGAACACCGAAGAAGAAATCGGCAATATCCTGATCCCTTCCCTCGACGACCACCAGGTCCCACTAAAAGAAATTGCAACGATCAGCACGAAAACAGGGCCAGCATTTATATACCGTGAAGGAAGCAGCCGTTATATCGGCATTGGATTCAGCATCGAAGGACGCGATCTGGGAAGCACCATTTCCGAAGCACAGAAAGTAGTCAAAGAAAATGTCAGGTTTGACAAAAATACGAAAGTGGTCTGGGCAGGAGAATTTGAAAGCAAGGAACGGGCCACAAAACAGTTGTCTGTCATTATTCCTGCTGCGGTGGTTTTAATCATTTTCCTGCTTTATATGGATTTTGGAAATGTAAAGGATACGCTCATTTCATTGATCACGATTCCGTTCGCATTTGTCGGCGGGTTTTTATCGTTGTGGATCACTGGAACCATTTTCGGGATTTCTGCAGGTATCGGTTTCATAATTCTTTTTGGTGTTTGTACGATCGACGGAATTATTCTGGTGCATGTGATGAAGGAAAACCTCATTCACCGGCTGCCTCTTAAGCAGGCCATCTCCGAGGGCATTTACGGACGCATCCGTCCGGTAATAATGATCGCCTTGATGGGTTCGCTTGGATTGTTGCCAGCCGCCCTGTCCAATGGTATGGGATCTGAAATTCAGAAACCATTGGCCATTATGATCGTCGGAGGCTTGTTGATCTGTATGTTCCTATCATTCACCGTGTTGCCGCAAATCTTTTACTGGGCCTACCGTAAAGACGAAAAATTCCGGAATTAAAGACATTGAAGCACTTTAACGGAAATCGGCTTATCCTGTTAAAGTGCTTTAACTAAAAGTTGCCATGTTTATTGTTTTCTGCCGCCAACACTTAGCTGCACCTGCGTTTTACTCAGTTTTTGTAAAGACTTTTCATTCAGGAAATCAGTACGTTGAAATTACTGATCTCAGTGTTACTGAGGCTTGGATTTACTCCAAGAGCTATTTCCTAAAACAGGAAAATAAGCCCGTCAGTGTGTAAAACCGAAAGTATTTAAGAACTTAGGTCTTGAAAATGGGCATACGCCCAATAGCCACATTATTTCATTGGACGGCGGTACTTTTGTATTTCCTGCAATGAAATTCGAAAAATAAAACTTTCAAGATTTAAATCAACAGTTTAAAAATGAAAAAACTGATTATTGCGGCAGGCGCTCTTCTTTTCCTGCAGGTTCCTGTTTTGGTAAACGGGCAGGCCAAATTAGTCGAAAAAGTTGTCAGGAAGGGTTCGGAGACGATTATTCCCTACGAACGATACGTATTGCCCAACGGCCTTACCCTCTTGATCCACGAAGACCATAGCGATCCGTTGGCGCATGTGGATGTAACCTATCATGTAGGATCTGCCCGTGAGGAAATCGGTAAGTCAGGTTTTGCTCACTTTTTCGAACACATGATGTTTCAGGGATCAGACCATGTGGACGATGAGCAGCATTTTAAAATTATTACTGAGGCTGGTGGCACCTTAAACGGAACTACCAACCGTGACCGCACGAATTATTTCGAGACTGTTCCGGCAAATCAGGTCGAGAAAATGTTGTGGCTCGAAGCCGACCGCATGGGTTTTTTGCTCGATGCAGTAACCCAAAAGAAATTCGAGGTGCAGCGGGCAACGGTGAAAAATGAGCGCGGACAGAATTATGATAACCGCCCCTATGGTCTGGCCGGTGAAATGGTAGCTAAAAACTTGTATCCTTTTGGAAATCCATATAGCTGGCTTACGATCGGTTATATCGAGGATTTGAACAGAGTTGCAGTTGGTGATCTGAAAAACTTTTTTTTGAGATGGTATGGTCCGAATAATGCTGTAGTAACCGTTGGTGGCGACGTCAATCCAAAGCAGGTCCTTGCCTGGGCAGAAAAGTATTTCGGTCCGATACCAAAAGGCCCGGCGGTGGCACCTGTTGTTCTTCCGGCGCCGGTTATCGGAAAAGACCGCTATGTTTCGTACACAGATAATTATGCTAAGCTCCCGATGTTCTATATGGTTTTTCCAACGACACCGCTATACAGTAAGGATGAGCCTGCACTGGATTGTCTTGCAGAAATTCTCGGGCAGGGCAATAATTCTCTTTTGTACAAAAATCTTATCAAGGCCAATAAGGCAGTGAACATGTCTGTGAATAACAGCACAACCGAGCTTTCAGGAGAATTTGGCTTCCGGGTCATTCCATATCCCGGCCAAAAGCTTTCGGATATCGAAAATATTGTGCGTGAAACTCTGGTTGAATTTGAAAAACGTGGAGTGAGCGATCAGGATATATCAAAGTTCAAGAGCCAGAGTGAAGCAAACGTTATCTATGACCTGGAAAGCGTATCGGGTAAAGTATCACAGCTCGCCAGTTTCTACACATTCACAGGCAATCCAAACTATATCGGCAAGTTTTTAAAAGACTATGCGTCCGTAACTAAAGAAGATGTGATGCGCGTTTTTAACCAATACATAAAAGGCAAACATGCGGTGGTTTTAAGCGTTCTGACAAAAGGGAATGAGGAAAACAAAGCAGCAGCGGACAACTATGTAATTTCTCAGGCAGGGTATACCGCTCCGGATTATGGGTATGACGGACTGAAATATGTAAAAGCCAAAGATAAATTTGATCGAAGTAAAAGTCCGGCGGCGGCAAGTGCAGTGGTCGTGAGAGCGCCGGAATTATGGAAAGGCAACATTGGTGATATCAAGGTGATCGGTACCAGGACTAACGAGGTGCCGGCCGTTTATTTGTCGTTAAGCTTTAAAGGAGGTGCTTTTTTGGATCAGTCTGAAAAGTCGGGAACAGCAAATTTATTTGCTGCAATGATGGGGGAGGATACGAAGAATTATTCCTCAGAAGCATTTTCAGTTGCACTCGATGAGCTAGGTAGCAGCATCAGCATTTCCGCAGCTGATGATGCTATCAAAGTTCAGGTGCGCTCATTAACTAAAAATCTTGACAAAACGATTGCTCTTTTGCAGGAACGTCTGCTCCGACCTGCTTTTAACGAGCAGGATTTTAGCAGAAATCAGAAACGGTACGCCGAAAGCATCAAAAATGCATTGAACCAGCCTGCAAATGTGGCCACGCTGGTGTATAACACATTGCTTCAGGGTGAAGGAAATCCCCTCGGGCGGTCTACATCAGGTTCGCAGTCGACGATTGGAAATATCGTACTTGCAGATGTAGAAGATTATTATAAAAATAAATTTTCTCGTAAAGATGCTGAGGTTGTGGTTGTCGGTGATGTCATGGAAAAAGATATCCTGGCGAAGCTGGCATTTCTTGGTGAGATGCCAGCCAACGAAATCACATTCCCGGTTTTCCCGGCGGCACCAAAAGTCGAGAAGACCAGGGTATATTTCGTCGACGTGCCAAATGCAGCGCAGACCGAGTTCCGTGTAGGGAAAGTAACGGACTTGAAATATGACGCTCTTGGCGATTATTATAAGTCTAATGTTATGAACTATCCTTTGGGAGCGTCCTTTAACAGCCGGCTGAATCTTTATTTACGTGAGGACAAAGGCTGGACCTATGGCGCGCGGTCGAGTTTTTCCGGAGACAAGTATACCGGGACCTACACATTTTCTTCAGGGATCAAGGCGGATGCTACAGACAGCGCACTTGTGGATATTTTACGAATCTTGACGGAATTTGAAACAAACGGGATATCGGCTCAGGAACTGGCCTTTACCCAGAATTCAATCACCCAGAGTGAAGCGAGAAAGTACGAGACCGGATTTCAGAAAACCGGATTTTTAAGCAATATCCAAACCTATGATCTGCCTCAGGATTACACCGAAAAACAGAACCAGCTGCTAAAAACGCTGACTGTTTCGGATGTGAATAAACTGGCTGCGGGAAACTTGCCAAAAGAAAAATCCCTGGTGATCGTTTTGGTGGGGGATAAGTCAAAGTTGCTGGAAAAAATAACCACAAAAGGTTTTGAGGTAATAGAGCTGGACCGTGAAGGAAAACCAGTAAAATAATTTTGATTCCTGCCCGATCCGGTTTTCCTGTAATCATTACGGGGAAACCGGATTTTTTGTGGCCTTGCAAGATTGTTTACCAATGAGAAACCATTTTGAATACCGCCAAATGCATCGGTTGCTAACAGCCTCAATCATTATTTTATCATCGTTTAATATATAAATAATACAAGTCTATACTTGGCGATGCAATTTCCGCGATCAGTTTAAGTAGCCTGATCTAGGCTGATCGCATAGAGAATTCTTAAATTTTCGGATGATGACAACGTTCCCGAAACCGGTTGCACAGAAAATTAAACAGCCGCCATTGATTATTCTGTAAATCATCCATTACTTACTGATTCTCTTTTTACAATTCATTAATGATTTCGCGGAATAATACCAATGGCTCATTTTGCCGGTAGCACCGGGGATCAAAGTCGTGTATTTTTAAGTTATTACATACTTTATATAAATCAATGGATAAGCGTTTTATTGGATTGACAATCGTTCTTGTGGTTTTTTTTACAACTCCTGGGTTCTCCCAGATTGATCGCAGAGCGGTTGTAGGCAGACATCGGGTTGTCGTTAAAGCAGCTGACACACTTTCTTCGCTTACCGTTGGCAATGGAAAATTTGCTTACACGGTTGACGTCACCGGGCTTCAGTCTTTTCCGGAATACTATGCCAAAGGAGTGCCGCTTGGTACGCAGTCTGAATGGGGATGGCATACGTTTCCAAATCCGTCCGGACTGAAATTCAGTGAAACTTTGAAACCCTTTGATTTTAACGGTAAACCGGACAGGCTCTATTCCGTCCAGATCAATGAGCCGGCCAGAAACAAAAGTGCTGTGAGTTATTTTCGCGAGAATCCTGCGCGCCTGCAGCTTGGCAATATCGGTCTCGAGATCATAAAAAAGAATGGTTCGCTGGCCAAGCCGGCTGATATTCAGCAAATAAACCAGGAATTAAATTTATGGACCGGGCTTATCACCAGTCAGTTTTCCGTCGAAGGAACGTTGGTGAACGTGGTTACCGCAGTCCACGGAGAAGATGATGCAATCGCCGTAAGAATCACATCGGATCTGTTGAAGCAGAGGAGGATAAAGGTAAGGTTCAGGTTTCCTTATCCCTCAAACCAGTTCACAGATCTGGGTACTAATTATGCCAGCGGTAATGCACACGAAACCGTGCTGAGCCAAACTGGTTCCAGTCATGCAGTGTTTAATAGAAAGCTTGATAACGACCGATATGACGTGGCCGCTAAATGGACTGGCAAAGGAGATATCAGCAAAACAAGTGACCACGACTTCCTGCTTCAGCCGGATACCAATGAGGCGTTTGAAATCTCGGTTTTGTTCACGCCAAAACATAATGGCGATACCGTAGCTTCATTTTCAGCTTTACAAAAAAGCAGTATAGATACATGGCAGCAATTCTGGCTTTCAGGTGCGGCTATTGACCTTGCGGGAAGTACAGACAGCCGTGCCAACGAGCTTGAAAGGCGAGTTGTCCTTTCACAGTATCTGACACGCGTGCAGTGTGCGGGAAATTTTCCGCCTCAGGAGACAGGGCTTACCTACAACAGCTGGTTTGGAAAGCCACATTTGGAAATGTACTGGTGGCATGCGGCACATTTTGCATTGTGGGGTAGGACATCGTTGCTTGAAAAAAGTCTCAAGTGGTATTTTGATGTCTACGACGGTGCCAGAGAAATTGCCGGGAGGCAGGGTTACAAAGGGGTGAGATGGCAAAAAATGACCGATCATGAAGGTGTGGAATCTCCTTCCTCCGTCGGGTCTTTCTTAATCTGGCAGCAACCACATGTGATTTATCTGGCCGAGCTGATCTACCGGAATAATCCTTCAAAAGCGGTATTGGAAAAATATCAGAAACTGATCTTCGGAACAGCGGATTTCATGGCTTCTTTTGCACATCTTGATCAGGCTTCGCACAAATACAATCTCGGAAAGGGGATCATTCCGGCGCAGGAATGTTACAATCCGGCTGAGACATTTAATTCCCCTTATGAACTAGCCTACTGGAAGTGGGCGTTGCAGGTCGCCCAAAAGTGGAGACAGCGCTCGGGGCTCGGAGTGGATAAAGACTGGCAGGTTGTGATCGATAATCTTGCTCCGCTTGCTCAGAAAGATGGTCTGTATAAAGCGGCAGAGAGTGTAGATGATTCTTATTCTCCGGAAAGTAAATATACGATAGATCATCCTGCCGTCCTTGCAGCAATGAGCACACTGCCGGCAAACGGTGTTGTTGATCCGGCGGTGATGCAGCGAACCTACGATAAAATAGAAGAAGTATGGCACTGGAACCGCACTTGGGGCTGGGATTTTCCTATGATTGCGATGACCGCGACCCGGTTGAATAAACCTGAAAACGCAATCGACGCGCTCTTTAAAAATATCCAGACAAACACGTATCTGCCCAATGGGCATAATTTTCAGGATAAGCGTCTTACGATATATCTTCCCGGAAACGGAGGAATTTTGGCAGCAGTAGCACTGATGTGTGCCGGGGCGGATGACCAAAAAACGGAAAATCCTGGTTTTCCAAAAAATGGAAAGTGGAAAGTGAAATGGGAAGGCCTCAAACCACAGCCTTGACGCGCAGGAAGTCCAGGGAATCCTTTACCGGTTAATTAAGTTTATAGATAGCGGTACCCGTAATGCCGTTTGTTATGCATTTTTTTGTAGATAAAGGTTCAATTGTAAGAGAAATCTGGGGCAAGGCGGATTCAATACTTTTCATCTTCGCCGGCGCCTCGGCTGAATTCTCGTTAAATAAGGCGGTTGACTGGTTGTATTTTACCGGCCGGCTTCCGGCAGATCCATTGGGCCGCCTTTTTTCGACAGTATCCTATGCACGCCTGATCGTCTTTTCTGAACACGACGAGGCGATGAAGGCGATTGATAAAATTGCCGGCATTCATCAGGCTGTTGAACAGAGCCGTGGTGCACAAATTCCGGATTGGGCATACCGTGATGTGCTGTTCATGCTGATCGATTATTCAATCCGCTCTTTCGAATTATTGGAACGAAAACTGACAAGACAGGAAAAGGAAGAAGTTTTTAAAACATTTTCCGCTGTCGGAAATCGAATGCAGATCAAAGGTTTGCCTCAATCATTCGCTGCCTGGGAAATGATGAGAGAGCAGCATCTTGAACAAGATCTTTCAGCAAGTGAATTTACCCATGATTTGTATCAGCAATATCGAAAACACCTTGGACCTGTCAGATTTCCAATGCTAAAACAGGTGCAACGGATGATCGTCCCTGAACGCGTAAAAATGATGTTGCCTTTGGGTCGGATTGGGTATATGAAACCAGTTCTCAGCATTTATAAAGGTTTTCGCATTTTTGGTTTAGAAAAATACATCCGCAATATGCTGTTGCCTCAGGACTATAAAAGTCAGATCATCGAGCTTGACCTGGCCCATGTCGAAAGGCATCGAACCGGCTGATGAGACTAATTCAAACGAACCTGCACAGAAAGGCGGATGCCCTGATTGGCCCTGATCGTGTAAATGGGTACACCAATCATCGTTTGTCCGGGATCGAAAATCATATACTGAACCGGTTTATTGAACCTATAAATGAGTTCTGCTGAAATACGGTTCGAAAATTCAAACCCCACACCGCTAAGGTAGATCCATCTTCTGTCTTGCCCTTGGTTAAAGGGTATATCAAAATCTGCCTTCAAATTCTTTTTTTCGACTGTTGTTTCATCCGGATTTGTACTGAACCCTGTTGATGTAATCGTGCCGCTGTATATTTTAACAGGCATGATACCAGCAACGATATACGCTTTCGCCTTGTTAGGCAAGGGATAGAAGTGCAGTGATACCGGTGCCTGAAGCCGGCTGAATTTGTTACGGTAATAGTACGTGTTGGTATAGCTGAACACACCCTGATCTGTCTGTACGTTTGTGAAGATCGCCGAACGAACCCTGCGGTCTTCGATTTTTTCCCATTCTGCACCAGCAACAAACATAAGATAATTTGAAAATTTATAACCCAAACGAATACCGCCGGAGAGGCTCATTCCCTGCTGGTACTGATCTGAGGTCAGTAAGTCCTGATCCTGAAGTTCATGAATACCAGAACGGCCGATACCTGAACGGACGGAAATATTCCATTTTTTCATTTGCCCCATTCCGACCGATGTCTTCAGGATCAGGCAGCATAAAAAGATAAATCTTATCATAGCGATTCAAATTTGTATATACAAGTATAGACACAATATTGCTCCGCTGGGTTGCAAGCTTATCAACCGTTTCTATATCTCATTCTTTAAGTTTTGCATCGAAATGCGGCTTTTTTGGGTAATGTCTAATATGATCATTTTATGATCTTTTATCTGGATCGAAATTTTATTCAATTGAATGAAGTAAAATGTGCTTTTAAATAACAACTCAGCTTATGACCGCCGTAGAACTTTCTCTGAAACGTTACTTTCCATGGCTATTACTTTTAGGTATCCTATTGAACATACCAGGTTTATGGCTGGATATTATGGAGCCGGACGGAGCATTGTACGCTACCATCGCCAAACGCATGGTTCAGCATAATGACTGGGTCAATCTTTATGGTAACGGACAGGACTGGCTTGATAAACCGCATTTTCCTTTCTGGATGGCTGCAATCAGTTATAAGATCTTTGGTATAAATGGCTTTGCTTACAAGCTGCCGGCATTTATCTTCTGGCTTGTAAGTTTGTTATACACTTACCTGACTGCGCGGGATCTGTTTAATAACACTGTTGCGAGAGTCTCAGTGCTGATTTATACCGTGGCTTTACACAGTACGCTCGCCAATTTTGACGTACGTGCAGAACCGTATCTGACAGCCTGTATCATTGCTGCGATCTGGCACATGATCGGCGTCTATCAGGGGAAACACTGGGGCCATCTGGTAGCTGCCGCCGTATTTGCTGCCTGTGCTGTGATGACAAAAGGCGTCTTCGTACTGGTTACAATAGGCGCCGGCTGGGTAATATTCTGGACAATCACGAAACAATGGAATCAATTCGTTAACTACCGGTGGTGGATATTTCTGGTATTAACCTTTCTCTGTATCCTGCCTGAGTTATATTGTCTGTATGTTCAGTTTGATTTGCACCCTGAAAAAACGGTATTTGGACAGACCAATGTTTCCGGCTTAAAGTTCTTCTTTTGGGATAGTCAGTTCGGGAGATTTTTCAATACCGGTCCGATTCGTGGCAAGGGAGATCCCACATTTTTTCTGCATACCACTTTGTGGGCCTTTCTACCCTGGTCCCTCGGTTTGATCGCAGCAGTTGTATATCTGATCAGATTTGATAAGGACAGGCAACCGGCACGTTGGATAATCTATGGAAGCATGATCGTCACTTTTCTTATGTTTTCGCTTTCCAAGTTCCAGCTTCCCCACTATATCGTGATTGAGTTTCCCTATTTTTCCATTATAACCGGATATTTTTTATACCAAAAGTCGACCGATGCCAGCCTTTCGCGTTTTGTTACGGTACAATCGGTATTATTATATCTAATCTGCGCCGTCATTCTTGGCTTGTTTTACTTGACAAACATACCTCATGCTTCGCTAGGTATTATCGTTGCCTTGCTAATCACCGTCGGCGCTTCGTTGTTCAAGTTCAAATCTTCCCTTCTGCAGATCCTTTTCAAAGGATATGCCACTGCGGCGATGCTTTACGTTTTTTTATTTCATTTTTTCTATCCCTTTTTGTTGCAGTACCAGTCGGGCAGGGAAGCAGCAAAATTGATCCACATTAAAAACGAGGACATCCCGGTCGCATCTTATCAATCATTTTCTTACTCATTTGAATTTTACACGCCAGGCGATGTACACCTGCTGGGTACAAATGAGCAACTTGGGCATTTTATTAAAAACGATCCTTGTTTTTTGTACACCACAGCGGCAATCGGTGATAGTCTGATTAACGCCGGTGTGAACGCAGAGATCGTCGCGACGCCTGAGAATTTTCATATTACCAGATTAAAGATCGGTTTCCTGGATCATAAGAAAAGGCATACCAAAGTTCAAAAGCGTTATTTGCTGTACATTAATGATTTTGATGTTGATCCGGTATCGCTGGATTAAATCCTGATATTACCGCTGCTCGTCCAAGCCGGTCATGTACAGGTCATATCCTCCTTTTCCGCCCGGGCGGTCTGATGAGAAAACCATTACATTGTAGTTGAAAGACTGTGCGTCAATCCCGATCGGGCGATATTCGTTGTGACCTGTGTTGATGCGGCTGCCCAGATTGACCGGCGTGCTCCACCGGCCGCTTTTAAATGTTGATTCATAAATATCAAAACCACCGAAACCTCCCGGACGGTCAGAAACAAAGACGAGCTTATCACCGATCAGTGAAGGGCATTTGTCTTGATGTGGCCCTGAAAGTTCCTCCACTTTCCTGATCGTAAAACTGGCAGGATTGATCAGCTTTTCAGCATTCATTACCAAAGGTTGTTCCAGAGGAAGTGTGACTTCATAAATGTCGAAACTGCCATCGCGGTTTGAACAGAATAATATCTTATCACCGGACCTTGAGAAGGTTGGATATGCATCGTCGGCAGAAGAATTCAGGATGTTAAATTTTTCTGGTTGATGGGTACTGCCGTCCGCCTGGCGCACATATTTTATTTCCATATCACCGTCCGCGTCGTCGGCATAAAACAGGAATATGTCCTTTGATGGCGTATAATAATTGTAGTAGGTGCTCAGCGGTATTGTGTTAGGCCCATAGACATTAAAGTTTCCATTTGCCGCCTGGATCAGCCATGGAAGCGGGTAGTATTCCAGGTGATACCCAATGTTTGGTCTCGATGTTTTTTTTAAACCCAGCATCCCGTCGTAGGTAAACTCAGCCTTAAAATAAACCAGATTCAATAAGTTCTTTTTTTCACGTTTGGAAGAAAACAGCAGGTATGTATCGCCCGATTTGTTGCTTGCAATGTCTGAATTGTAATCGTCAAATTCAGAGTTAAACTCCTCAAGATTCAATACCTGACTTAAAAACTTCCCGTTTTTCTCTCTTAATATGGGAAAACAGCCGACAATAAGTATAGCAGAAAGGGCGAGTGCAGCAACTATTTTCATGTGGTTGAATTTATGTTACTTTAAGTAGACGTAATATAAAGTAATTTGGTTGGCAACAAGAATAAATATTTTTATAAAAAGCATTCATCCGCTGGGATGCCGGATGCTGTTTCAGGTATCTATTCGGATATGAGGAAATTATTGAGATCGGCTGCCAAAATGCATGTGGAGATAAAAGCGTATTGCCTTAAATTGCCTATTTTGCACCAGAATGAATATTTACTCCTGACCTATGAACTCTTTAACATGAAGCGATTTTCGTTAATCCTTTTATCCGTATTGCTGGCGGGTAATGCCGAAGCGCAAAAGCAGGCTGCCCTTACTGCCGATGATTATAAAAAGGCTGAAAGTTTTTTAGCCTATAATACACAAAACCTTGTAGACAATGTAGCGGGTAAACCGAACTGGTTTGCAGGTGAAAAGTTTTGGTACCGTACGCTTACCGCCAATGGAAGTGAATTTGTTGTTGTCGATGCAATCAGAGCCAAACGGTATCCTGCATTTGACCATCAAAAACTGGCAGAGGCTATCTCGGCAGCCACTGGCAAAAGTTATGCAGCTCATAGTTTACCGTTCCAATCCATCGACTTTTCCCAGGATGGGAAATCCGTAACATTTTCACAAGGAAATAAGAACTGGAAGTTTGATCTGAAAAGCGGTAAACTGGAACAGGCACCAAAAGACACGCATAAACCGGCCGGCGATCTTTTAAACGAGTCTGTTTCCCCTGACGGCAAAAAGGCGGTGTTTATAAAAGACTTCAACTTATGGATACGGGATGTTGCATCCAATCAGGTAACGCAGCTTACATCAGATGGTATTAAGGATTTTGGCTATGCAACCGACAATGCAGGCTGGAGGCACAGTGATCGGCCCGTTTTATTGTGGTCGCCTGATTCGAAAAAAATCTTTACTTATCAGCAGGACGAACGCAAGGTTGGGGATATGTATTTGGTGACGACAAACGTCGGACATCCAAAATTGGAAGCCTGGAAGTATCCGCTACCGGGAGACAGTGCCATCGCGATGCTGCATCGTGTGATCGTCGATATAGCGTCTCCGGCAGTAATCAAGTTGAAGATTTCGCCGGATCCACACAGGGCTACGCTTGGTGATGATATCAGCAGAGGAGGGGTCCTGAGCGACGCAGAGTGGAGTGAAGATGGCAAACAACTTGCTTTCGTATCTACTTCCCGCGACCATAAACAGGAAAGAGTCCGGATCGCTGATGCCGTCAGCGGTGAGGTCAGAGAGGTTTTTGAGGAGACAGCAAAAACACAGTTTGAATCCGGACACAAGGGGATCAGCTGGAGATTTTTGCCAAAGTCCAATGAGATTCTATGGTATTCAGAAAGAGATGATTGGGGTCATCTGTACCTGTATGATGCTGCGACCGGGAAGCTGAAAAATCAGATCACAAAGGGTGACTGGCTGGTAACGCAGGTTGTTAAAGTGGACGAGAAGAATAGAGTTATCTACTTCATGGCTAATGCCAAAGAGGCGGGCAATCCTTATTTCAGTCACTTCTACAAAGTGGGTTTTGATGGAAACAATTTCGTAGCCCTCACACCTGAACCAGGTTTCCATTCGGTAGCATTTTCCAACTCTGGCAATTATTTCATAGACACCTATTCTCAGCCGGATATACCTGCTGTTACGGTGCTGCGGAGCGCAAACGGTAAGTTGATTTTACCGATTGAGAAAACGGATCTAAGTCGTCTTAAAGCAAGTGGCTGGAAGGCACCAATACCATTTTCTGTAAAGGCGCAGGATGGCAAGACAGATCTTTATGGGTTGATGTACACGCCGACAAAGATGGACTCGTCAGCAAAATATCCTTTGGTCGATTATATATATCCCGGTCCTCAGGGTGGCAGTATCGGTTCATGGGCCTTTAATGCGTCGAGAAGAGACAATCAGGCACTGGCCGAGCTTGGTTTTATAGTTATGGAACTGGAAGGAAGCAGTAATCCTTCGAGATCAAAAAGTTTTCATGATATGAGTTATGGTAATATGGCTGACAATACTTTACCCGACCAAGTGTCGGCGATCAGGCAGCTTGCAGCCAAACATAATTGGATTGACACAAGCCGCGTTGGTATACACGGACATTCAGGCGGAGGATTTGCAACAGCCTGCGCGATGTTTATGTTTCCCGACTTTTTCAAAGTTGGTATTTCGGAATCTGGTAATCATGACAACAGGAACTATGAGGACGATTGGGGCGAGCGCTACATTGGTCTGCTGACAGAGACTTCAAAAGGTGTTTCAAATTATGAAAACCAGGCGAATCAGGTATATGCGAAAAATCTGAAAGGAAAATTAATGCTTGCGCACGGGATGATGGACGACAATGTTCCGCCCTATAATACGATGCTTGTCATTGAAGCTTTGGAGAAAGCAAATAAGGATTACGATCTTGTAATTTTCCCTAACAGCCGTCACGGTTATGCAACTTATAACCCTTATATGATGCGTAAGCGCTGGGATTATTTCGTAAAAAATCTGCTGGGTGCAGAACCGCCAAAAGAATATCAGATGCAAACCGGTACTGATCCACGCAATGCGGTACGGTAGTAAAACTGGAATAGGGCGGGCTGGAAAGTCCGCCTTTTTGAATTGAGCGCTGTGTGGTTAAAAGCTGATGCGATTGTGTTCATAAGTATTGGCATAATTTTTATAAATTATAACACATAACCAATTCTTAGAAATGATGAAACAATCACAAACATCAAACCCACAGCCGCAGGTCCGCGTGGAAAACAAGGACAATATTGATAGCAGGCATAAAGAAGAGGAAATGGTAAAGAAGAATCACATTACCAATAACGAGAAGGAGCATAGGAGTGAAAATAAGGGCCAAAGCCAGAAGCAGAGCAAATAAAATGATAATATTCAAAAACGCGGGTAAATTTATTTACACGCGTTTTTTATTTGAATCTTTATTCGTTGATTTATAGCACCGTTGTGGTAAAAGGATTTAGCAATATAAAATAAGGTTTTATTCTAAATATAGCCTGAGGTTTTAAGAAAATTTGGAAAACGTAACGAAGATTTGAATGATTTTTTTGTTTAAATATGACTTTGTTATACATTTGTCATTATGCACATTTTAAATGTGTAGAGGAGGGTAAGACTTATAAGAATTCCGGGTTTCCGGAATTCTTTTTTTGTATCCATCCATGCTGTTTCTCCACCGTGTTCCGGATTCCGTTAACTTTTTAATTATAGCTCGGACAAAGGTCGGTCGAGACGGCCGGAAAATTAGCCTATACCACGGAAGGGTATGCCGGAGGCAATTAGCGCTTTATGATTTTACATATCGCTAAGCTTCTGATTAATGAATTCTAAACTTGCACCTTCCCGATGGTACCGTATCATTCCGATCGTTTTTATCACCTACAGTCTTGCCTATCTGGACCGGGCAAATTTTGGTTTTGCCGTTGCAGGAGGCATGTCCGATGATTTAGCAATCACTAAGGGAACTTCTTCCTTATTAGGATCTTTATTTTTTCTGGGGTATTTTTTCTTTCAGATTCCCGGTGCTCATTACGCCGCTCACAAGAGTGCTAAAAAACTCATATTTATTTCATTAATCTTGTGGGGAGCACTCGCTACTGCTACCGGAATGGTCAGCAATGTTGGCTCGCTGATCGCAATACGGTTTCTTCTTGGAGTGGTTGAAAGTGCAGTGATGCCTTCCATGTTGATTTTGTTAAGCCAGTGGTTTACAAAAAAAGAGCGCTCCCGGGCTAATACCTTTTTGATTCTGGGTAATCCGGTAACTGTTTTGTGGATGTCTGTTTTATCCGGCTACCTTATTGACTCGATGGGCTGGCGCTGGATGTTTATCATTCAGGGCGCTCCCGGAATAGTCTGGGCATTCATCTGGTGGAATCTGATCGACGAAAAGCCAGCTGATGCAAAATGGTTAACCGATCGTGAAAAATGTGAGGTTGAAGAACAGCTTTTCGAGGAACAGGCAAATATAAAACCGGTTCGGAATTACATCGAGGCATTTAAATCCAGGGCGGTGATCCTGCTTTGTATACAGTATTTTATGTGGAGCTTCGGTGTATATGGTTTTGTGATGTGGCTTCCGTCTATCATCAAGGCAGCACCGGATATGAATATCGTAACCACCGGATGGCTATCGTCAGTGCCGTACATTCTTGCGATAGCAGGGATGCTGGCAGCCTCTTATTTCTCCGACAAAAGCCTCAACCGAAAAATTTTTATCTGGCCGTTTTTATTGCTCGCTTCGTTTTCATTCATCGGTGCCTGGCTCGTGGGAACAAGCCATTTCTGGGTGTCGTTTACACTTTTAGTCGTAGCCGGCGGCGCCCTGTATACACCATATGGACCATTTTTTGCTATAATCACGGACATACTTCCAAGAAACGTCGTTGGCGGCGCATTGGGACTGATCAATAGTATTGGTGCATTGGGATCCTTCGTAGGATCATACCTGGTGGGGTTTTTGAACGGAGCAACAGGTGGTTTCGGAAGTTCGTATGTGCTGATGGCAATTGCCGTCCTGATTTCTGCGCTCATTACAATCATCGTCGTCAAGCCTCATTCAGTTCGGCCGGATGCGGCAAATTAAACGTCAAAAGAAGTGCATCTATTGTAATGAATGAAAAAAATATTCCGGATTTTTTTTGCGTCAAGTTTCTCTGAAATAGAAACTTAGAAAAATCTAAAAATTCAGAACAGTAAATAGTATTGGAATAAATTTGGAACCTAATACTAAAAGTGTACTTTTGCATCACAATTGAGGGATACGCAAAGAAAGTAAATTGAAAATACAGACATTTTTCGTTTGCAGAAAATTTACTTTAACTTTCTAAAAGACAATTTTTGTTTTAGAAAATCCGAAAAATAGGATTCCGTAGCTCAGCTGGTAGAGCAATACACTTTTAATGTATGGGTCCTGGGTTCGAATCCCAGCGGGATCACAAAAGGCACACGAAAGTGTGCCTTTCTTGTTTAAAATGCATTGATTTTCAGCACAGTTAACAAAAAAGCAGGTTATTCTGAATCAAGATAAATCAAACCATTCGGTCACCTATTCGGTCACCATTTGGATTTGGTAAATTAGGTGACCGAATGAATGTTTGATTGAGGCGATTTGATTTAAGGTTCTCCCAGAGCATTTATTTCTAACCTTAAAATGTGTTGAGAATGAAATTCAAACAAAACCTATCCCTGCTGCTATGGCTCTACCGAGGAAAAGCATCCAAAGACGGAAAAGCTCCGATCTATTTGCGCATTACCATTGACGGGCTGGACACCGACATTTCGCTAGGCCAGAAAATTCATCCTGATTTTTGGGACGGAGAGGCTAAACAGGTCAGGAGCGCAGGACTGGAAGCGAAAATGATCAATCAAAAGATCATGCAGGCGCAGACCGACCTTCAAAGGCACTTTATGATGCTGCAAGCCCAGTTCGAACGGGTCACGCCTGCGATGCTAAAAAATGTCTATTTAGGTATACCTGCCATGCAGGAAAAGAAGTCTTCAAGTCAAAGCCCCCAGCCAGGCAGCACACTACTACATGCTTTTGATGAATTTATAGCCACCTTTGAAAAGAAGACGGAGAAGGGGATCCGTTCCAGTGGAACGCTCAGACACTGGCGCTCCACCCGAAAAAAAGTGGAGACCTTTATCGCATACCGGTACCACCGGCGGGATCTGGATTTTTCGGAGATCGATCATATGTTTGCTGACGAGTTTTATGATTATCTGACGTTGCATCAGGAGCACCCACTTTCGGAGGTTACAGCGAAGAAGCAGGTTAAGTGGACACGGCAGATTGTTAAGATTGGTGTGAAGAAAAAAGTAATCGCCAGTAATCCGCTCGAAGGTTTCATCTGCTCGGGTGGAAATAAGGAGGTGCAGCCCTTAGAACTATACGAAGTCGAGGCGATTTATCAGAAAGAAATATCCATTGACCGTATTGCCGAAGTCAGGGACGCTTTTATTTTCCAATGTTTCACCGGTTTTGCTTATCAGGATATGTATAATCTTACTGCTGACAATATTGTCCGGGTGGGCAGGGCAGGTGAGAAGTGGCTGATTAAAGACCGGGGCAAAACAGATGTAACGGAGATGGTGCCGATCCTTCCGATCGTTCAGGAACTGATCGACAAGTATAAGAACCATTCATATTGCAAAATCAACAACCGGTTAATTCCGGTGAATAGCAACTACCGCTACAATGTATACCTGAAAGAACTGGCCGTGATCTGTGGAATCCGCCGGGAGCTCAACACGCACTTGGCCCGACACACGTTTGCAGACATGATGCTTAACAGTGGTGTACCGCTGGAAGATGTTGGTAAAATGCTGGGCCACCGAAATATCCGGACGACACAGCGGTATGCCCGTGTCCGAAAAAACCGGATCAGTGAAAATATGGCGAAAGTGAAGGGCAAACTTTTTACCAAATCAGGTAAGCTCAAAGCGGTGGCTTAAAAAAGAAACCCACCACTGCCAAAACGGCAGCGGTGGGTTTTAAGATAGAGACGGAGAGCATTAATAACCGGCATCAGTTCTTGCTCGTGGCAAACAGCTAAATGTGTTCATTACCTATTCCAAATCCATTGCCAAGCACACCGTTTCCAATCGGCAATCAATTTCCCATCAGAATTGAGCCATCGTTTTTCTGAGTAGTGCTGGTAGAACCGTTGAGCGGTCTTCTGGCAGTGACCTGCCTGGATAAAATAGATCTCAACATGTTTTCGTTTGGGAGGCACTTGTGCACCCAAGCCAGTCAAAGCTAACTTCATTTTTTAATTTAATTTTTGGAAACCGGTGTCTTGTTATTTTCAAACATCTTAATGATGTCTTCCCGGTCATAATAGATTACGCCGCCGAGCCGCATAAAGGCTAGCTTTCGACTTGCCCGCAACATATGCAGTTTCCCTGGCGAGATATCAAGCATTTTTCTGACCTCGCTGGATTTTAACCATTTTTTAGCTGGTAGTCCCTGATCACTTTTAATCATCTTCTGAATTGCTTCGAGCATATCGTTCTTGAAATTTTCAAGGTCGGCTGCCGTGACAAGCTGGTCTCTGAACATGACATCTCTTTTCTCACTTTCCTTTCTCTTCATGGTCATTTCTTTACAGTTTAATGATTGAATAGATTAAGCTGGCTTTCAGGCAAGGTAAGTTACAGCTCACACTTGGCCAGAAGATATTTAATCCGCTAAAAGTAAAAACCTGCTTTTTAGGAAAGCTTCCTAAAGTTCTTTTCAGAATAAAAAGAAGGAACAATTATGAGCCGCTGAGTTTTCAGCGGCTCATAAATCGTTTATTGATCTATAAAAACATATCCTTCATACTCTGAGTATCCCTCCAAGAACAAGTCTCTTCCGTATGCTTCGTAGTCGAAGTATCGTTCAAGGCTTTCAGGAGCTCCAGAAAGAAGTCCTGTGTCTTCTATATATTGGTAAGCAAAATCAGTCTTCGGATCATTTCTTTTGCCGAAATATCCTTGATAAGATTCTTGAAAGCCTTCCAGTGTTTCGGAAAGATCATTTCCATTGGATGGCCAGTTGACAATCTGTGTACAGTAGATCTGAAAAGCTTCGGCACTATCATCATCCATTTCAGAAATGGCTTCAAAATATTTGAATGCGTCTTCATGAAGACTTGACTCACTGATCAGCGAATCCGGGATATTCTCCCAGTCCTGAAACATTAATTCAGGAAGGAATTCGTTTTTGTGGTATTCATAGCAGTCTTTGACGAACTCTTCTGCGTCGGAGTAGTCTGAAAGGTCGAACCATTTACCATACAGGGATCCATTGTTGTACATTCCATAAGTACCAACATAGATTTTTGGCGTGTTTTCTGAAAGTTTCATAATTGAAAGGCTTTAAGTGGGTAAGCCCGGCTTTGTGCTCAGGGCAATCCCTGCCTTCCACTCAAAGAAAAAATGACGGGGCCATTGCTCCCTGGCTGCAAGTTCAGCCTGCGGTTTAAGGAGCGGTGACTACCGCGGTAAATAGAAGGATGGATTTGAAGCCGTCATTTTTTACTTTGTAACTTTCGTTTGCACTGACAGATAGTCGTGCGGCTGGATTGTTTTTCAAAAGGCTGATTTGTCTTGTAAATACATAACTTAAAAAACGAGTATCATCAAAAAGAGTCTGATATTCGCACGGAAAATTAATGGGGTTAATGGGTTGCAAAGATGAAATAGTTTGGGGTGTCAAAATGAGTTGAAGATTGATACTATTATGCAGAAAGAATGGAAAATAAAGAGCCAAATTCAGTGATACAGTGGATGTTTTGATATGCAAAAATTATTAATTGAGATGCTTATTGTTATATTGGAGAAAATTATTCATAAAATAACTATCATGCGATTGAAGACATGTCTACTAAAATTGTGAAAGCTGGCGAGGAATCTGATAATAAGGAAACCGTAGAAACTCTGAATGATAAGATTGACTACGCGAAGAGTAACATTGTGAGGAAAACCCTTGAAATGGCTGAGACTCTTAAAAAATATCGAAACGTTGATCGTAAGTGAATGATAGTTATCCAAAGTATATGGAATAACTATCATTTAGATTATGTAATACTGAACTGCCCATTTTCCTATAAATTATAAATGGCTAAGATTTTATTGGTTTCATAGAGTTCCGCATGCATTCAAAAATTAAGACTGAAAGGTATAGGTAGCAATACGGTATTCCCTATCCGATTAAAAATGTCCGGAAATATCGCCTATTTAATGTTTCCATCCCAGATGGAGACTTTAAATAACAAAGTAAACATGCCATATATTTGTTGCAAGAGGTTATTGGAAGACTTGGCGTTTAACTTTTCTCGGCTGTGCTGAAATAAACTAATGTTTAAATCGGTACAGGTTTTAGATCTATAAATCATGGAGGAAACTGGCAACAGCGCGTTTTTTAAATATATACTTTAAATCGGTACAGTTTCACTCTTTCTGTTCGGTAATTTACTGCTGGAAAACATGACTGCCGATAATTTAAGTAGCATTTTAAACGCCTTCTGATATACCCTTCCGCCTGAGAGAAACGACACAAGTTGCACTAAACAGACTGAACGGCAATCACACTGCCCGCTCCATTCGCTTCGCTCCCGTGTTGGTGTTGCCTAATCAGCCTTGCGCTTAGTGCCTATTCGCATCGTTCTCCAACGGTGGAAGGGCAATTAAAGGGAAAAAATATGAACACTGAACAATTAACCAAAGAGGATCTTGCTGGGTTTACAGGAACTGAGCAATGGTACCGGCACCCCGTCGTAAAAACACGTTGTATACTGATGGAATTAAATATGTTGCTCAAAAAGCTGGAGCCTACTGGCTCATTGATGAAATTACATTTCAGCAGTATCATCCCCGGATCAAAAATGAGGAATTTCAGGTTTGGACTCTTAAAGTCGATCTTGAAGGATCTACTGCTGGACTTACTTGCGATGATGGTAACGAGCGCATACTATTTACGAAACCAATTGAATACACCGACTTTCCGTTAGACGAAATTAAAATCTATGTGGTAGATAATGTGATTTTACTACCAAGTGAATACTGAATTGAAAAGCTGCTTCCTAGGAAGCAGCTTTTATTTTGCACAGTAGGGTTCATTCAAACCGTGGTTATTCTGCATTCTGAAGACTGTCGAATAGACTTTGTATGCATTTTACTGTCCCAGAAAGTACCTTTTAAGTGTTATTTTGATCTAAGCGGTTGGAAATGAAATAAGGAATCCGTAAACACTAGCGACCCATATTTGTAAACACGAAGTCCCAGATATTTTCCTATCGTACCTGTCCCCAATTGTAAGTCTTTACCCAGTCTTAGAAAAACAATTGGTTCAACCGACTTGACATTATCCCTGGATAAAAAGGTGAACTTTCCGGATAATGTATCTCCGATAACATGACCACTGAGCGTACCATCATCCTTTGTAGTGCTATTGTATCTGATTTGATACTTACCATAAAAATGATCCTTCGAAGTTGATAATTCTAGTAATGCTGTATCTCGTGTATCCGCTGATACAGCTTGGTAATGTATCATTGAATAGTCCGGCCCGTTACAACTTATGAGCCCTGTTATAAGCACCAAGTACTAAATATTCATGTATTTAAGGTTGATTGAGTAAGTTAATTTAAGGGTGCAGGTTACACATATAATAAAGCAGATGCATGGTTGCAGGCGAGGAGTATGAAAATGTGCTGCTCAAATCAATTTATTTTACCTTTATGTAGTGTCCATCGATGTCCGTCTTCGATTGAACCGCTAAATTTAAAGTTAGCCTTTTCCAAAACCCTCTGAGATCCTACATGTCCCGAAGGGATATCGGCTATAATGGATAGCAAATTTTCATTCTGAAAGAGCCAGTGCGTCAGCAATTTGACAGCCTGGGTTGCAACCCCTCTTCCTTCAAAATTTTTATCAACAAAATACCCGATCATTGTTTGAGCTGATTCATCAGGTAACCCGGAGACACCAATACCGCCAATGATCACCTGCGTTTTTTTATCAACAATAAGCCAGTTCGTATACCATTCAAAAGTGTCCGGATGAGCAGCTACCTGCGGTAATAAATAGGATGTGATGCTCTCGTTGAACTCTTTAAGAAAATCCGGGTCGCTAAGTTCTAGTTCCGACGGATTGAGGTCCAAGTGTTGTTCAAGTTTTTCCCTGCTTTCAGCCAATAGTTGCAAATGATGCAAGTTCATCGGGATCAGGTATAGTTCATTTGATTGTAACATTGTTGATTTAGTTTACAAAATAAAAACTCAGCTGGTCGTTAGCCTTCAAATGTAGTATGGGAAAAGGCTTTCCGCTAGGGTCGAGCGGGGAACGTCCTACAATCTTAAAGCCCATTTTTATGTAGAATTTCAGAGCTCCCTGATTGTCCTCATTGACATCAACTTCCCATGCGCCTAGCTCTTGAACTGCGAATCGGCATAATGCCTGGCCGATGCCTTTCCCAAAATCATCCGGCTGCACAAAAAGCATTTCTATCCTGCGGTCTGCAACCCCAATAAAGCCAGCAATCCCGCCGGATGCAGCACGAATGCCGAACAGACTAAGACTCGGTAAATATTCGCTCAATATCAATGGTTTGTAAAACTGAATGTCGGCCTCTGAAAGGAAATGATGGCTGGCACGTACCGACGCTTCCCAAATGGAGGTAACTTCGGTGAAGTCATTTTCGAATAGCGGTAAGATCTGGAATTGCATGTTCTTAGCTTGTGGAAATTCATTTATATAAGCCCTAATATGGACTTGCAGCGTTAAACCGGGCCGTTATCTGCGTTGATTTGTGCTGGTCCGTCTTTTCGTCATAGTAATGCAATGTTCCCGAGATCTTGCCAGCAACGCGCTTGTTCTGTTTATCATACGCCAAAATGAAAACTGAGAGTGGGCCGATCACTTTTTTGCCGGTTCGGGGATGGTAAGAATCTGACCACGATTTACGGACGCGGTCCATAGCATTGATCGAAATAGTGCCATTGTCAGTAACCTCGTAGGAACCCACGCCAGAAAACGGCAGCATGCTCAGCGTAACCACCGCCTGGCGCTGGTCATTCAATTTTCGTTCGGACAAACTGATCTGGAAAAACTCTTTTTCGACGACCGATATGGCACCCACTTCGGCACTATCCACCTTGGCACCAGCAAATTGAAAACCATTGGCGGCTTCGATGACGAAATTCGATA